>VFQN01004176.1_pt1 | contig 19420 bp, 23 predicted proteins | sample 3512371 | NCBI WGS metagenome assembly VFQN01 (sample SAMN10412370, study PRJNA504923) | tailings metagenome | isolation source: Replicate 2 from Balatoc abandoned mine | place: Philippines: Itogon, Benguet | collected 2017-08-28 | reverse complement strand
TCGGGCATCCCCGAGCAGATCAAGGCAGTTGCCGACGTCCTTGGGGCAGGCTCACGCCCCATGGAGCTCGAGGACATCGCGGGCCACTTCACCGCGCGCGGGCGCTGGCGTGAGCGCCTGCCAACCATCTTGGAGACCTTGGAAGCGCTGGGGCGCGTTCGTCGATTGGGCGAATCCAGCTGGGGCGGCCCGGCGCTGTAGCTGCCTGCCCTCGTCGGACGATGGCAGGGCGGCGCTACCTCACGCGATTCGGGTCAGATGAAACAGCCCGATCGCCTCAGCGCGGTAGTTGCCCACCGTCTCCCCGACCGAGAAGTCGAGCTCGGGCCCGTTCTTCGCCTCGGGATAGGCCTCACACAGTGATTCACGCGTGTGGTATTCCACGCCCTTGTCGTGGTCCACATCAGCACCGTCCGGTGTCAGAGGCTCCAGCCGGTAGACGGCAGCGCCCTCCCCGGCCTGCACCGCCGCGATGGCCATGCCGTGAGGGTCACCCATCAGCGCGAACAGCTCGTTCACGCGCACGCGCACCGCAGCCGCTTCGGCATCGGTGAACACACGCTCGCCGCCCGGACCCTCGATCTCCTCAGCCGGGTCGTCGAAGTGAAAACTCAGCCCCGCGCGCTCAAGGCGCAAGATGAACTGCTCGGCTTGCTCCCGATCGAGCAAGGGCTGCAGCAAGAACTCACGGCCCGCGCCCATGGGCACGATGCTCCACGTCCAACCCAGATCCGCGAAGCCGATCAGCGGCCCATCGCTCGCAATGCCGGCTTCCCTGAGCGCGTCCCACGTGTCGCCCTGCTCTTCGTTCATGCGCGCGACCTCCTCGCGTGCAAAGACGGGGCAAAGACCCATCGAATGCGTCTGCTTGCTGTCGTGCAGCCCGTAGTAGCAGGCGTCGCTGCCGTCGAGATGGAAGACGGCCGGGGTGAGGTGGGGATTGGTCATGGGAGGGGGTGCGTGTGGGTTGATGTGCGTTCTGTCGTTACCTGCGCTCCAAGCTACACCCAGAGGCGCGTTTGTCCACTGCGCCGGCGCGCCGCCCGAGCAATCGAAGGACCGCACGCCCGCCCGTACCCTCTGCCATTGCCGCTCAGGTGTCGTTTCTGCATCCAGCGAGTCGCTCAGCCCGCGCTATCTCAAAACGCGTTCGCCCAAACGAGAAAGGGGGGCCGCTTTCGCAGTCCCCCCTTCTTCGCCTATCCGCCCCGGCCGCCCAAGCCCTACCGCGATCGCGCCACCTCAGCGGCTCCAGCCGCCCGCGGTGTCGGCCTCCCCAGCCCTTCCAGAAGCAGTTTCGCAATCTGCGCCTGCATCACGTCAAGCTGCCTTTCGAACGACCGCTCATCCCGGGCGCCAGTGCGCGAGTCGCGTTCCAAGTTCGGCGTCTCCTGCACAGCCATCACCCGCGCACGTTCAGTTCCAGGTAGCTGTCCCGGTCATCCTCGCATTGCGAAACGTCCAGCACCTCCACCCCAAGCCCATCTCCCGGGCGCAGGACCGCAGCCGCCGCCTGCTGCAGCAGTTCCATGCTGCTCGCCCGGGGGCTCACCCCTTCGCGCTCAACGAGCAACCGCACGTTGTCACCGCTCACGAGCCTCACCCCCTGCGCCGCCTTGCCGCCCAGGTACACCGTGCGCACCCCGCACAGTTTCAGCACCGCTGCCAGGCCAGCACATCCCTCAACTCGCTCCACCCAAGCCTTGGCCCGGGCAATCTCTTCCCTGGACTGCGTATAGACACTTCCGTTGTACGCCCCCGTGATCGTCGGGCGCACGTGGCCCATTTCCAGACTCAGCCGCTGCGCTCCTTCACGCACAAGATCAGCGTTTGCCCGGTAGATCGCCATCGGAACCGTGCCCTCCACAGGCGCCGGCAGACCGGTCAACTCCAGGTGGCGCCGGCCCGCATACATGTGGCGCAGACCGTGTGGCAGCACGCCCAGGCCCGCCCTAGTCACCCCGTACTTTTCGCACACGTAGTAGAAGTGGCGGAGCATCTTTTCGTAGTCCTTGCCAGGAACAGCCAGCTTCAGCTGTCGATGCTTGCGCGCAAGCACCTTCGCTCGCTCCAACACGTCCCGCTGCCAGGTCCGAAGCGCGACGTCCTCCGACAGCGGCACTGTCCGTGACTTCCCCCCCTTTGCACCACCACGACTTCCCTCCCGGATGTGCAGCGAGTCGCCAAGGTCTCCCCCAATCGGCTCCAGATGGGTCGCCTCCCGCGCCCGCAACCCGAACGCCAGCATCGCCTCAAGACACAGTGAGACAACCGGGTACTCCTCCCGCATCTTCCCGATTACTTCCATCGGGTCCACGTTCTTTGCAATCCAGGTCTTCGGTTCCAGCGCAACCTTGCTCTTGCGTCGCTCCAGCAAATCCACCCCCTCGCGCTCCAGCCAGGCGAAGTACTCCTCATTGCGGGGAATCATGCTGGGCTTGCCCATCATGGTCGTGAACGTGCGCAAGATGCTCACTTTGTTCTGGATGTTCTGGTACGACTGGCCATCGGCCATCCATCGCTTGATCAAAGCCAGAACGTGCTTGCGTCCGAGCTCGTCCAGGTTGCGAATCACCATCCGCTCCTGCTTCAACTCGCGCACCGCACGCAAGATTCCCTCCTTCGCGCTCGTTTGCGTCCCTTCCGACATCCTGCGCTTGCGACCCGTGCTCACCGGCAGATCTTCGTTCGTCATCACGTACACCACCTGCTTGATGATGTCGTTCGCGTGGCGTTGCTGCGCCTGCCGTACGGACTTGGCCAGCACTCCAGTGTTGCGCCGTACTACCCGCTCCTTCAGCTTCTCGCGCCGCAGCTCCGCGCTGATCTGGCGATTCACCTCTCGTGGATCCGGTAACTCGAAGTCGTCTTCTGACATGTGTTGATCTCGATCCATCCTTCACCTTCCTTTCCCGGCCAACGCCGAATCCCCTGCAGGGCCAGTTGCAGATCCGCCTATCAGGCGATCGCGCGCCAGATGCGCGCTCTTCTCTTGCTATTGCCGACGCCGCCGGCCACTGGCCCCGCCTCGCAAACGCAAAAGAACAACGCGCACCCGACATCGACCACCGAGGCCAAGCAAGAAGTCGATCAGGCGCTGCATGTCAGCAGCGCTGTTGGCCATGCGAAATCGGTGTCGTTGACCTGATGCGGTCTCGACAAGGACAGCATTCCAGTAGCGGGCTACGTCTATTGCAACCCAGTGCAGCGCGGCGATAGGATGGTTCGTGTCAGCCATTGGGGTGGTCTCCTTCGGAAGTCAGCGATCCAAAGGATGCTTGCTGCCGGCAGTGGCTGACAACCACTATGCATTTACTACGGTCAACAGTTCGCATGGAGCACTGTTTTCTGTGCCAGCCTGACGCGACGCGCCTTGACGCCCGGAGCGCGGCTGCGGTTGTTCGTTTCACAGCGCCAGAACAAGGGTTCCCGGCATGTCGTCATCTGGATGGCCAGGGATGAGTCAACCGGCAAGGTGTACGTTGACCCGGGCTTCTTCTCCGAGAGCACGATGGCGTGGCGCAGTCTTTGGAAGTGGCGCATCGCGATCGTGGTTTCGGTGCTTCCAAGTCTGCTGATGTTCGGCTTGCCGTTCATCCTTGCTTGCTGTGGCTACTACTTCATACGCAAGGATCTTGGCGCAGCCACTCCAAAGCGCCCAGTCCTTGAGGCGGCCCTGGATCAGATGCAGCGCCGAGGCTCAGCTGTACCGGTGGCTGGGTTCGGCGCGCCCGCCTGACTCAACGCGATTGGACAAAGAGAAAGCCCCGGCACACTTTGCGTGTGACCGGGGCTTTCATTTGCGGTTTGCAGTTTGCAGATTGCTCAGACCCTCACGGGCTTGAGTATGCGTTGTCGTCGTTTAGATCGGCTCGGGCAGGGCCTTCTTCTTAGGGGCCTTTTTGACGATGTTCACCTTGGCCTTGAGCCAGGCGCGGTCGTCAATGGCGTCGATCAGGCGGTCACCCAGTTCGTCGAAGTGCACGTCCTCGCGCCGGCGCGCACCGTCTTGGCCAGGCACGCCGAGCCCGATGAAGTACGTGTCCGAACAACGGTCGTAACCGATCATGACCGGGCCCTTGAACTTTTCGGTGTCCACGGTGCAGGTGATGCTAGGCGCCACGATGGCCGACTGCTCTTCGGGCGGGTCGACAAACGCGAGGTCCTTGGCGCCTGCGTCGATCAGCACATTGACCACCCGGCGCAGACCACCGTCTACACGAAGTTCCTCCATCTGCGTGAGCATGTCGCGCAGGTAGGGGTTCTGGATCTCGGTGTACTCGCCAGCGAGGCGCTCGTTGATCCCCAGGTAGCGACCCTCCCATTTCACGGGGAAGTAGGTCTGGACACCGGTGAGCATGATGGTCCGCGAGCCGCCGTGGCTCGGATCGTCGCTTCCGTCCGCGGCTGTGCCATCGAAACGGCGCAGCTGGTAGAACTTCAGGTTGACCTTGTCGCCGATCGCCACGGGCTCGCTGAGCAGCGGCGTCTTGACGATGCAGAAAGTCGCGGGACCGGTCTTGATGAGCGTGAAGTCCTCGCTCTGCTCGACCACCTTGCCTTCTGCCGGCTGCAGGTAGCTCACACCGCCGAGTGCGTTGTGACCAACCTCGCCGAGGTAGGTGGTGAACTTGTACGAGCGAATGTTCTTGCCGACGTGGGCCCCGACAACGGTTTTGACCCAGTCGCGGGCGATTTCTTTGAGGTTCATGGTGCTTTGGTGTGAAAGCGCCAGGGCCCCTCGCCCCACTGGGCATTGAGAAGCCCCAGCGGGTTGGTTGAATGACGCGTGGTGAGCGTCTGTGCGGCAGTGCCGGCAACAGGTGTGATTGTTCCCTACGGCAGCGAAGCTGTCGCGTGACGTGGCTCCCCTTCGGAGGGGGCGGTCAACGCTTCGGTCCAATCCTGGCAGTACGCGGCGCCGGTGACCCCTCGCTCACGCACCTCGCGAACTCGGGCCATTGGCACGTTCATCTGCTCGGCCAGGCCGCGGATGGTCTTGCGGTGCTCACGCATGAGGCGGCGAACAGTCTCAGGCGAGAGCTGCGTCGCGCGGTGCGGTGGCGGGCTCGTCATGGAACTTGCGGGGGACGTAGTCGTTGATGGGCCAGCCATGCTCCTCACTCAGCTCGCTTGCGTAGGCCAAGGCCAGCGCGTGCGTGCCGTGATCGCCGACACATTCGACGCCACCGGTTTTCAGGTGGATGTAGACCGAGAAGAACTTGGGGTTCACGTGGTCCGTCTCGCACACCATTCCCTCTTCAGGGTTGGCGTACAGGTCGCTCACCGGCTGAATTTCGATGGCGTCGTACAGGTGGGTGTGCCCTTGGACCATGCCTTCGAAGAAGCGATCGTCCAGGGCCGCAGTGATTGCGGGTTTCATGGTGGGTCCTTTGCAGGATGCACCGCCCAGCGGGCGGCGATGCACCCAATGGGTTGAGGTAGTGGCTGCCGCGTGGGCAGCGAATTCGGCTCTGCCGGATTCCTTGAGCCCCCATCGCTGGAGGCTCAAGGAATCCACCTGATCACAAGAATCAGGTGGAGCTGTTGTGTTGGTGGGGTTGACGCGAACGTCAGTGCCACATGAAATGTTCCTGGGGCGCGCGCTTGGTGCACACCAGAATCCACTCTCGTTTGGTGTGTCGCGCTGCGCGAATGACGTCGCGCAACTCCTCTGGCTGCTCGCCCCGATCGTGTTCCGGCTTGGGCACCTTGATGAGGTAGCCGCCCGGCGTTTCGAACTGAACGCATTGCGCCTGGTCCTCGCTCAGCAGCAGCATCGTCCAGTCGTCGAGCATGCCGGGGGCCAGCTGCAGTGTCTTCGCCGGGGGTGTCCAGTCGCTTGTTATGCCTCGCATAGTTCCCTCACGCGTTGGGCGCGCGCCGCGATGCTCTCGCCGTTGTAGGTCACTTCCATGCACGGCACGAACAGGCTTTGCGACTGCCTGATGGCCTGCCCCACCGCGATGCGGCGAAGCGCCACCAAGTCGCGCTCGGTGAGTGAAGCCCGAGCGGTGGCGGAATGGAAATGCACCTTGGCCTTGCGCTGGCCGCGGCCGAGAACGCTCTGGACTTCGATGAAGCCCAGGTTGACGTTGCCGTTCTTCATGACGAAGCCGTTGCGGACCTCGTAGTCGAACCTGGCGAGTCTGTCTTTGGCCTGCTGCCGGCTCACTTCTCGCACGCCCGCTTCGCTGACGACGTAGCTGCGCGCCTCGTCGTCATACTTGAGCGCCGCCAAGGCGCGCGCGCTGTCGCGCGGGTCGATGTGCAGCGGTTCGAGGTCCGTGCCATGCGAGCGCACGACCCACAGGTAGCTCATGCCAGGGGCATAGGTCTCCAGCAGGGTCTGGCGGTCGTGTTGGTAGAAATCCCGCTTGTAGTGCTGCAGCAGCGGATAGCCCGGTGCTTCGACTACGGCGCGCATCTTCTCGAAGAGGATGTCGGATGGGTGACTCATGTTGTTCTCACTCTTGCGGGCCCACGAGCCCCCAAGGGAGCACGTGTCCCATCGGGTTGATGATTGGGCGACGCAGGGTCGCCGAACAGTGCGATGCACTGAGGTGGCTGCATTGTGAGTGAGCGCGCTGGCCGCCGCAAGCAACAGTGACCTCCTCGGCCGAGGTAGGCGCCACGAGGGAGTCCCGTAAAAGGAAAAGCCCCCTCGCATTGCTGCAAGGGGGCTTCGGAAGAGTGGCCTCAAACGGCCATGGTCGTTCTGCTCGCGTGGGCCGAGACGGTCATGAAGGCACGAACGCACTTCAGGATCTCGGCGCCGCGCTGGGTGGCCAGTGCGCGCATCTTCGCGCTGGGGCTCAAGCGGTTGAACCACAGGACGTGCTGCACCGGCACGCCAGCTTGGATCAAAACGGGCGTGGCCAGAGGTTCACGAATCTGGGGGACGGAAGTCGTCGTGTTCATGGGGGCTCTCCAAAGTGTTACCGGGCACGTCGCCCCTTCTGCACTCTCACGGGAGAAAGCACACAAGGAACGACGCGCACCGGCGACGAAAGCCCCACGAACCATGGGCACTGCGCCACCAGGTGATCCTGGCGGGGCAGCGGGGAGCGGCGTCGCGTAGAGCGCCGGACCTCAGGATAGCTGCAGCTATTTCAGGCAGCGGCCTCTAAGACGAAGCCTCGGTTGAATGCGGTCACAAGGACAGCGAATGGTGCGAACACCACGGTGAGGCGAATTCTACGGTCGCGCATGCGGCCATCGCAACACAACGTGAACTGCGCCTGTGGGCGCACGCTGCTGTCGTGTTGGATGGCGCGCGCTGTCGGCGTGCATCGTGGCTATCGCGTGCTTTTCTCACGTTACTCAGCCATGCTCGCTCATCCTGCGTGGCTTAGAGCGCTGTGGTGAGTTCGCTTTCCTCGTACAGCGCGAGTTCGGGCACGGTCGGGCCGTCGGCATCGAACATGAGCCACTGGATGTCTCGCTCGCTGGCGAAACTCAGGCAATCACGCACGTCCTGCGGCAACGCGGGGTTGCTCAGCATGTCCTTCAGCGCTGGCTCGGGCACGTAGACGAACCAGCCGTGCATGCTCTTGGGATGGTAGATCGCACCTTCGAGCTCGTCGTTGTCCAACTGTTCTCGGGTGACCTGGGTGAGGTGGGCCGTGCTCAGGCACAGCATCTGGTGAATTTCCATGGTGCTTGGTGTGTGTTGACGCTCTGCCATGGCCGCAAGCGCGCAGCGCTTGGGGACGCTGCAGCGCAGGTAAAAGAAAAGCCGCCGACAGACCTGGGTCTGCGGGCGGCTTCGGGGGTGAGCCTTGCGGCTCGCGAACAGAGCGCCTAAGCGCGGCCTGCTCGTCGGGTTGCGTTGGGCGCCTTGAACTCTTCATCGAAGCGCTTGCGCTCGGTTTCAAGTTCTTTCGTCATCTTCTCGTTGATCTTGCCCAACCGGATGTTGAGCGGTATCGCAGCTGCGATGCCCAAGAGCATGAGAATTTTCAGGATGTCGGCGCCGGACATGAGGTGTTGAAGCAGTTGCTGCATGTGGATGTTCCAGATTTTAGGGTTGCCCCCAAGAAACGCAAGGTTTGCGCGTCGCGAGGCAACGACTTTTCAGTCGTTGCGCCTGCGCCGCTCAAACTCAGCTCGGAACACGCTTTGCGCGATGCCCCGCACGGTGCCGGCCATCTTGCGATGGGCCTTGGCTGACTCCCGCTCCTGCAGGTCGGCTTCCAGCTTCGCGTAGCGGGTGGCCAACGTGGAGAACACGCTGAACCACGCTACTGTGAAAGCGAACATGAGAATGTCCGTTTCCCTTAAGCCAAAGTAGGTTCCTGCGACCGAGCCGATGGCCGAGATGTCGTGTGCGACCTCTCGCATACGGCTGACGGCATAGGGCTGCTGCTCGAGCACCTCGAGTTTGCGCCGAAGCGCGGGTAGTGCGGCCTTGAACACCAGCACCGCCAAGAGCGATACCGGTGCGAGAACCGCCAGGATGTGGAAATGGGTCACTAAGTACTCCTCCCTCTAGGTTTGTTGGAAACCTGACGAGGAGCACCCCTGACGGAGTGTGCCCGTCAGGGTGGTGAATGCATGCGCAGGGCATGCTGCAGTCGCTGTTGCGAAAGGTGCGCCGAGTATAGGGGGGGCTTGGTCTTTGCGCTCGCGACCTGGCTCAGCGCTGATCGAACTCGGCCGGGTCGTGCGCGGAGCCGCTGGCCTTGGCTCGCGGGCTGAGAAACGTCACGGCGGTGATGGCGTCGGCGACCCAGTAGATGCCCTGGTTGAGGTCCGCGCGCCCGACCGTGGGTGGCAGCATCTCGTCCCAGCCGTCAAAGCGTCCGTGAGCGGGTGCGATCGCCCAGCGCTTCTGCGGCGTACTGGGTGTTGCCATGGCGGACTCAGCCCACAGGTGCTTCTCGACGAAGGCCGGCTCAAGAGGGTAGAACAGCCACGCTTCGTCTGGGCCCAGGCGGAAGAACTGAAAGCTGCAGTCGGGCGCGTGCCCGGGCGCGACGTCGTAGCGCGGCGCGGCGCGCGCGTTGCCGTCGCGTGGTCCGGCGCTGGGCGGCACCCGGGTCGGCTGTTCCTGGGGCGGTGCCTCATCGTGGAGCAATGACCACTGCTGCAATGGCGGTGGGGTCGGGCCGGGGTGAAACGGGAGCGGGTGTTGCGCCATTTGCCGCCCGATCTGCGCCCAGCGCCTGCCTGCAGCTTCGCGCACGTGCCGCAACTCGGCTTCGCGCCGCGCGCGCACATCTTGCTCCAGCGTGGCAAGTCGCTGCTGGGCCGCGGCCAGATGCCCGTGTACGTCCGGGTGGTAGCCCCAGCGCCAGGAAGCCGTCTGCGCGATGGCAGCCATGGCTTGCGCGCGCGAGCGCGTGCCCAGAGGCCAGGCAGGCGCCACAACGAGGCTGATGTAGGCGCACTCGGCCGGAAGATCCTGCAATTGCGGAGGGCCTGCGTCGCCCACCTGAACGAACAGCGCAATGGGCACACCGCTCTGCAAGGTGCCGGTGGCCACCGGATGTGCCTTTGGCGGGTTTGCGCGCCACTGCAAGGCGCCGGCGATGGCCGCTGGCCAGCTCACCGGCTCGCTGCGGTGAAGCCAGTTGGAACTCACTGCGGCGGCATCCTGGTAGTGCGGCAGCTGCAGGCGCCCTTGCGCTTCTTGCTCCCGAAGGTGCTCGATGCCGAGCGCGCGGGCGAGGTTGTGCGCGCCGGCCTCGCACTCCGGCCGCTCCTGGCCCGCCTCATGGGCGAAGTGCCACTCCCTCTCCTCCCCCTTCCTTGCAAGCAGCGGGCTCTTGCAGCTGGGGCAGAAGCACTCACACGCAGCACCTTTCTCCACCTCGCCTACGAATCGCAACTGTCCATGAGCATCGAGCGCCGCGATCAGAACTGAGGACATCTTGGGCTCCTTCGGTGTGCCGCGTGCTCAGTCGCCCAGACTTGCCAGCGATTCGAATCGGGTGAGTGAGTTGAGGAAGGCCAGCTTGACGGTGCCGGTCGGGCCGTTTCGCTGCTTGGCGATGATGACCTCAGCCACCCCGGGCTCCTTGCACGCGTCCTTGGTGTAGTACTCGTCGCGGTAGATGAACATGATGATGTCCGCATCTTGTTCGATGGCGCCGGACTCGCGCAGGTCGCTCATCATGGGGCGCTTATCAGCGCGCTGCTCCACTGAGCGGTTGAGTTGCGAGAGCGCGATCACCGGGCACTGCAGTTCCTTGGCCAGCATTTTCAGGCCACGCGAGATCTCGCCCAACTCGCTGGCGCGGTTGTCAACGTCGTTGCTGCCCGACATGAGTTGCAGATAGTCCACGACGATGAGGCCCAACCCACCAGTCTGGCGAGCGAGGCGGCGCGCGTTGGCGCGCAACTCACTGGGTTTGAGCCCTGGCGACTCATCGATGTGCAGGGCGACGTTGCGCAGCCGCTCGATGGCCTCCGTCAGGCGTGGCCATTCGTCATCGGTGAGCTTGCCGGTGCGCAGGTTGCTCTGGTTGATGCGCCCGATCGAACCCACAATGCGCACGGCCAGCTGCGATGCGCCCATCTCCATGGAGAAGACGGCCACCGCCTTGCCCTCATTGAGGGCGACGTTCTCCGCGATGTTGATGGCCAGCGAGGTCTTGCCCATGCTCGGACGCGCCGCCAGCACGACCAGGTCGCCGGGCTGCAGGCCTGTGGTCATGCGATCGAGGTCGGTGAACCCGGTGGCAAGACCGGTCACATCCTGCGGGTTCTCCGCGCGCGCGCTCACCTCGTCGATGAGGGCCGTCACCAGCGAGGTCATCGACTGAAAGCCGGTCTTGAGCCGCGCACCCTGCTCGCCGATCTGAAACACCTTCTGCTCGGCCTGGTCGAGGATGGTGGCCACGTCGCGACCCTGGGGATTGAGTGCTGCGGTGGCAATTTCGTCGCTGGCGGCGACAAGGCGGCGCAAAACCGAACGCTCGCGCACGATTTCGGCGTAGCGGCGGATGTTCGCCGCGCTCGGGACGTACTGGGCGAGCGAGTTGAGGTAGACCAGGCCGCCGCAGGCGTCTTCTTTTGCGTGGTTCTGCAGTCGCTCAAAGACAGTGACGACGTCTGCGGCCTTGCTCGCGTTGATCAGCTGCTCGCACGCCTCGAAGATCAGCCGGTGTTCATAGCGGTAGAAGTCTTCAGCGCTGAGGACGTCTGCCACGCGATCCCAGGCCGAGTTGTCCAGCAGCAGTCCGCCAAGCACGCTCGATTCGGCCTCGATGGAGTGCGGCGGCACTCGCAGCATGGCGGTAGCGGCGTCTGGCCCGGCGCTGGCCAGGGCGGCGTCGAATGCGGGCGGCGCCCACGCTGCGTCCAGCCCAGGGCCGCTTTCGGTGGTGCGACGCGTGCGGGGCGTGGGTGCGCCGGGCGGGGTGTCGGGCATGCGTGGCGCTTGCGGCTGAGCGCTGGTTGGGTCGTTCAGGTTCAACGTGGGGTCGAAGATCCCGCCCGCCTGGTGCTGGGGCGCCGTGATGTCGTCGAAGTCTTCGGGGTTCACTTGGGTGCTCCGGCAGCGGCTTCGGGATGTTTCGGATGTTGCGCGGCGTGCGGCGTGAGCACTTGCTGGGTGGGTTGCTCGCTGGCTTGCGTCTCGGAGCGCGTATCGATGCCGGCGCCGCGCGCGATCACGCGCAGGCTCTCGATGGTCTTGAAGCCTGCGCGCCACTGCGCCTCCTCCTCGCTGAGCGTCTTCAGCCACTGCTGGATGAGTGTGTTGCGGATGACCGAGGGGCCTTGGGCGCCGTGGTGCTCGAGCGCAGGTTGGCCGTCCTGGCGCTGGGCCGTTCGCTTGGTGCGAGTGCTGCTCAGGCCTGCGAAGGCGCGTTTGAAGATCAGGTAGAGCGCAGCGCTCTCCATGGGGGAGAAAGTGGCGCTGGCCGGCATCCGCACGTTCTCGCGCGCGGGGGCGGCGGGGTCTGACGGCTCGGCGCGCCGGCGCCTTTGTCGCGAAGGGAACAGTGGGCCTTGCAGGCTGTGCCGGCGTAGGAAGGCGGCGCGCTCGCTGGGCCCGCCCAGGCGCGCAGCGATGTTCGTGAGCAGGTGCTCGCGCAGCTTGATCCAGGGCAGTAGCGTCTCGCATACGCGCGCGGGCAGTGTGAGGCTCCTGCCCTGCAGGGTGAGCGAGGGCGGGATCGTGAGCACAACAGGGGCCAGGGGCATGCGCGCGCCACAGGGGTTGTCCACGCCGGCCTCATTGACGCTCAACTCGGTGGGGGCCGTGGCGGTGCTGGTGCCGCTGCCCTCGCCGTGCAGGGGGGGCTGCGCGGCCGCGTCCATGGCCTGCAGGATGTTCAGCCCGCCCGCGCCCAGGTCGGCGAGCTTGAGGTTGATCAGCTCGGCGCTGGTGATACCTGTCTCGGCCACAAGGGCGACGATGGCGCGGTCGCGCAGCAGCCACCATTGGCGAAAGCTGTCGGTGCTGGGGGCAAAGGTCTGGCGCAGCTGGTTGGTGTTTTGCAGTCGCGCGAGCACCCCTGGGGGCAGCACGGCGCCTTGGGCCTCCTTGGCGTTGTAGGCGGGCTGAGGCGCGTCCATGGTGGGCGCTTGCTCGATCCAGCCCTGGATCGCGGCGTTTTCGTAGACGCCTTTGAGCACGCGAAAGTAGCGCACGCGCGTGAGGCTGGACATGCGGGCGGGGTTGCGCGGGGGCCGGCGGCGCCGGCGCAGGCTGGGTGCGGGGCCATCGAGGAAGGCGCGCACGTGGGCGGTGGTGGCGTCGCTCCAGTGCAGCGCCTGGGCGGCCAGCCACTGGCACCAAGCGCCCCACAGGACTTCGTTGGCGGCGATGCTGCTTGGGGCCATGGGGCGGGGCTTTGTGCGGCAGATCTCGCTCCAGCGCTGCACGGCCTGCAGGTGGTTGGGGGCGCTGGGGTTGGCGCGTCCCTGGGGTGGTGGCGAAGGTGGTGCTGGTTCGGGTCCGAGGTCGGGTGCGATGGGGTGGATGCGCGGGCGACCGCGCCCTCGTTTGGGGGCGGGCAGGTTGGTGCCCGCGCTGAGGTTGGTGGTCGATTTCATGCTCGATCAGCGTTTGGTGGGATCGGGTGCGGTGCACTGATCGATGGCCGCGATGGCGTCATCGAAGACTTGCTTGGCCCGTGCGCGCTCGATGCCGTGCTGCTTGTGCAGGTTGTTCATGGCCGAGGTGAGGTGCAGCAGCAACTCGCGCATGTGCTGCTCGTCGTAGTGGCTGGCCACGGCGCCGTTGGGCATGGTGATGCGCTGCGCCTGGGGCAAGAGGGAGAGCAGCAGCATGCTCCACTGGTCGGGGATGGGCGCGAGAAAGTGCATCCAGTAGGGCCACTGGGCGTGCAGCTGGGCCAGGTACTGGCGGCACTCGGGGATTTCGTGGATGGCGCGCGGATCGTCGTTGTAGCCGTCAAAGACGAGAAGGACGGCGCTGGCAAAGCGCTCGGTGTTTTCGCGGGTGCCGCACAGGTGCATGAGGTCATCGACGCTGCGCCCTACGCGCGGGTTGTCGACCTCGTCGCGGCTGACGACCACGCAGATGCCGCCCACGTCGGCGGGGATGGAGTCGAGGCCGCTGCCCAGGTACAGATTGGGGATGGGTTGGAAGGGGTTCATGGGGTGTGTTCGGCCTCGGTGTTGGTGGGGTTTCAATAAAACATATATGAATAGCTGGCTACGTCAACCCCAACTCCCCCACCTTCCTGATAAACCTCGACGCACGTGCCGAGGGGTGCGGGGGGCTCGGGGGGGCCGGGCGCCATAGGTGCAAGGTGGGCTCAAGGAGGGGGGAAGGTCAATCAATAGGGTCTCCCCCTGCCGGGGCGTCTCAGGATTGCGTGCCTTGTGTGGAAGCCCAGCGGCTAGTTATTTATCTTTTATTGCGATGGCGCGATCTGCTCAATCCCACCTGAGCCGGCGCAACAGCCCCATCCGCCCTCGTTGGCCAGCGCTGCGCAACGCCCGCGCGCTCTATCGTCTGGCCATGCCCCGCCGCCTTCGCTTCCTCCTGCGCCTGCTGCCACGCGCCCGCGCCGCGCGCGCGCCCGTCACCGCGTACAGCAGCACCGTCATGACCTACCCCGAGGACGCCAACCTCAGCGCGAACGAGCTGCTCGTTCACCACGCCGGCGACTTGGCCATCCTCAATGCCGCCCTGGCCGAACTCAACCGCGTGTGCCCCACCAACCCACTGCTGCAGCCCGACGTCGCCAAAGGCGTCTACGAGATGGGCGTCTACACCTTCCAGCACCACGGCTGGCGTGCCGCGCAACGCCTCACCCCTGACCCACACGCCCTACAGCGGGACCATACCCATGACTTCGAGGCACGCCGCCAACACCTCATCGAAGCGATCGGCGCCTCCCCCATCGAGCGACGCACCACGCGCCGCCTGCTGCTTCTGCGCCAGCAGACCATCACCTGGCGCGGCCGCCTCTACCCATCCATGCACGCCGCCCAGGCCGCCAAGAACGCCGAACTCGCACGCCTGCGCCGCTGCACCCCGGGCGAGCAGCTGGAGCGGCGCGCCGCGAACGCCTGAGCACACAGCCCACGACAAGAGCACGCCACATCCACATGACCACCGCCCATCTGACCCATCTTCCCCAGCAGATCAGCCTGCCCCGCCAGCCCTTCCAGCACGGCCACTTCGACGGCGAATGCTTCATCCGCGCCCACATCAGTGCGCAGCGGCTGCTCATCTTGTGCGCCCAGCTCAGCCACTACAACGGCCCCTCCGTCACCAACGCCGTCGAAACCATCGTGGCCAGCACACTGCAAACCCTGGCCGAAAAGGGCGCCCTCGACCACTTCGCGCCGGCGCGCAAGGCCTGGGCGTTCTGGCGCCCAAAACGCGATCTGGCTTCGCTTGCTCAAGCCGCCCTGGCGCGCCTCACCTGGGTCGAGCACTACAGCGCCAAGACCTCCATCTCCAGCGAGCCCACCTGGGCCGTCGTGCACAGCCCCGTCCAAGCACCGCAATGGTCCTACGTCAACGTTGATGCGCTCAGCACCGACCTGGCCGCCGACAAGCGCTTCTTCCTGGTCGACCCCGATCTGCTCTATAGCGGCAACTAAGCGCCGCGCGAGCCAAAGAAAAAGCCCCCTCCTCGCGTGAGCGAGAGGGGGCTTTTCAGTTGAGGTTTCCGCGTTCAGGTTGCCAGCACACGCGCGCGCATCTCGCGCAGCGACGCGCGTCGACACATCACCTGTGCGATCACCCTGGCGTTACCACCGAAGTTGGCCGCGGCCTCGCAAGCCGGGAAGGCCTGCGCGCGCTCACTCGGATGCGTTCGGAGCAGCAGGCGCAGCACCGCGTCGGCCTCCCCGGTGGTAAGGATCGCCGTCTCGCGCATGCAAAAAAGCAGCCGCCCGTAGCGGCGCTCGCGCCCGTTGCCGTCCAGTTGCACGCGAGCGCGCGCCGCCGCCGGTGCCAGCCGCTCAAAGAGAAGCGCATGAATCGCCTGCTCGGCCAACGAGGCAGCGCGACGATGCACTTGTCCGGCCAGCGCCAGGCGCACCAGATCAAAGATCTCGCTGTAGGGCGATTGGCCCATGGCGCCCGGCCAGCACGTCTTGCCATGAGCGGCAAGCAGGCGCTGCGCATGTTCGCGCGATGGCAATGCTGCCACCGTCTCCGCCAGACCGCTAGTGTTTATGCGGCTTCCAGAAGGTCTCAAAACGAAACGCACCATCCAAGGTGCCATCCCGCACAAGACGTAGCGAGATGATCGGGGGTTCCTGCTGAAGTTGCTCGCTTGCAACGCAGCAGCTATGAAATCCGAGTTTGAGCCCTTCGCTCACCCCAATCCATTCGACATCCCTGCCGGCGATAGCTTTGCGGGATGGCCTGCGCAAATACTTTTCGAGATCAAAGAGCTGCTGTCTGACCGCAGCAGCACATGGCTCACCGACGTGGCCTCGCACATCCATGAACTCGTCACAAACGAGAGCGCACAAAGCGTTTTTGACGATACGGCCGGCCCACGCGATAGTTTGGCTCATTCCGAGTCTGAGCAGTTCTCTTCGTACCGGCAGCCCGGTCACATTGGCGTGTTCGCTGCTCTTGAACCCCGCGTCGACTGGGATCAGGTAGACCCGCCCACTGAGCGCTGGCAACGGTATGCGGTATTCGCGCTCGTGTACGTTCGAGACAGCGTCAAGATTCTCGAAAGGCGCGAACAGCTACAGAGAACTGGTCGCGCCACGAGTGCCGACAACAAGTATCTAGCCTTGGATCTTTCCGAAGCAGCAGCCTGGGCGCTAGAAGCTATGCGCGCACTGCAAATTGCTCACTCGCTCCGGATCGACACAAAGAGCAAATCGAAAAGTGGGCGACGAGCCGCCACCGTACGACATGAGGCAATGAGTCCCTACCGTAGGCGCGCCGTCGAAATGGCCACACAGGGATCATTTACGACCAAGACTGCGGCCGTCGACCACATCACAGAGAACCTCACGATCAACCCCGAGGGGACGAAGTTTCCCAGTCGCCGCGCGGTGGAGGAATGGCTCAAGGCGGCAGCGTGGAAACCACGGCCCAAGCCAGACGGGAAACAGAGAAAGCGAACATCTGCGCCGTAGATGTAGACATGTACGGCGCACTGTGGTTTCGCAGTTGCGCCTTCATCGAGAGACTCCGTTCCACCTCATCTCATGGAGTCTCAACGATGCAAAAACGACTGAAGCAAGCCATCTTCGCGGGCACCCAGCCCGCAGCCGAGCCTGAAACGCCGCTCACCCCGATCGAGAAGCTGCAAGCCCTGCAGAAGCAGATGCCTCAGGCTGGGTACATCAGGCAGGCCGGCTTGCTGGAGGTGCTCCCGATCTCCCCCGCAACCCTCTGGCGCTGGGCCCCGATGGCCACCCCAAACTGCTCCACTTATGGCCGGTCAAACTGCTCCAGGCAGGACGGTCGGATTATGACTATGCGGGTGTGATTGCAATGCGTGAGGCAGCCTCCTTCAGACGGTAGCTTTTGCCCTCGAACTCCAGCATCGCGCAGCGGTGCATGAGTCGGTCGAGGATGGTGGTGGCCATGGTGGCGTCGCCCAGGTATTTGCCCCAGTCCTGCACCACGCGGTTGGAGGTGATGACGATGGAGCGGCGCAACTTGTAGCGCTGGTGCACGATGGCCTGCAGCAACTCGGCGCTCACATCGGCGATGCGTCGGGCCAGGAACAGATCGTCCAGCACCAGCAGGTCTGGCTCTATCCAGCCTTTGAGTTGATCGGCCTGCTCGGCCGTGCTGGCCAATCCGTAGCGGGCGAACTCGGTATCGGCCTCCACGTAACGCACGTCGTATCCCTGCAGCGTGGCCTGGTAGGCCACGGCCTTGGCCACGTGGCTCTTTCCGGTACCAGGCTTGCCGATGATCAGCGCGTTGGCCCCCTCACCGATGAACTTCAGGGTGTGCAGCTCGAAGCAGGCGCTGCGCGGCAGCTTCGGGTTGAAACGCCAGTCGAAGTCCGCCAGCGAGGGCCGCTCATCCAGACCCGATCGCTTGAAGCGGCGCTCGGTCAGGCGAGAGCGCCGGCGGTCCAGCTCGTCTTGCAACATGGCGGCGAAGGTCTCCAGGAAGGGCTGCTGGGCGGCCTGGGCCTGCATCACGCGGGTGGACAGGGTCTCAGCGATGCCGGACAGACGCAGCTCGCGCAGCGCGCGTTCGATCTCGATCATGTTCATGACTGGGTGCTCTCGGAGGATTGGGTGGCGGTGGGGGCCGTGGTGGCTGCGCTGGCGGTGGCGATGTGGGCGAACAGATCGCCGTATTCCTCGGCACGGCGGATGAGCGCGTGCTGCTGGGTCAGCGTTGAAGGCGACGCCGACGGTGTTGGTGAGTCAGCGTCCAAGGCAGCCAAGGCATCGGCCACCAGCCGCTCGGTCAGCGCCTTGACGTGGCGGTAGCTGTGCACCCCTTGCTCCATGGCGGCAGCACAGGCCGCGTCGATGAACCTGTGCGGGTAGCGCCGCGCCAGGTTGACGATGCCCCAGAGCTTGCGCTGGCCCACGCGGCCTTCGATTGCAAACAGCATCTCGCACAGCCGGGCCGCCTGAGGGCCGATGGCGCGGGCCTGGCTGAGGATGAAGCGGGTCTCGCGCGAGGGGTTGAACACCCGCTCTGCCATGGGCAGCACCACGGTGCCGGGCCGCTCCACCCGGGCGTGGGTGCGCAGCAAGGCCTGGGTGCGCAGATCCCGGATCTCGATGCGCCGCTCGAAGATCCGCACCAGCACCTTGGAGCCAATGGGTGCGGGGCGCGCGGCGTAGCTGCTGTGCTCAAAGCGCACGCAGCTGTCATCGCAGACCGTGCGCTGCACCTCGGTGAAGTACGACATGCCAGTGATGGGCAGCGGCTGCAGGTGCGCGCGCTCCTCCTCGAACATGGCCTGCACCTGACGGCGCTCGGCACCGTGAATGCGCGAGGCCGCCCACTTGACCTCCCAGTGTTCCAGGAAGGCGTTCTGCTCCTCGATGCTCTCGAAGCGCCGGCCCTTGAGGGCGGTTGCCTGGGTGTGGCCGATGGCGTGCTCCACCGTGCCCTTGCGATTGGGGTCTCGCACCCGAGCCGGGTCGGCCACCACCTCGTAGTGGGCCAGCATGGCGGCGTAGACCGGGTTGAGGGCAGGCTCGTACAGGTCGGGCTTCAAGACGCCTTCCTTCAGATTGTCCAGCACCACATACCGGGCAGAGCCACCGAAGTAGCGCCAGGCCTGCTCGTGCAGCTCGGCCCACATCTGCTGGCCGGAATTCCAGACCACGCGGCGGAAGCTGCGCCGCGAGTAACGCAGCGTGGCCACGAACAGGCGGGGTTTGCGCCAGCGCTCGGTGCCGGGCACCCGGGTGGGCGCGCCCTCGCCGTAGTCGACCTGCATCTCTTCGCCGGGGGCAAATGAGAGGCGGTCGAACTGCTCGGGCTCCTTGTGCCGGAGCTGGGCCACGAAGCGTTTGACGGAGTTGTAGGCGCCATCGAAGCCGTGCAGGTCCACCAGGTCCTGGTAGATGGCGGTGGCGTTGCGGCCCAGGCGCAACTGCGCGTCGATGAAGCTGCGGTGTGGCTCGCACTTGGAGACGGCCACCGGCGGGGACACCAGCAGATCGGTCGGTGGCCGGGGTGGAGCAGTTTGACTGGAAGGGTCGGTGGCCACCCCGGGGCAGTTTGCGGGGTCGGCGGCAAAGCGCTGCTGATACGAACGGATGACGGTCTGCATACGCAGGTGCGAGAGTTTCAGCGAGCGACTGGCGAAGAGGTCATGGTGGTTGTGATCGAAAAGATCGACAACTCCATGGCGGTGCACCGAATCGGCTTCAATCCCTTCGTGGGGCTGATTGTCGACGGCAAACCCCCAACGGCGCGGTGGTGGCAAGAGGCTGAGGCCTTCCACCCCTTGCAGTGGGCCCCGAGCATGAAGCATTGAGCGCAACGACGTGACCAGCCTCAGGGCTGGTCACGATCGGTTGC
>VFQN01004175.1_pt1 | contig 19421 bp, 26 predicted proteins | sample 3512371 | NCBI WGS metagenome assembly VFQN01 (sample SAMN10412370, study PRJNA504923) | tailings metagenome | isolation source: Replicate 2 from Balatoc abandoned mine | place: Philippines: Itogon, Benguet | collected 2017-08-28 | reverse complement strand
TATGACTGGGCATGCAGACAATGACCAAAGAATGACAACTATTTTTCCCAGAGTGAATGTACTGAGTAATGCTGCACGAGGGCTTGTTGGCAATGGTGACGAAGCATCTAACTCAGTGTTGCCGGGCCTCTAACTGCACAAACCGCCCGCCAACCCTGCCGTGCGCCCTAGAAAAGCGGACCAGCGGGCCTAGGACAACGTGTGGGGTCTTCTAGGTTCTAGGCTAGATTCTAGCCAACCCTATCAACCACCCGAGTCCAACACAAAACGATGCGACCGTATGTAGCACGCATGCCGCTTGGCCATTCTCCGCCCCGTCTCTTCTCCGAATGTCTAGCCCCCTTGTGGCCACCCCTTCATCAAGTCATGCAGTCTAGTGTTACACGGCGAGGGTTCATCGACCAACGCTAATGTAACGACCCATGTACGAGCCGGAGGCTCAAGGCTTCAAGGGTCCCCATACGAAGGGTGATGGGTGAGCACCACCTGCCGGACACCCTTTAGACCGACCCATGCTTGCCAAGTTGACAGTTGCTGGGGATGTGCCGTTTGACGTTAGTCAGCGCCAGTACGCTACAGCGAAACGATTTGTGGCACATTCTGCTGCGCTATCACCGAATCACCCAGGGGGCCCACCTTACAGCCAGCCTTGCTCCTGACCTGGTCCGCAAGCCTGGACATTCAGCACGTGCCGGCACGTCACACCTGGTCATGCACAGCATGCATATCCGGCCGCAGCAACGCTCCACCATCCATGATTACGTGCCGCCATAGCCGTACACATGTGCGCATGCGCTGCGTTTCAGGTGGCAGCATGCTAGCTGCCGTCCCTAATGTCCCCGGCCCCGGCAGTTAATGAGCTCCAGCCGTCCGAAGTCAAAGCATGAGCCGCTTTAGGTGGGAGCAGCAGCAGGAGCAGCTCCCCTGCCGTACCACACGTACCCGTTCTGGTAGTAAAACACATCCACCTGAGGCAGCCCAAGGCAACGAAGGTTTGCGGTTGTCAGGCAAGCACACGGCATGTTCAAGTCTGTGGCATTTAGAACACGACGCCATTCTGAACTTGCACCGGCACTTACACCGGCGACCGGCCTAGGCGAATCCACAATGACGTCAATTGGCGTAATACCACAGACTGCATGCCCTTGCATCAGAGCACAACGCGAACAGCATCAGACAGCACACAGCAGTTGACATTCAGCAGTGACTGCAGAACAATGGTACTGCATTGCAGTTGCTTAACGGCTGCCCACCTGTGACGGTTCCGCCACAGGCTCGAGCGCGCGGAAGCCGTTTCGCTCCGGCCCGCCGGTCAGCACCCCGCCCGCCGCCCGCCACGCCGCCGCGTCCGCCTTCGCCTCCTGCGCGTTGTACGACGTGAAGACCACGGGCACGTCCTGCCGTACAAGCACCTGCAGCGCGGGCGCCCACATCTCCTTGTCCAGCTCCGAAACCCCGCTGTTGAACGCAACCGCCACGTCCGGCCGGCGCCACGCGACACGTGTCCCCGCCGCCGGCGGGTCAGCCGCCGCCGCCGCCGGGGGCAGCGGCATTGCCGCCACCGCCGCCGCCGCGGCGGCGGCGTCCCGCTTGGCCGTCGCAAACTCCTGGTAGGTGCACAGGTGGTGGGAGTAGAGCAGCTGGCGGCCGGGGAGCGGGGAGGTCAAGGCGGAGCCCTGCGGCAGCGCCAGGCCGTCCGACTCCTCCATGATGATGTCGCACAGCTCGGGCCCCGTGAAGGCCACGTGGAGAGAGCGACCCGCGGGTCGGTCGGCGCCTGGCGGCCACCGGGCATGGGAGGAGAAATGTGGACGTGAGTCCTGGGCTCGGCTGCCATGTTCCATGCCTCGTAATTCTTAGGAAATAGGGCGCACGCCGGCAGGCAAACAACGTCTGAGGTACACCATCTTATCGTGCCAACGTACAGCAGCGAGCTGCCTCCTCCCCAGCACCTCCTATGGGCGCTTGTCGCCAGTCTCGCACCTTTCCGCTCGCCATGTTCCCCCTGCCCCTGCTGCTCCTCATGCTGGCCGGACTCAGGCCCCAGCTGCTGGGACAGGTCCAGGGGCGGCAGCAGGTTGAGCAGCTCCTCCCAGACCCGGTCCGCCGGCACCTCGAACGCGCCGGCGCCCAGCACGTGCACCTCCACGTGGCGCTTGGCAGCCAGCTGGGCAGCAGTGTAGTGGTGCTGCAGCGCCTGAGAGAGGGAGGGGACAGGGCGCGGGATGTGGGACAGTTTGGCGAGGTACCGGTGCCCACGTTGCAGTGTACTGGTGCTGCAGCGCCTACGGTGGTGCACTGTGGTGTGGCGCGGAAGTGGAGCATGAACACGAACACGAGGCTGCGGGACACCTGGCTGTGTTGCCTGGCTACGGAATAGGGCCACGCAGCGTGGGTAGGTCATAGGAGCATCGTCGGGCCAGTGGTGGCCGCATGCGTTATAGAAGGCGTGACTTGCTAGGGGCAACCAGGCAGGAGAGCAGCCCTTATGCCAGGTCCAGCCAACAATTACACCTATGCAGTGTGAGCACTGACGTCGCCGGCGTCCCTCCTACAGTGCCTTTCATCCCCGCCACCCGGCCAACGTGAGAGCCTGCGACCTGGGCTAACGGCCACGGCCAGCTACGTTACAATACCTTAGCGCGCCCCAGGCAATATTATGCTCACTCCTCCCCGCCCACCTGGGCCACGGTCAGCGCCTGCGACATGCGCTTTGACAGCAGCGCCATGGTGCCCTCGTCGAAGGACGGCATCGGCCGCCAGCCGCGGTACGACGTCCACCCGGCAGGCAGCCGCTCCCATGCCGCCGCCGCCGCCGGCGTCACCGCCGCACCCGCCGCCGCCCCAGCTGCACCCGCGCTCGGGCCCTGCTGCTGCTGCTGCACGAAAGCAGAAGATCCACCGCCTGCCTTGGCGCCGTACAGCTTCATGCCACTGCCACTTCCGCTGCCAGTTCCACTGCCCCCGCCAGCGGCTCGGTTTTGCCCCTGGGAGGACGGTCCCGGAGCGGTGGCGCTGGCAGCAGTAGCCGCTGCAGCCGCGGGCGCGGCGGTCTCCGCGAAGCGCGGCGCGTCGAAGGTGAAGTTGGGCACGCGGCCCGTGGCGGTCAGGTAGCGGTGCGTCAGCACGTGGCTGTCGTTCATGAGCCTGTATGGCAGGCACACGGCGGCGTGCGGGCCGGCCAGGTAAGCCTCCCTGTGCGCCGCGCACACCCAGCCCCAGTGGCAGTGCGGGCAGCACGACAGGCCCGGTGCAGCAGCTGCAGCCGCTGCCGGTGCCGGGGCCGGTGCCGCTCCCGCTCCTGGGCCTTTGCTCGCTGCCCCTTGCCCTGCGGCCCCTGTTGTCGAACCACCGGAGTTGCCCTCGTCCCTCACCTCCGGTCCGCTGCTTCCCTGACCTCCCGCAGGCTCCGTGCGCTCCTTCTCGCCTTGCCCCTGCTGACCGTGCCGCTGCCCCTGCTGCTGCGGCTCCTGCTCCTGCTGCTGCCGCTGCGCCATGCGCGCCAGCTGCCCCCGCGTGCGCATGCACACGCTGCACCGCGCCTCCCCCAGCAGCGCGCGGTGCTCGTCACGGCTCAGCGGCCGCCGCAGCATGGGCTGAAGCACCTGGGGACAGGGTGGGGTGGGGTGGTGTTGGCCGGCAACGACTTCGTTAGAGCTCAGTGCTCGGCTGGCCAACAAAGGGCGGCGAACAGGCGGGCCAGAGCCCGTGAGCTGGCGACGTCATGTGCCGCTACTTTGTATCGCATGACACAACATGCTGCATCTGCGATATGCAGGACGGATCCCACCAGGTATGCATACCATTACAGATGCTAATTTGACGACGGTGACAAACCTGGAAGGCGTTCACGCGCTGAGTGTAGAACTGGAGAGGTGTGCATGGCCAGGACTCGGGGGGCAGGTCGGCCTGGCGGGATGGGGCGTGTGGGTGGAACATCCAGACTGTCGGTGCTGACAGGAGTCTGCACAATTTTGGGTGTTGCGGCTGTGTGGAGGTGTCTGGGGGTCAGGCGCAGACCAAGAGTAGTTGGTAAGCCACAGGAACGCGCTGGGCACCAGAGGAGCAAACTGCTTCCAGCTAAGGCGTGTCCGTGTGGACTCAGGACTTGGAGCAATGGATCCAGCGGGGTTGAAATGTTCAAGGTAGCCCGCTTGTTGCAGGAGGTACGGGGCCTCCGCCCATGGCACACGTGCACCCAGAGCTGCTCAGTGCATTTCCCCACCCCATGTGGGTGCCTGGCGATAAGCCTGATGGCAGCGGTCTGGGGGACAGCTTCACGACCGCTTACTTACGGCGACCGGATGCAGCACCGGTACGGTACAAAGGCAGACAAGCAAGCAAGGATGTGAGGAGATTGTGGGAGGAGGCTAAGGAGGAAATGCTGGCTGTCTCACCTGCAGAGCTTGGAACAGCTTTAGGGCCTTGCAAAAGGGCTTGTGCACCTTGAAGTGGGCTCGTTGGCAGTCCTGTTGAGCACGTGGTGTACGACGGTGAGTGATGCTGGGCTCCAAGATTGCACGTGGCCTTAAGCCTGCAACCTCTCGGCGCACCTGGTTGCAGTACCAAGCGCTGCCGCAGCCGCCACAGCGCAGCAGTTGCCCAGGTGCTACCTGCGAGACGTTGAACGCAGGTCAAGGGGAGGGCTGCCGTTATGTTATGCCTAGGGCTTTATTGCGAGAGGTTGTGTGGTGATGCAAAGGCTGCCTCCCGCAGTTCAAGGGCGTCAGCTGTCACCCCGCCCTGCCCCCGCCCTCATCTGTTCGTGTCCCGTGTGGCCACACCGAATAGCCCACCTAGCAGCGAGGTCCTCTTACCTTGCAGCATGATGCGCATGCTGCCCCAGTGTACACCATGTGGGGTGGGTCGACAGTAACCGGCGGGGCCGACATGTTGACCGTCTTGGCGCCTTATGCACCGGCCTTTCCGCCACCCGGGTATGAGCCCAACAAATCAATGAGTCATTCTCAAGCACAATTGTCGCTACCGCAGGCGCGTTTCTTCTGCACCACCAGATCGTCAAGTGCGGAATTTGTCAAGGTGCTTGAGCTGCTTCCAGGCCAGATTCCAATCTTCGCGCACGCTATGGCACATGTACATACAAAGATTTAAAAGCAGGTTACTGCACTGCGAGGATCAAACTGTGCTCCAAGGTTGCATTTGCCGGACACTGCATTTATAGGCTCGGCGCACAACAGTTTGCTGCTCCTTACAGAGCCTTCTTAACTAGGCGCATCACTAGTCAACATGGGTCGAAGGCGCAAGAAGAATCCTACTTTTGTGCTTGGCGAAGAGCAGGAGTTTCCCACGGTCCCCGCCGAGCAGGTGACCTGGCGCACGCGAAGGCCACGTCTCCGCCACCGCAACTAGACTGTTACTGCGACAGTGATGTCATGTAGTTAGTCTGAATCAGTGGGGCGACTGTTCGCCCTGTCGGCTGCACGGGAGCTGCTAGCAGCCCAGCCCGAAACCCTAGGCACCTGCATGGCCCACGGGACACCAGGTCTCCACATTGCCACCCCGGACCGCCAATGCAAACAATTATCACCCGATAACTTGAATACATTACCTAGAGCTATCAGATGCAGCTAAGCTTCAACTGGCAGGCCTATGTCTGGCAGGTTTCAACCTGCCAGACCTGCCCCTAAGCAGCACGCACTCACATGCCGACGTGCTCACCGCCTAAGCACACATCGCAGGTCATACATGCAGTATGCATAATCTCAAGGTGTTCTGCGTCATGCTCCCTTTTGCTTTCCAGGGCTATGATACAGCCTACGTCCAGATCGGCAGCGTCCGAATCACGAACCACGGCCTGGGCCAGCTCAGACAGCGCCAGCAGCGCATGCTGCAGCAGCAGCAGCAACAACAACGGCAGCAGCCATTCCGCTTCTCCACCGTCCGTCAGGACACAGACAGTGAGGAGGAGGTCAGCGATGAAGATGGGGGCAGCGACATTGTGGGCAGACGGGTGCAGGGAGAGGAGGACGAGGAGCAGGAGGAACAGCAAGGCCGGGGTGCAGAGGAAATGGCGGATGGGGATGGGAGGCTGGCTGGTTTGGACGCCAGTCTGTCTGATTATTTGAGGAACGTCATGGGGGTGGGGTCCAGTGGTTTGGGGAGGAGGAAAGCGAAGGGCGGCGGCGAGGGGAAAGTAAGAGGGGGAGGGAGTCAGCCTGTGGCCGCAGGGGAAGGGATGGATGTGGATGGCGTGGGGAGGGCTCGGGAGGGGGAGGGGGACATGAGTGGGGAGGAAGCGGCCGACGGCGGGGCCAGGGACTCAGAAAGCGGGGAGGCGGAGGGAGAGGCGGAGGGGGAGGAGGGGGAGGAGGAGCAGGATGAGGAGGCGGCGGAAGACGACGCCATGTTGGGGCGACTGCTGCAGGGCTTCGCGGGGAGGGACCTGGACGGGGGCTTTGCGCCGCCTGGGCTGGGGGCCGGCAGCGAGGACGGCAGTGAGTACGACAGCCAGGACGAGGACGAGGACGAAGATGAGGAGCTGGAGGGCGGCTTCGCGGGCCACGGAGCCAACCTGTACGAAGGTGGGTGGCCGAAATGTGCTTGGTGAGAGGGTGGAAGCGCGGCCACATGACGGGCCCGCTCCCCTAGCAGCTGCACACTGGTACCTTCCCGGGACATGCCGGAACGCGGCACGCACCCGCACGTGCGGCTCGCTCACGTGCCGAGTCTCATGCCACGTGCCACCCATTTTACCCGTCCGCTTTGGCTGGCGCGCCGTATCTTCCCTGCACAGTATCTCAGCTGCACCGTACCTCAGCTGCGCCGTACTGACGTCATGTATGTGGTCCGTGTGTTGTCTCCGCTCCGGCGCAGCGCTTATGGCGGTACAGGACGGCAGCAGCGGACAGGAGGAAGGCGAGGACAGTGACGATGATGGTGCACTGGGGGGTGCCAGCGGCGGCAGCAGGGGAGAGCTGGACGGGGGCCGTGGGGGTTCGCGGGGGCGGCGGCATGGCGGTACAACGCCCCGCGGCCGCAGAGGGGCAGCTGCCTTGCCAGCGGGCTTTTACTATGAGATCCGGATTGGGGAGGACGGAAAGGAGCGATACGTCCGGGTGGAGGGGGAGGCAGGGGCGGCGGTGGCGGCGGCGGGCCGGGGGCGGGGGCTGGCGCCAGGGAAAGGGTCAGGGGAGGAGGGACTGGCAGGGGACGCGCAAATGGCGCAAGCGTCGGAGGCGGCAGCGGCAGCGGAGTGTGAGGAGGAGGGGGAGGAGGGGGACGAGGAGGTGGTGGTGGAGTTGGAGGTGGACGTGGTGCGCTTCCCGTTCATGATGAGGAGCCGGGAGCAGGTCCGGGCGGAGAGGGCAGCAGCGGCGGCGGCAGGGACGGGGGCGGGAGCGGCTGCCTTCGGGGCGTCGGGTCGGAGGAAGTCGTCTGCCGCTGCCGTTATGGCGGCGTCCGCTAGCGGTGGGTGACGGCGGTGGCGGTGGCTGGTGCCTCTGCGTGTCTTGGTGCTCACGTGTCTCGGGGCGGCTGGCGCCAGCGCGTGCCTGTGACGCCACCGACTCCTTGTTCGCACGTGTCACCGATGTTGACCCTCGGTAGGGGGAACACATAGGTGGCCTCGCAGTGAGTGATGCAGGCATGGGCTACCGGGCGGTGGCAGCGGCGGCGGCATCTGGTGCCCCTCCGTGCCATAGTGCACAAGTACCGCCTCCGGCTTTGCACAGGAACCTTTCCTGCAGGGAGACTGTTGGCCGCGCAGGTGCCGGTCTAGTCTCCTGCTGCATAGGTTACCGCACTCCTAATGTGCGTTGTGCAACGCTGCTGACAGGCACCAAGACAGCATGCGTGTGAGGGCCGAGCACCGCATCATGTTGCCTTCGCAACCGGCCTGCCCTTGACGCAGGAGGCGCCACGCCCGCGCCGCCGCGGTCCCGCCGCTCGCAGCAGCAGCAGCTGGCGGCAGACGGGGAGGAGCCGGGCCGAGGCGGCGGCGGCGGCGGCGGTCGTCCCAAGCAGCGCAGCGTGGCCAAGGGAGCGCTGGACGGGGCGCTGAGGCCGGGGGAGAAGAAGCAGCTGCGCAAGGACAAGATTGAGGTGTGTGCTGTCGGCGGGGGGCATGGCTGGTGGTATCCGTAAACCTTCGTCGTTGCGCTCGTGCCTTGTGCGTACCGGTGGGCCACCGGTACGCACCAATGCAGGACATGTGCGGTGATCAGAAGTATCTTGTGAAGCAGTTGAGCTGGATTGGTGATGAGCGTCTTCTGTGCGTGTTTGCAAACTTCCCGTGGCGCAGGCGAAGCGGGCGGCGCGGGATGCCGTACGCGGCTTCAACGTACGGCAGCTGGCGGAGCAGGTGTATGACTTCGTGAACGGCGGGGGTGACGTGCTGGCCCTGGAGCCGCTGGGCAAGAACGCTACGGCGCTGGCGCAGAAGATTGCAGGCATATACGGTCTGCGGCACTCCCTGCAGGTGGAGTTGCAGAGGAAGAGAGGGATCGCGGGTGCAACGTTGACATTTCCAAACCGTGTTTGGTGGAGCACTGCACGTGCAGCATGTGTTCAGTGTCTAGGAGTCGACCGGGTGTGGAGAGTCGGCGGCGTTGCTTGTGGCTGAGCACCCATGTATCCCCCAAGCCCACCACCTCTTCTTGTCCCGTTGACCCACAGGGCAGTGGCAAGAAGCGGTTCCTGCTCCTGCGGCTCACTGCAGTTAACCCACAGCGCATTGACAGTCTTCTCTTTCCCCCACACGGTGCTAACCCACAGGGCAGCGGCAAGAAGCGGTTCCTGCTCCTGCAGCCCACTGCAGTTAACCCACAGCGCATTGACAGTCTCCTCCTTCCCCCACACGGTGCTAACCCACAGGGCAGCGGCAAGAAGCGCTTCCTGCTGCTGCAGCCCACCGACCGGACGCGAAGCCCCGATGAGAAGACCCAGGACAAGGTGGGGCAGGGCAGGGTCGTGGGGGCAGCAGCACGGCGTTCGGCTCGTGTGGCATGGTCTACAGAAAAGATGGGTGCCGATCTGCGGAATTGCCGAGCTCACGAACGGATCATGTCTCCTGCACGTAGCCGACCGGTAGCTCAGACAGATCTCACACTTGGCAGAATGTCAAACCTGTCACACTTGGCCCTAGCACCATATTGTAGCTTGCTTGCAAAAGCCCCGTACTGCAACGCCTGTTTTGCAACTGCTCGCTCGTCCGCAGGTGGACAAGATTGTGGCGGCGGAGGTGGCTCGGCAGCAGCGCGGGGCGGCGGCGGGCGCCGGCGTGGGCCCCGAGGGCGCCGCCATGCACGACGTAACGCCCGCCACAGTGGCGGCGGCGCGGCGCGGCCGTGGCGGCGGCGGCGGCGGCGGCAGCAAGCGCGCGCAGGAGCAGGTGCGGCGGCCGGCAAGCAGCACACGGCAACATGGGATGACGCTGCCTGGCGCTCCTGCGTCCGCGCATGGTACCGTCGCCTCCGCCCGTTCGTGGTGTATGCCACCGTGCTATGCAGTCACATAGTTTTCTTACTCTCCAGGTCCTTTCACCTGCGACGTGAAACGTCATGTGCGTTGTGGGGTCATCCCTGTTGTGCAGGCTGGCGGCGCCACGCCTCGCTCCGCCGCCCGCAGCGGGGCCTTCCAACAGCCGGTGACCTTCGTCAGCAGCGGGGTGCAGCGGGACGGCCAGGACCAGGGCCAGGAGCAGGACCAGGACCAGGGCAGTGAAGGCGAAGGCGAGGACGCCATGGGCATACAGGTGGCTGAGGGGGCAGAGGACAGCGGGGCCAGCATGGATGGGGCGTCGCCGGGGCTTGCTGCCAAGCCCAGGAGACCGGGTGTGACGGTGGTTCCCCCGCGGAGTGCGGCAGCGGCAGAGGCAGAGGCAGCGGCAGCAATGGACGGGGCGGAGGAGGCGGTCGCGGATGGCGACAGCGGCGACGTTGAGGAGAGGGAGGCAGGGGAGGAGGAGGAGCAGGAGCAGCACGCTGGCTTGGGGCTGGGCACGTGGGCGGAGCTGCAGCAGCGGGAGTGGCTGGAGGCGGCGCTGGGCGTCAGGTGCGTCGGTGGGGTACGGCACGTGGCCTTGTGCAAGGGGACGGGTGGGGGCCTCGGGCAGTAGGGCTTGAGAGCATGACCTGACCACACAAGCGCGCGGCTTTCCTCGGCTTCCCGTGATGTGTGACATTGGACGACGCCGAGTCCCTGGGGAAGGGACATTGCAAGGGGCGGGGCCGTGAGGAGGTTGTTGTGCGCGACGGCGCTGTGCATGGAGTGGGTTGAAGCGTTTGGCGTCGTGCCGCCGGCCGCATGCCCCTCCCGTGCTACGAGCACCCGACCTTCTGACACATTCGCCATTACGGTTCCTTGCCCCAACCCTTCACCGCAGTCATCCACATCTGGATGACGTTGAGGAGGCGGACGAGGAGAGCGAGGAGGACGAAGGGGGCCTGGATGAAGACGGAGGAAGCAAACACGAAGCGGATGTGGGCTGGGAAGCCGCGATGGGTGGTGGGGACACCGGGCAGCCGCTGGGTGACAGCGGTGCAACCGGCCACACGGCGCCGCCCGCTGTCGAGCTGGCACCTCCGCCGGCATCGGGCGCATCGGGCGCAGGCCCGCCGCACGTGGGTCACCAGCAGCAGCAGCAGCAGGCGGAGGACGACGTGACGGTTGGCGTTGTGTCGTACATCCGTTCGCACTTCCGCATCGGTCCCGGGTACGACAGGGAGGAGCGGCGGCTGCAGGCGCCTGCCGTACAACATGCGCACCCGCACCCGCAGGTGTTCGGGTTGGGGATGCTGGGTGGAGGTGGAGGAGGGGATGGAGGCGCAGGCGTTCGGGTGGCTGGCGGAGATGTTGGTGCGGGTACCGCAGCTGGCGGGTGTGGGACAGAGGGGGAGCAGCACGGCTCACCAGAGGCACCTGTTATGGAGGTCGAGGGCGGGAGATTGAGTGAGCAGGAGAGTGAGGAGGACCAAGAGCCCGAGCGGAGGGGACGGGGCCGTGCTATAGTTGGTGGCGACAGGGGCGGGCGTAAGGGCAAAGGGCGAGACAGCAGAGGGGGAGGAGGTGCAGACGGGTACGGTGGGGGTGGCGGGGGAGGTGGTGCAGCGGGGGTCATTGGGCGGACGGCACAGCAGGACAAGAGGGCAGGGAAGAAGGCTGCCAAGGAGGCGAGGCGGCAACAGCGGAGGGAGGAGCAGCAGCAGCAGGGTCCGCGGGTACGGCAGATGCGCGGCTGCTCTGTGGAGGAGCCGGTGGGGGCAGCTGGTGCGGGTGGTGAGGGGGCAGCGGGCGGCGGTGCTCCTGCGGACCTGAGCTACGACTTCGCGTCGTTCGAGCGGTTCACGTCAGGTGGGCTTGTGGGTACGCGTGAAACACGAGGAAGGCGTGTGGACCCATGGGTCGGTGGCTCAGGGTCCATCAACACACGCCTGCGCGGACTACCTTTCAGCGGGGTCGTAGTGAGAAGGTGCCGTAATGCACCATGCGGTGGCAGTCCGCACCTAAGGAAGCGCCTTGGTAGGGTGCCCAGGGTCAGCTTGCAGGCACGCGCCTGAGCCGTGTGGCAGGAAGCCGAGTACGGTAGCCGACCCAGCCTCACCTCAAATCCCACTCATGGTGCTGCTCCACCACCTCCCAACGGCACGCCTGCACCCCTCTCACATAGTATGCCCCGCCTCCCCCTGCCCCTGCCCCTGCCCCCCCTCCCCTCCCTGCAGGCATCGGCTCCAGGCTCATGGGCCGCATGGGGTGGGCCGCGGGCGAGGGGCTGGGCCGCGGCCGCCAGGGCCGCTCGGAGCCGCTGCGCCCCGCCGTGCGGCCGCGCAGCCTGGGGTTGGGGGCGGACGGGTGACGGGCGACTGGGTCTGGGACGACTGAGCGTAGGTCGGCGGCGGGCACACATGGCCTCGGAAGGAGCAGTCTGGGGCAGGGGCCCGACGGGTGACGGGCGTACGGCGTGACGGGTGTACAGGCGGCGGATGACGGGTGGCGGGTGGCGCTGCTGGGGCTGGGGGGGGAGAGTGGGGGGGCAAGAGGGGTGAAGGGAATACAAGGCGGCAGGTGGCGCGGCCCAGGGCTGGGGGCAGACGGGTGGTGGGTATCGGGGGACGAGCTTGGGGCTTGGCGCTGACGGGGTGACAGGTAGCGGGTTACGAGGAGGAGAACTTACAGGTGAAGCTGGAAGCCACAGGCCAGGGGGGCAGGGGAGTACCATAGGCCGAGTATGGTAGCTACTGGGGCTGGCGTGGCTGCGGACGGGCAGGAGGATGTCGTGCATGGAAGGGAGTTGGTGGACAGGGTGGGGGAGGACGGGTGATGGGTATGTGGGGTGGCGAGTAACAGGTCAGTATTGCTTGTACCTGTGTGGTGGGTCCGGGAGTTGCAGGCCAGGGCGGCGGGGGGCGCCAATGGGCCTTAGCATCGGACTGGTGAGGTAGCAGTTCTCACAATTTCAGCAGCACACCAGCAAGTCACATTTTGCACGACGCCGATGGTAGCCGTCCTCGCGACAAGCTGTACGACTCTTGTTCTTTCATTATCCTACAAGTTTGTCGTCGCAATCAACACGCGGTTGCCTGGAAGGCATCCTGGATCCTGCCTGGCGCCGTAGTCTGACCTGCTGTCCACACATTGTAGTATATCGAGTTACCCAGGAGCGAGGACTCGCATCCATTGTCAAACATCAACTTGTTTTGCATCGAGTAAGGCTGCTGGGACGACATTGCGAGCGCAGCAGGAGCAGGCAGGAGTGACGACGAGTCGACACGAGTAGCGGCAGAACTGCCGCTGCAGAGCGCTCTTTCTTGATAACAGTCCCTAGAAATGGTCAACTTCATCTTGCTCGCAATAGCCCTGGCGAGCTTCCGTCACAGTGTACAGGGCCAGGGCACCGCAGTAAGTACGCGCTGGCCGCTGGCAACAAGCAAAGACGATTCTTTACAGTATAACCTCTGTACATACGTTAACATGTCAAACGCGCTGTCCTGTTGGACCTGCCAGCGTGCTGTGAACCACGGTGTGAACCAAACCCGTTTCCCTGCGCCCTTGCCTCCTGGTAGCGCTTCGTGAACCCACGCTCCGGCCCCCCGGGCTGCTATCTCTGCTGCCGTCCGTGGAGCATGTGCGAACTTTCCTCACCAGCACTCTCCCCGGCCACATTCCTGGCTTTACTGCACACGTGTACCGGCACCACCTAACACCCTGGCCTCCTACATGGGAGTGCCCCAAGCCACAAGACCACATCCAATCGGCCTCCGAACCGTCTTACATCCTCATCATAGCTCTGCCCGTGTGCCTCACGTGTTCCCCGCCCATCTGCCCCCTTCCCACTCGCCCTCCAGCTGGCGTCGTCCCCTGCTCCGTCGGGAGGTGTGCCAACGCCACAGTCATCCTGCCCCGCTGGGAGCATCATCCCGGACTCGGGCCCCTTCAGCGGCCAGTGCACCGCTTGCCTCCGCAACACGTACCAGGTGGGCCGCAGCTGACGCCTGCAATCCCAACCTTTGCGTCCACATTACTAATGCACGTACAGAAGGTACTGCAACCAACCCGTACCAGGCGGCTGTTGGGGCCACGACGTGCGACCGTTGCCCCAACGGTACGGTGTCGTACCTGGGGGCCACGGCGTGTACGGCATGTCGGCCAGGCCGCGTCATCGTTAGTAACAGCGCGAGCGTGGGTTGGAGCGACTTCGCGTACAGCTACTACGGTGTGTCCTTTTACCAAGGCGACTGCGTCGACTGCGCTTACGGCACCTACTCCAACATTACTGGCGCAACCCAGTGCACGCTGTGTCCCAGGTGGGAGCCAAGGACCTGCACCAGTTGGTGCCTTAGCCGCAATGTCAGCAACTCTGTTCTGTAATATGTTGTTGGTATCTGGGCACGGCGACCCCCTGCCTTTCGCTCCGTGCTTAGCGCACGTGTGTTGCGTAGCGGTACCCTATCCATCTAGGCCCGCCCACTCTGCCCTATGACCTACACGGTAGACGGCGCTCGTGTACCTTTCGTTGCTCCCTGTTATGCGCTCCCACGGTCATACACATTTAGCTTACATTTACGCACGTGGCTTGCTGTGCTGCTCGCACGCTGCACGTAGCGGCTACTACACTCCTGGCGTCGGGGCCGACCGCTGTGAGGTGTGCCCAGCGGGCAGGTACGTCGACCCCGCAGACCGCGGCTGCAAGCCCTGTCCCGCAGGTAAGCCAAATCGCCCCACGTGGAATAGGGCTGTGCTCTCCGCCATGGCGTACAGCTGCACAACTCAGGGCACATGCACGCGCAGGGTCCCACTGCCAGTCGGCTTTTGCCCACAGTACGTAGCACTGGGCCACGTAGGCTTACGGCCCCTCAGACCGTAGGGCGCTGAGATGTCTGTCGTCAGGTTCCATAAAGGGAGACGGGAGGGGAGGGGAGGGGCCTGCGGTGGCTTCGACGGCAAAGCACGTCGGGCAAGAGCGTCCAGCGCCGGCAACAGGGCAAGAGAGCGAGGCAGGGGCACCTTAAGAGTCTTGCGGTACAAAAAGAGAGAGGCTATGTATGCTGATTATGTAGAGGCTGCGGTCGCTTGCAGCTGGTGGCTGACGCCGGGGCCGACTGGTAATGTGCTGTATGCGGGCCAGGACGATAGAGATGCCTCACGCTTGTCGCCAATCTTAGCACTGACGCGTCCGCATGCGATGGGAGATTTCAGTACCGGTACTGCTCGTACTGATCTTCGACCAGACCCTTCGCTAATACACACCTACGATCCCACGTGGTACGCATGCGCAGGGACGTACAATCTTTACGAGGGCCAGTCAGGGTTGTCGGACTGCACCAGGTGCCCCTTTGGCTACACATCCGCACCGGGCAGCACCCAGTGCGAGCTGTGTCCACCCGGAAACGTCGTCTACAGCTTTGCGGCTGACCGGCCGTACGGCACATGTACGCCATGCGCCAGAGGGTCGTACAACGATGAGTACAGCTTTTCTGGCGCAGCGTGCAAGCCGTGCCCGCCCGGCTTCACGTCAGAGGCAGGCAGCAGCAACTGCACCGCGTGCCCACCGGGCACCTTCCTCGACTTGCGAGACTCCTACAACAAGTTGACCTGTGTCCAATGTTCCGCCAACACCTTCAATCCCCTGGCAGCATTCAGCTCAACCACCGGCTGCCCGCCCTGCCCCAAGGGGAGCACGTCCGCCTCAGGCTCCGCCAACTGCACCGTCTGCCCGGCCGGCAGCTTTGTGGACGTCTCCAGTCCGGGTGGCTACAACTACAACTACATGACAGTAAGCAGGAGTGCCGATGACTGATCGGGACGCATTGTGCAATATATGTTCCTCAGGCCTACTTCCCCCTGTGCTTGTCGAGGAGCTCGCTTCCGCAAGTGCATGCCGAAGGCATTCCGGCCCCCAACCGCTCGGTCTCGAGGACATGGCCCTCACGGGACCCACACGTGCCTGAGCTTAAGACAAGAACTTCACCTCCTCTGCCCCGCCCATCCGTGACCCTCCTTAACTTGCCTCCATCCCGGTCCCCAGTGCCACACCTGCCCGGCCAACACCTTCAACCCAGCACCTGGCCTTCAGAGCGTGGCATGCCCTCCCTGCCCCCCGGGACACGTGTCAGAGGCGGGAGCCACAGCCTGCCGGCCGTGCCCGGCAGGGTCGTACGTGGCAGCAAACGGCAAGTGCGCGCTGTGCCCGCGCGGCACCTTCTCGCAGCTTCCCGCCACGGCGGGATTCTGCACGCCCTGCCCGCCCGGGTTCACGTCGAAGGAGGGCTCAACGGAGGCGGGCCATTGGTGGGTTGTTCTTATGTGGGAGTCGTGCCACTGTTTCAGAGGTGGTACATATTTTGTGTTAGCTGGCATGTGCACGTGCTTGCTCAGCGATCGACCCGCAACAATGCAAGCTGGCGGCAGCATCCCGCATCCTGTTACTGGTACACGGTGGCGACCGTTTGTCACTCGGCATCAACCATATAGGATATGGCAAGGGAGGAAGCAAGAATTTACAGGAGGCAGGTTCAGAGGTTGTAGCCATGCGACATATTTGCAATATACAGGGGATAGGGTATGCAGCAGGATGAACGGTGTGCACCACTACGGAATCTCGTGCGCCGTCATACCAGTTGCTGGAGGTCCGGGCTGTGTCGTACTCGGGAAGTGCGTGGGACTGCTACTGGTGGTGCTTGCACCTGCTCCCCGCAGCGTGGCCTGTCCGCCGGGCACCTACTCTGTGCCCCACCTGGCAACTGGGGAGCTGGCCGACTCGCCTGTGGCAGGTGCGGGCGGGACGGGATCGCGGCTGTGTTGAGGCTTTGTCAACATACCGTATACGCAGCATGGATGTGAGTCTTACATTCCAAGGCCTGGTCACAGTGCTTGCGTTGCATCCCCGTTGCTATGCATGCAGTCCGAGAGCTACAGCCGCAGGCGCAGCCGCAGCGCCCGTCCTGTAACATGCGTTGACACATTCCCGCACCCTCTGCCAAGTGCCAACCCCGGCTTCACGCGTACCCCCGGCCCGTTGCCGTACCGCGCCACGCAGGCCGCTGCAACCCCTGCCCGGCCAACAGCTACTCCAACGCCACCGCGCTTGTGGGCGCGGACGGGTGCAGGGGATGCCCTGCAGGCTACACCTCCGAGCCCGGGTCCCGGCAGTGCACCGTCTGCCCGGCCGGCAGCTCTGCCCCCCTGGTGGGCCAAGACGGCAAGCGGGAGTCGGCCCGCTGCAGCCTGTGCGAGCAGGGTGAGGCCGCACACGGTGTTGCGGGTAGTGGGTTTCGGGGTGCTGGGTTTCGAGAGAGTGTTGGTGGGGAAGGGTGGGAAGGAGCGGGGACATGGGGGTGTGACGCCGGAGCAAAGGGCGCATGGTGGGGTTTAAGGTAGCAGCGCGGCGAGCAGCAGTTCGGCAGGAAAGCCAAGAGATTGAGGGGATTGCCACAGCGAGTCCGTGCAGCCTATCACTGGACCTGTGCCACAGGCAAGCTGCTGCGCGAGCCTGTGCATTCCCGCGCCCGGACCGCCGCGCAGTGTACGTGCCATTGCGTTCCGTTCGGCTTGCGCTTGAGTAGCTACGCGGTGCGCCCCGCACGCAGGCTTCTACTCCCGCGCCGCCGCTTCCACCGCCTGCACACCCTGCCCGCTGGGCAGCAGCACAGCAAAGAGGCGCGGCGCCACGGTATGCACCGCATGCTCGGGGAGGGAGAACGGAGCCATCATAAACGGCGCCCCCACGTGCGCAGCCTGCGGCGAGCCGCTCCTGGCAGCAGGCGCCTACACCTGCCCCGTGGGGTCCGGCCGAGAGGCCGGCTGCTACCTCAACTCCCCCTGCGTGGCCTGCCCCGCCGGAACCGTGGCAGCAGCTGCCGACGACTTCCTGTCTGACGTGTGCATGGCGTGCGAGAGCGGCAGTGTCTCGGCCTCGCCCGGCAGCCTCCGCTGCGAGGCCTGCCCCATCGGGTCTGCGACGGAAGGCTCCGACGGTGCTCCCATGTGCACCCCATGTCCGCGTGGCTACTACGGGGTGCTGGTCGCCGGCAGCAGCACCCGTCCGGGGGCGGCTGCCATTGTCGGCCGCTGCAAGCCCTGCCCGCCTGGTGCCTTCGGTCCGAGCGAGGGAGCGACCGAGTGTGCCGCTTGCCCCGCCGGCGCCACACACTTCGTGCAAGGCCGTACGAACGCGTCCGACTGTACTGTGCCGTACATAAGCGGCGACGTCAGCGCACTGGAGATGAACGAGAGCGTGTCGTGGCTGTCGGTTACCGCTTCGTCAGTTGGTGGCGGGCCGGTGCTGTCCGTGCGCACGTGGCGTGACGCGTCGGCACGGCACGTGTCGGTGGGCAGCGGGGAGGCCGTGGTCATGCCGCAGACGCAAACGTACGACAGCGAGACCGAGCGGACGATCAACACGGGGAGCTTCTCGGACACTGTGCAGACCAGGGCGCTTAGTCCGCCGGTGCGCACAGGGGTGGTGTCGTACCGTCTGTTCCACCTTGCACCACCGCCTGGCGCCGGCGATGGCCCAGACGCCAATGCGGGTGGCGCGGCTGGGACTGGCCAATACGCGCTGTCGGTGGAGTGGGCAGATGGGGTGTACACGGCATGCCGTGCTGTGCGCGGCACTGGAGGTGGCGGCAGCGAGCCAGGGCCAGGGGCAGGGGCGGGGCTGCGGGTGGTGTGCCAACGGGTGTGGAAGTCGGAAACAACCTCAGGCCTGGATGGGACCTTTGTCACTAGCAGTGTCACAGAGACTCTAACATTGGAGGAGTTGGTTGTGTAGGCCCAGGTAGGACTGATGGCAATCAGGGAGTATCAAGGTCAGCCGCTGCTTACTGGGTTATGTCATGATCCGGAGAGGGCATTGCAGGTGTGGCTCACATCGCATTGCAAGGAGTGTGGCCTTTGGCCAGGTTACCTATTTGCATTTCTGTCCCATAGCGCTTGTGGCTGAAGAGTTTGCCGCTGGGGTGTTTCGCACAGGAACCGCGTAGACCTGGGGCGTATTGTGGTGGGGCCATTAGCCAAGGCGTGCGGCGTACGGCGTGCGGGGAGGTGTGTAGCGATGCAGTTGCGTGCGTGGACACGTTAGCATACTAGCAAGCAGGTTCTAGTAGAGGGCGAGGCGGTGGTGGCCCAGGAAACGTGGGCCCGATCCCCCAAGCATGGACAGCAAATAAAAGAGGCGAGTGGCATGTCCTGCGATTAGGAGAGACATCAAGGCGGCTCCGGCTGTGAGCTGTTGATGCGCTGAGAGGACTTAATTGGAGGAGAATATCACCACCTGTGTCGGGTGGCCCCCCCGGCCCACGCGGGACAGACGGTTGCGGGGAGGTGTGGGTACATAATGCTTAGTGCCTGTGCACGCGTGGAGGCCACCCCACAACGATGCGCTCCATCTATCCGGGCGGCGCTCTGCTGGCAGTACTATGAGTACTAAGAGTACGTACAACATGTTGTTATGCTTGCAGAGCTCGCGGGAAATGATGTTGCATTGCCTTTTATGAGTTGCGGAGCGGTGCCTGTGTGCCAATGCTTCAGGTCTTCGGCCCTCGACTTAAGTTGGTGGTGGACATGTGCCACCTGTACGACAGCACGACTTAGTGTAGTCAGCGCTGTGTGAGCAGGTATGTGGTGTTGCCGTACGCCCTATCTGGCCGTGGTATGTGGTGTAAGAACAGGTGTGTGGCGTTGCCGTGAGCCCAGCTGTGAGGCTTAGGCCTTGTGTGTTCACATCAGCGGGTTCACAATACAGTGATACGGCAGGGGGGGGGGTAGAAAACTAAGTTTTGGACACCTATGCCAACTTAGTTTCAGGAGAGGGGCCCAGACCGACCGCCCGCCCCCGTACGGTGCCGTACTATTATTTGATAATGCTAAAATATTATATAAATTTCCGGGGAAATTTATATAGTCTCCTTAAGCTGTACTCGATTATCTGCGCTTACCAGACGTAACTTGCGTTCGATGCAACCGTT
>VFQN01004174.1_pt1 | contig 19426 bp, 29 predicted proteins | sample 3512371 | NCBI WGS metagenome assembly VFQN01 (sample SAMN10412370, study PRJNA504923) | tailings metagenome | isolation source: Replicate 2 from Balatoc abandoned mine | place: Philippines: Itogon, Benguet | collected 2017-08-28 | reverse complement strand
GTACACCGTTTTCAAATTTGAAAACACCATTGGAATGCTCGTATTGAGCTCTTTAATTTCCAGCATATGTCCACTTTCTGAGTTTTCTACCCCCCCCCTGGAAGGACGTACGGAAACCAGACGCACATTAGGTGCGTCTTCGACTGCCCTCCGCGTCTTCGCCAGTAGCGCACAAAGTGCAGTCAAACCGCGCAGATAGAGGCGCGTTAAGAGGAAAACAACCAATTATTGGCAATTGATAATGAACTGTAGTGCAGGTTGTTGGGGTTCCGATATTCTGTAGGAAATGTTGGCTACACTCAGCAGCCTATCCGCCAACATTGAATATGAACACAGCTCTTTCGGCGTAGTGCAGGCCATACATGTTGTTCGCGTAGCGTTACCCGAGAAGTCGCATCAGGCGCAACGGGACTGGCTGAAACGCCATTCCAAGGAGCTTGACCTGCCCGGGTGCAGCTTTGAACGCGCCGGGCGGCCATCCCTGGCCGTGAACTGCCTACGCCAAGTCACGCGCATACTGGACGTGGCCTGCGTCAGTGCCCTCAGCGGTGGGTCCTGCTCATCTGCCGCCCGCCATGCCGCCCGCCATGCCGCGCCCTTCTCTTTAAACTGATGACTCGTTCGGCATCGTGCACGCAGAACGCCGCGACCATATAAGCAGCTTCTTTGCGTGCCTGTTTGGTAATGGTGGAGCGATAACACCTTCGGCAGCCACTCCTCCGGACCCGGAGGGCAGTGACGCAGAGGGTGAGGTGAAATATCCCCTCCTCCCCTGCAGCTGCTTCTAAAGTTGCAGCGGAGAATCCTATGCATGTAGTTCATCGTACAGGCAGGATGTGGTCCATGACAGTTGCTTGCTATCGCCCTGCCGACAGGTACTGCCGTCAAGTTCCTGCCCCTGGGGAGCAATGGTGGAGGCCACACGGATCCCGGGTGTGTGTACACCGCTGTCCTCGATGCAGCAGCAGCTGCCGGCCTGCCCTGCAGCGCCAGCACCCTCGACCTCCGCCGCAGCGCCATGGCAGCCATCGAGCACAGATGGAGCACCCTCGGCCCCCGCATACTCTCGCAGCACGCCACGGTCCTCCAGGTGCAGTCACAGCCCACGGTTGCGTCATACCTGCTGGCCGTCACTTTGGGCGAGATCCCGCCAGGGCCTGAGGAGCTGTCAGCCCTGATCGCCGCCATGGGCATATTCGCCAGCGTCTTCTCGCCAGCAGGCCAGTTGGTGTCCTCGGTTGGCCATCTCTGCAGCTGGGTTGAGCTAGCGCTGGGTGTGGACGCGCAAGGGACATACAGCGGTGCAGTGCTGGGCAGCCGCACCTGGACCCCCTGGCGCGAGCAGCGCCTATGGGATGCCAGCGCACAGCTGCACCACGTCATGTCCCAGCCCCCCAGCCTGGACCGTGCAATGGAGCTGTGCACCCTGGTGAACAGCCAGCTGCGCACCCAGTTCACCGCAGCCGACGTTTTGGGGAAATGGGAGCAGCACCTCGCTGCCTCCGGGCCCCAGCTGAGGGCCAGGACCAGCAAGCAGGCGCAGGCGGGCAGCAGTACTGCGGCAAGCTGCGTGACGGACCTCGCGGCCAACCTCAAGTCCAACCGGTTTGCCGTCCTGGGCGAGCCGTGCCAGTCATGCGGCCTGCCGTACGGCTTCAACGTCAACGAGATCATCCTGTGCAACGGCTGCAACCACGGCTGGCACCAGCGGTGCCTGCAGCCGCCGCTGGCCGCCGTGCCGGAGGGCTCCTGGCACTGCAGTGCCTGCAGCGTCGGCCCCTGTGCGGCAGCTGCGTCCGGCTCTCAGCCCAAGGTGGCCGGCGCGCTGCCCAAGCAGGCCAAGCCCGCTAAGCAGCCGCCGCCACGCAAGCAGGCGAGACCTCAGGCGAAGACCACCGCCGCAAGCACCTCAACGGCTGCGCCAGCGCGCCGTGGCAGGGGCCATGGCCGCCAGCGCACTCTCCAGCAGCAGGTCGACACATGGCAGCAGATTACCGCCGCCCTGTGCTACAGTGCCCTCATCGCCTGCGCGTTCTGTGGCCTCGGCACCTTCCCCACCACCAGCAACCTCCGCAACTGGGGCATCCACACTCCACCATCTCCCGTCCAGCTTTGCCCCGCCCTCATACACAACCCGCTCCTGGTGGGCCGAACCACCTCGCCCTGCGGTGGGTGGCTCGTATGCCCCACGTGCAGCGCCAACACCAACTGGGAGCCCCGAGCCGACTACCTGGTGCCCATGGCACCCGAGTATGTGCGAAGTGTGGTGTCACTCCGAGCCGAGGTGCAAATGGAGCTGGCCCTCGTCAACGTTGGCGCTGGGTTCATTGCGCATGCCGCGGGCTACATGGCGACCCGGCTGCGCCGCCCAGGGCCGCTGCCAGCTGCCCTGCTGCGGTGGGACCCCGACCCGCTCCAGCGCGCCGGCACAATGTCCCAGGCCGCCCGCGACCTCCTGTCCTGGAGTATTCTACACAACCCCATCTACCGGCGCTTCCTGTCGGTCGTGGAGCACGAGGCGCACGTGGCACCGTGTTCCTGACGCCAGCTGCAGTTGCGTCGTTCGTTGCTGATGCCATTGCTCGCAACCCGCTGGAGAGCATGTCAGCAGAGTACGCTGAGTACGCACAACAAGCCATATCGCTGGTCCTGCCATTAGTGCGTCACGTCGGCAATCCACCGACGTTGTACAACATCGGTACACTACATCCTCGCCTGCTTGGCATGGCCCAGCGCCTGATCACCTCGGCCGACGGCACGGCCCCTGCTCATGGCCTGGACCTGGGCCTTACAGCCGAAGCAGCCGTCTTTCCCTACTTGTTCCCCGGGGGCGCTGGCTTCTTTACGGGCGACCAGGCCATGAAGTTCGTCCGGTACCTGTACTACCGCTCCCGTACGTTCTTCACGGTGTACACGTTATGCAAGCCGTACATGATGATCATGTACGTCATGCGCCAATGCCAACAGCTCAGCAAGCCGGCAATGAAGGTCAGTGGGGGGCAAGGTGCTGCGATGGAGTGCTAGTATCCAACCCAAAGTGCCTGAGCGGTCCTGTTTGTTGTTGCTGACCTGCTTGCGTTGTGGTCCTGACGTCATTGCTGTGCCTTGTGCAGACCGTGCTCGAGCGGGAGTATGCAGCATACAAGCGGCGCCATCCTGACGCCACCGACCAGATGGCGTTGTCTCACGTCATCAAGCACTCCATCCCCCGTACCATGCCCAACACGCCCGGCTGGCATCGCAAGAACCTGCAGGTAACCTGCTGGCTAGCTATCTAAGACGGTGCACTTTTAGCAGTTGCACGGCCGGCCGTTATTCAACTGCCCTTGGCCTGTCGTATGGGTGTCCTTGCAGCACTTGCGTGCACCGGTGCCGGCAGCTGTTCACGTGAACCTGCCCCACTACACCGCTATGCCTGTCTAACCGTTCCACCAGGCACCTGTGGTTGTGCAGCTCCCTGGGGGTGCTTGTTGGGCCCTGTACTGAGTAGGGCCCCTGCATGCTGCAGGACCTCCTTGCTATGGTGGACCGCTATGGGATGCCGACCCTATTCCTTACCCTGACGGCGGACGAGGTGTCAACCACTCGATGGCAGGAGGTGGACGACATTGAGATCCTGCTCAGCAAGTGAGTGCGCCTGAACTGGGGTCCGCAGGCAGTGGTGGGTTTCTGCCGCAGCTGCTGCATACTGCTGCACCTGTACCAGGGGCCCCTGCAGACTGACTGGATGTCTGGATCCCTGGCACATGCTGCTTGTAGGTTTTGCGAGAGTTACGGGTTTAAGGACGCACCAGCTGAAGTTGGTCACGTCTTCCATCAGCGAGTGCAGCACTTCATGCGCGACATCCTTTGCGCTGGCCGCCCAGACCGACGTGGCGCCCTGGGCCGTGTGACCAATTATGTCATTCGGTATGAGGTGCAACACCGCCAAAGTGTCCATGCCCACATCATCTTATGGCTTCATCCGGACGACGTGGAAAGCGTGACCAGCGAGATCCGGGCCAACATCCCCGCCAAGTACCGTGACCCTGACGCTGAATCCTGCCCCACATGCCCGTACGGCCCCAGCCAGTGGGAGCCGCCGGCCGATGACCTGGGCCGGCAGCTCTTTGTGCACGTCATCACCAAGCAGCTGCACGAGTGCAACCCGGCCTTGCAGGCTGGCTGCCGCAAGGGTGGCTCCTGCCGCTACGGTTTCCCCTGGAAGCCCTATGCTGCCTTCAAGCCCATCATTGACGCCCTCAGCAACCGCTACACCTATTACCGGCCCTCGTGGGCGCACCGTAACGTCGTCCCTTACCATCCCACCGTGGCGCTCCTGTGGGGTGCCCATATGAACATCCAGCGCATCAACTCGGCCGCTTGGTCCTTCTATGTCCTCAAGTACGCCATGAAGGTGCGAAGCTTAGCTGCCTACCGGTACCTTCTTGCGTGCTTCCTGGCCATGCTATGCCGCCTGCACACGTGCCCAACTCTTGGTGCTCGCACGTATTGGCAATACCGACAGCAGCACTTTGTCAATGACTGCCGTTAGGTCTGGTGGGCTGCCTTGCAACTTAGTGTCCTTATGCTCCTGCGTGACACCCAGTGTGCACATGTCTGCCGCCCCCCAGTCTGAGCCCATTGGCCACCTCAACCTGGAGGCAGTCCCAAGGGTGGCGCTCGGCCTGCCAGAGGATCCGGGCAACGTGTCCGACTACCTGGCCCAGCTGCTGTCGGCATACATCACCAGCACGGTTGTCAGCCCATCCCTGGCCTACTACGTGCTGGCAGGCATCCCCACGGTGAGCTTTGCCCGTCGCCTCGTGGTGCTTCTTGCGGCGGGCGGCCATTCAGCCTCAACCATTGGTAATTTACCATTTATTATGTCTTACTTATTACAATGCCTACTGAGTAGATCACCCTGATGCCTACAGGTGCAAATGTCTGCAGCCGTCCAGTACATCGACACCTCCCCGCCAACACACCGCACTCGCCTGGTGGTGCCAGGCCAAGGGCTGGGCATGACGGCCGCAAGCGTGTACTCTGTGCGGCCAAGCAGCCTGTCGCACGTGTCGCTTTACGACTACTTCCGGCATTACCAGCTCATTCCCGTGTCTGGGAAAAAGCGCCCCAAGAAGTTGCCCAAACAGGACCTGTTCTCCGGCATAACAATGGACCTCAAGAACCATGTGTACCGTCGGACGGACCCTGCCCTGGTGCGCTTCAGCAGCGCCCACCCAGCCCACAACCCGGAGTCCTTCTTCTACAATGTCCTGCTGCAGCACGTACCGTTTCGTCATGAGGCGGAGCTGCTGTCCATCCAGAACCGCATGGGCACCTGGAGGGAAGAGTGCCGCGTACGCGGCATCATCACTTCGGAGGAGGAGCTGGACGAGCACCTGAAATGGTGAGTGGCAGGTTGAACCCTGGGGGTTGGGTTGTGTGCAGGCCACATTCGTCCTGACACTCACCTGCACCTGCAGTGCAAGTGCTTGCCTTGCTGTGCCCTCACACCCTCCGCCCCCTTGGCCCACATGCCCCTTGCCCCATGCCCTCCGCATCCAGGTATGCCGACTACCACCTGTACGACTCCCAGCGGCGCCATGCGATGCTGGCAACCCTGCTGTCCAAGTATACCCCGGATGAAGGCCTTGACGTCCTGGGGGCGGACAACCCGGCGGAGACTGACCGTTGCATGGTGTGTGGAGAGCCCCAGCCAGCAGACCCCTCCCAGTCCTGCCGTTGCCGTGAGACCGAGCCGGATGCCTTCCTGGCAGCGCACGTCGAGCGCAACATCCAGCTTGAGGACAGGCGTGAGGCAGCCCGCAAGGCGGCCCTGGCTGGTGAATTCGCGGACTTGGACGACAAGCCCTACACCCCAGAGCAGCAGGCGGCCGTGCAGCAGATCCTTGCCATCGGTGCAGGCGTGGTGGTTCTGACCGGTGGGCCTGGCAGCGGCAAGTCCTTCACCATTAAGAAGCTCACGCGCCAGCTGCGTCAACAGGGCAAGACTGTCCTGCAGACAGCTAGCACTGGCGCCGCAGCAGCAAGGCTCAGCCCCTTTGCCACCACCGCCCACCATAGCTTCAGCCTGCCGGTGTCGTCCTTCAAGCAGGGCAACAACTTCCGCTCGCCGGCAGCTGCGGACCCCCTCATGGAGCAGCTGCGCAACACAGACGTCGTCATCATCGACGAGTTCAGCATGCTGACAGCCAACGATCTGGCGCTCATTCTCCTCCGCCTTTTCCATGCGACAGGCACGTCGTCTGTGGAGGACATGCTCAAAAAGAAGCTTGTCATCCTTGTTGGCGACCATGCCCAGGTACGGCTGACCGGGGCTGGGTGCGGCGTGTAGCTGGGCAGGAGGAATATGACACACATTGTGTCACTTGTACGTTCATAGAGGCTGTTCGAAGATGCTGCCTGGACTCCCTGCGGAATGCTGCCCATGTTAGCAACTGCCCTGCGTGTCCCGGGTGCCTCCTTAACCCACGTAACGCGGGAGGCGACGCACCTCCCGCGTTACTATTATTATTAGCAACTGCCCTGCCCACACCTCTCCATCGTCTCAGCCTGTTGGCCTCCCCCCTGCCCGCAGCTGCCGCCCGTGTGCAAGTGCCCCAAGGCTGCCCCATCCACGGCCCCGCCGGGCGAGGATGCCCCCACTCCACCAACGGCAACACTCTGTACCAGCTGCCACATCAGCTCCAGCCCCTTCTGGCAAGCAGCCACCGTCATCCGCCTCAAGGCTTCGGTGCGCCATGCGGAGGACCCCAAGTTCGCCCAGTTCCTTGACATCATCCGCACCCGCCGCCCAACCCAGGCCGAGATCGATGAGGTGGGCATAGCACTCCAGGCAGCAAACCCGGTACCCGGTTCATGCCACACGTGCCCCCTTCTGGACCGATGCCTAACGGATGCCTAACCCAAACCAGCTGCTTCCATCCCTGCCCGCTGCTGCTTGCAGGTGTTCCAGGACCGGCACCACATCTCTGAGGCCGACGTCGTGCGTGAGGCTACGTACGGGACCACTGTCCTGTGCACACACGTGGAGGACGTGCAAGCCTACAACTCTGCCATCCTGGAGAAGATGGCTGCCGATGGCCACGTGCAGGACGTTAAGCCTGTGCCCCTACGGCACAACATCAGGACCGACGAGGAGTACGAGCTGCATTCCGCTTGGATGCAGGACCCCACCTTCCACACCCTGAAGGAGGTGGGGGTCGGCGCTCGCGTCCTGGTCACCGAGAACTGCGACCTGTCCGCTGGCACTGCCAACGGGGCAACTGGCACGGTTGTGGGTGTGGAGGAGGGGCCTGACCAGGACGACCCGGAGGTCATGCTGGTCAAGTGCATCCGTGTCAAGATGGACTGGACTCAGAAGACCGTCAACCTGTACGCTCGCACCACTGCCAACAAACATCACAACGGCAAGACCTACACCAAGCACGCCCATCCGCTCATGCTTGCATGGGCCATCACTGCGCACCGGTCGCAGGTAGGACATGTGCGGTTGCCCTACCCTACCCTGCCCTGCCCCGCCCTACCCTGTGCCCTGCCCTCCCCTCCTGAGCTTGTGCTGCTACCCACACGATGTACGGCACCTCACACCTTGTGTGCTGTCCTCCACATGCCTCCGCAGGGTGGGACAATCAACGGCCACACCATCGTCCACGTGCGGAGCATCTTCACGCCGGGCCAGCTCTACGTCATGCTGTCACGAGTCACACGGGCAGACCTCATCCGCATTGTGGGCCGCCTGACACCGGAGATGTTTGAGCCAGTGCGCATCCCCGGCATTGATTAGGCTGTCTGCTGTCGGCTGTGGGGGGCATCTCCTGGCCATCTCATTGTTTAGGCTGCCTCGTTAGGCTGCCTGTGCCCTTGGCTTAGGGGGCCTTGTGCTGCCCGGTGCGGCCTGGCGTTTGCATCTCATCCCGCATCGCATTGTTAAGTTCATGATGGAGTGCATTGGCCTACCCGTATGCATGCATGCCCCCTGTGAACAGGGCAGGCTCATGCGGTTGGTGTCGGTTCTGTCTCAGCCTGTGCCTGTGTCTGGGCGGGTGCATGCACGACGACTTGCAAGGCCCCCGGGCTACAATTGTTTGCCCTGCATGGCCACGTGCCACTGCAAACCGTGGTGCTTTGGTGTGTTTGGTAGGCACCTGGACTCCTGCACGCATGGGAAGGCCTGCAAGCACAACACGCTCCTGTGCAGACTGGCAATTGCTTTGCTGCCTGGTGGGTGTTTGCCCCCGCGCCCCTTTGAATTTGCAAGTCACCCCGACAGACGTGCTCACTGAGCGCGGGTACATGTGCTTGTGTAAGTTTGTACATGTGCGCCTTCCTGCCTGCGCGCGGCGTTGTGTCCGGCACTCGGCAATTTGGATGGCTCGGCATGTCCAGCCCAGCTAGCAACCCCACGCGCCAACCCCGCCTTGAAACCCTGCCTTGAAAAATGGACTTCATTGCAACCATCCGCTTCTCTCCCTGAGTGGACGGCAACGATGCGGGGCCGTACACCACATGCGGGGCCGTACACCACACCTGCAATAACTCACAATCTCCCTGCCTTCCATCATTACCACTTCAGAGTAAATACTTCACGTTTAATTGTGTCATCCTCGCCGTCCAAACACGCGTCCAGCACTATGGCGCACCAAGGCATAGCCAGTTCTCCAAAGCACCGCCAGCCGTCCATGTTGACGGACGGCATGGACATTACATACTTGGCCAATGAACAGGCCGCTAAAAGCACTGTGCAGAATGTCCGCAGTTCCTTCCGCCTGGGCTCTATGATCCCGACTGCGATGGTGCACGGGCAGCAGGGGTTCGTTTGCCACTGCCCGCGGTGCCCCGCGACGCTTTCATTTACTCCGCTGTCGCCTGACTTGCCACGGCAATGCGGCAAGCGGTGGTGGAGAGTGCAGCACGGGAAGCACACGCCTGCTTGCTCGCAGGAGGTGGCCAAGATGGCCGCGGAGCAGCGCACACAGGAGTCCAGGTGAGCCCTTTGCGGAGCGCGACTCACGCCAATCGGCTCAGGAGGTTCAATGCACAAGTGCCGCGCTGTAACTTCGGCGGCAAGCCGCCTCAACCTCGTCACCACCCGAAATCCTCGGTGCAGGCACAAGCTTTTTCAGTTCAACAAACATGCCGTCACACAAGCACGACACAAGCCGCCTACCGACGGGTGAGTCCTACCTTTGTCAACTGCGCACGGGCTGCGTGTGCAAGGCCTGCCGTTGCGAGATTTACGCGCTTGCTTGCATGCTTGCATTTGGTTCATCTAGGCTTGTGCCCTGGGTCGTCTGGGGCACCCACCAGCCACCAGCACCAAGGCTTCTGCCCTCGGTTTTCCGGGGCACCCACTTGCACCTTGCACCTAGCCGTGTGCCTTCGGTCTTCCAGGGCACCCACTTGCACCTAGTACCTAACCGTGTGCCCTCGGTCTTCCAGGGCACCCACTTGCACCTAGTACCTAACCGTGTGCCCTCGGTCTTCCGGGGCACCCACTCGGGGGCACCCACTCGCACCTAGTACCTAGCCGTGTGCCCTCGGTCTTCCGGGGCACCCACTTGCACCTAGTACCTACCCGTGTGCCCTCGGTCTTCCGGGGCACCCACTCGCACCTATTACCCACTTGCACCTAGCACCTGTCCGTGTGCCCTCGGTCTTCCGGGGCACCCACTTGCACCTAGTACCTAGCCGTGTGCCCTCGGTCTTCCGGGGCAGCCACTCGCACCTATTGCCCACTCGCACCTGGCACCTGTCCGTGTGCCCTCGGTCTTCCGGGGCACCCACTCGTACCTAGTACCTAGCCGTGTGCCCTCGGTCTTCCGGGGCACCCTTCACAGCACTGAAGGTATAGGAAGATCTGGGACCAGTCACTCAGACACAGGACACGCCACCCTGACCCCCTTGCTGGGTTGCCTGCTTGCACAACCCCCTTTGGGCCCCCTGTGCCCAGGCACCTGCACCTGCAGCCCCACCTGGAGGCCGAGGGCGTCACTGTCGACTGCAAGGGCAACCCCACAACCCTGCACTACAGCAACCGGCCTACGCAGCTCCCCCCTGGCTGGAGGGAGGTCACGAACCCCGGGGAGCTTGTCAACCTTCGCTTCACCTTCACCGACTCGCCGGGGAGCAGGTTCAACACCACCCGTCACATCCGTTTCATTGAGGTCGACCTGCCAGCTGTCATCAAGGTGGGGTCGTGATAAGGTCCTTGCTGCTGTGCTTCGTACCTGTACGGCATGCTGCTTGGGGCGCTCGATATGCTTAGGGCGCTCGATATGGCACCCGCCGCATCCTGCTATGGCCAACGCCCGCAAACGGGGGCCATGCGACTTGGCACTCCTGTTCCACCTCAATTCCAGCTGCTGCTCCTGATCGCACCTTACCCTGGTTCTTGGGTGTGTGCCGTCTTTGGCAGGCATCATCGGACACCATTGCTGATTTCGACGAGGTCCTCACCAGCACTACATCTCCTCAACAGCCCCCTGCCAAGCGCCCCGCAAGGGGGAGGGCTGGGGGCGGCAGCACCACCACCACCACCACCACCACCACCCCTACCCCTGACCCCCTTCACATCTGGGAGAAGTTTTACAAGAAGCGCGGACAGCGACCGTACGACGTGACTGGGCAGAATGTCGTCGTCTTCACGAGGACGGACGACGGCAAGGTGGCCCTGTTGGCGGGTGTGGCTCAGGTGAGGAGATGTCCTCCGTGCTCCAGCTCGTCTGGTTATGCACATGTAGCCTGAATGTCGACCTTGCCTTGCCGTGTGCCCAGATGCCTGTGTACCTGCTCGTTGCTGCTGCTATCATCTCCACCCTCATACGCAAGCACCTCTGACGTAACTTCTGCTCCCCGTCTTCTGCAGGCTCGGAACCCCGACAACCTGGCTGGGCAAATCCTGGCATGCTCCGGACGAGCCCAGGATGCCAAGGCCTGGTGCACGGGGGTTGAGCGCGTCGATGCGTCCTTCGACATGTCAGGCCGTGCCACCTGCCCCTTCCACAACGTCTTTGGGCTCGGCTGGTGAGGTGCAACTTCTGCAATAATGCGGGATGCGGACTGTTGGGCAGCTCTTCACACGGCCTCGAAAACCCAACCTGCATGCACTGAACCTAGTCATCGACTTCCTGCCCTTGCCTGCCCCGTTTGCCTGGCACCCTGACAGGTACGCCAGCAACCGCGACTACATCAACGACAGCACCAAGGACTGCCCCCATGCTGTGGAGGCCAACGCAGAGCAGTTCTGCAGGGCTGTCTGGGAGGAGGCGCTCGCGCACTTCCCCTTCCTGGCCAAGTACAGGTGCGGGCCGATCCAAACGTCCGGTCCGACCCCCCACCCCCCACCCCCCACCTATTGTACGAGCCGCTGCCTCGGTGCTGCTGCTGTGTGCCTGCTGCTGCTGTCTCACTGCTGTCCACTTCCTTTGCGGTTGTCTTAGTCGGTCTGGTCAGTTCGGTTAACCTTGCGGCTGCCCTGGTGCTGCCCCTACAGGGATGAGTTCTTCTCGGAGCTCGGCAAGGTCCTGTGCTACGCGGGCGGGGTTGCCACCCTCATCAGCCGGACAAGGAACTGCGGAGTGAAGCTGCATGTGGACACCAAAGATGGTGGGTGCTGCGTCATGCGTCATGCGTTCTTGTCATGCGTTCCTGTTGCATATCGTAGGAAGTTGGGTGTTCATGTGCAAAAGTTGGGTGTTCATGTGCAACAACGTGCGGCTACATCCTCCTTTGTGTGTGCGTGCGCTGTGACTGCTGGAACGCAGGACCGACTCCTGTTTATAACCTGTACACCATAAAAGTCGTATGCCGCACACGGATGGCCTGCCGTACAGCATGCAGGAAACCTGTACAGCTTTCCTGCACTCCCATACTCCTGCGTGTGACCCGCCCAACGTGCCCCTCTGCCTGCCCCAGGCAAGTACAGCATTATCGTCTGGGTGCACCGGCCTGCCGCGGGGTACATCCGTCGGGGACGCTTCATCTTCGCTGGCCTGGACATGGCGGTGAGGCTTCCTGCGTTTCCTCGTTTGCTTGTTCGCTGGCACAATCTTGCCTCGTCCTTTCCCCACTTGGGCCAATGTGCATCGGCCCAGCCGCAGCCTCAGGTGTTGCCCCCTCGCCTGTATGTGCAGTTGCGCCCCTTCGGTAACTATTGCAATCTTGACACTGACACTGACACACGCCCTGTGCTACCCACCCCGCTGCCAGGTTCTGCCCACGCGGATGACCATTGCGGTCATCGCGGCCGGCCTGATCAGTCACGGCACCGAGGCCACCGTGGTGGAACCCGGCAGCGGCGCTGCCAGGCTGGGCTTCTCCCACCTGGTCAACGTGGACTACTTCGCAAGATTCGTGGCCATGGTGGAGGGCATTCGCGCTGAGATGATGGAAGGCACCGGCGCAGCGACGATGGAGAAGCTCGGCCCGGCGCACATCGAGGCTGCTCTGGCAGCGCTGCAGGACATGGACGTCCGCGAGAACGGAGCCGCTGCGGCCCTGCCCACGGCCAAGCAGCGGAAGGCTGCGCGGAAGGTCATTGCCGCAACGGCGGCGGACCTCCTGGCCAGGGGACAGGGCATGCGGTCGGGCTTCATGGACCCGGCCCTTGTTGACAGGCGGCAGGTTGACCAGGCAGCATACCTCACCTGGCTGCCCCTACACTGCTAGATGCACACGGCACCCGGGTTTGGCGGGCATGATTGCTATTCATGGTATTCATGGTGCGTGGTGTGTACTGGAAAGGTGACGTGCGTTCGCTCCGACTCATGGCATTGATGGTGGCGTGTTTCAACTTCTGGCGTGTGATTCAACTTGTGATGGTGGCGAGTGTTCCTTACAAGGTTCGACCGCGTCCTTCCTGCAGAATTCCGCCACAGATAGGCATTGCAACGCATTGCGTCGTGTTAGGCAAGGAGTTACACTTGATCCGCATCAATGATCTCGCATGCACGCCCATATCAATGATCTCGCATGCACGCCCATTAAACCTGCCTGGCAGGCCTTGTGTACAATACACGGAAGTCCAGGCAATGGGTTTTGTTCATGAGTCGCTGGTGGACTTGCATGGGGCACCCGGGGGCGGGTGCCCTGTTGAATCAGCCCCACTGAAAACGTACCTCGGTAATAAAAGTCGCGGCCTCGACACCCTGGCCCACGGCTGGGCTGACTATATGTTGCATGGGCAGGACTCCAACGCACAGCTGTGCAAGGACCTTTTGTAAGGCCATACGACACACAACCCCAGGGACAGTGCCTGGCTAAGGGCCGTACAAATGCCATGTGCAATCACCGCACTGTGAGAGGCACTTCGCAGCTCCAAACTTGTTACATGCTCCTTGGGCAGCAGGGGACGAACACAAGCGCAACACCAGCCCCTTGGCACGGGGACCCCCACACGCATACAGGTGCTAATCAGCTGCTGCTAATCGCAAGGTCGAAATTCCATACAGGCTCCTTGGGGAGCAGGCCACAAGAGCCCACGTGCACTGGGCCTCACAAACAGCACGGCAGCAAGGTCCAGCTTCAAACTTCAACCCTCCAGGCTGACCACCCCACATGGGGGCCAGACCATCACAAACCCCCTTCACGGGACTCGACGACAACACCCTTGCTCATGGGCACGCAAGATCCAGCTGACAAGGGGGCAGCACACACAACCGTCACAACATCAGGCAGGTATCAAACGCCAGCCCCTAGGTACGGAGGCCCGGAGCAAGGCAGGGGTCCGCTCAATGGTTAACGCACGACATACCCCTTGCGAGGTCCAGCCCGCAAGCAGGGGCACGCGATGGCACACAAATGCAAGGGCGCAATGCTGTGCAGCAGTTGCCCCAGTGGACTCAGTTCTTCAACGAACTTCTTGCTCATGCGGCCAAACAACCAACTTACATCCAACAGCTTCAACTGCAAAACATACCAACCAGTGCTCCCCCCTTTCCATATTGCTCCCATATATACAGCTCCGCGGCAATGCCCGGCCTTCCATCTTCGCATCCATCATCCATCAAGCCTCACACATGCACACAGCCGAGGCCCTGCTGCAGCGCGAGCGGCACAGGGCATGTGTGTGTGTGTGTGCATGCTGCCTACAGCCTTACTTGCGCAGGCGGGCCGGGAACACCGGGAACACGTGGCGCACAGAGCCCCAGCGCACCACGCCGCGCCAGCCCGTGGCCTGGTGGAACGTGGCGGACATGACCACGTCCCCAGCCGAGGCAACGGGCAGCTCCCCGTCGCTCCACGCCTCGGACTTCACAGGCCACCACCCCGCCACAAGCATGCTGCACATGCCCCCAACTGCGGCGGCCACGGCCTGCAGGTTGCCGGACACCGGCATGCGCATACGAATGTGCTGGCCCCCCGCGCTCGACCACTCGTCCATGACCCCACGCTCACCGGCCCCACGCAGCACAAGGGCCATCATGGCGGACTTCACATCGTCGTCCACCTCGAACTGCACCATGCGCTTCTCGTACTTGAGCACGCGTACGGCGGTCACGATGGGGTCCTTGTGCACGGCGTACGAGGGCACAAAGGCCATGTTGCCGTTGTACACGTAGTTCAGGAACCTGCAGGGACAGAGGGAGACAGGGACGGAACAGCATCAATTGTGTACATCAACAAGGACTCCGGCAGGAATTTAACTGCTTCGCGACGGTTGCCCCCTGGACCGCAGGACGACATCATTTGCGCAATGTGCTGTGCACATGTCATCCTCAGCGGCGCAGGCCATGCATGTGCATGTGCACAGGCACAGGCAAGCTCCCGAAACAAACCACCAAGCAAGGCCACGCAGCGCAGACACCATCGGCAGAGTCCCTGTGGCAGCACCTACTCAGGAGGATCGACACATGGACGCAACCCTACCTGGTGGACCCGTACAGGCGGCCGTCGGAGCCCATGGCCACCTGGCATGCGCAGTGGTCGAAGCCGACCAGCAGCTCCTCCAGCGTCAGCAGCGGCCGCAGGCACAGCTGCACCACGACGGGGCCTGCACCAGAACACAGGCACACCGACACAAATTGAACAACCAGGAGGGAAGCCGAGTGCATACAGGCCCCCCTCAACCTCACAGTACATACATGTACGAGGGTACAGCATGCGTCAGGGAGTACGGTACAGCGGGGTAAGTACAGCCATGGGCAGCCAAAGGTGTAATGCACCTAGGGTGAAGGTCCGACATCAGTGCGCGGCACTACCAAGACACCCGCCTGATGGTACCCCACAACTTCAGGCAAACCTCTGCACCTCACCGTCCGAGCCCTTGAGCTGCACGGGGATGTTGGCGGACCGCTCCGTCACGACAATGTCGTTGTGCTGCACCGCCATGCCGGCGCCCAGCAGCGCGGACACGAAGGTGGTGGTGATGGTGCGGGCGTCGTGGCAGCTCTTGGCGCCCACCAGGTACAGGTCCACGTCGATGTCGCTGGCCCTCAGCTGCCCCGCCTCCGCCATGAGGTTGTGGATGGAGCCTCCTGCAATGGGGCCACACCACACAGGATAAGCGTCCTCACTCGCACTTCAAGTGGGGCGCATAAGCGACAAACATGGCATGAGCCCCACACATGCTGGAGATCCAACATGCCGGGGCGCAGGCTGCGTGCCTTCCTGAACACGACGAGCCTCCACAAGCCATGTATGGTACGGATGGGCACAGGCACGACGGCACCGCAGGCTTCGAACCTTTGCTCCCATACCTGCAGCGAACAGGCCAGTGCGGCCGTTAGAGGCGCCGCAGAAGCTGGTGCTGCATGTGTGCTCCACCTGCCGCATGACGTCCATCAGCTGGAAGTAGTTCTTGACGCCCTTGCGGGTGACCTTGTACCAGTCCTTCTTGGTCAGGTCCTCCTCCTCGGTGACCAGGCCAGCGTCCTTCAGGCTCTGGATCAGCCGACGCTCGGTGCAGGGAGCCGGCAGGCGCACCACCTGGGGGAGGGACACCAGGCACGAAGGAACGATTGGATTGCGTTCGGAGTGGTACGGCACCCAGCAGTCGGGAGTGGTTCAATTGGTAAGGCACAAAGAAATACAGGGTGGTAACCCACAGAACACCTGGGCCTGGGACACCAGCGTTACGTCCAGGAACGGAGGCAGGGTTCAATTGGTTCGGAGTGCTTCGGCAGGCACGGAGGAGGGGTTCAATTGGCTCGGAGTGCGACGGCACAGAGAAGTACGATGTGGTACGGCACAGAACGATATGTCGACAAGCCACAGCTAACTAGCGAGCAAACACGCTGGCATGCACCAGGACAGCAGCATCGCAGACCAGCGCATAGCACAGTCCAGCCGACTCACCAGGCGGCGGTTGGTCATGTCCTTGATCTTGGGCGCCGGCTCATCGTCGCCCCGGACGTTGTCGTCCATGTCGTCGATGTACTCCTTGCCCTCCATGACGGTCTCGCCGAAGGAGGTGGTCATGGTGGCGTTGTCACCGATGCACGCACGCACCAGCTGCCGCATGGCCTTGCGGCCACCACGGCCCAGGTAGTGCTGGGACAGCACCCCCCAGATGGGCAGACGCTGGGCGCGCTTGATGATGCGCTTGGGCGTGTCACCAGGCTCCACCTTGATGCCGATTGGAACAACGCACTCCGCAGTGGGGCTTCCGCGTCCACCGTTGGACAGCGGGGCGCGCATGCCACCTGCAGGGCCACATCGGAGCACACATACAACACACGCGGACACACACACACATCACAGTCAGGGTCACAAGTCATGACATGATCATGTGGCAACATGCACGGCACAGGAGCCGCACGACCCCACCCAGGCGCAGGGTGTCGCACCGCAAGGCAAGTGCAACCTCCCCGCCCCCTGCCCCACGGCCCCCCATCACTCACCCACACGGCGGGCAGGAGGATGCCTCGGCATGATGACTGCAGTCACACAACTGGCAGCTGGGAGGGGACGGGGACGGAGGGAAGGGACGGGGACGGAGGGAAGGGACGGGGACGGAGGGAGGAAAAAGGGGAAGGGACAACAAGGTCAGATGCTGACGTCAGGGGAACAGGGGACTCCTACACACCAGCCCCACCGTAGGCCCAGGTCCCACGCGTCGCAACATCCCGGCAACCGTATGCATCCGACAGGCCGCAGCTCAGCACCAACCAAGGCCCCTAGCGACACCTGCCTGACAGGGAGGTGGACGTCCGGCAGCGGGAGTCCACGCGACCAAAACGGAAGTCAAACCCTGAAGGGAGGGTAGCAGGGACAAAGGCGGCGTGGACCACGAGTTCCTACGAGCTACAACGAGTTGGTACGGCGAATAAAATGTGGACATGTCTGCAAACACAACCTGCCTCCCTCCTTCAGGAACCTGGCCTAAAGCGATAAACTGCGACATCACAACTTCTGGCCTCGCGGCTGCAGCCTGCAGCGAGCCCAACTGCCATGAAGTTGAACGGTCTACATACCTTGCGGAATCAGGACGGTGCAGCGGCCCACAGCTGAGCGCCGGTATTCAGGACTCAGGACTTCCGAAAGGTCGGTCTCGCGCCTCCTTATCACAGCCGCCGCAGACTGCACGACATGACGGGCGCTCGCCATTGCTATACGAAGTCGGTTGCCAGCGATGCGCGTTCCTGGACACCTCCGTTGCTCGACTACAGCAGCAAGGCGGTCAAGGTCGCCGACAGCTGCAGGACGACGCAGATGGACTTCTTCATTTTACGCTGTTTCCCCACAAGTTGAAAGCCTAGGGAAAGCCGCCGTCCTGTGGTAACTGCCACCTCGCGGTTGTACGGCGGTCCGTTACTCGACAGGGAGGCCCGCAACTCCACGCCCCACATATACTCCTGTCCAAAACAACCGACCTTAATTCGAGCCTCGAGCCACAGGCTTCCCTGCTAGCCTTCACCGCCTGTCGACACGATGCCTGCCGGACATGCGGCCGCGCGCCGCTTCCACCTCCCCGTCACTCTCCCAGCCACTAGCAAGATACACAAGGACGTCATGAAGCAGCTGCTGGTTGACGCCGTGGCCAAAGCGCCGGTGGAGAGCGGGCCGTCCGCGCGCACCGCCATGGCCACACGCCTCAGCAACAAGTGAGTGTCTTTTGCTGAGACCGCATAGCGGAACGCTCCGCCGCAAGGTGCACGCGCTGCAAGGCCTGCCAATCATGGCCCTCATGCCGCCATCCTGCCACCTCACTCCTACTCTGACGCACCCGCAGGCAACAAATGCTCGGCTCCAGCCTGGCCATGCCACTGGAAGACCTGATGAAGCCGACAACCAACGCCGACTTCAGCAAGGCCGTCAACACGCACCGCAAGAAGGCCTCCGAGTTCCTCATCCTGCACGGCGAGAAGCAGGCCAGCAGTGAGTACCCACTCAGCCTGTCCTCTTTTCCCCCCTCTCCGATGCTCTGCTGTGCTCCGCCATGTGGGCCGCTGCCAGCAAGCCTGTGCTTCTACTGTGCCGCCGTGCTGCTGGGGAACCCACGCCCGGGGACAGCCTCCACCAACATGCGGACTGCGCACACCCCCTGCTGCCCAGAAACACACCACTGAGTGCATGCCCTTCCATTGTCCCCTGCCCACCCCACCAGCCTTCCTCTACACCCTCACCAAGATGATCTCGCCAGACGACGTGCCCTCGCACGACGAGGCCACACACAAGGTCGTCATGGACCTCTGGGTCGCCAACTCGCCCGGAATCCACGCTGGGGACGCCGCGGAGCTCATCTTCGACTACGGCGCCGACCCCAACGACGTCCTGACCCTGTCGTGCCAGGCCGGCAAGGTAGGCACTGCTTCGGGACAGAGCCCACCTGTCTGTACGGGCCCGCCTTGTACCTGCGCCTGCTGCTCCTGTGTCCACCTGTCCTGCAGTTGCCTCGGGAGGCACCACTAGCAACAACCCCGCAACGACCAGCCCTGGACGTCCAGACCTTGCCGTCATGGCCCCCGGGTTCCCTGGCCCTGCCCCCTACCCCTGTCCCCCACCACCGGCCCCACACCCCCACATCCCCCCCCCCCCTTCACGCCTGCATTGCCCTCAGGACCTGCTGTGCGAGGCTGCCAAGGCCCGCGCCTCCGGCCGCATGGGCTCCACCAACGGCAAGCGCTCCGCCGACGACGCCGACCTGGACGACGACGACGCCACCAAGACCAACGGCAACGGCAGCAAGCCCAGCGGCAAGAAGCCCGCCAAGTGACTCATCTACAGGGTCACCTGCAGCGCCACCGGCCGCTGCTACGTAGGTCAGACCACTGACCTCACCAAGCGGGTGGCACAGCACCGCCGCTCGCCGCCCCTCCGCATGCGGGCTGACGTGAAGGCATACCAGCCCTTCGACGCTCACTTTCAGGTGGCTGTGCTTGCACACGCTGACAGCGCAAGGGCTGCAAATGCCCTGGAGCAGCATCAATAATAATAATAATAATGTTACGCGGGCATGACCCTGCGTGAGATTAAGGGGGCA
>VFQN01004173.1_pt1 | contig 19436 bp, 15 predicted proteins | sample 3512371 | NCBI WGS metagenome assembly VFQN01 (sample SAMN10412370, study PRJNA504923) | tailings metagenome | isolation source: Replicate 2 from Balatoc abandoned mine | place: Philippines: Itogon, Benguet | collected 2017-08-28 | reverse complement strand
TTTCCAGTTTGTACCAAAAAAGGCTCCTTTTTTTTCACTACTTCAAAAAGCGCCTCGCCCGTCAGAAACACTTCGCGGATTTCACCCGTGAATTTGGGGGCGTATTTCAACCGACTGTGCGGGCTGAGTTTTACCGTGGAACCATCATCTAGAGTCAACATTAAGGAGCCTTCGGTTTCATTTACTGTTTCGGCCAACGAATTGCTGAGAGGGAGAGACGAACTATTCAATTCAGTTTTTTGATTCTTATTCGTAATCCACCAAGTACCTGAGGCCACAATGACTAACGCTACCACTGCTGCCAATCGATACCAAGGGCGTTGCCACCAAAAACGAGTAGATACCGCTACGTTTTGGTCAGAAGATTTAGTGATTTTCTCTAAAAATTGGCTGACTTCCTGACGAACTTCTTTTTCAGAAAGTGATTCGGGAGCCACATTCATGGCTCTAATGAGCAACTCCGCTTGGCGAATGTCCGCCTTTTTTTCGGGATGCTGTTGTAAAAAGTGCATCCAAAAACTTTCATCACGCCCTTTGCCCCGAACCCAATCTCGGAAAGAGTCGTCTTTGACGAAATCTAAGGCGGTATATTCTTCGTATTTTTTCATTTGAGTGGTGTAATGCTTGTCAATAAGATACCAGAAAGCCGATTATCTAACCCACATTGCTAATAATAATAAGTTGAGGCCCACTTGCCAGTGCTTTCTTAAGCTTGTGAGAGCCTTTTGAAGTAAATTATACAGCGATTGTCGGCCGATTTGCATAGTTTCGGCAATTTGGTCATAGCTTAGGTCTTGGTAAAATCGTAGATAGATGAGTTCTTTTTGGCGCTGAGGAAGTTGGTCCAGCACTTGCTCTAGTCGTTTGAGTTGATATACTTCATACTCGTCTTCAATCATCCGCATATCTGGCGAAAACAGTACGTCGAAGTCGTATTCGTCGTTAAGCTCATACAAATGGTTGTGTTGTTTGGAGAGCTCTCTTAATAATTTGGTTTTGAGGGATTTTAGTAAATAAGCCCTCACATTTTCGACTTCGCCGATGGTAGCGTGAATTTGCCAGAGACTCAAAAAAAGCTCCTGAATGCAATCCTTCACTATTTCGCGCTCAGGGCAAAGACGCATACCCCAATGAAATAAATCAGTGTAGTGTAATTGCATCAACTGTGCCAACGCAGAGGGAGCACCTGCGCGGTAATCTTGCCAGAGCTGTTGGGTGAGTTCGTCTTTGGGTCGAGGTTTCATGCGTTCAAATAGGACCTTTAATGACACGAGACATCAAACCAAGAAACCTAACCTTTAGATTATGATTTTTTTTATAAAAATTTTAAATAAAGTTCCACAGCTTGCCCCAAACTATGATTTGGGGCAAAAAACGGTACCGCGTCTCCGACGCACAACAGACAATTTAAGGATAGTTAGAATCTCTTTTTAGCACACAAAACAGCTTAGGATTTTTTCCGTCTAAGTCGGTTTTGTAAAGTTGCCACGTATTGGGGTTGATTTCCTCCAAATGAAATTGATTGGACGGGTTGACCAATTCTTTTTTTACCCAACGCGGAAAAGCATTGGCAGCACGGGCGTTTTCCCAAGTACGGATAGCTTTGAAAATAGCGTATTTCTGCGGGCAACTTTCCACATCTTTTTGGTTGAGTTGTAAACTATAAGTACTCCCTATACCCACCGAAATAGCCTGAATGTGTTCGTACTGAGGTACTGTCGAAGAGGCTTTGATCGGGAAATTGCTTCCCATACCCACAGGAAAAAAGTTAGAATAAGTAACATCCCTAAGGTCTTTTCCTTGGCTAGTGGTACTTCCCCATTCTCTGGTTTCGACATCGTATAGGTTTTTGCCCCCGCCCACATTCCAAATACTCTGATAATGCCACGAACCCTCCGAAAGGGTAGAACCCGTAAAACGAATATAAGGCACGCCGAGGGTTTTGGCTCGCTCAAACATTTGACGGAAAAAACGCTTTACCGAATAATACCCGTGACCACTGTTAAACAAAAACTCTTGTCCGTCGAAATCATAATAAGCCAAGCCGTTGAGGTGGCATACATCGGCGTAGTACTGAGCAATTTTGTCCTGCAATTGAATATTGGGAATCAAGCCATCATAGCCGTAGTTGATGGTGACTTGGAGCTTATAAATTGTATCGCCTGCCGAATGACTCGTGGGCGTGGTGTTCCAGTAACCACGTTTTACGTTGAGCAATCGATAGGGGGCTGTTTTCGAAACGCCCAGATAATGAATGAGTTCTTTTCCGATTTTTATCATATTGAGATTGGTACAATGCCCTTCCCAGCTTGCGATTTCTTCCAAATATTGCGGGTCATTGACCTGAATGATGGTGTCGTTGGGGGCGATATTGTTTGTCAACAATCGTTTTTGCTGATAACACAGGCTATCGCTCGGCAGCGGACTGGCATCTTTGGTGCCTGGTGCCAACGATGTAGTGATGGGTGTTCGGCCAATGATAAGGCCGTAGCGGGCGGCCAACTCAGAAAATTCTTTGTGAGATTTGTTGGCAGCGGTCATTTTGAGGGGCTTTTTCTCAAAGTTTCTTCCGTCAATATAGCCCGCATTGTTGCGGTCGGGTCTGATAAAACCTTGGTCATACAAACTGATTGCCTTAAAACCCAACTGATGCGTATAAGGTACAATGCTATCATAGAGCCCTCCGCTCGTGAGGACATCGGGGACAAAAGCGGCGGGGTCTTTGACCCATTTGCCATTGAAAGTAGGATAAGGTAGTCCTTCGGCCAGCACAATATTTTGAATCACATCTAAAAGAGCGGTGCTATCGGGACTTCCCCAAAGCGCAACGGACGAACCAACGTAATCAATTCCCGGCAAGGGCTGCACTTCTTGGTGATTGGGGCTATTGACAGTCATATGAGGAATCAATGAAAAAAAGACCTCTCTTTTAGGGGACGGTCGCGAGACGAATAAGCCAGCGAAATACGACCTTGGTCATCCACAAAAGCGGCATTTCCGTACAAAATCCGATAATACGGTTCTTTGTGGGCATAAAAAGCGACATCATTGATACCGTCGCCCCCGATAGGAAACACTTGTCCTTCGCGCAGATGCGCCGGAAGGGGAAAACGCTGTTTGTCGGGACTATGAATAATATACTGAAAAGGTGCGGCATCGGCCACGGTTTCAGACGTGCCACCTAGGGTATTGTCATTGAGAGCAAGCATTCCAATAGCATAGTTGACGGTCTCGCTTGTGTCGCGTGCTACGCCGATGATTTCACCAAAAAGATTAGTGATATTGGTATGATAGCTTCCCCATTGAATCGCATCAATACCATTGCGCGGGCTTAATGATACCAATGTCAATTTCAAATATTTGGGCTGAGGTACCACCGAAACCGTTGCCACCGAACCGTTGGAGTAGTTTAGCGTAAAAGTTTTTTTGAGCTTGTGGTATGTAGCTTTTTGGGGTTGATAATATTGATTTTTTTTGCTGTCATAAAGAGAAAGGAGAGGGGAAGGCTTGGTAGCGGGGCTAAATTCACGATGCGGCTTCACCGTAATATTTTTCATGCTCGTAATCCAGCCTTTGGAATTGACATGAATCTTGAAATAATGACTACTAAAGTCATTCTGAGTGTAAGCGGTGATGGACAATAGCAAGTAAAATCCTAGAAAAAAGGCAAAGCGTAAAGGCATAGCTAAATGTGTAAATTTGAAAATAAGTCAATTGCGACGGTTATCTGTTCAAAAACAGTATTGAAAATGTTAATAATTAAAAATCCACTATTCAATCAGCAGTGCTTCGTCGGCATTGACTGACAGTGTAATATTTCCAGCTTTTACGGCTAAAGTTTTGGTAGACTTCAAACCTTCAATCGTAATGGTAGAAACTTTGACTTGTCGTTTTTGACGAAGCGAAAGAGGCAGTTTCCAACTACGATTTTGATAGCCTTTTTTACTATAAGCAATGACCGATGGGGTTTTACGCCACAGTGCAGGTACAAAAACATCCTCATTTTCGGCCAAAATCATCTCTTGGTTTTTTACCGTAAATAGGTTATTGGTACGACTACTCACGGTTTGGTTTGAAAAATGCACTGATTTTTCTTGTTGGGTCGAGACTACATATTGGCGATCAAGTCGGTTGAGATAATACCAAATAAGGGTCTTGTTACAAAACTGCTGCATAAAACCCGTAAGCTGTTCAGGCGATTTTTTGATAACATCTTCGCCGTGCATACTTGAGCCAAAGAGTCGCCCCCATTCGTTGTTGTCTTGACCACCACAATAATAACTAGCGGGCCATTTGAGATATTTGTCTAAACCGCTAAACCACCAAGCCATAGGCTGATAGCCTTCAAAAGTAGAAGCTCTCAGAAAATCCACCCCTTCGCAAGTGACATCGATACCTTTCGAAGCCCAATATTGATAGATTTTACGCTGTGCATTGGCTTCGTCGGCTATGGTATTGCGCAAATAAGGGCTTGTAGGAGTGGGCGTAATATCAATAATGGTTTTTCCGTCTACGGTTTTCGGGACCGGCGGCCACGTATGAAAAGCGTCGATGTGCACCGTTTTAGCATTGCTTAATGGAAGGAGTTGGCAGAGTTGATCAATGCGTTTTTGGGCAAACCCTGTTTCCCATTCGCGTGCATAACTAATTGGATAGCCCCATTCGCAGGCCCTTAGCGAGCCGTCGGCGTTGCGGGCGATGATATTGTTGCTGACGTAAGTTTCCCACAGGGGGCTGTCTTCATAGGCGTCAAACATATTGATGTGTACGCTCACGGTAGTGTGGTATTTCTGGGCTTCCTTCATGATCCAAATCATGCTTTCCAAACCTGTTTTGTCTTCGGGGCGTTTGAGGCGTTCGTTTACTTCAAACCAAGCAGGATATTTAGAGTCATGACCATTGTATTGCCAGCCTACGAGATAGATGATTTTGGGAATACCTAGGGTGAGATTATCTATTTTTTTGATGATTTCCAATGCTTGCGCAAAGTTGACAAAGACTTCGCTTTGACCGTTGTCTTTGCGCTTCAACTTCCCGTCAAACGAAGCCTGCGCCATAAACAACTTCATCGTCAATGTTTGATGGTAGGCGTGTTGGGGCTTGATAATGGGGACTAGGTAGGTAGGATAGCGAATCTGAATCGTATCGGGCGACTGAGCACCGAGAAAAGTTGCGGATAAAATAATAACTACGAATGAAAAAATAACCGTATTTGAACAAAAACGGAGAAGGTAATTGGGCATGATAAAAAGGTTTAGGAGTATAATGTGGAATTTGGGTTTGTAAAAAAAGTAGAAAATAAAATCAACTAAAAATTTGCTTTGTCTTATTTTGATTCTACATTTGTAGAATAAAATCTAAAAATGTAGAATATGCAGCTTTCAAAAACGGAAGAACAACTCATGGAGTTGATTTGGCAGCAAGAAGGGATATTCATGAAAGACCTTCTGGAGGCTCATCCCGACCCCAAACCTGCCCCTACCACCTTGGCGACTTTGCTCAAGCGCATGCAAGAAAAAGGGTTTGTGGGGTACAAAGTTTTTGGGAATTCGCGTCAGTACCATGCCTTGATTTCTAAGGAAGATTACTTTTCAAAACACATGCGGGGCATCATCAAAAACTTCTTTGGCAATTCGGTGGCGCAATTTGCGTCGTTTTTTACCAATGCCACCGATTTGACCGCCGACGAACTAGAAGAGCTCAAAGGAATCATTGAAGAACAAATCAAAAATAAACAGTCATGATGCTTTATGTTTTCAAATTTGTGGCTTGCTCGGCCTTGCTGCTATTGCTGTATGGGGTGGTGTTGGAAAAAGAAAAAATGCTCAAATTCAACCGGTTTTATCTGATTTTTAGTCTGGTGTTTTCTGCGTTAGTACCACTTTTTTCTTTTGAAATAACAATGAGTGATGCGGAGCGAATCACGACGGTGATTGAGCGAACACAAAACGTTTATCCTATACGTGAAGAAATTCCTGCGCCTGTTGCAGCAACTATAACGGCTCAGGAAAAGATAGAAATCAAACACCTCATTTGGGGTATTTATGGTTTGGTTTCGTTAGGATTGCTGTTTCGTTTTAGCAAAAATATCGGCTTGCTCTGGCATCAGATTAGGTCTAATAATAAAGTCAAAAAAGAACAACTACACTTTGTGTTGGTGCCTCAGCTTACTGTTACGTATAGTTTTGGGCGGTATGTGTTTGTGAATCAAGACGATTTTGAAAAGAATAAAATTGAGCCTGAGATTTTGTTGCACGAGCAGGCTCATATACAGCAGCGGCATTCTTGGGATGTGGTGTTTATGGAGGTGTTTTTGGTGGTAGCATGGTGGAATCCTGTTTTGTGGCTATATCGCAAAGCAATGAGGCTCAATCATGAATTTTTGGCGGATGATTGGGTCATTCATCAAATCCAAAGTGTAAGCAACTATCAGTATTTATTATTAAATAAAGTATGTCAAAGTAATGGCATCGTACTGACTAGTTCATTCAATTATCTTATCACCAAAAAACGTTTGAAAATGATGCACAAAATCACTTCTTTACCCAAAAAATATGCAATCCAAGGAGCAGTAGTCTTACTTTGTACGTCGTTGATAGCGGTGTTTGGCGAAGTGAGTTTTGCGCAACAAACACCCCCTAGTACCCTAAAATCTCCCAAATCAGAAGCAAGTGCTACCGAAGAGGGAGTGTCGGGTGAGTTGATAAAAGAGTATGAGCAACTGGTAAATAAGTATATTAAAAAAAAGGTGGGTAAAGACGGCAGAGAATGGAGCATGATTGATCAACCCACTGAGACAGACCGCGCTCGGATGGAGGTGATTTTCAGAGCTATGAGCAAAGAGCAGCAGTTGGAGCAAGAATTGGCGATGAATCCTCCTTTAAAGCCTTTTCCACGGATTACACCTACAGAAAAAGAATTTGAAGCGTACAAAAACCCCCAAGTATATGGTGTGTGGATTGATGACAAGAAAGTGCCCAATTCGGCCTTGAACAACTACAAAGCCTCGGATTTTTCGCAGGTATTTATCAGCAAACTCTACAAAAATGCCCAAGCCACGATTGGCTATAAATACAAGTATCAACTTGACTTGATGACCACGGCTCATTATGAAAAGCACCGTACTGAATGGTTGGCCGACAAACGTTATCGTCTTGGGCCTAATCTTGAGAAATTTAGAAAAGAAAATGAAGCGAAGAAAAATAAATAAATAACGTGAATACAAAGAATCCTCTACTCAAGTGAGAGGATTTTTTGTGTTAGAACAGGTATTTCCGTAACTTTAAGAACTACTATTAGCAGCTGTTATGGAAGGAATACCTAAAAAGTCAGATTTTGAATGGGCATTGTTTTTTTCAATTTGGGGCTTTGTACTCATTGCTCTTCCTGCCCTTTATATGAGTATCGCAAGTGCTCGTGATAAGAAACAAATTATTGAAAATCAAACATTTGCAGTGGCCACGATAGATGCTATTGAAGAAAAACGCCTTTCTCGTACCTACACGCCTTATTTGAGATTTTATTATCATTATTCCTACAAAAATCAGCTTATCAAAGACCAAGTTGACTACAAATACCAACGCTATTTTGTAAATTTTACCCGAAGTAAATGGAGGTTGGTTGAGCACAAACAATTTCCCGTGATTCTTTCTTCAAAAGATGTTTCTACTCATAAAGTTTTGATTTTTTGGTCAGATTTTGCCAAATACAATCTCCCTTTTCCAGATTCGTTGAAGTGGAGCGAAAAAGTTTTTTATAATAAATGACTTCTCTCTATCTATCTGTATTGTTTCTAGCTTTATTATTTTTGCCGAAAACAAAAACGAATGGCATTTCAGCGTAAAAATACTTTTGGACAAACGTGGTGGGGACAGCAGTGGATTAACGTATTGGAAGGACTCGATGAAAGCGGGCGATTGGCCAGAGGGCGTACGTATGCTAACAACGGTTCAGTTCAAAGCATTGCGTTTGAGGGTAATAAAATTGCGGCGCGGGTAAAAGGTACGAGCCCTCGGCCTTATAAAATTTCGTTCAATATTGACCCGCTTTCCCCGTCCGACAAAGCCCGATTATTAAGTTTAATTACTGAGAATCCGCTGTATTTGACGCAATTATTGAATCGTCAGCTGCCTACGCAGTTATTCAACGACTGTCACAGTCAGGGGATTTCGTTGTTTCCACAGTCGTGGGAAGCCTTTCACTCCGATTGTTCGTGTCCCGATTGGGGCGACCCTTGCAAACACCGCGCGGCGGTGCTGTTTTTGGTTGCCAACGAAATCGATAAAAACCCTTTCCTGATTTTTGAACTCCGTGATTTTGATTTGTTCAAAAATCTCGAAACGTTGGGTTTTGCGTCGTCTGACCAAAAAGACGTAGAAACGCTCGACGTAGCCGATATTCGCCAACCGTTTGAAGGCTCGGAAGAAATCGTTTTTCAGCCCAACGAAGCCCTATATACCCCGCTGGATTTTTCGACGCTTCCCGATATTTCGGATAATTTATTGTCGCTATTGAGCGATAAGCCGTTGTTTTACCGAACGGGAAATTTTAAGCAGATTTTACAAAAATTTTACATTAATACTGCCAAAAAAGCGCGCGAACTGGCCGTTTCTGAAGAACCGAGTGAGCAAGAATATGACAAAGATTTGGACGCGGTAGAAAGCAGCGAAATCATCATGGACGAAGCGCTGGGCTTTTTACAGGCCAATTTTCGAGATACCCGTGAGCGGATTGTGTTTCAATTCAACGAACTCCCCAAGTTTGTCGATTGGATTCATCATTTGCCTTCGTCGCAGTTACCTCAGCTTTCTCCCACACTCAAAGGGCTTTATTTTCTAAATCGCTTAGCCCTAAAACTAATGGAGCGAGGGGCCATTATTCCGCAGTTGTTGCGCGCAAAACTCAAACATGAATACCATTTAGTTCGGTGGATTCCAGCCACAATCAACGAGCAAGTTGCCGCCCTGTCGGCTCACGTTCGGGCAGTATTGCCTCCCGAAATTCTTTATTATAAAATTGGGAAACGTGATATTTATGTGCCAAACGATAACGACTTTGTAAATGCGATGTGTTCGCTTATTGTGACCGAACGTGTACGCCAATTTAATGATGAGTACAATTACAAGACCACTGAAATTGACGAAATGTTTTTTAGGAGTGCAATGGTCTCTTTTTCCCGATTTGAAGCCCGCGAAATCCCTAGCAACATTCAGTTGTGGCTCAATAAATTTTTCATTGCTCAACGCGATTATGTGCCAATGGTACAAGTGGAAGAACTGGAAGAAGGCTTTAGAGTCAATCTTTTTGTGGAACATAAAAAGTCTGAACTCAACATTCCGATTCCCCTCCAAACTTTCATGGCTGAACGCAATTATGCCCCCGTTCGCATGGGCGTGATGCGCGACTTGTCGATGATGGCGGAGCATTTTCCGCAACTTAATCAACTGATTGCCAGCCATGGGGCGAAACCGTTACAATTCGATTCGGAGGTGTTTGCCGATATTCTTCTAAAAATTTTGCCAACGATTCGACTGTTTGGCATTAAAATTCAATTGCCAAAATCACTCCAAAAATTACTTCGTCCGCAGCTTACCATGACGCTCGACAGCGAGGAAGACGGCAAAGTCGCGGCTTCGTCGATTATCAGTTTGGAGAATATGCTCAAGTTTCGCTGGGAAGTAGCCGTGGGCGACGAACATATTGATACCCAAAGCTTTGTACGGATGATTGAGAACTACCGAGGATTAGTAAAAATCAAAGACCAGTACGCGTATTTTGACGAAAAAGAAATCAAAACCCTGCTCGAAAAGCTCAAAAATCCGCCTTCGCTCGATAGTAATGAATTGTTACAAACGGCCCTAACGGAAGAATACAACGGTACGGGCGTAACCCTCACAAAATCGGCGCAAAAGTGGATGAAATCGTTGTTGAAAAACGAAACCGTTGCACTTCCCGAGCGCCTTGCCGCCAATTTACGCCCCTACCAACAACGCGGCTACGAATGGCTTTACAAAAATGCTCGTTTGGGAATGGGTAGCCTCATTGCCGACGATATGGGATTGGGAAAAACCCTGCAAGTCATCACTACCCTCCTGAAAATGAAGCAAGAAGGGGCTTTCAAAAAATTGAAGGGACTGGTTGTAGTGCCAACGACTTTGCTCACCAACTGGTCGAAGGAAATCAGCAAATTTGCCCCTGAGCTTCGCCTGCACCTGTATCACGGTTCGGGACGTAGCTTGGTTCCGCTCAAAGATGCCGATATTTTGCTTACCACCTACGGCGTGGTTCGCAGTGAGGAAGAGGGTTTGAGCAAATTAAAGTGGGCGGTGATGGTGATTGATGAAGCACAAAACATCAAAAACCCCAATACTGCCCAAACCAAGGCCGTCAAAAAGATGAAATCGGGCATCAAAATTGCCATGAGTGGTACGCCCGTCGAAAACCGCATGGCCGAATACTGGTCGATTTTTGATTTTGCCAACAAAGGCTACCTCGGTAATCTGAAAAAATTTGTGAGTGATTACGCCATTCCGATTGAAATTGACCGCGACCAACACGCCTTGGATAAGTTTAAGCGTGTGACCGAGCCGTTTATTTTGCGACGGGTAAAAACGGACAAAAAAATCATCCAAGATTTGCCCGATAAAATTGAAATCGACCAAGCTTGTACGCTTACGGGCGAGCAAGCGGCCTTGTACCAAAGTGTGGTAGATCAAGCCTTGCGCGGGATTGAAGGTCAAAAAGATGGTTTTAAACGCAGTGGCTTGATTTTTAAAATGATGACCGCCCTCAAACAAATTTGTAACCACCCCACGCACTACCTCAAAAAAGGCGGTGCTCAACCCGAAGCATCGGGGAAAACGCAATTGCTGTTGGATTTGATTCGTCAAATCCTCGAAAATGGCGAAAAAACGCTGATTTTCACCCAATACGAAGAAATGGGGACGTTGTTACAAACGATGTTTCAGGAGCAAATGCAATTGGAAGTACCTTTCCTTCACGGGGGTATCAGTCGTAAAAATCGCGATGAGATGGTGGACGATTTTCAACACAATCGCTCGACCCGTATTTTGATTTTGTCGCTCAAAGCGGGAGGAACAGGGCTCAATTTAACGGCGGCCAACAACGTAATTCATTACGATTTGTGGTGGAACCCCGCCGTGGAAGCCCAGGCCACCGACCGCGCCTTTCGGATTGGCCAAACCAAAAATGTATTGGTACACCGTTTTATCACGCAAGGTAGTTTTGAAGAAAAAATCAACAAACTCATCCAAAACAAACGCGAACTCGCCAACCTCACCGTCACCGACGGCGAAACGTGGCTGGGCGATTTGTCTAACAATGATTTGCGGGAGTTGGTGAGACTGGGGTAAAACATAACCCTTTCAATGTTTTGAACCTTGGAAGGGGTTAAAAATCATCCGATTGGAATGAAATAAATTGCATCTTTATTAAGAAATCGAATTCAGGCATTTTAATAACTACTACTATGACAGCTATATTGGACAAAAGTATCGTTAAGCAAGCGCTTCGTGAGTTGATTCAAGAAGAACCCGAATTATTTAAAAAGATGCTATTGGAAACAGCAATAGAAGAGGCAAAAACTTCACAAGATGCTGATTTTGAAGCATTAATTCGTAAGAATTTTAACCGTTACGAAGAGACGTTTAAGGCACTTGCTTAATGATTTACCTCACAAAACAACAGATTATTCGGTTAAATATAGCAACCATTGAAGCGCACGGAGGAAACTTTATACCTCCCAGTAATTTCTTGCACGAAGAAAATTTAGACTATTTGTTAGAAGCTGTCCAAGCAGAAATGTTCGGAGAACCACTGGTTTAAGGAAAACTCAATAAAGGCTTAAAATTCAGCCCTTCCAAGATTTAAAACCTTGGAGGGGTTTTCTATTTCCTACAAAAAAACGTTGGCAAGGTTCAAAACCTTGCCAACGTTGGGTTTTTGATATTTTCGTTACAAAACTACATTTACAATCCGTTTTGGAACTACTACCACTTTTTTAGGTGCCTTACCTTCCAGCCATTTTTGAACCGTATCATTGGCCAACACCCCTTGTTCGATGTCTTCTTTTGACATATCGGCAGGGAAAGCGATATTAGCACGCACTTTACCATTGATCTGGATTGGATACTCAAATGAGCTTTCTACCAAATACTTAGGCTCAAACACAGGGAACTTTGCTTCTGGGTGACTCTTTACTGCTGAAAGAGTACCTTTGGGATATTTTAATGCTTCTGTCCAAAGTTCTTCGGTAATGTGAGGTGCGTACGGCGATAACAAAATGACCATTTCTTTCAAGATGGCTTTTTTGTGGCACTTCAAATCGCTCAATTCGTTGACTGCAATCATAAAGGTACTCACCACAGTATTGAATGAAAGTCGCTCAATATCTTCCTCTACGCGCTTGATGGTGCGGTGCAATACCTTCAATTCATCAGCAGTAGGTTCGGCATCTACTAATTTTGATTTACCTGTTTGGTCCTCAAAAAACAATCGCCAAAACTTACGCAAGAAGTTCGACGTTCCGCTGATGCCGTTGGTATTCCACGGTTTGGCGTCGGTCAATGGCCCCAAAAACATTTCGTACATTCGCAAAGTATCAGCACCGTATTTATCAACAATATCATCAGGGTTGACTTCATTCTCTTTAGATTTAGACATTTTTTCTACCTCAGGATAAGTCATAAATTTTGTTGACTCATTGTACTTAGAAGCGGTAAAGTTGTCTCCACCTAGTAGCCACCATCCTCCTTTAGTAACAAATACTGAACTGCGAAACCGTTTTGGATTTCTTGTAATTAAAGAATGTACGTCTAATTCATTATTTGCTATGTATTTTATGGGAAAACGCCTAGGAAAAAAATCAAAGTTTGGATAATGATTTTTCAAATACTCAATCATATCAGCACTAAAGAAAATATTATCTATATCACCTTGAACTGCTCCTTCATCTCCAACCATCGGAAGTATTATAAAACCTTCTGAATCATATTTATATGATTCTCTTTTAAGTGCATAGGCAAATTGAGAGACCCCCTGAATCATCCCTTGGTTCACCAACTTCGCCGCAAACTCTTCGTGAGGCACTAAACCCAAGTCTTTCAAGAACTTGTTCCAAAAACGGCTGTACAACAAGTGCCCCGTAGCGTGTTCGGAGCCGCCCAAGTAGAAGTCGATACGTTGCCAGTAGTCGATGGCTTCTTTGGAAGCAAATGCCTCGTGGTTTTGAGGATCCATGTAGCGGTACCAATACCACGACGAGCCCGCCCAACCTGGCATAGTACTCAATTCGTAATCGTATTCTCCTTTGTATTTCCATCCTTCGGCCCTCCCTAGTGGCGGTTCACCCGTTTCGGTGGGAAGGTATTTGTCAATTTTAGGTAATTCCAACGGTAAATCTGCCTCATCAATCAAGTACGGCACGCCGTCTTTGAAATAAGCAGGCACGGGCTCTCCCCAATAACGCTGACGGCTAAACACGGCATTACGCAAGCGGTATTGCACTTTACCTTTGCCCAATTTACGTTCTTCCAACCACTTGATAAGTGTGTCGGTCGCCTCTTGGTACGTCATTCCGTTGATGATACCCGAGTTGATGTAGTGTCCTTCTTTGGTATTATCGGCCTGTTGGTCAGTATCTTTTTGGGTATCTAAAATCGGGATAATGGGCAATCCGAAATGCGTTGCAAAGTTCCAGTCGCGCTGATCGCCCGAAGGAACTCCCATCACAGCCCCTGTTCCGTATCCTGCCAAGACGTAGTCTGCTAAGTAAATAGGTACTTTTTCGCCACTAAACGGATTGATACAGTAGCTTCCCGTGAACACACCTGAGACTTTTTTCTCGGCCATGCGGTCTACTTCGCTCCGACTTGCTGCCCACTTGATGTAAGCTTCTACGTCGGCCTTTTGGTCAGTAGTTGTGAGTTCAGCAGCCCACTCATGTTCTGGTGCTAAAACCATAAAACTCACTCCGTAAATAGTATCAACGCGGGTCGTAAATACTTCAATTAGTTTATCTTGACCATCAACAGCAAACTTTACTGACGCTCCCTGTGAGCGACCAATCCAGTTGCGTTGTTGTTCTTTCAATGGCTCAGGCCAGTCGATGGTATCTAGACCATTCAACAAACGGTCGGCATAGGCAGTGATGCGCATCGCCCACTGTTTCATCAATTTACGCTCCACCGGGAACCCACCACGCTCCGACACGCCGTCTTTCACTTCGTCGTTTGAAAGGACAGTGCCTAAGTCTGGGCACCAGTTCACAAACGATTCTTCGGGAAACGTCAAGCGGTATTTCAACAACACCAACTGTTGTTCTTTTTCACTCATGGCGTTCCACTCTTCCGCGCTAAACTCCGTCACGTCTTCATCACAAACAGCATTCACCGCCGCCGAACCACCTTGCGTAAATTGTTCAACCAAATGACTGATTGGTAATGCCTTATCGGCCGTACGGTCGTAGTAGTGATTGAACAACTGCATAAAAATCCACTGCGTCCATTTGTAATAATTGGGGTCAGAGGTACGAATCTCACGGCTCCAGTCGTAGCTAAAACCAATATTTTTTAGCTGAGAAATGAATGTATTGATATTTTGCTCAGTCGTAATGGCTGGGTGTTGCCCCGTTTGAATCGCGTACTGCTCGGCGGGCAATCCAAAGCTATCAAAACCCATTGGGTGTAAAACATTAAACCCTTTGAGTCTTTTATACCGCGAAATAATGTCAGAAGCAATATAACCCAGTGGATGCCCTACGTGCAGACCCTCCCCCGAAGGATAGGGAAACATGTCGAGGACATAATATTTAGGCTTACTTGGGGCGATTTCAGTCTTGTAAGTTTGGTTTTCTTCCCAAAACTTCTGCCAGTCTTTTTCGATTTTGCGGTGATTGTATTCCATTTTTTTCTGTTGTCAATATATCGGTTAGCCGTTATTTGGGGATTGATGATAGCTTCAACGGATAACTATTAACAATTCAACAGATAACGGTTACAAAATAGGCCGCAAAATTACAGGTTTTCGATGACTTTTGGGGTTTGGAACTGAAATTGTTATTTTTGGTAAAAAAACGCGGTTAAAACTATGGTCGCCTTGGATGAATATGTATTGAAGTTGCCTGAGGAAATTCGTTGGGACGATGCCACGTTTTTGGCATTTTGTCGCATGAACGACGAGCTCAACATCGAAAGAGACGCCGAAGGAAACATCATTATCATGTCACCTACCAATACTTTATCAGGATTTTACGAAAATAAGTTGCTTATTCTTTTGGGAAATTGGGCCATTCAGTCCAATTTAGGATACACTTTTAGTTCCTCCGCAGGGTTTACGTTTAAAGACGGCTCGATGCGCGCGCCAGATGCGTCTTTTATCCTCAAAGAACGGTTCGACGCCTTGCCCGATAGTGAAAAAAATCAGTTTGCACACATTGCTCCTGATTTTGTGGCGGAGCTGCGTTCCAAAACGGATAGTCTCCAAAAACTTCAACTTAAAATGAAATCATATATTCAAAACGATGTACGGTTGGGCTGGCTTATCGACCTTGCGGGCAAAGAAGTATGGGTGTATCGACAAAACGGGACGATTTCACGTGTTCCGTTTACTGCCCAAAAAGTCTCTGGCGAAGAAGTGTTATTGGGTTTTGAGCTGGATTTGAGTGTTTTTGAATGAAAAAAAGAAAATATCAAGAATAAACGTTTTTGTTAACTAAAGCTCCGTATAATTCATTGAGTTTTTCTTTTAATAATTTAGAGTAAGGTATTTCAATTTTGTAAGTAATAAAAGTGGCTATCAACACCACTACAGGAAGGTCAATTAGGAAGCAAACTATCCAAAAGTTGACCTTTAGCATCCCATAAAAAATAGGGATAATAAAGGCAAGAGAGATATACTGATGAATGAGGTACAAAGAAAAAGATATTTTTCCTAAAAAAATCGTAACAGAGTTTACAATAAATCGAAGCTTTAAATTAATAAATAAAATAAAAACTAAAAAATAAATAGAAAGCATGATGGTATATTCGTGCCAATTTATGAATTGATTAGATTTTCCTGCGAAGGGAAATAGTGAAAGTTGGCAGAAAAAACAAAAAATAATGACAAAATAATGACAAAATAATGAAAAACTAGGTTTCTTTTGTATTTATAAATCTTGTAAAATACGGTGCCCGAAAAAAATAATGGAAAAAATAAGGAAAGAGGTAGGAAATCGATAAGTGATTTGAAGAAATATATATTATAAAAATAGTGTGTAATGACAACTATTATGCCACAAATAAAAATTCCAATTTCAGTTAAATACTTTAAGAGATTTATTTTAAATAAAAAAAGCATTAAAATGTAAAAATTCATTTCAATAATCATGGTCCAGTAAGGTCCTTCTATATCAGGAATTTTTAAATAAGATTGAAACATTGTTAAATTTCCAATATATTCGATTAAAGCTTGTGTAATAATAAGCTTGTCCTTATAAATACGAACAATAACCCGTAATACAAAAGTGAAAGTCACAGCAGTCCAGTAGGCTGGATATAACCTACTTACTCGGTTGATTACAAAGTCCATCCCTTTGGATGTTTTTTGTAAACTCATAAGGATTACAAATCCGCTAATAATAAAAAATAAATCTACTCCTGTTGTCCCTAGCTTAAATATCTGATTGTATTCAGCTTTATGAATGGTAAAATGAAAAAATACTACTAACATACAAGCGATGCCTCTTAGAGCGTCTAGCTCTTGGTATCTAACCTTTGTGGGAGTTTCCATCATTTTTTAAGATAACATACGAATAGTTACTTTTACATCCTGCCCTTTCTTCTCTTAGCTAACTCAAAAATTGAAATAAAGGGAGAACGCAGGTCTATACTTTACGAATGTATTAATTTTTGGTTAAAAACCATCTATATTATTTCGTTAAAAAACTCAATTCTATAAGACTTTTTTTTACGAAAATAGTGTTTATGAAAAATGTTATAAATTTGCTTTGAAATGTGCTAAATTTGTGGTTGAGAAAAGCGTTCCTTGAAAGAAAAAAGGCCTGAATAGGTCATAATTTTAATTAAGGATTTGCTTGTAAAATAAGCAAGAATTTTTTGTACTAAATTGATATGGTGTGTGCTCTTGATTTAAAATATCATTTAGTAGGTAGAACATTAAGTTAGTAATACTTCTTTAGTGGAAGTATTAAGATATAAACTCAAATTGATTGATAATGATGATTATTGGAATTATACCTGCACGTTATGGTTCGACGCGCTACCCAGGAAAACCTCTCATTGATATTCAGGGGAAAACCATGATTCAACGGGTATATGAGCAAGCCACTAAAGCCAAATGCCTTTCAGAGGTTGTTGTTGCTACCGACGACCTACGTATTCTCAAACACGTCGAATCGTTTGGCGGTCAAGCCATTATGACCCATCCCGACCATCCTAGCGGAACCGATAGATGTTGGGAAGCAGTTCAAGCGGTATCGACTCAAGGGAAAGATGGGCTGTATGTTATCAATATTCAAGGCGATGAGCCTTTTGTTGCCCCTGAACAAATTGATGAATTGGGGGCGGTGCTTGATGGTAATGTAGAATTGGCCTCGCAGATGATTCCGGTGAGCGACCACGAGTTGCTGTTTGATATGGGGGAAGCAAAGGTGATTGTAAATCAAGATTTCGAAGCTATTTATTTTAGCCGGCAGGTGATACCATTTTTGAAAGGTGTTGACCCACAAGAATGGCACAAACATCATACCTACTATCGTCAGGTGGGAATGTATGCTTATCGTGCGGATATTTTAGAAAAAATTACTCAATTGTCTGTTTCGGACTTAGAAAAAGCCGAATCGCTGGAGCAATTGCGGTGGCTACAAAACGGTTACAAAATAAAAATGGTTCTTACTTCTTACGAAAGTCATTGCATTGATACGCCGGAGGATGTAGAAAAAGTGCTTCGAATGATGCATCTTTAAGCCTGTTTTATTATAAGTACAATCCCTGATATGACCCCTCCCTCATCTTCTAAATTTGGTCTTTCGCCCGGAACACTCGTGTACGTAGGGCCCGAAGTAGCACATGATACTACCCTTACTTTGGTTGAGTACAATGAACAATACTACGAACACCGTTCTCTCAAACACCTTAAAGACTGTCAAGTATCGGGAGATAAGCCCTACATCAGTTGGCTTGATGTGGATGGGATTCATGAGCCACAGGTTATCGAAACCGTGGGCAAGCTGCATAATATTCATCCGCTTGTGTTAGAAGATGTTATGAATACCAAGCAAAAACCCAAAATCGAATTTTATGGTGATAGTTATGTGTTCGTGACGCTGAAGATGTTTTATTGGGATGAGAAAGAAGGGCAGATAGATGCCGAGCATACGAGCTTTTTGTTGGGAGCCAATTATCTCATTTCTTTTCAAGAAAAAAGAACGGGCGATATTTTTACACCCGTACTGGAGCGTATCAAAGCCTCTGTCGGCAAAACCCGTCGCAATGGTGCGGATTATCTGTTGTTTTCGTTGATAGATTTGATTGTGGACAATTACCTCGAAATCCTCGAAAAAGTAAGTGAAGAGTTGGAGGAGCTTGAGGGGAAGATTTTGGCAGGGAAACACAAAGACCCCATCGGGCAACTTTATAACCTAAAACGTCAGCTTACTTTGATGCGCAAGCATGTGTGGCCCTTGCGCGATATGCTCAGTCAAGGGCTTCGCGAAAACTCTAAACTCATTAGCAAGAGTGTATTCCCGTATTTTAGAGATGTACACGACCATGTTACCAATGCCATCGATTCTATTGATTCTAATCGGGAATTATTAACGGGCTTGATAGATATTCACTATTCCACTCTCAGCTCGCGCATGAATAGTGTCATGAAAACGCTCACGATTTATTCAGCGGTTTTTATGCCTTTGACTTTTATAGTGGGGATTTATGGGATGAATTTCGACAATATGCCCGAGCTTCGTCACCCTGATGGTTATTTCTATACTTTGGGCGGAATGCTAATACTAGCAATGGGGCTGTTGGTGTATTTCAAAAGGCGTGGATGGATGTAATAACGTCAATCTAAGATAAAACTGAATCTCAAAAACAGTAGGTATCTGACGGTCTTGGACTTTGAAAACAATGTAACTTAAAGTCCAAGACCTATGTCACACTCTCGCCGTACTTTCATCAAAAAAAGTGCTTCTTTTGCGACCCTCGCTATGGGTGGTGCTTCGGTAGTTTCCAATGAAGACTTACGTATTTTTACAAAAGATGCAGGAATGCAGCTTTGTGAGGCATATTTTTTTGGAATGAACGAACAAAAAATAGCCTTGACTAAGCAACTTGATGTGCTAGGAGCAGTGGCGGGAATTAGCCCTGCGATGGTGGGATTGAAAGAGGTAAAGCCTTGGGAAATGGCAGCTGTCAAAG
>VFQN01004172.1_pt1 | contig 19437 bp, 16 predicted proteins | sample 3512371 | NCBI WGS metagenome assembly VFQN01 (sample SAMN10412370, study PRJNA504923) | tailings metagenome | isolation source: Replicate 2 from Balatoc abandoned mine | place: Philippines: Itogon, Benguet | collected 2017-08-28 | reverse complement strand
ATTCCACTCGTGACTCCCTTTTCAAGAGTCTATAATACCCCATTCTGTTTTGAGCTTTTTAGCAAAGTCACTGTGGTCCATTAGAGAGTAATACGATATTTTTCTTTTCAGACATTCAATTTATTGAACTTAGTTAACCATCTCCTATCGCTGGATGACCATGCGAGTAGATTGTAGGTAATTAAAAACACGAAAGCTACTGTATACATATATTACAACTACAAAAACATTCCCTTCATACACTAACTTTCTTTCTCCTATCATCTAAATTGCACTTATCGTCACATTCCTTGAATTCCACGGACTTCAGAGCCTCTGCTTGAGCCTTCAACTTTTCGGCAAGATCATGCCTACCAGTCATTCTTAGACGATTCTCAGCCCAGACATCGTAAACTACGTCCACTACTTGTCCGATAATCGGCCATTTAGTCGCAGCAAAGATCCAACCAAGACCAATCGCGCCGTAGGTGGATCGAACAGCGTCCATTCCTGTGATGACACGATTGTCTGGAAGCACTGCACTAAGCCTCCTCATTCCATCAACATATTGAACATTCCCATGTTGTTTTGGATCATAAAAAGGCGAAGAAATATCGGTAAAACGAATTCTTTGATATATATCACGTTTTTTCAAGAATTCAATCTCCAACTTGCATAGTGGGCACTCAGAATCATACAAGAGATCGATTTGACCTTTTACGTCTGATTGCGAACCATTGCCTGAAAATGGACGGTCATTCTTTGGAGATTCTGATGCAAGATGTGAAAGGCTTCTTAAGCTCGGAACAAAGAGAGTTGTATTTCTTGAAGTCACACAATTCATCACCTTTGACATGGATAACTTTGAAATAAATATTTTTGATGCTAATACCATCATCTTTCCTTCTTTTTTAGATCTCCTACATCATCTTTCCTTCTTTTTTAGATCTCCTACAAAGCTAAAGAGAATGGACAAAGGACAAAGTACAGAGGACAGCAGAGGAGTTGGTCCGTAGCGTAGAATTGTGTAATTGCCGAGACCTGGGCAGTGCTTTAAAAGAAGAAGAGGCTACATTAACCAATCATAATAATAAGAGAAGATAAGATCGAAGATGAAGCAAAATAAGAGCTCTCCTCAACAAAGTAATAAATCTAAAAAGCAAGCTGCTCACTATGAGAAAAGAAAATCGATGAAATTCAGGCAAAATGAGTTCAAGAAACAGATAAAGGCAACGAAGAAAAGCAACAAAAATACAGGAGATGAGGAAGACGAAGAAACTAATAACCAGAGTTTTGACTTAGCGGATGAGGATAAATTTGTTGTTGCAAGTGATGATGAGTCTATTGAAGGAATGGAGATTGCTCAAGCCTCAAATAATGAGAAAGAAGATGCAGATGAGGAAAGTGACGGTAGTGATAACGAAGACAGTGAAGAGGAGGATGACAATGACGATGATGATAGTGATATTTATGATCCTGCTCTTCACAGACAAAAGCTGAAAGAGGCAGGAAAACCTCAACATCCACCACTTTTAATTATCCTCGATCTTGCATCACTAGAAACCGTTAAAACCAAGAAAGGCGATTTCCAACTACTAAATTGTGATGATCATATTGGTTTAATCCGTAAATTTCATAAAGATCCTTCTGAATATCGTCCTGATATTATTCATCAAGAATTAATGACAGTACTTGATTCACCATTAAATAAAGCAGGGAAAGTGAAAGTAATTGTTCATACAGAAAAAAATGTTTTATTTGAAGTCAGTAATAAAACACGTATACCAAGAACTTTTAAACGTTTTTCTGGTTTAATGGTACAGTTATTACATCGATTAAAAATTCGTTCAGCTGATGGTAGGGATATGTTATTAAAAGTAATTAAGAATCCTATCTCTCGATATATTCCTGCTGGAGCACGAGTTGTTGGTAAGATATCCTTTTTTTTTCATTATTGATTGATTTATTATTTTAAAAAATACTATCTATGATAGGTTTCTCTGATCAAGGAACTTTTCAAACTTCGATGCAATTTGCCAAAACATTACCATCTATTAAAGAAGAAAAGACTGCACCACCAACAGTGTTAGTATTTGGTGCACAGGCAATGAAAGGAATTGTAAAAGAGGAACATCCTTATGTAAGTACTCTCTCATTCGATCTCAATTCTTCTGTTCATGAGTTATTGTTTATCTCTTATAGATCGAGGAATTGGTTTCAATTTCTAATCATGGTTTAAGTGGTGTGGTTGCAATTAATAGAATATTAGGTGCTATTGAAACTCATTGGAATATTAATTAATTAATTTTTTGTCCACGTCTTTTTCACTTTCAACAATATCCAATACTGGAATACCGCAGGGTCGTAGTTCGACTAGTCTAACCGTCTAACCTCTCTCAAGTCCTATACCTTTCCAAAATTATACATCGCTCTCCATTCTTAGATTCAAATTTGATTGTTGATAGGGATTACTGATACCATTGAAGTTTCTCTCAAAAGTTCTTAACGACTTCCTCTGATGAAAGTTCTTTCTTTTCTGACCAGCATTCCTTCGAAGATTCAGAAATTAAAAGGGATCAAACCAACATGTGATCATCTTAAAACAACCCTTGAATGTGATCAAACAGATGATTTCATAGGTATAATAGCTTTAAACATCATTTGTGTGGTATTTATCTTCTCCACATATAAATCTTTATATCGATTTATGGTGTGGAGAAGATCGACAAACTCCCTCGATGATCCCATCTTTCCACCAATTCATCATCACCCTACGATTACTATTATAGAGCGCAAGAAAAAATAAATTTGAAAAACAAAATGGGGACTACATTGCCTATAACAATTCACGAAAAGAAGAGAGAATGAAAAAATGATGATTAAATTAAACATTTACATTCATTACCAACCTTCATAATTACCTTTACCTACATCTAAAGGATTTAGATCACTCTTATTACTACTTTCATCCGCTTTAAGCTTTTCCTTCTCCTTTTTCTCTTGCTTCTTATTTCTCTTTTGAGAATTACTATTTTCTTTCGCTTGAACGAGCTTCACAACTTCCTTTGATTTATCAAATATTGGTGCTTCTAACGAACCATATGAAAAGAAATCTTTACGAAAATCGCCTAATACGCGATCTGCTGCAGCAATAATATTACCATGATAAAGTTCTTCAGCTACACGATAAACTATTTCATCGCCAGATAATTCATGAAAATTTGGAATATTATATCTCTCTTTAATTCCTCTCATATTTACGTAGGTAGGATTCGTTAAATATAATTCATTTAACCGCTTACATAATTCTCCTGCAACTACAACACGATCATAGGATGCCTCGCCGATATCATTACAAATTGCCAATTTTACGGCAGCTTCTTGATCAAATTGTCTTGCTGGAATAATACCAGGGGAATCTAGCAACTCTAAACAATTCTCAGGATTACTTGTTGTAGCCAGTCCACCAATCCGTATCCATTGTAACTGTCGTGTAACACCCGGAAGGTTTTGAGATTTGGCGAGTTTTCTTCCAAGTAAACGGTTGATTAATGCACTTTTACCAACGTTTGGAAATCCTATGACTGCTGCACGAACAGGGCGAGGTTGAATCCCTCTTCTCATTCGTCTTTCATTGATCGTAATTCCCGCTTTCAACGCCTCTCGTTTAAGTGCTGCTACACCAGTGCCTAACTTCCCATCAATGAAAAATACTTTAGCATCCGGTTTCTCAGGATGGACAGGATTCATTGTGTAATACGTTCGCCAGTCTTTCAAGGCAGCTTTAGAAACTTGATCTAATCTTGCCATCGCAACTATTAAAGGTTTACTTCCAACCCACTTAGGCACTGAGGGATGAGTAGTCGCATAAGGAATACGTGCATCTCGAACTTCAATAACAACATCAACTTTCTTTAAATACTCTGCCAATTCTCTCTCTGCTTTCGCAATATGGCCAGGATACCAAGAGATAATTGTATGGTTTGTTCTTAGCTTTATTTCATCAGGAATCTCACTTGATAATGTCGCTGATTGTGAAAGAGTTCGGGAGAGACAATAAGGATAACCATTAATTATCCTAGATCTTGAAGGACTTATGAAAGAAATGACTTGGTAGAGCATCACCAAGTAAATGAGAAACTTTAATGGAAATAGAATCATGCGATAATAAAACCAAAATAAGAAAATGCTTAATTAATTCACTTTAGACATGTAAGGTAAAAATAAAAGAACGCTTTTTCGTATTCACTCATTTCATTCCACTTTCAGCTTTGATTTCTTTCAATAATCTTGTAATCAATTCGAAAAGATGGATGAGAGCGATTTAGGAGCCATTGGATTTATGTTTGATGCTTCCCATGAAAAAGTGGTGTTTGATGTGAATTTAAACAATGGATATCAAATATCTCTTAAAACAATTGGAGATACACCAGGTCATAAGCAAAGTGGACAGTACTTGTGGCCAGCTGCTGAAATTGCAGCAAATCACTTTATTGCAAATTGGCCTACTTTAAATAGCGAGAGGGTTTTAGAATTAGGAGCAGGTTGTGGTTTAGCTGGATTATTGATTTCTCAACTTCCAGACGTTAAAGAAGTTGTCTTTACAGATTATGATTATGGAACGTTGACACTGATCGAAGAAAGCATTCAGCTAAACCAGGTTCACAACGGTGATGGTAATTCTATCCATCAAATCGTTGATTTTTTGGAATGGGGGAACTTCCAATTCGATCCAGCGAAACGTACTTGTGAAATCCCTTGGATGAATGAAAAGTTCAAATTAATTGTTGGAACTGATTTAATATATTCCAAAGATGTTGTAGAGCCTTTGTTTCAAACGGCGAGTTATTTTCTTGAACAGAATGGAAAGTTTGTGTTAACTTCGAGTTTTCCTTTGGGTCAAGTAAGTGCAGTACGTCTCCACATTTCTTTCACTTCATTATACTTTTTTCTCTTTCATAGGATATTGAAATTTTGGTCGAAGAAAGTTGTCGCAAGCTTGGTTTAATTATTACTATTGTTGAACATGTGATTGAGGGAAGATATTATAAAATTCAGTATTTCTCTCGAAGATCCGAGTCTTTGTAAGTTGAATGAATAGTTTATTTTCCTTATTTGGCGCCACTTGAAGAAGAAGAAGTTTACTTTGACTTACGCTGGTGGAAGGGATTATCAAACAGCAACAGCTTTTACAAACAACTTATTCCAGGAATTTTTTTTCTCCTTGTTACGACTACCCTTTGAAAGAGTTCCGTCAAGAGTTTCTAATCCTACAAAGGTTTGAAAATGTTTCCAACATCCGTATTAATTTGGATGATATTCTTCCCTTTAATTGCCGGATCTATCGGGAAATCTGAACCTGAAAAAGAAATTTTATCACAAAGCTTTTTCCCTCCCACAGTCGACTCTATTGAACTCTCATCATATCTTGGACGATGGTATCAAATGTATGCCTCATTAGTTCCAAACCAAACCTTTGAAAAGTCTGGATATTGTGTTGTTGCTGATTACTTTCCGCTGCCTTTGAAAGATGTAGCCTTTGGCTTGAACAATTCTCAAACGTAAGCGAAACGCTGAGGCTTTTACTGCCTTTTTATTTTATTTACCTTTTTAGGATCAATTCCCCGACTGGTGAAATCGAAGTTGCGAGTGGGGTTTCTTTCGTTACGGGAGATCCAGGAAAATATCAAATCGTAATTGGTAATGGTAAATCGGCAAGCGTTGGATCCTATTGGATTGTTGAGCTTGGTGAAATTCCCCATGGAGCAAAAGAATATCCATGGTCAATAGTTTCGACACCCTATGAAACCAGCCTCTTCATATTGGCGCGAGATGTTAAGCAATTTCGCTCGCGATACGAACGAGATGTGTTGGAGAGAGCGAAGTGGTTAGGTTTTAAATTTTTCTTCAACAAACCTTTACCTACATACCAAGAAGATGATTGCAATTACTACATTCCTCCTTCATCGGCTCGCCCATGTCGAGGTAGTTCCTCTTATTTTCATGTCACACCTACTGATAATTGTTAAAACATTTCCTTAATTGTCAGTTTTCGAAAATTCGAGTTTTTGTATTTTCGTTTATTCGTTGCGAAATATCCACCTTATTTTCTCTCAGTGTTGGAAGCACAGAACGGCAGTCTTTCAATTGAATTCACCAGTTTCATTGCAAGCATTCAACCGTAAATCAAGAAATGTTTTCTAGATTATTAGTTTCTCGAGCTGCAATTCCTGTCGGACTCAGTGGTCTTGCGGCTTTAGCCACCCGACCTGCCGAATGCTCAGGTGAAGACCACATTGATCCTCCAAAATACGAATGGAGTCATCACGGCGCCATCGCCTCTTATGATTATGCCAGTATTCGAAGAGGCTTCCAAGTATACCGACAAGTTTGTGCCTCGTGCCACAGTGTGAACAAAGTAGCCTTTAGATCGTTAGTTGGAATTACCCACACTGAGGAAGAAATTAAGAAAATTGCTGAAAGCTATGAAATTGTAGATGGTCCAAACGACTCCGGAGAAATGTTCGAGCGTCCTGGTAAGCTATCAGACAAAATTCCTGGTCCATACAAGAATGAAGAGCAAGGTCGCTCTGCTAACAACGGAGCTTACCCACCAGACTTAAGTCTCATGGTCAAGGCCCGCCCAGGTGGAATTGACTATATCGTTGCCCTTTTAACTGGATATGTTGATGCACCAGCTGGCAAGTCTATTTTATCAGGCTTACACTATAATCCTTACTTCCCAGGTGGAGCTATTGCCATGGCCAAACAATTAGTTGACGGTCAAGTTGAGTACGAAGATGGAACTCCTGCCACCGAAACTCAAATGGCTAAGGATGTTGCAGCTTTCTTAGCTTGGGTTGCTGAACCAGAGCATGATGACAGAAAGAAGAGCGGTATGCAATTCATCATTGCCATTATTGCCGCTTTGGCTTTAAGTGGGTACTACAAGAGATTCAGATGGTCAATCTACAAGACCCGCAAGATTACCTACACTGACAAATATGCACCAAAGAAATAAATCTTCTTGAACTTTGTAGGACAGAAACTAGAACCTTTTTTGTCATTTGATCAGAATAAAAAATGAAAGAAAGATAATTGTGGTAGTAGAAAAAATTTTGTACTATTTTTAAAGTTTTTCTTTTCATTAGCTTGTCTCTGTCAACTGCAACAATCGTGGAAACATAATTAAAAAAAAAACAATTAAACGAAAAACTAAATTCCTTTAATTTTGCCGCGCGGCGTAGTGAAGTCCTAAATACCTAGATACGTAGAAGAGCAGGTGCATTAAAATTGATTGATCGATCTATCGAATCTTTCCAACTCTAAATTTGCTTTTAGCTTATTACCTTTCATCCTTTACCCTTCGTATCACATTCTCTTTCAAGTGAATTTGAATAATTTTTCTGATTAATTATGACAGAAACGAATAAAGATTCTAAAAACTTTGGGAAATGCGCAAATCCAACTTGCGAGGAAACTGGGAAATTAAAGTGTGCAGGGTGCTCATCAGTGTATTATTGTAGTCAACAATGTCAAAAGACTCATTGGTCAGAGCATAAAACTGTCTGTAAAAAGGCGACTTCCTCTTCTCCAACCCCCTCTTCACCTACTCCAGCCGCAGCAGCGAACAAAGCCACCTCTGCAGCCGCTCCCAATGCTCCCGTATCCGAACCCCATGCTCAATTACAGACTTTAAAAGGTGAAATTCAAAAGCATTTTAGTATGGGAGACTTTGAGACAGCGATAAAGAAGAGTGATGATGCACTTCAACTCGCCAAGACTTTACCACCTTTAATTGCTGTTTCCGAAACAATTCAACTTCATATTAATCTTTCAACAGCATTTATTCACTTAAATCGTGTAAATGAAGCAGAAAGTCACGCAGATCAAGCAGTAAAGAATGCTGAAATTGCCGTTAGTCAACGTCCTAATCAGCCACAACCAATTGAAGTATTATCCATTGCACTTGGTAGTCGTGCTGTTGCATTATTAACAAATAATAAACTTGATGAAGCCTTAGAAACTGCACAAAAGGCATTAACATTAGCTGAAACCATTTATCCTAAAAATGATCCACGTTTACATAAAAGTTTACGTTCATTAGGTTTAATATTAGATAAAAAAGGAGATACTACTAATGCTGAAATTACTTTAGTCAAGGCATATACAATTATCTGTATTGCTGGTGGCCCACATACAGGTGAAGCACAATTATTAACTGAAGATTTAGTTGGTATGTTTATACGTAAAAATGATTTAGAAAATGCTGAAAAATATGCAAGAAAAAATTATAAAGGTATTAAAGATAAAACAAATTTAACTGGTAATGAAAAAGCTGTATTAGCTGATTCTGCATCACGTTTAGCAAATATATTATTAAGAAAAGGTGATCATACAACATCTGAATCATTAATTGAAGAAGCATTAGAAATACGTCAAAGTAAAGAATTTTCATCATTAAATCCATTAGGTATTGCTTTTTCATTAACACAATTAGTTGCTGTACGTGAATTATTAAATAAATTAGATCATGAAAGTGAAGATATGTTAAAGAAGGCGATTGATATCTTTGGTCGTATGAAAGGTCCTAATAGTCCTGAAGTTATTAATACTTTAAATCAATTGAAAAATATTCGTAATAAGAATAAAGGAGGTTCCTCATCTCCAATGAACGCTTCACGTAGCGGTGTTACAGTAGAAGATGTTGATGATGACGAAGATGAGGAGACTGAAGAGACGAAAGGTTCCAACAAATCTGTGAATAAAGCCTCGAGTTCATCCGCAAAGACAAGCAAGAAAGGCGATAATTATGATATTACGCCATTAGAAAGAAGTAAGATTGATGCTTTACCACCTAATGATGGTGTATCTCGTATGCAATTAGCTGGTATGATGTATGAACAAAATAAATTTGCTACCGCGGAATTATTATTATCACAAGCATATAATATTTTCTTAAAGAGTAATGGTCCTGAACATGAACATACTAAAGCAGCAAAACAAAATTTAGGATTAGTTCGTAATAATCGTTTAAATCAATTATGGATGCAGGTTGTTACAGAAGAAATCTTAAAATTTGAAGAATTAAAGATTAATGGTAAGAACTTTACATCTCTTTGTTCTTTTTCCTGAGTTTTTTTTCTCTTTGATAGATCCCACGGATGAAGTAAATAGTCCTAAAGCTGGAAAAAGTGCTAGTTCCAGCAAAAGCGAAGGCTTCTATAGCAAAGCTTTAGAAGGGAATGGAACAGAGAATTCAGATTTAACTTTAGAGGAAAGAATGTTCTTACAAAATGCTGACAAAGAGAAGCCACAATCAAATTGTGTCATTTGCTAAAGATTTAATTTTATCTATATATCTCTCTGAAGATAATAAGATTTCTTAGGCCTAGTTAGTCAGTAAAGTCTGTAGTTATCGTGCTTTTGAGAATTAATATTTCTTTCCTCTCTGACATGCATACCGTGTGGGTTACTGCTCTCTCTCATTAGTTCCTCAACCAACCCTCACATTCATTCTACTAGCAAACCTTATCTTCTTTTCAGTTTTAAATATTACAAAAGATACGACTCGTTCCCGTGAAAAAAAAAAGGAAAAGAAAGATCTTGATTTTTCAGAAGTTTTCTGAAGGCGGATGTCTAGATGTCACCCTAGACTAACTGAGTGAGGGCTATGCCCACACTCAAACCTACTTCCTCTCTGTGAGTAGAGCAGTATCATGGGCAGACGATAGCACCACCTCAAAATCAAAATCATAATTTAATATATGTTGGTGAGAGAGTGTTGATAACATTAATTTACATAATATTGGATTGTAGACAAAGGTTTTGGAAATGAATCTTTTCTGATTTTTAAAATAAAGGTAGTGAGAGGGGACAGAACTACAATCTGACACCTTGAACATAGCATAGAATAGAATAGATAGAATAGAATAAGAATAGAATATTCGAATCATAAGTACTTATGGCTTTGAGCCATTTATTTTTTTGAGAATAGATAAATCTCAATCGGACAACCATACCAAACAATTTCAGCAGTTGAGGACATTCAATCACGAGACAATAGCTCTTAGATAAATCAACAAATGCCGGAGAAAAACATTCAAGAAAAACACCTAAAATAAAAAAAGTATCCGCCGACCAACGAGAAACAAAGAATAAAAAACAAACAAACAAAGACATATAAAAGATGATTTAAAAGAAAAACACCACAAGAAAAGTAAACAAATTAATAATTGGGTCGAAAAAAAAAGTATTCAGATCTATTTGATTTCTAATTTTATTGATTAAATTCATGTCCATTTTCTCCACAGTTGGTAGGTTTTACCTTTCAGATTCCACTGCCAAGAAAATTTAACATTTTAGGGAAATATTTATGTAAAGTATTGTTAAAGGCTTCAACAGAAAATGGTTTACCAATAAAGTCATCAATACCTGCATCCATCGCTTCTTTCACTGTATCATGATCAGAATATGCCGAGACTCCAAAGATAATTTGTCTTAAACGTTGTTTCCGAGAACTTCGTGGTGAAAGTAACGTCGGCTTGCTTGGCAAAACCATCCAATCTCTACCTTCTAATTCAAGCTTTCTCAATCTTCTTGTTGCTTCTAATCCATCCATAACAGGCATTTGAAGATCCATTAAAACTAAATCAAATCCTTTTTGATCTTTTTTCCATTTTTCTTCAATTTTCTTTAATGCAATTTCACCATTTTCAGCAGTAGTAATCCCATAACCTAAACGACGTAACATCATACTTAACATTTTTACGATAGAAGGTGAATCATCAACAATTAAGATTTCAAAATTAAGAGAACAAGAAGAAGAATGAAAAGAATTAGACGGGTTACTGTGTTTACAGGAAATATCTCTCATTAATGGAATCACTGAATTTGTTCGCATAATAGAGGAAATGTTTGCAGCTTCATCAGGGCGGTAAGGGATTGCAAACCAAAATAATGATCCTTGTTTGCCATCTTTTCTCGCTTTAACACCATAAGATCCTTGCAAAGCTTCTGTTCGCTTTGCGAGGCTATATAATCCTAATCCTGTACCACCTGCGAGACGTTGCGCTTGCTTGAAAGGGTTAAATAAATCTTTCATGATATCTGCAGATAATCCAATTCCTGTATCCTCAATTTCAAATTGTAAGTAAGTCCCAGAACTATTGCTACCTTTGGACTTAAAACTATCCAAAGTCAGTTTACTCGGTTCACGAAAGAGTCGATTATGACTCTCAACACGAGGAATATCCTTGGTCTCATAAGATTCAGGTTTACTTGAAGTTAAAAAGGTTGTGATTGTAACAACACCTTCAGTGGAATACTTCACAGCGTTGGATAATAGGCATAAGAGATTTTCTTGTAGCCATTGCTTATCAGTAATAATATAATCACATATTCCCTTTGGTAACTGTTTCAAATCAATACCGATTCTATCTTGGATATTGCTCATACATTGCATTGGAAACTCTAAAGCTTCTTTTAAGTTCACTGTCTCGTACTTGGGGACAAGTTTCATTCCTTTACTAGCTTTCGTGTAGTCAATACAACGATTAATAGTCATTAACATGAAAGTATTAGTATTATGAATATTTAAAAGACAGGAATGAATGGAAGCAACACAATCTTGGAAAAATTCTGGTGTAATTCCATTAGTTTCAACAGATTGTTCCGCAGAGACTAGAATATTATTAATTAAATCCATTCCATTCGCGAATGAGGCAAGAGGCTATCCAGAAATTGTCAGAAAAATTGTGTAAGAAGGAAATTATCAGTGTCTTACCGTCTTTAGATCATGTGCAACGTTACTAATCATATGTCTCATTTCCATCGCATGAACAGCATCAGCATTTCTTTCAGCTTCAAGTAGCATTGCTTGAAGCCGACGATTTGTTAAAAACGACTGAATACGCTGCATATGAAGTTCGTAAAGCAGAACAGCAATGATGATTAACGCAATTAAAACAGGAAGGATGGAGAAGATCGATGTATAAAGAGAATATAACATCAATCCACCAATAGAAGCATAACAAAGGAATAGAATGTAGATTCGCGGTTCATATAGAATCGCCATTAATAATTGAGGGCAAAAACTCATTACTAACATCATTTCAAAGGAAACAAGTGAAAGAAAGCTATCCGAATCCGGACAAAATTGTATTTCAGAGGTGCTATAAGAAGTAGTAGAAGAATTTTGAGCAACGGTAATCGTCTCAGATAATTGTGGGAAAAAACTTAAAGAAGCTGGAATACATTGAGCTGTTCCCATAGCATTTTGTTGAATTAATTTCAATACAAAGATCCAATTCATTGAACAAATAAATAAAACTTGTAACCTTGAATGACATTTACTATTCTTCCAGCAACTAGAACAAGAGCACATATAAATACCATAACATAAAGATAATCCAATACCAATGGAAATAAAAGAAGCGATTCCGAAGGGATATTCGTAAGAAAATTTACTTCCATTGAACCACATTGATGCAATGGTTTCTGCTATGGTCCAACCTGCAATCAGTGCAGTAAGTATTAAGGACGAGAAAATAGGTGTTTGTTCAAGGCAGTAAATAATGTACTCAGATTGCAGCGTTTGATCTTTAAATCTTCCAAGATAATCAAGTGAAATGTCCACCGCAACTGAGGAGCTGTTTGAATCATCTTTTGTCCCTAATTCTACACTCGCGTCGAGTTCAGGAGAAATTTTTAGTTCCTTCATTTATCAAAGAAGCAGAATCGTTCAAGTAATGACAGGATCACCTGATCGTCGGTTGCTTCCCTCTTTCTTCTTAGCGAGTTCTACCTAAAAAATGAACGGTTTCTCCTTTCTCTTGATTTCTTTTTATTACGTTGCAATCGATGAGTAAACGAGTCATTTCTACTGTTGAAGTACCTAGACTATATTCATTCTTATGAGCTGTGACGTCACGAATATCTGGTATATTAGACTTCCCGCCAAAGGACAACTCAATTTACCTATTCCCATCTTTCAATTCTTGACTTTTCTTCTTATTTCAGAATGTATCTTCACAGAAATGCTTTTTGCTAAAAGAGGTCATGCAGATTCCTTTCTTCCCAATCTTGCAAGATCTGCAACTTGACGAGCGAATTACTATTCAGGATTTTTCTATGCTCAGTACTAAAAGACAGGTTTGATCTCTTACTTGGCTTGATTCGATTCGAATTGAAAAGGACTGAATATTCACTACAAAATACTGACACATAGTTCCGTGACAACAAAGATAGCAATCTCAAACACAGTCTATGCAGAGAAATGTCAAGAGAATCATAGAAATAAGACCATAGGACCTACCTTCGGAGCAAACACATCCCATAACATCAAATGATGGCGAAGGAAATAGAGTGCCAAGAAATTAATGACTAACGCCAAAAATCTCAGTGAAAGTATCATTGATAGTAATTTCATTGGCGTTGAACGTCCATCTGTAAGAGAAATAGCTTCAAACCATTTCACAGCAGTTGTAAGAATAAACAATGATCCAAAGGTATTCACAAATAAAGAAACTCCTCCAATATAAAAATTGAAATCATTCGATAAGATGAAAGCACTGGATAGCTACAATACCAAATTAGAGAAAATTATCTTCTCACAGGAAAAGAGAAAGGAAAACTACTCACCTGTAATGAATCAAACGTCATTCCATGATTTGTGAGAAAATAAAGAAATCTTTCCCAAAACAAGAAATAAATCCCAGTGAAGAGAGGATGTTGACTGAATAATTCAATGAGATGGTGCATCAATCTCCAATGAACGGTCAATGCTGTAATTAAGAGAATATACTGATTTAATGGCAAAAATATACCAACCATCAACACTATGTGCAAATAAAGCAGAAGACTGAAATCCTGTTTTCGACCATTCTTATGAGACATTCTCAAGTAATAAATCAAATAAAGTAAATTTAGAAAGAATAGCACTCGACCTAAGGTAATCGAATTATTTTTATAAAACCAGTAAAATTCTGCAACTTGTAAAGTCATATAAACGAAGACAGAATTAATAGTCATTGAATTGCGTTGGAGAGACGGTAATATTGATGACAAATGAAGAAATGAGATGATGACTAGAACCAAGAGAACTGATATAGAAGGCATCTAAGAAGAGAACTCATAAATGTTTATTCATTGATATGTGCAAAGAGACTACGGAAGAGTTGTTTTACCTTGATCATCAAAGAATTTAACCAAATCTGATCAAATAATAATCGATTTATCAGAATTAATAATATTAATAGGATGAAAGACGACTTCAATGGAACTCCTTTCCTCTTCTTTAAATAATAGTACAGCAATATCAACAGCATTGATTGCATGAAATAAAAGTTAATTTGTCTTTCCTATGGGACGAACACGATTAAAATTTCAATTAGAGATAATCGGTTTCATGTACACTTACTTGAATAACAAACGAATTAGATCCTGCAGAGAAAGCATGCAATAAAAACAATCCCAAACTAAACCATTCTAGCGATTGATTTAAGGAAGTGAGGTAAACCAAAAAGATATTTCGATTGAGAAACATTAGCACAACCCCGATAAAGAGTGCTGAGATCAGATAGAAGTGATTATATTCCGTCCAACGTGTTCTACGGTTCATTAACGTTATCAAATAAAGAGATTTTACTTCAATTCGAGCTTACCTCACATCTCTTTGAGCTAATTGAAGAAATTCATAATATTTGTATCCCACTAATAATCTCTTATCTGGATTCTGGGAATTATTAGCAAGCATTTCTTGCTCTAATAGATTGATATGATCTAATACAACTTCAGAATATATCTTCCATAAATTCATAAACATCATATCTTTCTCATTTCTTATTTTCTTATTAATTTGAGATATTTCTATTCTTAATCTTTCTATTCTTGTTTCGATGGAAGGTTCTCTCTGATTTTGTTGATAAAGCATTGATAAATCATAATCTTTATTAAAGTAAGAATTCAAACACCTCCACACTTGATGAGCATTCGAACTAAGAGTAGAAGTGAAGGTAGAGTGCGATGGATCGCTCAGTAGTACTTCAGGAGGGATAATACCAAGAGAAGTGAAAGGAATGGGAATATTTAATACCGTCGAAAGCAGAGGAACAATATCAATTTGTGCAATAGTTCTCGGGTGTGTGAGGATTTGAAGAGGGTCGAGGAATTCTAATTGATTGATTCTTTCGTTGAGGTATGAAGGTTTACCATCACTACTCGTAAAGACAGGAATACTCGAGTATAAAAAGAGACCAGACATCGTCTCTTCAAAACTAGAACCTCCATGCTCTCCTTCATTTGTCATACCATGATCACCCATGACTAATAGAAATAATTTCCCCAATGCTTTATTATTTATTAATCTTTCGATCACTTTATTCATTGTCTGAAGGCGTTCACTCATCAACGGATGAAAAGCATGGAAAGTATGACCAATATGATCCACTCCTAGAAAATGACAAACTATAAATCTTTTCTTCTTCCTTTGACGTGAAAATGTCTGTTCATTCGAATCTATGACATCGAGTTGTCGAAGAATACCATTATCAACACTATCTAAATCACGTGTATTAAAAGAATCAAAAACATAATAGTCATTAAATTCTTCAGGAAATATAGATTGCCATGTATTATCACCAATCACAGTCCGATGATATATGTCATTAGTAGCAAGTTGTTGGATGAGATTATCCTCTCTCAAACGACTACTGTTCAGGTTGTAAAGTGCGGAAAGGAATGTAGGAGGCGATCCTGTAGTAAGAGCCTTTAATCGAGGCGCTGTGACAGTTGGTGGATCAACTTTGAGACCATAGAATAGAGAGTGGGCGGGTTTATGTTTCAGGTACTCGTGGAGCACAGAGAGGCAATTATAGGGTTTACTCTGATCACAATGTGAATGTTCATGATATTTCATAAAATCCAACCTTAGGCCGTCAATAATGAACAGAAATACAGTGTCGTAATCAAATGCGGCCACAGAATCTTGTGCAGATTGCAAATAGTATTCAAGTGAAAGATTCTACACAAACGGTGACTCAACCACTTGGAATTAAAGCACAAACAACACTTACCTTCTGTTTAGAGACACCTTTCACATCCCTCCGAGACAAGAAAAAGCCTTGAAAGAAGAGAAGTATTGAGATTCCTCGACAAAGAGAAACAAACAACATTTAAATAGTGTAAGGTAAAATAAGAAGAAGTTGATGTTCCCTCTCGCACCAACCACCAATCATTTTAATAATAGACAATTATTACTAATGACACAAGAAGTCGATCAACATTACCTCATTAGAGCTCATCAAAGAGCAGTAAACTGTAAGGAAAGAGATAATTCATGGGAAGTTGTAACGAATCATCCATTGAGGAAACTACTCGAAAATGTACCGAAATATTTTTCATTTTCTGGAAGTGTAAGTAGTGAGAGTCTTGGGAATCTTTCTCTCTCTGTGATTCTAACAGAAACACTGGAAGGAGGAATACAGACAATCAATTGTGGAGACTTAAACTCTCCACTTGTCTCTACTCTCTTACAACACGCTAGACGCTGCGGGGGTGAGGTAAATGTCACTGAAGAGAGTTCTGAAATGGGCAAAGAACTGACAGCTGAACAACTACAGCTTAGCGAAAGAGTTCGACAAGTTTCTTCGAAATCTTCAGAGCAGTCTGTCGATCAACGGGAAGACCTGTATTTGTCAATCAAGGAAGAAATTCTGTCAACGTTACCAGAGAACTTCCTGGATGATGGAATTGAGGTGAAGTTCAATAAACTTGCTATCTTCGAGGCGGGAGAACATTTTCAAGTTCAAGAAACTTTTATTCGTAATCCGCACCACAGGGCGACGTTGTTCATCGAGGTCTATAGTGAGCATACAGATGGTGAGGTGATTCTCGTGAAGGAGGGAAACAGAGTCGGATGGAACCTATCCTCGTTTCATGAAACTGGAATAGATACAAAAGAAAGGGGAGATGAGGAACAATTGCCTCGTAAGAAGGCTAAAGTGTCGAAAGATTTGAGGTGGCTTATCTTTGACAGTACTGTTAATCATCAAATCCAGAAAGTGACTTCAGGAGTTTGTATGATGCTTCAATTTGACATTTATGTTCACAGTGCAGAAGAAAATCCCAACTTTGAAGATCGTATTGAAGCTCTTCTGCTGAAAGACCAAGAGGTTGGGAAGAAGAATAAACATCCATATGTTGCGGATGATGAAGAGATGTACGATATTTTCGAACTTTCTGAGCGTATTGAGACTAATAATCTTGTGCTACCAAGAAAGCAATTATTACAAAAGTTTGTTGAGAAACTTTCGGGAAAGGTTATATCTAACCATGCGATAGCTATTCCTCTACATTCTTTGTATACTTCTCAAATTATCACTCCGATGATGTTAAAGCCCTTAGATCATTTCCTCTTCCAAACCATATTAGAAACGAGAAGATTTACGATTGCACTCGAACCAATTGAACTTATATCATTTTATGATGGCGATCCGGGGTATAACAGGTATTATAGAGCTCATTTTGATGATTTTCCTTGGATATTATATTCGATGAATGGAGAAACAACTTCTATAACTGAGTCAAAGTTACCTAAATGGCCTCTAAAATTGAATTTACGCTACATTTATACAGGAAAGGAGGCATTAACAATGGTTGGACAAATTCCATCTGTCGATGGGGTCGGTCAAGGCTACCAGGAAGGCGAAAATCATTATTTAATTGGTGCTATGATTATTATGATGGCCTGAAAGTTCGTCATATTTTTCCTCTAAGCTCATAGTAATGTTTTCGAACGTATAATATTATTATTCTAAGGTAAAATAATGCCACGTAACATATATTAATATGTATATGCTTTAAGTATGCATATCTTTCTAAATTCCTTGCTTTTTCCAGGAAATCTGGAAGGTCGTTTCATTTCAAAAGATAAAACAAGCAGTGAATGAGATGCAATAAAACGACGAATAAATGATGATTTCTCGACTAGCAGTAAATCATACAATAAAAGAATCAACACATTCTGTTTTACAATGTTTAAGGTCATTTTTACCTGCATATATTCAAATAGAATTAGATAATACTTCTTTCCCTCCTGGAGGAATGTTAACGGGGAAGGTGATTCTTATTGTTAATTCTTCAGAACTTTATGTCGATAAATTAACCATGAGAATGACTGGATTTGAATATACGTATATTTCCAAGACACCAGGTGAAGCAGGAAGACCACATACCTGGGCATCCACCACTGATCCTCTTTTAGACTTTTCCTGCCCTTTACGACATTATCGCGATGGATCCATTGAAAGAGGACATTATGAGATTCCATTAGAATTAGAATTACCAGGAAATATCCCTAATTCTCTCGTGATAGTCAAAGGAATTCATTTTTGTCGTATTTTGTATTTCCTTGAAATAAGATTAATTCGCACAGGTTTTCTATCATTAGATGTTGTCAAGAAAATACCAATTGTCATTAAAGGATATAAAGATAGTGATATAGAACCTAATACACTACAACAAGAGGTAGTACCTGTCCCTTACTACTCTACCCTTCATCGCTATACTTGTGGTATGTTTGGTGAAGGATTACAAGGTTTCTTATACCTTGGATTATATTTAGAAGATGCTAATGTTATAGCAGGTAATGATTTAACAATTAGTTTTATGGTACAGAATAATACCACAGAGAAGATTCATCAGATAGGATTATACCTCGAAGAGAATCTTTATTTCACTGCGGAAGAAAAACATAAAGAATTTACGAAAGGATTCTCTTCACTTATCTTTACACCGAATCCAAAGACGAAATCAAATATCCCTTCATTATCTTCTTTACCATTTGATTTAACACCAATCGATCAGGCTGATATCTTTCAACACAAGAAGGTTCTTCCGGGCAAGCTGTCAGTGGAGGACTTAAATGATCGACTGAGAGATAATTACTGCACTGTGAAGCTACGAGTAAGGAAAAATACAAAGCCATCAAAGGAAGGTGGTTTAATTCGAATCAGACACTTTGTTGTCTTACGTGTGAATTCAGTCGAGACTTACGTCACTTTCACTGTATTAAATCCTGTATCAGAAGAAGATATCATTGAAACAAGTGACCAAAATCTAGAAGTTGAAGATAAACCATCAGAAGAAGAAAGAGTCGAGGAAAGTGAAGAAAAGATTCCAAATGATGAAAGAGAGTTCGCTTAATTTATACTATAGTGATTAATATGATGAAAGTCTTTATTATCACATGGATAATAATAACAGATTTATTAATGATATTTTCCTTTTTGTTTTTTGTTTCTTTTTTTTCTTTTTATTTTATTTTATTTTTTTTCTTTTTTCTTTTTCCTCATTAACGTTTTTTCGTGATCATGTTACAGACATTGTTCCAAACCTACATTAGCAATATTCTTCTATGATATAGAATAGTAAAGCTGAAAGACAATTTTGACCTCTTAT
>VFQN01004171.1_pt1 | contig 19439 bp, 13 predicted proteins | sample 3512371 | NCBI WGS metagenome assembly VFQN01 (sample SAMN10412370, study PRJNA504923) | tailings metagenome | isolation source: Replicate 2 from Balatoc abandoned mine | place: Philippines: Itogon, Benguet | collected 2017-08-28 | reverse complement strand
AGGACTATCCGGAGATCCGCGAGGGCGTGCGCGCGATCTGCAAGAAATATCCGGGTGAGTACTGGCGCAAGCTCGAAGACAATGACGACTACGCGGAGGAGTTCATCCAGGAATTGACCGACGCCGGCTATCTAGCGGCGCAGATCCCGGAGGAATATGGCGGGTCCGGGCTTCCTCTGCGCGCGGGATGCGCGATCCTCGAAGAGATCAATGCCAATGGTTGCCAGGCCAATGCCGGCCACGCGCAGATGTACATGATGGGTATGCTGCTGCGGCACGGCAACGACGAGCAGAAGAACAAATATCTGCCCGGCATTGCGGAAGGCAAAATCCGCTTTCAGGCGTTCGGGGTAACCGAGCCGACCACCGGCTCCGACACGTTGAAACTGAAGACGCGTGCGGAGCGGAAGGGCGATCGTTACATCGTCAACGGCCAGAAGATATGGACGTCGCGTGCGCATAAATCCGACCTGATGACGCTGCTCGTGCGCACCACGCCGGTCGATCAGGTCAAGAAGCGCACGGAGGGGTTGTCCGTGCTCCTGGTCGACGTCAAGGACGCGCTCGGCAAAGGGCTATCGATGCGGCCCATCGAAACCATGATCAATCACCAGACCAACGAATTGTTCTTCGACAATATGGAGGTGCCGGTCGAGAACCTGATCGGTGAGGAAGGGCAGGGATTCCGCTACATCCTCACCGGCATGAATTCGGAACGCCTCGTCGCGGCGTCGCAATCATCGGGCGATTGCCGCTTCTTCATCAATAAGGCTGTTGCCTATTCGAAAGATCGCGAAGTATTCGGCCGGCCGATCGGCCAGAACCAGGGCATCCAGTTTCCGCTGGCGCGCTGCTATGCCGAGTGGAAGGCGGCCGATCTGATGATCCGCGCTGGCTGTGCGCTATTCGAAGCGGGACAACCCTGCGGCGAGGAGGCCAATATGGCGAAGCTGCTGGCCAGCGAAGCCGCTTGGCACGCGGCGGAAGCCTGTATGCAGACCCATGGCGGCTTCGCTGCCGCTCGCGAATTCGATGTCGAGCGTAAGTGGCGCGACGCCCGCATCTCCACGATCGCACCGATCTCAACCAATCTCATTCTCGCATATATCGGCCAGAACGTGCTCGGCATGCCGCGCTCCTATTGAGAGCGCACACAAGTGGTTCGCTCTCTTCGATGTCGCGGTATGCGCTTTGACGCCTCCGATCAGCTGGACCGCGGATTGAAGCGCATGCCTTTAGTCGATACTCTTCCGGTAATCAGTTAACAATTCCGATAATCGGAAATTGTGGAGGGGCGATCGTGGACGGTTTTCAACGTGCCGTGCTGGCATGTGTCGTTGGTGCAAGCCTCGCATTCGCTGCCGCTGCTCCGGCTGTGGCGCAGGACAAGTTCCCTAGCCGCTTCATCACACTGATTGTCCCCGTCGCGGCGGGCGGTCCGACCGATGTTCTCGCGCGGCGCTTTGCCGAGCCGTTGTCCAAGGCGATCGGTACGTCGGTGGTGGTGCAGAATGTTACGGGCGCTGGCGGCGCTATTGCATACAAGCGGGCAATCGACGCGGCACCGGACGGTTACACCGCGCTGCTCGCGAATGTCGGACTGACATCAGCACCCGTCGTGTTGAACAGGCCCGATATTGATCCCACTGAGAAGCTTGAGCCCATCGGAATGATCGGGCTGACGCCAACCACGCTCACGGTTCGCGCAAGCATTCCGGCTGCAACTGCGCAGGACTTTCTCAAATACGCGAAGGAGCAGGGTGACAAGCTGAACATGGCGCATGCGGGCAACGGCTCGGGCGCGCATCTCAACGCAGTCCTCTTCAACGCCATCGCCAGGCTCGAGCCGACCTATGTTCCGTTTCAGGGGGCCGCGCCCATCCTGACCGCGCTCACGGCAGGTCATGTGGATGCCTACCTCGGGCTGACCTCCACTGACGTTCCGCTTCACACCGGAGGCCGCGTCAAGATCCTCGCGGTGTCGGTTCCAAAGCGCCTTGCGGCGATGCCGGACGTGCCGACCATGACGGAGCTTGGTCTCGGAGACTTCAACGCTAATGTGTGGTTCGGATTGTTCTTGCCGAAAGGCGTGCCGAACGATGTCGCCGAAGCCTATGAGCGCGCGCTCGGCGAGGCCGTGAACGATCCGGTCTATCGCGCGACCGTGGAGAAAGACTTCGTGAGCGTGATGCCTGACAAGGCTCTGACCACGCGGCCGGCATTCGCGGCGTTCGTCAGGGACGAGGTCGCGAAATGGAAAACGCATCTTCAGGGCAAGCTGGGCAAGCCGCAATGATGGCTACAGAACTGCGCATGATCCTTATTGGAGTCCGGGCGTGACATCATTGGGGTTGACGGAACAACTCGCTGCGTTGGTGGCGAATACGCGGGCACAGGACGTGGACAGCGACGTGCTGAGCCTCGCCGCTGACGGTTTCACCGACGGGATCGGTGTGATGATTGCCGGTCAGATCGAGGAGGCGACCCGGATCGTCAATGGCTATGTGGAGCAGACACAGGCCGGAGGGCCCGTTACCGTTGTAGGATCAAGATTGACGACCAATCCTGCGGCCGCGGCGCTGATTAACGGTACGAGTGCGCATGCGCACGACTTCGACGATACGCAGCTCTCCGCGACGCCCGACCGCATTTACGGTCTGATGAGCCATCCAACGGCGCCAGTGCTCGCCGCCACGCTTGCGGCGGCCGAACTGGTGGACGCATCCGGCCTCGAGACATTGATGGCCTATCTTCTCGGTATAGAAGTCACCTGTCGCGTCTGCGACACCATCGATCCGCATCATTATCTGCGCGGCTTTCACTCAACCCCGACGACCGGGGTTTTTGGCGCGACGGCAGCGGCGAGCCGGCTGTTGTCCCTGACGCCGCGGCAGACCGAGTATGCATTCGGGCTTGCGGCAAGCATGAGTGCGGGGCTGCGTGGTAATTTTGGTACCATGGCCAAGCCACTCCACGCCGGCCGCGCTGCCGAAGGCGGTATCGTTGCAGCCATGCTTGCGTCGAGAGGCTTCGACTCACAGCTCCATGTGCTGGAAGCATCAGACGGTTTCTTCAAGACGCTCGGAGCGGAGACGTCCTCGTCGGATCCTGCGATCGTTGCTGATCCGTTATGGGGATATCGAAAGGCCGCTTCGTCTGGCTTCGACTGCGAGCGCGGGCTAAGTGATCTCGGCCGCGAATGGGCGTTCCGCAAGCCGGGTATCTCGATCAAGCCGTATCCGAGCGTGGTCCTGTCGCATCCGTCGATGTCGACACTGCTCGACGTCATCACCGAAACCAATATTGAGCCGGACGATATCGCGAAGATCAATGTCTATGCCGGGCCGACGGTCCTGAAGCTCAAATACGGGATTTCGAAATCCGGCACCGAAGGCAAGTTCAGCCTGATCTATTGCATGGCCCTGATCGCGACCAAGCGGAGCGCGTTGCTCCACGACTTCACTGACGACGCGGTGAGGCAGCCTGCCGTCACGGCAATGATGGATCGTGTGTCACTGCTCGAAGATCCGGAAATCGCAAGCCTCGGCTATTCCGTCATCGCGAGCCGGATCGAGGTGATCCTGAAGGACGGGAGGGTGCACACCCGCAAATCCGGACCCTACAAGGGCGGTCCGGATAACCGTCTCACCGAGTCCGAACTCGCTGCAAAATTCATGCATTGCGCTGAGAGTATCTTCGAGACGGATCAGTCAGCCGACATTTTCTCGATGCTGCGCGGGCTTGCCACGTTGCCGTCGATACGCCGTCTGACCGTCAAGCTGGGCGCGTCCTGAATCGGGCGGCCGGGCATGCCGTTGCGCTGCGTGACTTGGTCTTGAGCGGGTGGACGCTGGTTGCCCTGGTCTGGGGGTGCATCTGCGAGGTGGTGCTGCTCCCGGGCTGGTTGTCGGATGACAGGCGCGGAAATAATCAGGCTGGATATCGCGGTGGCCGGCAAAACGATGCGGCTGTAGCGGACACCGAATTCGACATTTGTTTTTCGCGATATTTGGCAGATCGGGCATGTTTTCTGACGCGCAGCACGGTGCTTACGTTGCGCGCAACCGCTGCCCACTCCGAGCGCTTGCCGCTCCGCGCTTGCCCCGCTATCGTGCGTCGCCCTGAGCCTTTTGGCACAGTATTTCCGCTCGCTATTCCTGCTTTGCCGGGAATTCAGCAAGTCCGGCTCCGGGACTCCGCCTTCTCGGGCGGGGATGGGCGGGACCTGAGGTGACCGGTAATGCTCGGCGATTGGCTGCACGATGATCTCGATTGAAGGCCTGACAAAAACCTTCGACACGCAGCGCAACCGTCCTCATCTCGCGATCTCCGATATCGACCTGAAGGTGGCGGACGGCGAGTTCGTGTCGGTCCTGGGACCGTCCGGCTGTGGGAAGTCCACGCTTCTTTATATTGTTGGAGGCTTCGTGCCGCCCTCGACGGGGACGGTGCTGGTCGACAATAAGCCGGTCGATGGGCCGGGGCCGGACCGGGGTCCGGTCTTTCAGGAATTCGCTCTGTTTCCATGGAAGACGGTACTCGGCAATGTGATGTACGGGCTCCTTGAGCAAGGAGAGACTCGTAAGGCGGCGGAAGCCCGCGCGCGTGAACTGCTCGCGATGGTTCATCTGTCCCGCTATGCCGACTTCTATCCGAAGGAATTGTCGGGCGGCATGAAGCAGCGTGTCGCGATCTGCCGCACGCTGGCCTACCGGCCGAAAATTCTTCTGATGGACGAGCCGTTCGGCGCGCTCGATGCGCATACGCGCGTGAAATTGCAGAATGAATTGCTGGATATCTGGGAGCGCGACCGGAAGACCGTTCTTTTCGTGACCCACAGCGTCGATGAAGCTGTGTATCTCTCCGACCGTGTCGTGGTGATGACGCGTTCGCCGGGCCGCATCAAGGAGATCATCCCGATCGATCTGCCGCGGCCGCGTCACCGGGCTGAGCTTCTGGTCAACCGCAAGTATCAGGATTACGTCGTCGACATCGAGAAGATGATGGAGAATCCGCCGGACGAGGCGGCACACTGATGAAGGATTTCACCTCCATCCCCGGCGTGCCGCCGTTGATCGCGTGCTTCTGCCTGCTGGTCGCGTGGCAGCTGCTGTCGATGTATTGGGGTCTCGATTCACTGCCGGGTGCCTGGGAAAGCCTGAAGGAGATCCCGCGCATCCTGAGCGAGCCGCGGGCGCGTTACGACATCCTGTCGTCGGTGCGGCGCATGATGACCGGATTCGCGCTGGCGCTTGCATTCGCCATTCCTGTCGGCCTCCTTATGGGGCGCAGCAAGAAAGTCGCGGCGTTCTTCAATCCGCTCTTCATGATGATTTATCCGGTGCCGAAAGCGGCGCTGATGCCGATTATCATGCTGTGGCTCGGGATCGGCGATGCGTCCAAAACGCTGGTGATCTTTCTCGGCGTCTCCCTGCCGGTGATCTACCACACCTATCAGGGCTCCAAGGCTGTTGGCGAGAAGCTGCTGTGGTCCGGCGCCGCCATGGGCATGACGAAACGCGAGCAGTTATTCCGGATCGTGCTGCCGGCGGCGATGCCGGAGATCATGGTCGGCTGCCGCACCGGTCTGGTGCTGGCGCTCATCACTATGGTGACGAGCGAGATGATCGTGCGTCAGGCGGGGATCGGTAATCTGATCTATAATTCGCTCGATCTCGCACAATATTCGGCGACTTATGCCACGATCGTTATCGTCGGCGTTCTGGGCTTTCTTCTCGATATGGGCTTCGAGAAGCTTCGCGGCATCGTGGTTGGTTGGGCCGATCCGGTGCATGCCATCGCGGTGGGCTCCGCATGACCGCGAGGGCGCGCCTGTCCGAACTCGCGATCGGGATGATCCCGATCCTGCTGTTGCTGGGTCTCTGGGAATATCTCACGGCGTTCAAGATTGCGCCGCCGTCGTTGTTGCCGCCGCCGGGGGTGGTGTTCACCCGCTTTTTCCAGCTTCTCGGCGACCCGACCTTCCTTGGCCATGCGGCGACGACGCTGTACCGGCTGGTCTGGGGATTTGGGCTCGCCGTGGTGGTCGGGGTCGGGCTTGGAATCCTCGGCGCGGGTAGCCAGGTCGCGGGTTCGCTGCTCCGGCCGGTGATCCGGGTGCTGGCGCCGTTGCCGAAGATCGCGCTGTATCCGGCCTTCATGCTGACGCTGGGCTTCGATCATGCCTCCAAGATCGCGCTGGTGTTTGCCGACGCGCTGTTTCCGATCCTGCTTGCCACGCTTCAGGGCGCGCTCGCTGTCGAGCCGAAGCTTGTCTGGTCGGCGAGGGCGATGGGGGTGAGCAAGCTGAAATGCCTGTTCACGGTTGTACTGACCGCCGCCCTCCCGTCGATTTTGACCGGGTGCCGGATCGGGCTTGTCATTTCGTGTATCGTGGTCTTTCTGTCGGAGATGATATCGTCGACGGACGGGCTCGGATATCTCCTGGTACGGGCCGCGCGCAGCTTCCAGACGGTGGACATGTTCGTGCCCATCATCGCGATCTCTGTGCTCGGCCTGCTCCTGAACGCAGGCTTCAATGCGCTCCGGGCCCGCCTGTTGCGAGGTTTCCCGGAGGAAAGCTGATGCTGGCGGACAGAATCGAAGGCAAGTGGATCGACGCCTTCTGCGAGCTATTCGAGAAGTGCAAGGTCAAGCCGGGCGACACAGCCGCCATCCTGTCTGAAACGCAGTCGCGTCAGCTCAATGTGCAGCTCGCCGAACTGGCGCTGCTCCGCCTTGGCGCGCGGCCGTTCCATGTCGTGGTGCCGACCCCGCGCAATCAATATCCGGTGCCGATCCGCTCCACCGGTGCGAGCGTCGCAATCGGCAAGCTCGCGCCCGTGGTCTCCGCTCTGCAGCAGGCCGGCTTCGTGGTCGATTGCACGCTCGAAGGCCTGATGCATGCGCCCGAGACGCCGGACATCCTGAAGTCCGGTGCCCGCATCATGGTGATCTCGAACGAGCATCCCGAAGCGCTGGAGCGGATGCGGCCGGACCCTGCGCTTGAGGCCCAGGTGCGCAACGCCGCCCGCATGCTGCGCGGCGCGAAGCGCATGACCGTGACATCGCAGGCCGGAACCGATCTCGACGTCAACATGGAGGGCGCGCAGACCGTCGGCATCTGGGGCTGGACCGAGAAGCCCGGCACCCTCGCGCATTGGCCCGGTGGCATCGTGGTCAGCTTCCCGAAAGCGAAGTCACTCAACGGAACGCTCGTGCTCGACCGCGGCGACGTCAACCTCACCTTCAAGCGATACATCGCCGAACCGATCCGGCTCGATTTCAAGGACGACTACATCACCGACATCATCGGCGAGGGCGCGGATACCCAGATGTTCCGCAAATATCTCGCCGCCTGGGGCGACCGCGAAGCTTACGCGGTGTCGCATGTCGGATGGGGCATGAATCCCGGCGCCCGATACGAGGCGCTATCGATGTACGGGCAGCGCGACACCAACGGCACCGAGATCCGCGCCGTGCCGGGCAACTTCCTGTTCTCCACCGGAGCCAACGAATTTGCCGGCCGCTACACCGCGGGTCACTTCGACCTGCCGGTGATGAACACGACCATCACCCTCGACAACACGATCGTGGTGAAGGACGGCGTGCTGCAGGACGTGTTCGGATAGGTGAGGTTCACACCACCGGCGGCTTCACCAGATCGAAGTGCCGCAGCATCGCAACGAAGGCCTTGAGCCGCTCCCCGCGATAGGCTTCGACATCCATGCCTTCGTAATTGAGGAAGCCACGCTGCGTCTTCAGGCCGATATGGCCGGCTTCCATGTTGCGCGCGATGATGTCGGGTGAGGCATAACGCGGGTTGTCCAGCGTCTGGGTCAGATAGCGGCTTGCGTAATAGAGGATATCGCCGCCACCCCAGTCGATGAATTCCAGCATGCCGAGAACGGCGAAGCGGAAGCCGAACCCGTACTTGATCGCCTTGTCGAGGTCCTCCGGCGAGGCGACGCCTTCCTCTACCATGCGAGCAGCCTCGTTCATGGCCAGCGCCTGGATGCGCGGGACGATATAGCCGGGCGCTGCCGCGCAGATCACAGGCACCTTGCCGATGCCTTCGAGCAGCGCTTTGAGCCGCGCGGTGACCGCGGGATCGGTCCGCTTGCCGGGCGACATCTCGACCAGGGGCACCAGGTAGGCCGGGTTCAACCAGTGTGCATTGAGGAAGCGCTCCGGATGCTCAACGGCATCTGAAAGGTCGTCGACCAGGATGGTGGAGGTCGTGGAGGCAATGATCGGGGAGGGGCCCGCAAGTTTCGATGCCTGCGCCAGCGCCTCGCGCTTGAGGTCCAGCACCTCCGGCACGCCCTCGAAAATCACCGCAGCAGATGAGAACGCGGATTGAGCACCGCTCTCCGGCACGATGCTGATACGAGACAGGATGGTGTTGATCTGTGCGGAATCGAACATGCCGAAGGCTGCGAGCGAGGTCAGAACGCCGCGGATCTCGCCAAGCGCTTCGGCCTCCAGTTTTGCGAAATCCTCCGCACTGCGCGCCTTGAAGTCCACGACTTTGACCGGATATCCGGCATAAGCGAATACGACGGCGATCCCGCGTCCCATGCGGCCGGCGCCAAGACAGGCGATGGTGTCAGGCATCACTTGAAACCTTCCGCGAGCAGTCTCTGCAACCGCGCCTTGTCATAGCCGCCGAGGCCCATGCCTTTCAGCGTGCGGCCGGTGATCATGAAATCCTCGCCCGTGACCGCTCCTCCGATCGCGAGGAAGGCGCGGGCGAGCGGCGTCTTCACGCCGGCGAGTTCGCCAACCGACGCGAGAAACGACAGGCCCATGCGTGTGTCTTCCAGCATGTAGCGATGCTGCGTCAGCACGATGTGCTCACGCCAGTCGCCGGAATCCGTCAGCTTGTCGTGCGAGCCGCGGCCATACATCCACTCGTCGCCTTCCTTGGCGTAGTGATCGGCCAGCGGAAAATGCGGCGCCCGATAGCCGAGCGCCTCGCGAACGGCGATGCGCTCGGCGTCGAGCGCGTCCGTCACGCGGCGGATCGAGGGCTGCGTTCCTTCTTTGTGAATGTCCCAGCGATCGAAATGCTCCAGCGGACCGGCATTCATGGTGATCAGCGGCGGATGGATGATGCCGCCTGCATTCATCAACGCACCGGACAGGGCATCGCCGCAATCCTCGATCACGCCGGGGAATGCGCCGCCGATCACCTCGAGCGCGTGGTCCTTCAATGCGAGCGGAAACACGCCGGTTGGCAGCCGCTTTGCGCGGACGGTGATCGCGGCTTCGAACGGGCCGTGTTTGCGCGTGAGCCAGGGAAGGGTGCCGGTTTCGGCGAACGCGACCTTCGCCTTGTTGCCTGCGGCTTGCATCGCCTGCGCGAACAGCATCGTGCCGAAAGTGCCGGGTGGCAGGAACACCACCTGACCGTCTTTCAAATGCGGCGCAAGCACCTGGGCAATGTCGCTCTGCGCATGCGCGGGCGCCGGGCAGACGATCAGTTCGGCGTCACCCACGGCTTGGGCGATGTCGTTGGTGACGAGCGATAGCTTCGCCACGCGCTGTCCGGAAAAATCCTTGATCAGGATGGCCGATCCGGCCGCGCGATGAGCGTCTACCGCAGGCTTGTCACGCCGCCACAGCCGCGTGTCGTGGCCTGCGAGCGCAAAGTCTCCTGCCGCTGCGAACGATCCGTTGCCGCCACCCAATACTGCGATACGCATCATTTACTTCTCGTGTCGACTTGAGGATGAGGAAGTGCCGCTTGCTCCGTCTGCTCCCTCCCCCTGCAAGGGGGAGGGTTGGGGAGGGGGTCAGATTGCGTGCGAAAGAATGATCCCCACCCGGCGGGCTCTGCCCGCCGACCTCCCCCTTTCAGGGGGAGGTGAAGAAAGAGGGGTCTCATTGCTTGCTCTGCTCCCGCAGCATGAAGTGTTGCACCTTTCCGAGTGCGGTGCGTGGAAGGCTATCCACGAATACGATCTCGCGCGGAATCTTGAAACGCGCCAGATGCTGCCCGACGAATGACTTCACTTCATCCGCTGCGAGAGTCATGTCCTTGCGGCACACGATGTAGGCAACCGGTACTTCCTGCCATTTCGGATCAGGCCGGCCGATCACCGCAGCTTCCGCGATGCAGGGATGATCATGGAGGACACGCTCCACCTCGGCGGGATAAATGTTCTCGCCGCCCGAGATGATCATGTTCTTCTTGCGGTCCTGAATATAAAAATATCCGTCCGCGTCGCGCGTGCCGATATCGCCTGTGTGATACCAGCCGTCGCGCAAAGCTTCCGCTGTGGCCTCCGCATTGCCCCAATACTCGTAGAGCACGTTCGGTCCGCGCACGACCACTTCGCCTGCGGTGCCGTGGGGGACTTCGCGGCCGTCATTGTCCACGATCTTCGCTTCGCAATACAGGCCAGGCAGGCCGGTCGAGGTGAGGCGCGAGAGGTCACCGCCGACGCGTGTATAGACAGCGGTCGGACCGGTTTCGGTCGAACCGTAGATCTGAATGACCGGGATATTGCGCTCCATGAACGCCTTGACCAGCGGCACCGGGATCAGGCTCGATCCAGCGGCGATGGCGCGCAGCGATGTGAGGTCGGTCTTTTCCCAGAGCGGATGCTGGATCAGCGCCTGCATCACCGCGGGCACCGACAACATTAAAGTTGGCCGGTCCTCGGCGATGGCTTGCAACGCGGTATCCGGCGCGAATCTCTGGTGGATCGTCACCGTCGCTCCAAGTTGCACAGCCGGCGTGGTCTGAATGTTCAGGCCGCCGACATGAAACATCGGCAGGAAGGTCAGGATGTGGTCGTCCGAACGCATGTCGTGCGCGTGGTGGCTCATCAGCGCGTTCCAGACCAGCGCTTCCTGACGCAGCACCGCCCCTTTCGGACGGCCGGTGGTGCCGGAGGTATAGACGAGGAGCAGCGGGTTCGACGTATCGGTGTGCGGATTGCGCCCGTCGCCCGAACCGGACGCAATCAGTTCGTCGAAAGACGGCGCGCCATTGGGCGTATAGTCGAGACCGACCACCTTGATATCCGGCAGGTGCTGCGCCAGTTGCCCGACGACAGCCGAAAACTCCTTGTCGACCACCAGCACCTTCGCGCCACTGTCGGACAGGATGTAAAGCTGCTCCGGCACCGCGAGGCGCCAGTTCAGCGTCACCAGCATCGCGCCCAATCGTGCGCAGGCATAGAGCGTGACGAGATAGTCGGAGTGATTGGCGGCAAGGATTGCAACACGGTCGCCGCGTCCAACACCCAGCTCGGATTTCAGCGCACGCGCCGTATCGACAATGCGGGTGTGGAATCCGGCGTAGCTCAGCGTGCGGTCACCGAAACGGACGGCTGCCTTGTCCGGGGTGAAATCTGCGTTGCGCGCGATGAGATCGGAGAGGTCCATGGGAACGAGTCTTTGACTTCAGTCGTCCCCGCGCGGGCGGGGATCCATATCCCGGGACGGCGAAGGTTGATCGCTCGACTGAATCAACAGCCGCTCTGCAATATGGGTCCCCGCCTTCGCGGGGACGACCAAGAGCAAGTCACTCATCCTTCTCGCCCGGCTCGTACAGCGTCTCCTTGCCGAGCCGGTCCATGCAGATTTCCGCGGTCCAGGGCAGCATCAGCGAGCCGCAGCGGCTGTCGCGATAAATGCGCTCGAGCGGCAGGCTCTTCAGCATCGCCTGTCCGCCGCAGGTCCGGATCGCCTTCACGGCGAGCGCGTTGGCATTTTCCATCACGGTGTACTGCGCCGCATAGGCCCGCATCACCGAGTCTTTCGACGGGTTGGGGCGCGCTTCGCTGATGGTCTGGAACCACAGAGCCTTGGTCTGCTCCAGCATAAGCTTCATCTCGGCGACGGCGAGCTGCTTGGTCGGGAACATGCGCCGCTTCACGGGCGGCATTCCGGGCAGTTCGCCGCGAAGATAGGCCACCGTGAAATCGTACGCGGCCTGCGCGAGCCCCATATAGGTCGGGGTTAGTGTCAGGAACATGTGCGGCCAGCGCAGCACCGCCTGGTAATAGACGCCGGGCGGCATCAGCGCCGCGTCTTCCGGAACGAACACATCCTTGAAGATAAGCGTACGCGATACGGTGCCGCGCATGCCCAACGGATCCCAGTCGCCCGTGACGCTGACGCCCGGTGCGTTGGCCGGAATGCCGAGATAGAGCGTGTTGCGACGCATTGCGTCTTCGCCTTCAGCGCGGCGGGTGCAAAGCGCGCCGTAATAATCGGCAGAGCCGGACAGCGACGCGAAAATTTTCTTGCCGTTGACGATGTATCCGCCATCGACCGGACGCGCCTCCGTGCCGAACGCAACCGCGCCCGCGGCGGCTGCGCCGCCTTCGGAGAAAGGCTGCGCGTAGACGGCACCGTCGCGCAGGATGCGCTGATAATGCACTTCGCGGCGCCTGAGATGTTCGGCGCGTATGTCGGCCGGCATCTCCATCTCATCGGAGATCGGACCAGACCATAGCGTCGAGCAGACATGCATGTTCCAGGAAAGCGCGGTCGCGCCGCAATAGCGGCCGAGTTCGGACGCACAAAGTGCGTAGGTCTTGTAATCGGCACCGGTGCCGCCCGACGATTTCGGAATACAGATCCCGAGCAAGCCCTCGGGATGCATGTCGCGGAAATTCTCGATGGGGAAGGTCGCGTCGCGATCGTGTTGAGCGGCCCGCGGCGCCAGATATTGCTTGCCGAAACGGCGGCTCTTCGCGATCAGCTCGGCCTGAAAATCGGTAAGGCCGAATGCGTCCGGCGCAAAGAGCGGGGCGTCGGTGTCGGCCTTGTCGAGATCGATCGCATTCATCCAGCACTCCGTGTCGTTGTGCGCCCAGCGTCCAGTCCGCGCAGGAAGCCGAGCACGGCCGCGTCGAAGGCGGCCGGGTTTTCAAGATTGGGTAGATGCCCGAGGCCGGGCAATATCTGGAATGTGGCGCCGGGGATTTTCGCGGCCATGCGCTGCATCATGGCGGCGGGAGCATTGGTGTCGAACTCGCCGACGAGACACATCGTCGGCACTCTTATCTGGCCGAGGTTCGCACGTTCTTCGAAGGTTACGATCGCCTCGACGCAGGCCTTGTAGGTTGCAGCCGGAACGGCCGCCATTGAGGCAATGGCGATCGCCTTGCCGGCCGGGTCTGCGTTTATGCCTATGATTTCGTTGATCATTCCGGCCGCAAGCTCGGGCATCGTCTTGCCGGATTGGAGCGGGGCCAAGCGGTCAGCGACGAATTTCTTCTGGAAGTCGCCATCCGGCTTGCCGAAGGCGGGGCTCGTGCCTACGAGCACAACCGCTTGATATCCATCGGGTTTTCGCCGCAGCATGGTTTGCGCGATCATGCCGCCAAGCGAGTGCCCGACCAGTACCGGACGAACCAGGCCAGCCGCCGCGATCTGCGCCTCGACGTCGTCGGAAAACTGTTCAAAATCAATGGCTTCGATGGCGGCGCGACCGCCATAGCCGGGCAGGTTCAGGGCGAGCGGCGTGAATCCGGCCGCGCGAAAAGTCTCCACCTGCGGCTGCCACGCGAGCGCCGATCCGCCGACGCCGTGAATGAAAACGACCCCGTTTGTCGGTGATTGCAGGCCTTGGTCGGGCATCTGTCGTCAGACTGTCTGCGATGATCGGCAATGTTCGTCCCGATCCTAGGGAACTACGTCCAGCGAATAAAGCTTTAAATGTAAAATATCGGCCAGCTGATTGAGCGCGCGCCAGACGGGTGAAGTCACCTTTGCGCAAGGAGGCTTTTGCTCCTTGCTTGAGATCGGCTCCGGAACCGATGAGTGCTGAGAAGCGTTCTCGTTGTGACATCCGCGAAGCGTGAACTGAAAAGTAGCGCTCCGGATAACGAGGAGCACGCGATGCCGATGTTGTTCTGGTTTCCGATGATCGTGGCCGCGGGCGTGTATCAAGCGGTCTCGGACGACCTGACATCATGGCGGCGTGTATTCATTGATCGCGACGTGGGACAGCGTCGTTAGCTGGCTGCGGGCGCTGTTCATGCGCGGGAGGCCCAGCTTGAGGCTGGGCCTTTTGCGTTGAAGCGCTCACACGTGCATCAGATCAGCCGACACTCTTCTTGCTCGTGCTTACCTCGCGCCCGAGCGCCTCGAAGACCTTCTTCACGATGCCATGCATATCGAGTCCGGCAGTCGCGTACATTGCCGCTGGCGAATCCTGATCGATGAATAGATCGGGAAGAACCATCGTACGGACCTTCAGGCCGCCCTCCAGCGCTGCATTGTCCGCGAGAGTTTGCAGCACATAGGCGCCGAAGCCGCCGACCGAGCCTTCCTCGATCGTGATCAGCACTTCGTGTTCGCGGGCCAGTCGAAGAACCAGATCGGTATCAAGCGGCTTTGCGAAACGCGCGTCCGCCACCGTTGTCGACAGTCCAAAGCTTGCAAGCTCGTCCGCGGCCTTCAGGCATTCAGAGAGGCGCGTACCGAAAGACAAAAGTGCGACCTTGGAGCCTTCGCGTACGATGCGGCCCTTGCCGATTTCGAGCGGAATGCCGCGCTCCGGAAGTGGCACGCCAATGCCTTCGCCGCGCGGATAACGCAGCGCAGATGGCCTGTCGTCGATGGCAACTGCCGTCGCGACCATGTGCACGAGATCGGCCTCATCGGCCGCAGCCATGATCACGAAGCCCGGCAGACAGCCAAGATACGCGATGTCGAACGAGCCTGCATGGGTCGGGCCGTCGGCGCCCACCAGTCCGGCGCGGTCGATGGCAAAGCGCACCGGCAGCGATTGGATTGCGATGTCGTGCACCACCTGGTCGTACGCGCGTTGCAGGAACGTCGAATAGATCGCGGCGAACGGCTTCAATCCTTCGGTCGCAAGCGCGCCGGCAAAAGTGACGGCATGCTGTTCGGCAATGCCGACATCGAAGAAGCGTTTCGGAAACTCCTTGGCGAATGCGTCCAGTCCGGTGCCGGATGGCATGGCGGCCGTGATGGCGACGATCTTGTCGTCGCGACGCGCCTCAGCAACGAGAGCGTCGCCGAATACTTTGGTGTAGGCCGGTGCCGCGGTCTTCGACTTGGCCTGGGCGCCAGTCGCGACGTCGAACTTGGTTACGCCATGATACTTGTCCGCCGACACTTCGGCAGGGCCGTAGCCCTTGCCCTTTTGAGTGACGACGTGAACGAGGATCGGACCGCTCTTGGCGTCCCGCACGTTCTTCAGCACCGGCAGCAGATGATCGAAGTTGTGACCGTCGATCGGGCCGACATAGAAGAAGCCGAGCTCTTCGAACAACGTGCCGCCCGTCACCATGCCGCGGGCATATTCTTCCGCACGCAGCGCCCGCTCCTCGAAAAATTTGGGGAGCTTGTGCGCGAGTTGTTTTCCGATCTCACGCAGGTTGCGATAGGTCTTGCCGGATAGAAGCCGTGCGAGATAGGCCGACATCGCGCCGACCGGTGGCGCGATCGACATGTCGTTGTCGTTGAGAATGACGATCAGCCTCGAATGCGTTGCGCCGGCATTGTTCATCGCCTCATAGGCCATGCCGGCCGACATCGCGCCGTCGCCGATCACGGCGATGACATTGCGCTCTTCCTCTTTGAGGTCGCGCGCCACCGCCATGCCAAGTCCGGCGGAAATCGATGTCGATGAATGGGCCGCCCCGAAAGGATCGTATTCGCTCTCGGCGCGCTTGGTGAAGCCGGAGAGGCCGCCGCCCTGGCGCAGCGTCCTGATCCGGTCGCGCCGCCCTGTCAGAATCTTGTGCGGATAGGCCTGGTGGCCGACGTCCCAGATCACCCGGTCGTCCGGGGTATTGAACACGTGGTGCAAGGCCACCGTCAGTTCGACCACGCCCAGCCCGGCGCCGAGGTGCCCGCCAGTCGCTGCAACAGCCTCGATCATCTCCGAGCGCAGTTCCGCAGCCAGCTGCGGGAGGTCGGCTTCGGGAAGGGTGCGCAGATCGGCGGGAATCTTGACCCGGTCGAGGAGGGGCTTTTTCGTGCTGTGGGACACCGGGACTGCCTGTTTACGGGGCCGAATTGATTGAATCTAATATTGTTTTCAAAAATCGCTATAGCGGTTGCCTGCCGGAAGGGCAATTTGGCCTTCGGCCGATGAGCGTGGGGCTCCGGCTACCGGAATCGAGCCATGCCGGTTGACCCGTTCTTGGGCGAGCGCTGCAAGAAAAGTAGGCGTGGGCCCGCGTTCCGGCTTGCTAGACTGAAGACAGAGTGGCGGGGGACGTTCGTTTTGATATTTTCGGTTCGGATATAAGCGATGGCGATCCTTGTCTCGCTTCACCACGTCACCGCTTACAAATATGACCGGCCGGTCGGCCTTGGCCCGCAGATCATCCGGCTGCGCCCGGCCGCGCATAGCCGGACCCAGATACCGAGCTATGCCCTCAATGTCCGTCCCAGCCAGCATTTCATCAACTGGCAGCAGGACCCCCATGGAAACTGGCTGGCGCGCCTCGTTTTCCCGGAGAAGACCGAAGAATTCCGGGTCGAGGTCAACCTCACCGCAAACCTGTCCGTCATCAATCCGTTCGATTTCTTCGTCGAGTCCTACGCCGAGTCTTTTCCGTTCGCTTATGCGGACGATCTGCGCTTCGACCTCGCGGCCTATCTGACGCCCGAGCCGCTGACGCCGCTGGTTTCGGACTTCATCGCATCGCTGCCAAAAGAGGCGGAGCGCACCATCGATTTTCTGGTCGGTCTCAACCATCGCCTGCAGCAGCGCGTACGTTATCTCATCCGCATGGAAGCGGGTGTGCAGACGCCGGAAGAGACTTTGGCGATCGCGTCCGGCTCATGCCGCGACTCTGCGTGGCTTCTGGTCAATGTCGCGCGGCATCTCGGGCTCGCTGCACGGTTCGTGTCTGGTTACCTGATCCAGTTGAAGGCCGATGTCGATCCCATCGAAGGGCCCAAGGGCACCGACAAGGACTTCTGCGATCTGCATGCGTGGACGGAAATCTATGTGCCCGGCGCGGGTTGGGTCGGCTTCGACGTGACGTCGGGCTTGCTGTGCGGCGAGGGACACATCCCACTGGCGGCGACACCGCATTATCAGTCGGCCGCACCGATCACCGGAACGGTGGATGCGGCGAACACGAATTTCCATTTCGAGATGCGGGTCGATCGCATTCACGAAGCGCCGCGCGTCACCAAGCCGTTCTCTGACGAGACATGGGAAAAACTCGACGCGCTGGGCGACGCGGTCGATCGCGATCTCATGACGCACGATGTCCGTTTGACGATGGGAGGCGAGCCGACCTTCGTCTCGATCGATGACTTCCAGAGCGCGGAATGGAATACGGCCGCGGTCGGTCCGGCCAAGCGCGGGTTGGCCGATACGCTGATCCGCAAGCTCAGGCAGCGGTTCGCGCCCAATGGCTTCCTGCATTACGGACAGGGCAAATGGTATCCGGGCGAGAGTCTGCCGCGCTGGGCATTCTCGCTGTATTGGCGCAGGGACGGCCAGCCGGTGTGGGGCGATGCGGCTCTCATTGCGCGGGAAGAAGGGCCGCGTAACGCATCAATCGACGACGCGGAGAAATTCACCTTCGACTTCGCCGATCGCATCGGCGTCGGCGCAGAGTTCGCGTTGCCCGCTTTCGAGGATACCGCCGTATGGGCCCTCAAAGAGGGCGAACTTCCCGAGAATGTCGATCCGACCGATCCGAAGATCGACGATCCGGAAACGCGCGCACGCATGGTGCGCACATTCGAGCGCGGTTTGTCGAAGCCGTCGGGCTACGTCCTGCCGATCCAGGCGTGGCAAGCGCAATCGACCGACCGCCGCTGGAAGAGCGAGAAATGGAAGCTGCGCCGCGGCAGACTTTTTCTTGTGCCGGGCGATTCACCCGTGGGCTTCCGGCTGCCGCTGTCGTCTCTGCCCTGGGTACCGCGTTCCGATTATCCGTTCGTGCATCCGCAAGACCCAACGGAGCCGCGCGAGCCGCTGCCGGCGCGCGAACAGCTCGCGCAACTCTATAGCGACGGCGGTGGGTCTGCCGAAGCCGGTGCCGACCGGCAGACGCGTGTCGAGCAGGTGGCGGTGCTCGGCGCCGTGCGCACCGCGCTTTCGATCGAGCCGCGCGACGGGGTCATCTGCGTGTTCATGCCGCCGCTGGAGCGGCTGGAGGATTATCTCGAACTTCTCGCCGCCATCGAACAGAGCGCGAAGAGCACCGGCACGCCGGTGCATATCGAGGGCTATCCACCGCCGCACGATCCGCGGCTGAATGTCATCAAGGTGACGCCCGATCCGGGTGTGATCGAGGTCAACGTCCATCCGGCGGCGAGCTGGCGCGAGGCTGTCGACATCACGACCGGGCTCTACGAAGAGGCCCGGCAATCGCGGCTCGGCACCGACAAGTTCATGATCGATGGACGCCATGTCGGGACCGGCGGCGGCAACCATGTCGTCATCGGAGGCGCGACGCCGCTGGATTCCCCGTTCCTGCGCAGGCCGGATCTGCTGCGCAGCCTCGTGCTGTATTGGCAACGTCATCCATCATTATCCTACTTATTCTCCGGCCTGTTCATCGGTCCGACGAGCCAGGCGCCGCGCATGGACGAGGCGCGTCACGACGGGCTTTACGAGCTTGAGATCGCGCTTCAGCAGATGCCGGATGGCGAAGCGCATATTCCGCCGTGGCTGGTCGACCGGCTATTCCGCAACATTCTCGCCGACGTCACCGGCAATACGCATCGTGCGGAAATCTGCATCGACAAGCTCTATTCGCCCGACTCAGCGACCGGCCGGCTTGGCCTGATCGAGTTTCGGTCATTTGAAATGCCGCCAGATCCGCGGATGTCGCTCGCGCAGCAATTGCTGATCCGCGCGCTGGTGTCGTGGTTCTGGCGCGAGCCGCAATACGGCAAGCTGACGCGCTGGGGCACCACGCTGCACGACCGGTTCATGTTGCCGGATCATATCTGGCAGGATTTTCTGGGAGTGCTCGCCGATCTCGAGCGCGCCGGATATTCATTCGACCCGGAATGGTTCAAGGCGCAGTGGGAATTCCGTTTCCCGTTCTACGGTGCGGTTGAATATGCGGGCGTGAAGCTCGAGCTGCGGCAGGCGCTCGAACCCTGGCATGTGCTTGCGGAGGAAAGCGCCGCAGGCGGCACCGTCCGATTCGTCGATTCGTCGGTCGAGCGGCTCCAGGTGAAGGCTACGGGCTTCGTGCCGGAGCGGTATGTCATCGCGTGCAATCGCCGCCGGGTACCGATGACCTCGACCGGGGCGCAGGGTGAGGCCGTCGCCGGCGTCCGCTTCAAGGCGTGGCAGCCGGTATCGGGGCTGCACCCGACCATACCGGTGCATGCGCCGCTGACCTTCGACATCATCGATTCCTGGAATAGTCGCTCGCTGGGCGGCTGCGTCTATCATGTCGCCCATCCGGGTGGCCGCAACTACGATACCTTCCCGGTGAATTCCTACGAAGCGGAGG
>VFQN01004170.1_pt1 | contig 19443 bp, 16 predicted proteins | sample 3512371 | NCBI WGS metagenome assembly VFQN01 (sample SAMN10412370, study PRJNA504923) | tailings metagenome | isolation source: Replicate 2 from Balatoc abandoned mine | place: Philippines: Itogon, Benguet | collected 2017-08-28 | reverse complement strand
GAACACCTTCCCATGTTCTGGATCGTTGCTCCGTTGATGGGGATGATTGTACAGCCTTTGATTGGTCATTATAGTGATAGAACCTGGAATCGTTTAGGAAGAAGAAAGCCTTATTTTTTATTAGGTGCATTGTTGTCTTCTGCTGCATTGGTATTTCTTCCCAACTCAGCAGCGATGTCATCCATCATTCCCGCTTTATGGATTGGTGCCGGTATGGTGATGATCATGGATGCTTCTTTCAACATTGCCATGGAACCTTTTCGTGCATTGGTAGCAGATAATTTACCTGACTCACAAAGAACCAGCGGTTTCGCCATTCAAACCTTTTTGATCGGTATCGGTGCAGTAGTAGGATCTGAACTCCCTTCTATTCTCGCAAAGAGCGGATTCTCACAGGAAGCAGGTGAATCTGGTGTTGCAGACAATATCAAATATGCATTTTATATCGGTGCAGCTGTTTTTATTACCGCGATTTTGGTGACTGTATTTCTATCAAAAGAATATCCTCCGGAAGAATATGAAAAGTATCATGGCAAACAAGATGAAGCTTCCAAAAAAGAAGGACTTAGTGCCATCTTCAAAGATTTTAAGAACATGCCCAAGACCATGAAGCAATTGGGATTGGTGCAATTCTTTTCTTGGTTTGCTTTGTTCAGTATGTGGGTATTTACAACGGATGCGGTTGCTACACATGTGTATGGACTATCACCTGATGATGCAAGATCAGTGGCTTACAATGAAGCAGGCAATAAAGTAAGTTCCGCATTTGGTACTTATAATTTAGTAGCAGCTATCTATGCATTGTTCATTCCGATTGTAGCAAAGTTTTTGGGAAGAAAGGGAACACATGCTTTCTCACTCATTGCGGGTGGTGTAGGATTGATATCCATTTATTTTATCAAAGATCCTGCGATGCTGAAATATTCAATGGTAGGCGTTGGATTGGCATGGGCCAGTATTCTGGCGATGCCGTATGTAATTTTATCAGGCTCTATTCCAGCAGGGAAATTAGGTATCTATATGGGAATCTTTAATTTCTTCATCACCTTACCTCAAATTGTAAATGGTATTGGTGGCGGATGGATCGTAAAAAATATTTACGGCGGTCAACCCATTTATGCTATCGTATTGGCAGGCTTCCTCATGTTATGCGGAGCAGTGAGTGTGTTGTTTGTGTATGATGCAGGTGCTATACGCATTAAACAAGAAAAAGCATAAACTAATTAACCCTGAGCAGGTTAAGCAAATAATTTTACATCAGTCCCTGTGGGCAGGCCTCATTGGGTTTGGTGTCAAGCGCAGCGAAGACAGATCAGATCCCGCGCAGCGGATCTGATCAAAAGCCAATGCAGCCCGGAAACAGGGACGGGGCCATACGGCCCAGGAGTAATAATGAATTATGAATAAGAGCGAGATTTTATTTTATATAAGAAGTCAATATCTAATCAATTGATGTTATGAGAAATATTCTAAGTGTTATATTGATACTGTTCTTTTCTTCATCTATAGTAGCACAGGAAATGACCATGTACCCCACACATTGGTTCGCGGGTATGAACAGAGATCGTGTGCAGTTGATCTTAAAAAGTGAAGACAGTAAATTCTATCTCTCTACGGTTCGCGTACAATACCCTGGCGTGAGTTTATTACGTACACATCGGTTCAGCAATGGGAAATACCTTGTATTAGATCTATCTGTGAGTAAATCAGCGCAGCCAGGGAATGTATCGATCATTACAACACGTAATCAAAAAACCGAGACCCATACCTGGGCTATTAAGAAAAGAAGAGAAGGAAGAGGAACAAAGTTTGCTCAAGGTGTTACTTCAAAGGATCTGATTTATCTCATCATGCCTGATCGTTTCAGTAATGGAGATCCCTCCAATGATCAGTTTGCGAATATGCATGACAATGGTAGTGATCGCAAAGATGTATTACGCAGACATGGCGGCGACTTAAAAGGGATTCAGAATCATATAGCTTATATGAAAGAATTGGGTGTAACATCTTTATGGATGACACCTGTGATTGAAAACAATATGCCCCTGAACAAAGAATCTGCAGGTATGATGAGTGGCTATCATGGATATTGGTTCACGGATCATTACAAAGTAGATGCTCGCATGGGTGGTAATAATAGTTACAAAGAACTTTCTGATGAACTACATGCAAATGGTATGAAACTCATTCAAGATGCAGTGTACAATCATATTGGCTCGCATCATTGGATGGCTCAAGATCCACCTTCACCTGATTGGGTAAATCGTTGGGATAAATATACCGGTAGTAACCACAGAGATGAAGCATTATTCGGTCGCTATGCCAGTGAAAAAGACAAAAAACAAATGCTAGATGGTTGGTTTGTTCCACATCTCCCTGATGTAAACCAGCGTAATCCATTCGTTGCAAATTTCTTGATTCAACATGCCATCTGGAGCACGGAAGAATTTGGCATAGATGGATGGAGAGTAGATACTTATAAATATTGTGATGAAGCATTTCTCAATCGCATCAATGATGCCTTGTTAAGAGAATATCCAAAACTTACCATCTTCGGTGAAGCCTGGACAAACACTGTTACCGGCAGCGCTTATTTCACCAGAAATAATATGGATGTTCCTTTCAAACACAATGCAGAAGGGGTTACAGATTTTCCGCTGAATAGTGCTATCATGGCGGCTTTGAATCAATCTTTTGGATGGACAGAAGGCATTAACAAGCTCTACATGACATTGGCACAAGATGTGTTGTACCAGGATCCCAACAACAATTGTATTTTCCTAGATAACCATGATATGGACCGTTTCTTGTCGGTAGTGAATGAAGACATGAACAAATACAAACAAGGCATAGCATTGTTACTTACACTGAGAGGTATTCCTCAATTGTATTATGGTACAGAGATTTTGATGAAGAATTTTAAGAATCCAAGTGATGCCATGGTGCGATTGGATTTCCCGGGTGGATTTGAAGGAGATGCTACTAACAAATTTACTTCAGCAGGTAGAACATCAGCAGAGCAACAGGCATTTGAGTATGTTAAAACCATTGCACAGTATCGCAAAAATTCTTCTGCACTAACCACAGGAAAGACAATGCAGTTCTTGCCAAGCGATGGATTGTATGTGTACTTCCGATATAATGACCAACAAACAGTGATGTGTATCATTAATACGGCTTCCTCAGCTAAAAAAATAGCATTGAGTGATTACAGTGAACGTACAAAAGCTTTCACCAAAGGAAAGGATATTATTACCGGAGCATCCGTAGCTGATAGCTTTGACATTGCAGCCAACGGAACCATGATTATTGAATTGTCGAAATAATTACTTTGTCACAGCAAATTGCACATATAAGTATAGTAGTGAGAGACTATGATGAAGCCATTCATTTTTATGTGAATATTCTTGGATTTCAATTATTAGAAGATACAACTCTATCAACCACCAAACGATGGGTGCGTGTGGCTCCTAAAGGGTCTGCTACTTCTTTGTTGCTGGCAAAAGCAGATGGTGCCATACAAGAACAATATATCGGCAACCAAACTGGAGGACGTGTATTTCTGTTTTTATATACTGATGATTTTGACCGCGATTTCGATTTGTATACCAACAGAGGTGTTGTCTTTGTACGACCTCCGCAAAAAGAACCCTATGGTACAGTGGCTGTGTTCAAAGATCTGTATGGCAATCTCTGGGATTTGATTCAGCCTTCTTGATTTACTAAAGGAACTTTGTTAATCTATCAATAAGCATACTTGCAGTATTATGAAAAACAGTTTTCATAACTTATATTGCAAGTATGACGACATCTATCATCATTACATTATGTATTCTTATTCTATTAGCATACCTGTTTGATTTAAGTTCTGCTAAAACAAGAATACCTTCTGTGATTTTATTGCTTATTTTAGGATGGGTTATCAAACAGCTGACAGTTTTTTTTAATGTGGTTGTTCCGGATCTTTCTTCATTGCTTCCCATACTAGGTACGGTTGGACTGATCTTGATTGTATTAGAAGGCTCTCTTGAATTGGAACTTGATAAATCGAAGTTGCCCATGGTGAAGAAAGCATTTTTTGTTTCTTTCTTTCCCATTCTTGCGGTTGGATTACTCCTTGCGGGCTTATTGAGTTATTACAGTGGTTATAGTTTTAAACAGAGTTTGGTGAACGTAATTCCATTAGCAGTTATCAGTAGTGCTATCGCTATTCCTACTGCTAAAAATCTGAAAACCTATGATCGCGAGTTTGTGACTTATGAAAGCAGTTTGTCTGATATAGTAGGTGTGATCTTTTTCAACTTCGTTGCTTTAAATGCCGTTATTGACGGACATGCATTCTTTGAATTCGGCTGGCAACTGTTATTGATATTAATTATCTCCTTTTTTGCTACAGTTGGATTATCTTATTTATTGGGTAAAATCAATCACCATATCAAATTCATTCCCATCATGGTAATGTTGATTTTGATTTATACCATTTCGAAAATCTATCACTTACCTTCTTTATTATTTATTCTCTTATTTGGAATTTTTCTGGGGAATCTGGATGAACTCAAGAAATATAAATGGATAGCTTTATTAAAACCGGATAGTCTCGATAAGGAAGTACACAAATTTCGAGAGATAGCTACAGAAGCTGCTTTTGTAATAAGAACTTTTTTCTTCATTCTCTTTGGGTATTTATTGGAAACGGCAGACCTCATCAATCTGCAAACACTTTTATGGGCAGGCATTGTAGTAGCTGCTATTTTTCTGATTAGAGCAATCCAATTAAAGATATCCGGGTTGCCTCTTTTCCCTTTATTGTTTATAGCACCTAGGGGTTTGATCACGATTCTTTTATTCCTTTCCATTTTTCCGGAAGACAGAATACCCATGGTCGACAACTCACTTATTATTCAAGTTATTGTACTAACAGCATTGATCATGATGGCTGGTATGATGGGAGTGAAGAAAGGAAAATCTGTTGAACACAAACCAGTACATGAAGATCCGCATCCATGAAATTGAAATGGGATCGAGTGATCTGTCTGCGTCCGGTTCTTTTTATAAGATGCTGGGACTTCAATCAGTGATTGAGCAAAGTGATTTAATGGTATTCAATAGCGGATTAAACGGAATTGACCTGAATGTATCCAAACATTTATCACAAGGAGTTACACAAATCAGTTTTATTACCGATGATTTGAAAGCAGTAATGCAAATTTTGACGACACATACAATACCGTTTGAAGGTCCGTATGAATCGCATTTGGGTATGTTAGCAGTCAAATTACAATCGCCGGATGGTATTCATATTGTAATCAACACGCCTACTGATAGTTCTCCCACTTGGTTACAAGTTTAAATTCTTAATTATGTTTCGTATCATTTTTTTGATTGTCTGTATATGTTCATCTTTTGTTGTGATGGCATCTCCAGGTAAAGGATTATGGACTGTAGCCATTGATCATAGTGGTCGATTTGTAGTAACAGGTGGCGATGATCAAATGATCCGATTGTATCAATACAAAGATTTAAAATTGATCAAAACATTTCCCGTTAATTCCATGATCAGGCGTATGGAATGGCAGCCTAATGGACAATTATTAGCAGTAGCTACCAATGATCGGAAAATGCATTTGAGGAATATGGTAACGGGTGATTCAATTCCTTTATCGGGTGCAGAATGGGGAGGTAGAGGTGTAAGTTGGAGTTATAATGGAAAATTTTTAGCCGCAACTGATAATTATCTAATTAAAATATGGAATGAAAAGGGGCAATTGATCAGAACCATTCCAAAAGAAGACAATAATAGTTATTTCGATATTGATTGGCATCCTTCTAAAAATTTATTGTTGGTGAGTGGTGATGATATCAGGGTGTATGATATGAGTGGGAAGAAATTGTCTGTACTGAAACATCGAGAAGAAGCTACAGGTGTGTTAACGGTGGAATGGCATCCGAACGGACTTTTCTTTGTGAGCGGAGATTATGGTCATGAAGAAGAAGGTGTTCCCACATTGTTACAGTTCTGGACTACTGAAGGAAAACTATTCAAGACCATCAAGAAAAGTAAAATGGAGTACCGCGATATGAAATGGAACCATGATGGTTCATTGTTGGCTACTGCCAGTGATCGATTGCGTGTATGGGATCGAGAAGGAAATCTGTTGTACACGGGTGGAGATGGGAAAAACAATTTATGGGGAATCGCCTGGAACCCATTTGAGAAACAATGGATTACTGTTAGCTACGATGGTACACTTGATAAATGGAGCTATAAGGCAGTGAACTTACAACACTTTGAATGATGCATATCTGTACGCATCTTATGATGCATGGTTAATCCGGTCAGCATAAAATAGACCTTCCATTACCTGATATTGAATATATTTAGCGTTTCAGTAAAATAGCGATCATGTCAGATCATGTTACGAAACGGCAGGAACAAGCCAAAGTCTTAAGGGTATTTAGAAAGATTCACAGGGTTACAGGTGCTTTACTGTTCGCTTTCTTTTTTTTAGTGGCAGTTACAGGATTGTTATTGGGTTGGAAGAAAAACAGCAATGGTGTTTTATTAGCAAAATCGCATAAGGGCAGTTCAACGTTAGCCAAGGATTGGTTATCGGTTGATAGTTTAACCAAACAAGCGGTTTATCATTTAACACAATCAAACCCGCAATTATCAACTACCATCGATCGTATTGATTTCAGACCTGAAAAAGGGATGGTGAAGTTTTTATTTACTGATCATTTTACTGCAGTGCAATTGGATGCGGCTACAGGCAAGTTATTACACATTGAACAACGAAGAGCAGACTATATTGAGAAAATACATGATGGTTCTTTGGTAGACCATTATTTGAATATTCCTTCAGGTACTTTTAAGTTGATTTACACCACTATTATGGGATTGGCTTTGTTACTCTTTACAATTACCGGATTTTGGTTGTGGTATGGGCCTAAGAGAATGAGAGCTAATAAGTAGTTTTATTGCCACAGAAGACACAGAGGAGCACAGAAATAAACGATTCAGTGCCATTCTGTGCCTTCAGTGGCAATATATAACCTAACCCCTTCATAACATTAGGTTTCATCGGTTTTGTTGGCTAACTTGTAAGGAGTGAACAGATTCTTTCATCCTTAAACGGTTAACTATGAATTGGGCATACGCAATCGGACCTCGTATGAAGGTCGCAGGTTTATTAGGGATCATCCTTACTATGGTATTTTTTAAGAACCTTATGGATAGGAAGAATGTAGCACTCTTGGGTTCTTCCTTTTCTTCTGTATATGAAGACCGACTATTGGTTGAAAGTTATATTTACAAAATCTCAGATCACCTCTATCAAAAACATCAATTAACTGATCAGTACTTTGATGGAAAAAATATGACGGCACATCAGTTGAATCATGCTTTGTTTTCTCATGATGAGACAATTGCAAGTTTGATTAAGTCTTACAAGCGTACAAAATTTACCCAAGCAGAAACGGCTGCTTTTACAGCTTTTACTCAGCAGTATCAACAATTACAAATAAAAGAAGCCGGCTTACTAAGTGTTGCCATCCCTGATCAGCGTTTGTATGAAGGCTTAAAGCAATCATATCGTGCATTGAATGCGCAATTACGTCAGCTATCAACGATACAAGTAGAAGAGGGTACTAAACTGAATAAAGAATCTAAATCCATTGTAGCAGGATCGGTAATCCTAACAACATTGGAAATGGCTTTGCTGATAGCCATTGCATTGATCATACAAGCATTGGTATTAGCAACCAACAGTTTGATGACGAATGCACCTAAGCCTTCATTGAATTGATGCTATAGTAAGGCATTCCATAGAATTCTGTCAGCCCCGCGTCCCCAATCTTTCATGGCTTTATTGAGGTCGGCAGATACTTGTTGCCAGGTTGCTTTTTTTCCTTTTTGAGTAGGAGAGAGCTGTGCAGGGGTAGGTTCTATTAATTCAACTTTTGTTGCAAACCAGGTTGTATGTAATCTGGGTACTGCCAAGCCTAGAATCATACCAGGTAAACCACTGAAGCTTTCTGGACCACTGTTCACCAGAATTTGGTCTGTGTAAAAAGCTACCACATATACTGAATCGCAAATACGTGTCACTGCTTTTTTACATTCAAAACCGGCGATGGTTCTGGTTTCATCTGTGATACGCCATTCTAGCTGGCGAAGACTGTCTTGTATGATATAGGTTTGTTCAAATACATCTCTTTGAATCGATAAAGTACCTTTCGATAAATCTTTGACAGCAACATCTGATTCATTGGGTTTTCCCATCCACAAATATTTATTGTCGGGGTTTTCTTTGAGGAGTTTGTACACAGATTTTTCGGAATTGAATTTCAACTCATAAAAATCGGTCACCATTTTTGGATAGTTCTTTTTCATTTCAGCTACCCAAATGCCTTCTTCTTGTCCTTCAAATTGGCTGTGCTGATTGTATTTTCTTTCAAACTCTATTCTGCCGGAGCTAATAAATCTTGCTTGCGAAAAGCTATTCAAAAATGCCAATACAAATAATAATGTCATTAACTTTTTCATGGTTCAATCTTTTAGAATCCTTGTGTAGGTTTACCATTTTTACTGAAGTTATACGCAATCGTAAATAACCAAAAACGCTGGATATTTTGCTGTATGGTTTCAGTAATGAAGTTGGTACTGATATTTCTTCGGATATTTTGGTTGTTATTGAAAATATCATTGATAGATACTTTCATTTCCAGTTTATCTGATTTGCCAAAGGTTTTCTTTAAAGAGCTATTCACCAAATACACATTTGCAGAATTGGCAAATTGTTCAGTTCTCTGATACATCGTAAGCTGTCCGTTCAATTGGAAGAATAATTTGGCTGGTAGCTTTAACGAAATATCTGAGTAGGAAGTATAAGACCAGAATTTTGTTACGACATTCGGACGAATAGATGATTTTGATTGATTGTGTGTAGCGCTAAAGCTGATATAAAAGCTTAGGTTTTTCTCTGTCCAATGACCCAAATTAATATTAAAGCCTAGATTATTATTAGTACTCACATTTTCCAATCCATTCACACGGTTTACAAATCTGCTGATGCTTGGATTAAACCCGAAACTTAAGTTGTAAGAAGGAAAGATATCAAATCCATAGCTGCTCCATAAATTACCTGAATAATTGCCGTTTACGTTGATGGCTTGATTGACTCTTCTTCCTAAACTATCAATGAAATTTGAATTGGTAATTGCATTATTGGTGGTAGTAAAATTAGCGCTGAAATACAGGTTCTTACTTTTTAAGACCTTATAATCACTAAAGTTCACATTTACATTGTGTCTGAATTCTTGTTTCAAATTCGGATTACCAATCGTAATATTTAAAGGATCGATGTTATCAATGAATGGCTGAATTTGTTGAAGTGTAGGGTTTCTTGTATTCCCGTTATAATTAACCCTGATGCGGGTTTGTTTTTTGGGGTTAAAAGTAAAACCAACAGTTGGGAGGAAGTTGGTAAACTGAATACTACGTTTAGCACCTGTATTTACATCATCTAAATTGAATCTAGCAGATCCTAAAGAACTCCCCACTGAAATGCTATATTTCTTTTCATTCAGTCGGAAAGTAAAACCACCGGTGTGGGTGTTGTTATTATAGATAAAATGATTGCTCAATGTATCAATGATGTTTTCATATTTACCACCCGGCGTATTTTTCTCCAATGTATTTCTCTCGGCATCATTTCTATTTAGTGAAAAACGATAATTGAGTTCCAAGAATGTATTTTTCCAGAGTGGTTCGGTATAAGCAAGTCTACCATTTACACCCGAAAGATCTTCGGTATTGGTTTTAAATTGATCAAGATTATCCTGACGAACCAAGTTTCCGTTTTTATCATAGAAATCATTCTTGGCAAAGAGGAATCCATCATTTTTTTTGTTCATGATCGAAAAATCTCCGTTGAAAGACAAGGTTCTTCCTTTTTTCTTCAAACGTTTTTGCCATTGTAAAGAACCTAATAGGTTTCTGTCTTCTCCATCGTTTGTCGTGGTGCGATCAGACTGATTGATCAATTGTCCATCTTCGCTGATGGCTCTGCCTAAAAAGCTGTTGGCATTTCTGTTGTTGATGATTGATCCAGTTAACGTCATCTTCAAGGTACTAGAAGAATCAATGCGTAATTCATATTTGCTAGTAATTCTGTTTCTTCTTCTATCACTCACAAAATTTTGATCTTGTAAGTTAAAGAAAGTGGTATCTGGCAAAATGGTTTGTGTGTTTGTTTGATTACGACCACGAACGTTCAGGTTATTGTATTGATAGGAGTTGTTGATATTATGTTTGTCTTGATTCCATTTATTGCTAAATAATAATCCGCCAGTAGTAGAAGTTGGTAATCCTTGTCCGTAACTAAAGTCATCTCCACCATCAAAAATGGCAATGCCTCCATCATCCATCACCATCATATTATCAGAGCCACCGCTATAATTATTTCTTTCGTTCCAGTTTAGCGATTCGAATCTGGTATTGTCGTTGGTAACAAATGCGGCAAATTTTCTTTTCCCTTTGAATGCATTGAGCATGGCCTTACCATTACGATAACGATCAAAGTCTGTTCCGGCTTCCACTTTACCGAAATATCCTTTTTTCGCATCTTCCTTCATTTGCAGGTTGATGGTTTTAGCGGTTTGTCCGTCATCAATCCCTGTAAACACAGCTTGATCACTCTTTTTATCAAATACCTGTACTTTATCGATGGCGTCTGCACGTAAATTCTGCGTTACAACTGCCGGATCATCGCTAAAGAACTCTTCTCCATCTACCAATACTTTTTCAACTTTCTGTCCTTGTGCCGTGATTTCCCCTTTGCTATTCACCTGAATACCGGGCATACGTTTCAAAAGATCTTGCACATTAGCGTTGGGGCCAACATAAAAACTATCTGCACGATACTCGGTGGTATCGCCTTTCATGCGTATCGCTGCAATTCGTTGTTTCACGATAACTTCTTCGAGTAGATGCGCTTTAGTGGTGACATATACATTCCCCATTACTTTTTGGGGTGTAGCAGAAAGGTCAATATCATCTACAAAATCTGCATAATCAGGATATGAAATCATCACAATGAATTTACCCGCAGGCAAATTGTTGATTTCAAAACTACCCTGAGGATTGGTTCTCACAAACTTTACCAAAACTGAATCTTTGGGTCTTAGAAGAGAAACGACAGCGTTGTGGAGATTTACTTTATTGGTAGAGTCAACAACCGTACCTTTAAGGGAACCTGGTTGGGCATAGCTGAAGGAGATGGTACAAAAACCGATCGCCAGCAGAAGAGCAGTTAGTTTTTTCATTGTTTGGTAGCTTGCGGGTTAGATGCTTCTTGCAGCAAAATCCATAAAAAAAGTTTAATAACTAATTATATAGTTGTAAATTAATGTTAATAAATTTTATAATCTGATCTCTTTGAACCCATGAGTGATAAAATTAATAAGTCAAAATCAGCCTCCTCAGCAAATCTGTCAGAAGGAGACAAAAGCGGACAAAAGGTTGGGACGACGGATAAGAAATATGAAGAGATCCATTTTGTTGACACTGAACAGCCGGTATGGAATTATTCCTTGTTTTCAGATGAAGATGTGCGCAATTTTCAGCAGGGTACTCATTATCGGTTATATGATTTCTTTGGTAACAAACAGTTGAATGTATTAGGTACAGATGGTACCTATTTCGCCGTATGGGCACCCAATGCCACATTTGTAAGTGTTACCGGATATTTCAATGATTGGAATAAAGCGTCACATCCCTTGAAAGTTCGCCTAGACAATTCAGGTATTTGGGAGGGGTTTATTCCCGGGATCAAAACAGGGGAGGCTTACAAATATCATATCCATGGTTTTAAAGGAATAAAACTGGATAAGGGAGATCCCTATGCGCATTTCTGGGAGAAACGTCCTTATACTGCTTCCATCACTTGGCAAACCGACTACGAATGGAAGGATCAGGAGTGGATGCAAAAACGTTCAAAGCATAATGCATTGGAGGCACCATGGTCTGTTTATGAAGTGCATTTGGCCAGTTGGATGCGCCCGGATAAAAATAACGAAGATGTTTACAATACCTATCAGCAAATTACGGAGAGATTAGTGCCTTATGTAAAAGAAATGGGCTTTACACATGTGGAGTTTATGCCAGTAATGGAGCACCCTTTTGATGGTAGTTGGGGATACCAGGGCACTGGATATTTTGCACCTACATCACGCTTTGGAACACCACAGGATTATGCAGCTATGGTAGATGCGTTTCATCAGGCAGGCATTGGTGTGATACTGGATTGGGTACCTTCTCATTTTCCATATGACGCACATGGATTGTTCATGTTTGATGGTACGCATACCTATGAATATGCGGATATGCGAAAAGGATATCATCCCGATTGGAACTCCTATATTTTTAATTACAAAAGGGGTGAAGTAAAATCCTTTCTCATCAGCAGCGCAAGGTTTTGGTGCGATAAATTCCATACAGATGGATTGCGTGTGGATGCAGTAAGCTCGATGTTGCGCTTAGACTACAGCAGAAATGCGGGTCAGTGGGAACCGAATGAGTTTGGTGGTAATGGTAATCTGGAAGCGATTGCTTTTATCAAAGATTTAAATGAAACCTTGTACCGCGATTTTGCAGATGTTCAAACCATTGCTGAGGAAGCAACTGACTGGCCAAAGATTAGCAAACCAACTTTTGAAGGGGGACTCGGTTTTGGTATGAAATGGATGATGGGCTGGATGCATGATACCTTGGATTATTTTAAAATGGATCCTATTTATCGCCAGTTTCATCAGGATAAATTTTCCTTCAGCATGATGTATTTCAATGATGAAAACTTCATGTTGCCATTGAGTCATGATGAAGTGGTACATGGTAAGAGTCCGATGTTGTATAAAATGCCGGGTGATGAATGGCAAAAGTTCGCCAACCTCAGAATCCTCTACACGTATATGTTCACACACCCTGGGGCTAAATTGTTATTCATGGGTAATGAGTTTGGTGCTACCAGTGAGTGGAATTATAAAAGTGAACTGCAATGGGAATTATTGCAGTTTGTAAGTCATGGTGGCATGAAGTATTGTGTTCAAAAATTGAATGAGCTATACCGATCAGAACCCGCACTCTATGAAAAACAATTTGAACCGGATGGCTTTGAATGGGTGGATCTGAATCATAGAAGTGAATCGGTAATGGTATATAAGCGCAAAGGCAAAAAAGAAAAAGATGATGTATTGGTCCTATTAAATGTAACTCCCGTGGTACGTCAGGATTGGGAGGTGTATGTTCATGGAAAAGGAAAATGGCAGGAAATTTTTAATAGCGATGCCAAAGAGTTCTGGGGAACCGGAGATGTCTTCAACCCCGAAATAAAATCTGAATTGGTAGACAAACCCTCCAAATGCTACCGCCTAAAAGTGCATTTGCCTGCATTGGGGGCGGTGGTTTTGCGGTGAGTGATATAAGCTGCAAGCTTCAGGCTTCACGTTATTTATTGATGGAGAATCTACGTCACCCTTGTAGCTTGAGGCTTACAGCTTCTTCCTCCAGACCTGTAACTTTTCTCCTCCCTCCCCGTTACACCCTAAAACAAATCATTTTATGAAAAAGATATTGAGTAGTTTATTTGCGCTTACCATGCTTATTTCCATGGCTTTAGGGCAGGAAGTGGTATCGGGTGAGAATGTTCAGAAAAGAAATGTCGGATCTTTCCATGCGGTAAAAACTTCAGCTGGTATACAGGTGATTCTAACCAAAGGTAGTAAAGAGGAATTGGCTGTTACCACCAATGATGCAGACTTATTAGACAAAGTAAAAACAACGGTTAGCAATGGTGTTTTAAGAATCGGCAGGGAAAATAACGATTGGAAATTTTGGGAGAGAAGAAGAAATTGGAAAGTAGTCGTGTATGTTTCTTACACACAATTGGATGGTTTAGAAGCAAGTAGTGGAGGTTCTATCCAAGCAAAATCTGTTGATCTAGATAAACTAACAGCCGATGTTAGCAGCGGAGGAACCATTACCGTTGCCGGAAAAGCGGGTTCACTGAATATAGATGGCAGCAGTGGTGGAATTTTCCGTGGTTATGATTTAAATGTAACTTATTGCAAAGCAGATGTAAGCAGTGGTGCTGGAGTACAAGTATCAGTAAACAAGGAAATTTCTGCAGAAGCTAGTAGTGGTGGTTATGTAAGATTCAAAGGAGATGGATTGATCCGTAATATCAATGTGAGCAGTGGCGGTACTGTGAAGAGACAAGCGGATAAGTAATGTAGTAGGTTATGGCAGATGTCAGATGTCAGATCGCAGATATTGGATGTCTGATATGCAACAGGCTATAAAAATAAAGAGGCGAACAGTATTCATATGTTCGCCTCTTTATTTACCCGACCACCCGATATCCCGATCACCAGATTACCTGATTGCCCGATAACCAATCCCCATCATCACTCTTTCGTGAAAACAAATTCTCTTCCTCCTTGAATAAGGGTCATTTTCTTTTCGCTAGGGTTGAATTTCATTTTTAGTCCGGCACGATCAAATTTAAAGCCATCTTTTTCGAAATTATCCAGTGGAAAAGCAGATTGACCAGAAGCCTGTCCCATAAGCGTATTATTATCTCGGGTGATCATGATTTTCAATGGAAAGCCTGAACTAGAATAAGTACCAATGTATTGATCTAATTCTTCCTGGCTAAGCTTTACAAAAACAGGAAGTTGTAAATTTTTATTATAGCAAACGCTCAAAGCATTCGTCAAAATGCTATTTATTAAATAATCAACAGCATTGGAACTGATCGCAATTGATAAATTATCATCAGGAAAATAGGTAACTACAGATTGAAAGCCGTCAATGCCACCGGTATGTCCAAATGATTTTTTATCATAAAATGGAATTATGAAGAGCCCTATTCCAAAATCATCTTTAATTAGCTTCATCAAATTCAAGCTTTCTTGATTAACGATTTTGCCATTCATCAAAGCATTCATGAATACATTCAATTCTGTAGGCGTTGATACAATGGCGCCTGCTCCTCTGGGAATACTCATATCGGTTTCTTCTTCCAATACCCATGTTGATATTTTACTGAAAGAGTAGGCTTCATTTTTTGATGGCTCAATTGCTTTCCCAACAAAAGTATTATTCAGTTTTAATGGACTGGTTATGTATTGTTCAATAAGTGTTGAATAGTCTTGTTTTGTAACATCTTCAGCAATTAGTGATAATAAGATATAGCCGCTGTTGGAATAAGAACTCTTTTCATTTGGTAGAAAAACATTTTTCTTCGACATGATCTTTTCTAACAATGCAGTTTTTGTAAAGTAATTCTTATGCCAGCCTCTTGCATAATTAGCATCATTGGTTAGATTATAAATGCCGCTTCTATGGCGGAGAAGATGCTCAATGGTAATATTTTCTGCTTGCTCTATTTGCGGATAGAATTGACTTAGTTTGGTGTCTAGCGATAACTTTTTCTCCTCAATGAGCTTCATGATAAGAGTAGCTGTAAAAGTTTTTGTGACAGAGCCAACTCTAAAACGTGTGCCAGAGTTGTTTTTACTTTTTGTTGCTATATTGGAAAAGCCATAGGGGCGATTGTATATTTCTGATCCATTTTTGAAAATCGAAATACTACCCATCCCTTTTTCATTTTGCTCTAACAAATCAAATAAACTGTCAAGTTTTTGTTTATTGAATGTCTGGGCCTGTGCCGTTGTGGTTAATACAATTAGCGAAATAATGTAGGCAATTTTCATTCTCATGTGTTTTAATAAATAATAACTATCATCAGCGATAGTGTAAATAAAGTTGCGAAGCTCTATTTATTGGTAGTAGGATTTACTACTAAAATAACTATACGGTATGGTAATCTTTTTAAAGGTATTGAATACTGAAATGAGAAACTTTACATTGGCGCTTTTTTACATTATAGCAAACAGACCATATCAATATTGATTTTCTCATGGAAAAAATACCTGCCAACTTCTCTAAAGCCATTTTGCTGATAATAAGAAAAAGCTCTTTGATTCGTTTCTTGTACACCACCCCAAAGAATGACTCGATCAACACCTTCTGAGATCAAAAACGATTTGACTGTGTTCCATAATAATTTCCCTAATCCCTTACCCTGCCATTCGTCTGCGAGTGATGGAGCAAACGTAGCATCTGTATGTTGATTCAGTTGTAAATCATAACTACTCAATCTTGTAGAGTCGTGTTCCAGATATCCTAATTTCACGATGGCATATCCTATAATAAAAGTACTGTTGGTTTCTATTATAATAAATCCTCTGTAATCAGGATGATGATATAAATATTCCAAAGCTTCCTTCGTAAAAGGATGCGGACCAAAACGATTTTGGGTTTCTTCATTTAAATGAAGGAGATAAGACAGTAGATTAGATAGATCAGTAGCAAGCCATTGCCTGCAAGTAATAGAGTGTGTCACAGATTCACAGATTATGCACAAAAAAATCGGGTAACAATTCCTTTACAATTTAATCATTGTATGGTTATGTTACAGTTGTCACTTGCAATAAATTATGCTTTATGAAAACACGGTCATGTACTTTGCTGGTAAATGCTACCGGTCAACTATTACAGCAGCATGCTTTTGATCATTTATCTGATGAGAAACTATCTCGTATGAACAGTTGTTTACACAAATTAGGCAATCAACAACAGCATGATGATGTAAGAAAGATCGAACATGAGTTGCTGAATTATTGTAAAGAGGCCAACCTATATGTAGATACTACTACGCCACATTCTTTACAACAATGGTTTGCGGTGATGAGTAGTTATGGAGAATCTCCTATGTCTGTGATGGGGACTCATCTTCAGGAAGAGGCAGAATAATTCTAAAACTAGTTCCTTTACCGCTTTCACTCCATCGTACAAAAAGTTTACCGCCATGGTACTCTTCAATGATGCGCTTGCTGAGTGGGAGTCCCAATCCCCAACCTCTTTTTTTGGTTGTAAAACCCGGCTTGAATACTTTGTTGATATTTACGCCGCTGATACCTTTTCCTGTATCTGTAACATCAATTTGTAGTTCCTCACGCGTGCTGTGTGCTTCTATCGTGATAGTACCTTTACCTTCCATCGCATCCAAAGCATTTTTAATTAGATTTTCAATTACCCAATCAAATAGTGGAGCGCTGAATTTTGGCTGAACCGGTAAAGGCTGTTTGGTAAATTCAAATTGTACTTGTCCGCCGGATCTCTTTTTCATGTAAGCAATCATCTGATCAATCTGCTCAAAAGGATCACCCGATTCTAGTTTTGGCTGACTGCCTATTTTACCAAAACGGTCTGTAATCAATTGAAGTCGCTTTACATCTTTGGCGATCTCAGGAACGATCTGTTGATTTTCTTCCTGCTGTTTAAGAATCTCTAGCCATCCTTCCAAACTAGAAACAGGAGTACCTAGCTGATGTGCAGTTTCTCTGGCCATGGCAGCCCATAATTGATTCTGTGCACTTCTATAGTGCGATTGAACAGCCATGATTGCAATCGCGATAAATAACGCCACAATGATCAATTGAATCAATGGATATAACTTTACTTCTTTGAGTAATTTGCTTTGTCCGTAGTAATAATGATTGGCAGTATAAGGTGAATCTTTCATCACCAATACTATAGGCTTATTATTGTATCGACGAAATTCTTCGAGTTTGCTTTGTAAATACGTGCTATCTGATGCCACCAAACTACTGTCTAGATTCAAATAGTTGCCAGTGATGCTATCTTTCTCATTGGTTTCAATGATCGGAATTTCCTGATTTTCTGATGAGATAAAAGTTGCCAGGTTTAGATTGGCGGTATCATATGAATTCAAAATGGTTCGTTGTGCCTCTACCCAAACAGTCACATACATTCTCTCTTCGGTAGCGATTTTCCCCGCAACATACTGCGAATAAAAAATCGTTCCGCTCACCAGAATCACCGCAATCACCACCAATATAATCCGCCAATTGATGCGCATGGAAAAGTTTGAGTGAAGATAGGGAAGAGGGAGGAAAAGTGAAAAGTGAAAGGTGAAAGGTGAAATCAGCCTTTTTCACGTTTCACTTTTCACCTTTCACTCAAAAGGCGCCCTAATGGACGCCTTTGGTTGTTGCTTGCTAAATATTACCCCCCGGAAATATTACAGGTTTGAATTTCTCGCCGGACTGAAGTCCGGCGCTATTTAAATTGGGACTTGTGTACTTGTTGTTTCCTTGTATCTTCTTTTTTTATTCTTGTTACTTCCGTGTCCCTTGTTTCTTCTTTCTTGTCTCTTAACTAAACAATCCACCTTTCTTTAAAGTCTTCACACCTTCACCAATTTTGAAACCATTGTTATAGATCTCAATTTTATAGTTGCCGGTTTGGTATTTGGTAGTTTGTTTCCAGTCAAAGCTTACAGGCGTTACTTTACCTTGCTCATAAGTAACAGATACTTTACTGGTATAAGTTTTTTCACCTTCTTCACGTGTAATGAATTTGGTGCCTTCGCTGATGACTTTGCCATCAGGTCCGGTAACACATACATAAATATCTTTTACACCACTTGGAGCAATACGATTTGGATCTAATACAAATGAGATACGCATTAGGTCAGCTCTCTTTGCTGTTGAAGTGGATTTTTCATTACCGCTATTGCGGATGTCAATCGCAGTGATTCCAATATTAGAAGCGTGAAGCGTAGAGGCAACATCTACTTTTTCATCGAGTTCTTTTTTAGTTGCACTCAGATTTTGCTGTAGATTTTCTTTTTCTGAAGTTAGTTGTGTTTTTTCAGTGCTCAACTGCTCATTGGCGGCAGTCAGCTGCTTATTTTCACCCTGTAACTTTTCGATCTCGGCAAATAATCCGTCGATCTTACCATTCAATTCACTGATCATTTGTTTTGCCTGAGCCAATTCAGCATCTGATGCATTCTTACGTTTCAGGATATTGCCAATGCTTCCTTTTAGTTTTTGAATTTCTGATCCACGATCTGCCAACGCACCTTGTAATTGGATATTACTTTGGGTTAAAGAATCAGCTTTAGCAGATGCTTCTAGAAACTCCTGCTGAATCGCATTACGTGCACTGTCCACATTAGAAATACGAGTTTCCAATTGACCAATGGTTTCAGTCGTACGGCTTTTATCATAGAAGATATAAGCCCAAGTAGCTAAAAGAGCTACTATCAGAATACCGTATATTACTTTACGGTTGTCTTTCTGCTCTGGAGCAGCATTCTGATCGTTGGTGTTGATGTAGTTCATACGTTGTAATTTTTCAGTTAACGGAATTTTAAACAGTGCTTATGCTCAAGGATCTGTTATTCATTGATATTGAAACAGTGCCCGCCGTACCATCCTTTATAGAACTGGATCCTGTATGGCAATCCCTGTTTTGCGACAAAATATCTAAAACCGTGCCAGAAGATATGG
>VFQN01004169.1_pt1 | contig 19446 bp, 20 predicted proteins | sample 3512371 | NCBI WGS metagenome assembly VFQN01 (sample SAMN10412370, study PRJNA504923) | tailings metagenome | isolation source: Replicate 2 from Balatoc abandoned mine | place: Philippines: Itogon, Benguet | collected 2017-08-28 | reverse complement strand
CTTCCCCGTCTTCTCGCTCTGGCGCGTCTTTCCCGCCATGATGTCCTTCATCATGGTGGTCACATCCGCTTTGCTCAACCGGGTAACCTGCATCTTGCCAATCAGCGGAATGATATGTCGATTGATCCGACCCAGGTCGGTGGACTTGGTGCTGGTCTTCTTCGGGCGACCGCCCTTGCCGAGGATCCGGCCCTGCTCGAGCTCCTTGATATATAGTTCGCAAAGCTCCTTCACCGTGATTGCCTTGCGAGCGCTGTTGCGGTTCTCCAGCGGATCATTGCCCTTGGCGACTTCCGCCAACGCCTGGATCGCGAGCATGCGGGCCTGTTCGGCGGTCACGGCGCCATGCCGACCAAGCTTCATGCGTCTGCGGACATTGTTGCCATTTCGGTAATCCACGAAGTATGTTCGCGTGCCCGACGGCATGATGAAGGCGCCGAACCCCTTCAGCTCGCTGCACCAGACGGTGTATTGGCTTTCGCGTGTCGGCGACTTGTCGACGACGGATTTCGTTAGTTTTGGCATATTCACCTCGCCTGAGGGGTCCAAAAAAACTCACCAAAAACTCACCAACAAATCGAAAAGGCTGGCGGTAGTTAGAGTAGCTTGGCGGACCCACTCTGTCAATAAAACCAATAAATCACAACGACTTATCTGGCTTTGGCGAAGGCTGGCGCAGCATGGAGTAGCGTTGCGTTTCTAGCTCCGAAGGTGGAGGCCACACGTTCGAATCGTGTCGGGTGCGCCAATTACCCTTAAATCTGCTTTGATTGCGAACGCCAAACACCGCCGATTGCCCTCTATGGCGCGATACTGCCGCCGATCACCGCACGCGCACCAAGCGGCATAGAGACCGCCGATGCTACGCTACAGCCCGATATATTTTGAGAGCAACGATGGCGGCTTTCGACCTCATTCCTATCGTCTATCGTTATGAATGAAGTCCCCTAAAGTGGACGCTCAGATGGCTGAAGCTGTCGCATTTTTTGGGATTTTCGCGACAAAGGAAAGTCGTAGTGAGGCCTGACGGCTGGAGCCGGGATGGGTCAGCCCTTGTTGACGAGTTCAAGGGTGTGCCCATCGGGGTCATGGACGTTGGCGGCGTAGTAGCCATCGCTGAAGTAGTGACGGATCGCGGGCTGGCCCGCATCTGTTCCGCCGGCCTCTAAGGCGGTGGCGTAGATCGCGTCCACAGCGGGTCGGCTGGAGACCGCGATCCCGACATAGTACGGCGCTGGTACTTCATTGACGACGCGCAGCCAGATGCTGGAGAGGTTCGGGGCGTAGAAGCCGTGGAGGCTCGGAACGCCCTCGGTGGTCGAGTCGTAGGAACCCATGACGCGCCAACCGAGTTCGCCGAGGAGGCGAGTGTAGAAGTCTACAGACCGGGTGAGGTCGGTGACGGGCAGGTAGATATGGTCGATCACTCTGATACTCCTTGGGTGATTGCGGGGTGCCCCCTGACCTGCTCCCCTGATGCGGACCTTGGTTTTGGGTTCGCCGCCGGCTAGCTCCATCAGCACTTCCTAGCCACAAGAATCCTAAACCGCACTAGCTGGACCGCATGATTTCCACTAAATGCGCCCAATGAAATGGGTTTGACGAGAAATCCAAGCGATTTCAGTGCCTTCCGGCCGGCCTTCATGGATCATTTTTGGAGGGCTATAGCGTAAACGTAATTATCATCATCACCCGGCGCGGTGCGCCAACCTCTCATCACAGATGTTGGCGTACGAGTTTTAGAGATCCCACTATCGACGTGCTTTGAGCCGGTCCGCTGACGGACTGAGTGACGGCCATGCTTCAGCTCAGGCGTCCGTGTCGTCCTCCACCAGGCATCGATCTTATGGCGTGCGTCTTTGCTGCCGGTTCTCGCAGAGACGGTCCATGAGAAAGTTTGCGCCCTCTGCAAGCGAGGTGCGCGCAGCCTCGAAGATCGTCGGAAACGCCTGCACTGGTGAATCACGCCTGTCGTCACATGAAGCCGTGTATCGACTCCGGCGCGCGACGTCGCGGTGGCGAGCCTCAGCGCATCGTCCAGCAACGTCTCGTCGTTGCCGACCTGGATGAGCGTCGGCGGAAAGCTGTGAAAGTCATCGTTGAGGGGCGTCGAGCCGGGCGGGCGACTGTCGACGCCGCCCAGGAACACTTCGGCGATCGCATGAACGCCCGCGGGTTTCACGACGGGATCGGTGGCCGCCCTCGCGACCATTGAAGGTGAGTTGGCGTTGAAATCCAGCATCGGGCTCATGACAAAAAGCGCGCCCGGGAGTGGACGGCCCGCCGCTTTGAGCCTGCTGACCAGTGAAACCGCCAACCCGCCGCCGGCGGACTCGCCGGCAATGGCGATACTGCAAGCTCTTCGATCCCTGCCCAGCGCGTCGTAGACTCGCTCGGCATCCTCCACCTGCGCTGGAAACCTGTATTCCGGTGCTAGTCGATAGTCCGGGACGAACACGGCGGCATGACTGCGCAAGGCGAGCGCCGCCGCCAGGTTGCGATGCGTCACCGACGATCCGCTGTAGTAGCCTCCTCCGTGCAGATAGATGACCGACCTGCCGGACGGCGTCGAGGAGCGCGGCCGCACCCACAGGCCCGGTACCCCACCGACCACTGCGCTTTCGGTCGTCACCCCGGCGACGCGCGGAAAGGATGCCATCAACTGTTGGAAAGCCTCCCGTCGCGCGAGAAGCGTCGTCGCGTTCGCAGTCGCATCGGTCCTCAGTCTGCTGAGTTCGTCGACAGTGATATCTGCCGCGTTGGAGGGAGATCCTCCGACCAGCAGCAATGCTGAAAGGAAAGCCGCGATGATGACGTGGCTGGTCCGCGCTTGAAGAGGCGCGTGCGCACCCGGCGGCGCGCTCAGACCAGCCGAGCGGCTACCGATCGAGAGAGATCCCACCTTAAGTGGTCCACGACTGGATCGGTCGGAAGCGGCAGCCGCGACCGATGAAGAACACAACGGCATTGTCATTGCGCGACGCCCCCATCTCCACCATTCGCATTGTTGACGGCAAGGCAGCCGAGCGCGCGACTACCGTCGCGCGGGACACTGCACTCGAAGGTGCCGCTAGCCCACGCCACCATCGTCTAGTCCAGGTATTTCGATGGTTGGCGGGATCCCCTACGAAAGTGTAGCTGCGCGGCGCCGCCAAGCGAACACGACCCTTGATCAGACCTTCACGGACCTCGCAAAGTCCACAAAGGCCCTGAGCGTCGCAGGCAGTTGGCGCCGGCTCGGATAGTAAAGATAAAATCCCGGATACTCCGGGCACCAATCTTCGAGGACCCGAACGAGTTTTCCTTGGTCAATCAGCTCATTCACTTGAGCTTCGAAAGCGAATGCGATTCCTGCGCCGTCGAGCGCTGCTTGCACCGCCAGGTCCTGCTCCCCGAGTGTGAGTGGTCCGTCGACCTCGACTGCAAGCTCCACCCCGTCGCGTTCGAACTCCCAGGCATAGTAGCGACCGCTTTCGAAGCGGAAGCGGATGCAGGGAATACCCTTCAACTCCTGCGGCGTTCTCGGCTTCGGGTAGCGCCGAAAGAAATCTGGCGACGCGACGTAGGCTGATCTTTGGCGCGGGCCGAGCGGAACGGCGATCATATCCTGGGCGATAACCTCGCCGAACCGAACACCAGCATCGAAACCTTCGGAGATCATATCCACAAAGGCGTTGTTGACGACGATCTCCACGTTCACGCCGGGATAGGCTGCCAGGAAGCGCGTGACCGTGGAGAGGAGAATGATCTGTGTTGAAGCGCGGGCGGCATTTATCCGCAGCGTGCCCGTCGGCGTGTCTCGAAAGGTGTTGAGGTCATCCAGCGCATCGTCGATGTCACGAAACGCCGGTGCGACCCGGGCGTGAAGCCGCTCGCCGGCCTCCGTTAACGCAACACTCCGGGTCGTTCGGTTCAGAAGCCGGATCCCCAGATGCTCCTCCAAAGTACGGAGCGCGTGGCTCAATGCTGACGCGGTAACGCCCAGCTCGTCGGCAGCCTTCCGGAAGCTCCGGTGCTTGGCGATCACCAGAAACGTCGCCAGGTCATTGGGTTCGATTCGCTGCATTGCTGAATTGTGTTCAATAACCCGCTAAAAATCTAGGGCATAGTCTCACCAATGCGATGCGCACTAGGTTGGAAGCATAACGGTGGAAGCACCGATGCAACGCGGAGAGGTGCCGCGCACGCCTTCAGGATGCTTTTGAGATGGGCCGGTCGGCCTGTGCGGCGGCATCCGGGAATCCGATGGCCGTGACGCGGCTTCCGCGGTGACTAGACCCAGGTATAGGGCGCGTCACCGGGAGGGACAGGATCCTCCAACGATTTGCCTATCGCGGCTCGACAACAGTTCGATCCGCAGAGTCTTGGGCGACTTCTAGCCTTTGCGCAGAAGTGCAGCCCGTTTCGCGAGGTGGCCGATGGCTAGCGCAGACAACGACCCGGCGGAAGACGCTCTGCCCAGTACGACGATCAGCCGGCGCGAAGTGATCGTGGTTACGGGTGCATCCATCGCGGCTGCCGGGTTGGGTCTTCGCGTGGCCGAAGCCCAGCCAGCGTTTGACGCTCGCGCAAGAGGGGATTCGTTGACCGTGCTGATCCGCCTGGTGGTGAACGGCGTCGAGCATGTTCTCGACGTCGATCCGCGACAGTCCATTCTTGACGTCCTTCGCGAGCGTCTGACGCTGACGGGAACGAAGAAGGGTTGCAACCAAGGCGCCTGCGGGGCGTGCACGGTCCTCGTCAATGGAAAGCGCGCGAACAGCTGCCTGACCTTGGCGGTCATGCACGATGGGGCAAGTATCACGACGATCGAGGGGCTCAAGCAAGGCGACACGCTGCACCCGCTTCAATTGGCTTTCGTCGAGCACGAGGGTTTTCAGTGCGGCTACTGCACGTCTGGACAGATCATGTCGGGTGTCGCGTGCATCGCCGAGGGGCACGCGCATTCTCTGGATGAGATTCGCTTTTGGATGAGCGGAAACATCTGCCGATGCGGTGCGTATCCAGGCATTTGTGCCGCAGTGCATGCGGTCGCGGAGGACAGCTGATCATGGTCCCCTTCACGATCGGCAAGCCTGCCTCGGAACTCGAGGCGATCGCCGCTGGAGCTCGTGGTGGCCGCTACATCGCCGGCGGGACTAGGCGAGACCAGCTACGTCTACGACGAAGATCATTTCTTGCTGACCGCAGTTGGGCTGCCGACGATCATCGAGGTGACGAACGCAAGCGAGGACGCTCCTTACACGGCGTTGCAGTTGAACCTTGATCTGCAGGCCGCGAGGCAGGTGATTGCCGAGTTCGATTCATTCGGGCTAGCCCAGGCACGCAGCGAGCCGGGAATCGTCACCGGTCCGGTCGATTTGGAGCTGCTGGACGCCGTGGCGAGGCTGGTGCGCCTTCTCGACGCTCCGCGAGACATTCCCATGCTTCATGCAATGATCCATCGTGAGATCGTCTACCGGATCCTCGCAGGGCCCGCGGGAGAGCGCTTGCGCCAGATCGTCCAGGTTGGATCGCAAGGTGGGCGCATCGCCAGGGCGGTCGAGAGGCTTCGGCGTGACTTCTCCAAAAGGTTGAGCATCGAGGAGCTCGCCGAGGAAACGGGAATGGGTGTGTCCACCCTGCATCACCATTTCCGGGAGATCACCACCATGAGCCCGCTTCAGTTTCAAAAGCAGCTGCGCCTGCATGAGGCCCGTCGGATCATGCTGACAGAAGACATCGATGCCGCGAGCACTGCGTTTCGGGTCGGCTACGAAAGCGTGACGCAGTTCAATCGAGAATACCGCCGTCTCTTCGGAACGCCTCCTGTCCAGGACGTGAAAGCGCTGCGCGCGGCACATTCGGCGGACGTCATGTCTCATCTGTATGCCGCGCCACCTACAAATCTGCACTGACGCCACGTGCAGAGTGGGTCGAAATCGCCGTTCGTGCAGCGCGTGGCGCGTTGGGCTTTGATCCAAGATTGGACGATACGACAAAAACTACGGACGCTTCGCTGTGAGGCGTCTTCCGAGGTTGGGCTAGTCTGCGGCAACCATCAAGTTACCCGCGATGGCAGCAATTCATCGCCAGGAAGTCGCAGCTATGCATGTAGAAGGAAGTGTAGCCCTCGTCACAGGGGCGAACCGAGGTATTGGCAAGGAATTCGTGCGCGCTCTGTTGGAGCGTGGCGCAAGAAAGGTCTATGCGACCGCCCGAAACCCCGATTCGATTGAGATCGATGGCGTTGAGCGAGTTGCGCTCGACATAACCAGTCCGAGACAGGTGGAGGCAGCAGCGGCGATCGCCGGAGACGCAACGGTGTTGATCAACAACGCCGGGATCGCCACGAACCAGCACCTCGTTGCCGGAGAAATGGACCTGATCCGACTGGAGATGGAGACGCACTTCTTCGGGCTCCTTCGCATGGTGCGAGCCTTTGCGCCCATTCTCGGGCGCAATGGGGGCGGAGCCATCGTGAATATGCTCTCCGTGACGTCCTGGTTCAGCTATCCGGGGGCTGAGGCCTACTCGGCCGCGAAGGCTGCGGCCTGGAGCCTCACCAATAGCATTCGCATCGAGCTTGCAAAGCAACACACCCTCGTCGTCGGGGTGCAGCTTGGGGCGACCGACACGGACATGATGAAGGGCATCGACATGCCGAAGAACCATCCGGCGAACGTGGCGAATGCCGCGCTCGATGCGATCGAGGCGGGCGACTGGGAGGTGCTTGCGGACGACATGACCCGCAAGATCAAGGGTGCCATGTCTCTGGATCCAAAGGCGCTCTATGCCGATCTCATCGGATAGCAGGACGAGCGAAGTGCCCCGGCCCCTCCGGACGATGGCGGGCGAACGCGGCTTGATTAGCGGTCGATCGTCCATCAGTTGGCGCCCATGGACCTCCTCGGAGACGTACTGACATCGATGCAAGTGGAGAGTGCGCTATTCGCGCATCTTCGCTTTCGCGCGCCTTGGGGTGTCGCCTTCAGGACGGGCGATCAAGCGCGTCTCGTCGTCGTCGCCAGTGGCAGTGGTTGGCTGCTGAGCGAGCGCTTCTGCGAGCCGCTCTGGGTCGAAAAAGGCGACTGCCTCATCATCAAGGCGGGCTCCGCGTTCACCATTGTGAGCGAGGCAGGAGCCGAGATCGTTCCGTGCGAGACAGTGTTCTCCGAGATCACCGGCCTTACCCATGAGTATGGTGGCAACGGCGCGGTCACGGAACTCGTGTCTGGTCGGTTCTATTTCGATGAGGACGCAGCCGAGCCCCTGCTCACGCTCTTGCCCGAGATCTCGCACGTCAGACTTTCTTCACCGCACGACGAATTGCTACAGCGGACACTTGAGCTGGTCGGACTTGAAACAAAATCGCACGGCGTGGGTGCAGGCGTTGTCGTTGGGCATCTGATCAATGCGCTGTTTGTGCAGGCCCTGCGAGCATGGTGCGAGCCCGAAGCGGGCAATGCGACAGGCTGGTTGGCCGGTTCACGAGAACCTCGCCTCGCCCGCGCGCTTAGGGCCCTCCATTCCGACATAGCCTTCCCCTGGACCATAGCCATGCTGGCCCGAGAAGCTGGCATGTCCCGATCGAGTTTCGCGGCGATGTTCAAGGCGGTCCTCGGCGAAACGCCGCTCGATCACATGACACGATGGCGCGTTTATCGCGCCAAGCTGCTGCTGAAGCAGGGCGTGAGCATGCCGGATGTGGCCGATCGAGTCGGATATGAAACCGATGCTGCCCTGAACCGTGCCTTCAAGCGCATGGTGGGGATCGCTCCCGGAGCCTGGCGTCGCGCCAATACCACTACCGGGCATTTGCGGCTGCCGCCGTGGGCTGTGATTCGAGGCGAAGATGCAAGACAAACGACGGCAGCGTGACCCCCGGCTACCAGCGATGCCACTGGTCCATCCGCGAACACTCAACTCGACAGCGAAGGCTCGTGGTCAGCGAGTGCACTCTGCCGGAGGGCGTGTCATTGGCGCGCGTCCGTGTACTCGTCAAATCGGGGCGGCGAACCCACGCCTCGATCAAGCCACGCTAGCTTCGCGGAGACATAGGCGATCATACGATCTATGTGATCGCGCTTCTTCTGCAATGAGCTCAATTGCCCCTCAAGGACGAGCTTAGAGCGTTCCGGCGTCAATTTCCCTGCTGTGTTTTCTTCGAGAAGAACCGCGATTTCTTTCAACGATAGGCCGAGAGACTGCTGCATGCGAATCAAACCAACCGTTTCGACGTCCTTCTCCGTAAATACTTGGTAGGGGCGATTGCCACCTTTGGAGCCGGTCGTCGGATTCAGCAGACCGAGGCGCACGTAAAAGCGAACGGCATCAGGCGTGAGACGCGTTCTTTTCGCGAACGTTGAAATGAGCATCTCTAGCCTATTGACCATGGACTACACTCCACACCTATACCTGATGGCTGTCAAGAAATGGAGACAGTGAATGGCAAGCACGCGAGGTGACGCACCATCGTCCGAGCCCGGCACGAATGCCGGTTCAGAGCAGACGCGGTCCAAGGTTGCCATCGTGGGCGCGGGCGCAATGGGCGTGATCACCGGCTTTCATTTTCATCTCGCCGGCACTGAGGTCACATTCGTCGTCAGGCCGGAGCAACTGGGTGATGCGCGATCGTCTTTCGTCCTCTACTCATATGACGATGCATCGTTGAAGCGCTTCTCTTCGTTTTCTGTCGTCGGCGGCCCCAAGGATCTGGATGGTGGCCACATCGATTTCGTCATTCTCACGCCCGACGGCGCGGCGCTGGCAAGCGAGGGCGGTCGCGCCATGTTGCGCGAGCTCGGGGACGCCTTGCGGGACCACAGTGCTGTCGTCGTCGTGGGCGCAGTCGGCATAGGCCTTCGGGAACTGGTCATCGGCGAGACTGGGCTTGCCGGCCACCGCGTCATCGCGGGTCTCTTCGCCATGTTGGCGCACCCGGTGGAAGGCTTCGACCTGCCGATCCACCCGCCCACGGATGCCGCCCTGCTCGCGCAGGCCCAATTTGCATATCGCCATCTCAACGAAGGCGGATTCCTGCTGGAGTCACGAAACCCGCGTGCGGTCGAGCAATTCGTGAAGCTCTATGATCGATGCGGAATCGCCAAGTGCCTGACTGCGACGCCCGAGCAGTTTGCGACGATGATCCACGAGAGCGGGCCGATCAATCTCCTGGTCGGGTTCGGCAATCGTCCTAACTCGGCAGCTCTGGTCGAGGACGAAGAGCTTTGGTCGCTCACGATTGAATCGGTGCGAGCCATCCTCGGGCTCTCCGAGCACGGTGAGGCTGGCTCCCAAGCAGCGAGGGCTCTGACGTCCGAAGGGGTTCTCGCGGGCCAAAAGGCGCTGGAGGCCGCAGCGCTTCCGCTCGACTATGCCGCATTTAATGCGCGCCATCACGGCGAGAAGGTGCATGCGGCCGACGTCGCCATGCTTCAAGGCTGCATTGTCCGGGGCGAGGCCGAAGGTCGCGATATGACGGCGCCGCGCCGCCTTCTTGAACGTCTCGGCTACGCGGGTCCGAGACTATGAGTCCGTCATTCGAAGTTGGCGCGAAGCGAGCGCGCACCTGGTTCCCCGGTGAGGCCTGATGAAGGCATCTCTCGCGTCGAAAGCCGCGTACAAGGAGCCGTCGCCGCTGCCTTAGGTTCATTCGCGTGATGCTGGCGCCTTGCTCGAGCCCGCCTCTCAAGAGCGCGCATCATTCATTGGCGAGAATTGCAATCTGTGACCATCGGCGCGCATAAGACAGCAATGCCCGATCGACTGTTCGATCTGAGGTATCTTAGATTGGCTGCTGCGGCGCGAGAGCATGGTAGTTTTCGTCGTGCGGCCGAAGCGCTCGGCGTGCATCAGACGGAGGTTGGCCGCAGAGTTCGCGCCTTGGAAGAACGGCTTGGGATCGAGCTTTTTGAGCGCAGGCGTAGCGGTGCCCGGCCAACAGCGGCAGGAGAGACATTTCTTCGCGAAGCTCAGTTCGGCATTGAGCAGATCGCTCGAGCAGCCGCATTTGTCGCGTCGGAGCGAAAGTCGGAGGGCGGCGAACTCCGCGTTGGGATCCTCGCGTCGCTCTCAACTGGCTTTCTGCGGGCGCTGATAAAACAGTACGCGGAGAAGTATAGCGGAGTGCGTCTGCTTTTTTTCAAAGGAACACCTGAGGAGCACTGCAGCGCGCTGTTGAACGGGAAGATCGATATAGCGTTTGTCACCGGAAAGCCGGAAATCCCGGGGTGTGACAGCCGGTTCCTCTGGATGGAGCAGATACTGGTTGCGCTCCCGAGCAATCATCTTCTCGCATCGGAAAACGAGATCAGGTGGACCGACGTGCGCAACGAGCATTTCCTCGTAACCAAAAGCGGGCCGGGTCGTGAAATTAAGAATCATGTGATCCGGAAATTGGCTCAACCCGGATTTCAGCCGGACATCACGACGCACGATTTGCAGCGCGATGATCTGATGCAACTTGTGGCGATGGGGTTTTTCGCCGGAAATGACGCAAGAATTCGTCCAGTGGTATCAAGCGGAGAACAGCAAGACGGGGAGCGGCTTGCCTGAGCTTGGGAGATCGGATCTCAGTTCTGAAGAAGCTGGGCGGCGTCAAGCCGCCGTGGATCGTTTCATCACCGAAAGAACAGCGCGTCGGAAAGCCGAGATTGGCGCGATTCAGAAAAGGGCCGCAATGAGGTGTCCTCCGGCCGTTCCATCGCGCTCTGCCAATTAGCCATTGCTGCGAAGCGACGATACCAATTCCGACGTTACCCTTCATGCAGGACTGGTCAGGTCGGGGACGAGCAGTGCCATATCAAGGGATATTAGCAAGTTTACAAGAAAATGATAAACTGACATAACCTCGCTATGGATGCCCGACGAAACCCTTTCGCGCCTGGCGCTGGCACTCGTCCTCCCGAACTGGCCGGCCGAGATGCGCTGCTCGAACGCAATGCGATCGCTCTCGATCGAATCCGGATGGGCCGGGCAGCGCGCCCCTGCGTTCTGTATGGCCTTCGCGGTGTCGGCAAGACCGTGCTGCTGACGGCGATGAGGGACGCCGCTGAAGGGGAGGGGATGGCCATCGTTGCGATCGAAGCACCGGAGAATCGATCGCTTCCCGGTATTCTCGTGCCAGCGATGCGCGCTACGCTGCTCAGGCTCGATCGCGTGAAGCAAGCGTCGGAAGGCGTAAAACGTGCGTTTCGCGCACTGGCTGGTTTCGCGAAGCTCAAGGTCAAATATGACGACCTCGAGGTTGGCTTGGACTTTGATGTCGAACCGGGCCTCGCCGATAGCGGCGATCTCGAAGCAGACCTTTCCGATTTGATTGTCGCGATCGGCGAGGCTGCCAAGGAGAAGGGTTCCGCGGTCGTCTTGATCATCGACGAACTGCAATATGTCCCTGAAGAACAGCTGGCTGCATTGATCAGCGCCCTTCACCGGGCGAGCCAGAAGCAGCTTCCCGTCACAATGGTCGCGGCGGGGCTGCCACAACTTGTCGGCCAGATGGGGCAGGCCAAGTCATACGCAGAGCGGCTTTTCGAGTTCGTAGCGGTCGGTCCGCTCGATGATATTGCGGCTCGCGATGCCATTCGGCTTCCAATCGAGCGTGAGGGGGAAGCCGTCGATGATGCGGCGCTGGATGCGATCGTTGAACAGACCCAGGGCTATCCGTACTTTCTTCAGGAGTGGGGGAAGCACAGTTGGGATGTTGCCGATGCTTCACCGATCACGGGCGACGATGTCGCGGTGGCGACACGCAGTGCTCTTGCGGAACTGGATGCCAGCTTTTTCCGTGTGCGGTTCGATCGCCTGACACCGGCCGAGAAGCGCTATTTGCGTGCGATGGCAACGCTTGGCGCTGGACCTCACCGTTCGGGGGATGTCGCCGAAGCGCTGGGCGTGAAGGTTTCGAGCGTAGCGCCTACGCGGAACAGCCTGATTTCCAAAGGTATGCTCTACAGTCCCGCACATGGTGATACCGCGTTCACCGTCCCATTGTTCGATGCGTTCATGCGCAGGGTCATGCCAGTAGGATAAGCGCGCCTCCGACACATTGGATTATGTGATATAGCTATCGGACCACGCGATCGCTGACGCAATGGACCGCTTTCGGGAGCGAGCGGCGGAATGTCAGACCCGTTCAAGGTTCGCTACGGCTATGTCGATATCGAGGCCTCCCCTCTGATGCTTATTCGACCAGTCCGGGCGGCCCTTCATGCTCGACAGGCGCCGGCACCGACGCGCGACGCGCGGCGCCGAAGGTCATGCTCCACAGCACGCCGTCCTTTCGGATCAGCCCATGCATGAGCGCTGCCCCGAGGTGCGCCAGGATCAGCGCGAAAAAGGCCAACGCGATGACCGTATGCAACTCGCGAAGCGCGAAATAATAGCGCAGATCGTGCGGCAGGATCGGCGGCAACGATAGATCCTTGGTCAGCACGATCGGGTAGCCACCGGCCGACAGCATCGCCCAACCGATCAGCGGCATCGCCAGCATGGCGGCATAGAGCAACAGATGCGACCCCTTGGCAACGATCTGCTGGACCTTGGGCAGATCCGCGGGCAGGGGCGGCGCACCGGTCGAGAGCCGGATGGCGAGACGCAGCAGAACGAGAACAAACAGGGCGGCCCCGATCGGCCGGTGCAGCTGGAGCAGCACCGAATAGGCCGGGCCCACGGTCGAGACCATGCCGACGCCGATGAACAGCATCGCCAGGATGAGCAGCGCCATGGTCCAGTGGATCAGCCGAAGCGGAAGCGCGAACCGGGTACGATCGGGGCGGCTCATTGGACGGACTCCTTGCCGCGAAGGTCCTGGCCGATCGCGCTTGGCCCGGGCGCCTCGCCAGCCCGGCGACCGAAGGATGTCGAATAGACCTTGGCGCGCGCGGCGAGCAGCGGATCATCCGACGGCGCCATGCCGGCCGGAAGAACGGTGGGGTCGAAATTCAGGTCGCGGCAATTGCCGATTTCCTCTGGCTCCACCTTCGAAACCGTGAGCGTGCCGACATCAATCGTCCGATGCGGCCCCGTCCAGGCGACGGTCGCCTTGTTGGTCACGTCACCGGGGTTGGCGACGACGACCACCAGATGCCAGCGCGAGGGCCCCTTGGCCGTGCGCGCAACCATTTCCTTGAACAGATAGTCGCGCGGCAGGCTGTCGAGCTTTGCCTTGTCCAGACCCTCGAGCGCGGCCTCCGGCACCATTTGCCAGCGGACGTACCGCGTCTCCCCGGCGGCGTTGGTGAAGCGGAAGGCGTTGATGCTGTAATAGGTCGCATTGCCAAAGCTGTTCGGCAGTACAGCCTGCTTGATATAGTCTTGGAACGCCTTGGTCTCCGGATGCCGTCCGAGATAGGCCTTCATCATCGCCGGATCGGGCTTGCCCGTTTTCGGATCGGGCGTGCTTGCGCGTTGCAACTCCACGAAGGATTGCGGATCGGCCACCGGAAAAATCGGCGTGTGGTCCATCCCCGTGCGCCATTCCTGATGATCGGGCGTGCGCAGGATCAGCGCCATCGAATGGAACACATTGCGCCCATCGCCAGCGAGCGGATTGCCGCCGGCGAGCGAGAAGCGCCCAATCACTGGATAGCTGCCCCTGGCGAAGATGCTGGCGCGGCTCAATGTTGCGCCGGCGCCGTTCGCGGCGAAATCGCCGACCAGGCAGAGGCCCTTGGCATGCGCCCGACGATAGCCCGGATGCGGGCTGCCGCTATTCTGCTCGAGCGCATCGGCGACGTCGCCGCCATTCAGGCGCCTCGGTCCGATCCAGCCCGCCGCCCAAGCGAAGCCGCCGACCAGGAGGAGAAGAATCGCGGCGATGATCGCATAAGGGCCGATCGGCCGGGGAGGGGAGGGGGCGTCCATCATCTGCAGTCCGAAATGTGATCGATGCGAGATGGACATCCGGCGTCCGGCTTTATTCCGGCCGTCCACCGAATTCTTTTCGGGGTCAGCTCCGGGCGATCATCTGGTCCCGCGCATGATCGGCGATCGGGTGGATGCGTTCGGGCAGCAGCGCGCCCGCGATGCTGTAGCCGAGCCCGTTGCGCGACCAGCTCACCGATCCGATCGTGCCGTCCATCTCCTCCGACATCGAGCGGTTCTGGTCGATCGTCATCGGTCGCGTCAGCATCACCAGGCGCGTTCCGGTCCGATCCTCGTACATGGCGAGCAAACCCGCGCCATGCGGCGTCGCGACGAGGCGCCCGCCGAGCAGCCGGAAGCCAACCGACGACAGATCGGGAATCGAAACCGGCCGATTGAGCCGCGCGCTACCCCAGGCGATGAGCTGATCGCGATCCGCCGCGGCGATTTCTACCGGTCGCGCGTGATCGGGCGCATAGACGGCATAGCTGTCGGCCGCTTCCCGAGCGAGCGCGGCGATTCCGCGCGCAGGCTGCATCTGGCCGTGCAACGTCCAGCCGCCGGCGGCGCCCACCATCAGCAGCAGCGCCGCCGCCGCTGCCTGCCAGCCGCTTCCCCACCGCGGGCTCCGTCGCCGCGCGATATGCTCGACCCGAAGCTCGGGCGGGATAGGTTCCTCGGCGATCGGGCGCAGCAGGTCGCGCAACAGGGCGCGCTGGCGTCGCAGATCCTCGATGCGCGCCAGCTCGGCCGGGTGCTCGGTGAGCCAGGTGCGAACCTCGGTGTCACGGCGCGCCTCGAGCCGCCCGTCGACATGGGCCTGAAGATCGTCTTCGGTAATCGGTCGGCTGGTCACTTCACTCTCCGCAGGTGCGGGACGGTTCGAGGTTCGGTTCCATCGAGGATGCGCCGCAGCCGCTCGCGGGCCCGCGACAGGCGCGACATGATCGTGCCGAGCGGAACCTGAAGGGCAGCGGCCGCCTCCTCATAGGAGAGGTCTTCGACGCTCACGAGCAACAGCACCGCGCGCTGATCGTCGGGCAGCTGGCCGATGGCGCGGAACACATCCTCCTGGTGCAATGCCTGGTCCTGTCGTGGCGCCTGCGCGAACGCGCCTTCCGCCACCGCCTCGATCGGCATATGCGGTCCACGGCGCCCCTTCTGCTTCAGGCGATTGACCGCGAGATTGTGCAGGATGGCGTAGAGCCACGGACGCACGGAGGCACCACGACGTTGCCCCCATCGGGAGATGGCACGCTCCAGGCAGTCCTGCACCAGATCGTCAGCCGCCGCCGCATCGTGCAGCAACGCACGGGCATAGCGACGCAGGCCGGGAACCAGGGGCTGCAATAGCTCAACAAGATCGCTCAGCGGGTTCTCCTCGGCGAATTCTATCCGATGGACAACCGCGTCGCCATTTTATTCCCGCGGCCAAAAATTCGCGCGCGACCGTTTTCAGGCAGGTTAGACGCGGCGCAACAGCTCGCCCGTGCCAATGACCTCGAAGAGATCCCGTCCGAGGGGACGCACCGCCTCGCCGGTGCTCAGCTCCAGCCGCCGGCTGCCGATCAACCGGCGCGCCCCCCGGGCGGTTTCCACCTCGCCATGATGGCGAAGCTCAACCACCGTCAGCCAGCTTCCATCGTCGCCCGCGACGCGGAACCGTCCCAGGACTTCCTGGTCGGTCATGCCGGACGACGACCTCTCGAAAGGGCGGAATTGTAATCGGTGCGCGCCATATCGCGCCATGTAGGCTGTCCGCCAACGTCTCGGAAGCGTTCGATCGGGCGAGAGCGGAGGTGCGCCGCTGCCCGGCCGTCTCATGATCGCAGGCGGCGCCAGTTCAACCAGCGGTCGCGTGAACGGAGTGGTCGACAGATCCCATGCACCGTGCAAGGCATCGCCAAAGATCTGTCGAGGCCCCATGACCGAGAAGAAGCAATCCAACGAGGAAGAAGCGCCGGAAAGCGTGTCCGACGTCCCGGTCCAGATGGTGAACTGCTATTCGCGGCTCTGGCAATTCGAGACCTGGTTACGCACGATGGTCTATGTCGAGCTGAGGGCGCTGTTGGGCGACCAGTGGTCGGATGGCATCGATGCCACGCCGCGCTCGTTCAACGCCGACAAGGCGCTCACCCATATGCCGACGCCGGAAATGAACGCGCTCAGCTATGCCACCTTCAGCCAGCTGCTCCAGCTCGTCACGCGATATTGGGATTGCTTCGCCTGCTATTTCCCGCCGCAGAATCTGTGGGATGCGAAACTCAAGGAGGTGGGCCAGATCCGCAACCGCGTCGCGCATTTCCGGATAGGCCATGCCACCGATCATGAACGCTTGACCCTGTTCCTGCGCGATGTCGACAAGGGCTTCTGGCAGTTCTGCACCAGCTACAATGCCGGCTTCCCGATCCTTCCGCCGCGATCGAACCCGGTCGCGAGGAAGTTCATGCCGCTCGATCCGTTGCCGGATGTGCGTATCGGCAGGAAGACCTGGGCGGTGGCGGGCCATCGCAACACCGAGCTCCCGGTCGGCGTGAAAATCTCGTCACAGCGCCGCCCCTGGCACGCGAACCGGCTGGTCGATGGTGACGCCGGTCATCTCTATGACGTGCAGATCTTCGCGCAGGATAATCGCTTCTTCGATTATGGCGATCTGCTCGAACGTACCGAGGCCCTCCATCGTCACCTCGTCCATGTCGCGCTTGGCAATCTCGGTGACACGGTCCGGATCACCATTCCGGCGATCCTCGGCAAGAAGCGGGTGATCCCGCTCATCGCCCAATTCCATGACGCTGCCCTCACCAACGTCCGCCGTGGCACCGTATTGCCGGAGGGAAGGGCCAACGCCACGGCGAATGCATGGCCCGAGCATGTCATCGGCCCAAAGAATCCGCTCACCTTCCTCAGCCCCGATATGCCCTGTTCCTTTTTCGGGATATGAGGCACTTCAGCGATAGACCGTCGCAGCGACCTCCCGAACCAGCTCGCGGAACCAGATCAGCGCCGGATCGCGCGAGCGTAGCCGATCCCATACCAGCGTGTTCGAGAGCGGCGCTGTCATCAACGGCGACGGGCGGATCGCGAGGCCGAACTGCTCCTCGAACCGGCCGGCCAGCGCCTCGGACAGGGTCGTGAGACAGTCGGTCGTCGCGATCGCCGCGAGCGCGGCTATGAAAGAGGGCGTCGTCAGCGTCACTTCGCGCGACAGGCCGCGCGCGGCGAGGCCCGCGTCGATCTCCGACTGCCCGTCGCCGAAAATCGAGACAGCGGCGTGCGGAAAGCGCACCAGATCCTCCACCGCCACCGGTCCCGCCGCCAAGGGATGGGCACGGCGCATGACGAGCGCCAGCCGATCCTCGCCGAGCGACAGGCTCTCGGTGCCGGGCGGAAGCGGCGAGGAGGCGAGCGCGAAGGCGAAATCGATCCGGCCCTGCTGAAGATCCGTCACCGTTTCCCGTCCATAGCCCTGGACCGCCAGGCGCAGTCCCGGTGCTTCGCGAGACACGCGCCGCATGATCTCCGGCACCAGCAGCAGCGTATGGACGTCGGCCGCGACGAGGCGGACCGTGCGCCGCTCCACAGCGGGATTGAAAGCCGTATCGCGGAACAGCGCGCTGACCTGCTCCAGTGCCGCCGCGACCTGCGGTGCCAGTCGCTCGGCCTTGGGTGTCAGAGAGAATGCACCTGCCTGGCGAAGGAGAAGCGGATCGTCGAAGAGATGGCGCAGGCGCCCGAGCGCGCGGCTCACCGCCGGCTGGCTCAACCCGACATCCTGTCCCGCCTGGGTTACATTGCGCCGGCGCAACAAGGCATCGAGGACCGGCAGCAGGTCGAGGTCGATGCCAGAGAGATGCGTTTCTGCCATAAGGAATATATCCAATATGCATGTGACGCATGATGTGGTCCAGCGCTATTCCCAGGGGCGAACCACCTCGAGAGGATAGATGCGTGGACGGTGACGACCTGATCTTCGGCTATGGGCCCGCCGGCAAGGCGATCGCCACCCGGCTCGCGGCCGCCGGACGCCCGGTCCGGATCGCGCAGCGCTCGCGCCCCGGTCTTCCGCCGGGCATGACCTTCGTTCCCTGCGACGTGCTGGACCTGCCACAGGTGATGGCCGCCGCGAAAGGGGCGGCCCGGATCATTATCGCGATCGGCTTTCCCTATGACGCCAAGGTCTGGGCGTCCTGTTGGCCGCGCGCGATAGCCAATCTCCTCACCGCCGCCGAGGTCACCGGCGCGCCGACGCTTTTCTTTGACAATATGTATATGTACGGCCCGCAGGACGGGCCTATTCGCGAGACGAGCCCATTTGCCCCATGGGGCGGGAAGCCCGCCGTTCGTCGTTCGATCAGCGCGATGTGGCAGGAAGCCGCAGCCGCTGGGAAGGTGCGCATGAGCGCGCTGCGTGTGTCGGATTTCTTCGGCCCTGGCGTCAGCAACAGTCATCTCGGGGATACGCTGTTCGGCCGGCTGGCCAAAAGCAAGCCGGCCCTCTTCGTGGTGCCCGTCGACCAGCCCCATGATGTCGCTTATCTCCCGGATGCGGCGCGCGCTGTCGAAACCCTCTTGGACGCGCCCGAGGATGCCTGGGGGCAGGTCTGGCACATGCCTTGCCCTAAGACCCGGACCTTTCGCGAGATCGTCGCGATCGCGGCGAAGGCGATGGGCCAACGGCCGCGCATCCAGACCATCCCCACGGCCCTCCAGCCGGTGCTTCGCCTCGCGATGCCGATGCTGCGCGAAGTGCACGACATGCGCTTCCTCTTCGACCGACCCTACAAAATCGATGCGTCGAAATTCACGTCGCGCTTCTGGTCGGACGTTACCCCCATCGAGATGGCCGTCGCCGAGACGGCGCGCGCTTTCCGGGACGCAGCCCTCCATGCGCAGGGTCGTGCCGGTAGGATGAGCGCGCCTCCGGCGCATTGGAATATATGATATAGCTATACCACTGGCATATTAGCATCGGAACTTCCGAGGATTGAGTGACCTTGCAATTTATGCTATAGATATGCTGTGAAGGTAGTTCGGACTGATAAATTGAGGTCGTTGCTCGATGCGTGGGAGCCGCATACCGTGGCGACCAGTCCGCATCTGAAAGCGCTCGGCTTCACCGCGCAAGACGTGCAGAACTACACCGCCTCGCATTGGTTGGTCTCCCTCGGCCGCGGCGCATTCAAGCGCCCGATGGAAACCGTGACCTGGCAGGGCGCGCTCTACAGCGTCCAGTCGCAGCTCAAATTACCAGTCCATGTGGGTGCGCTAACGGCACTCGAGATGACCGGCAACAGCCACTATCTGCGGTTCGGAGAGAGCAAAGCCTATCTCTTTTCGCCGCTGCGCGTGGTTCTGCCGGCATGGTTTCAGACCCACTGGGGGGACGAGGTCCGGCATATGCAAAGCAAGCTTTTGCCGACCGAACTCGGGCTCACCGAGCAGCGATCCCCGGAAGGCTACCCATTGACGACTGCCACGCCAGAGCGCGCTATATTGGAGCTGCTCCACCTTGCACCCAAGGAATTCGATCTCGTCGAGGCCGGCCAAATCGTCGAAGGCATGACGTCGCTTCGGCCCAAGCTCATGCAATCCCTGCTCGAA
>VFQN01004168.1_pt1 | contig 19447 bp, 34 predicted proteins | sample 3512371 | NCBI WGS metagenome assembly VFQN01 (sample SAMN10412370, study PRJNA504923) | tailings metagenome | isolation source: Replicate 2 from Balatoc abandoned mine | place: Philippines: Itogon, Benguet | collected 2017-08-28 | reverse complement strand
AAGGCGCCATACCTCCACTCCCACAAGCTCCACTCCAGCGCCGGACCCTGCCTACTGCCTGCCACACCAGGACGTGCTAATGGCTGGCGCCAAGCAGCAGGCATGGACTGGTGCGGCGGGCAGTAGGCAGCGTCCGGCGCTGGAGTGGAAAGAAAGAAAGAAAGTGTTACGCTGCAGCGAAGCACTACTAGCGTGGGTTAAGGGAGTCAATGTCTGGAGAATCCTAGGGGATCCTAGGGACACTGAGCTACCGCGGGGCGGGGTACTTCCAGGATCTCTAACTACGTAGTAAGCAGGCCTTGGGTTTGCACCCTCCCCCGCCAGTACGCAGCGCCGTTTTCCCCCAACTTTCGTATCATAGAATTCGAATATGGCCTTACCTTCAAATGTGCCATTGCCGGGATTCGAACCCCATCCCTCGTGATGCACTTGAGCGTGCCTTATCTCTTTAAATCGAGCGAGTTCCGGCGGATCCTTGGCTTGATTTTGCTGTGTCGTGGGCACCTGTGTTCCCGTGGTGGGGGGTGGTTGTTGGGGTAGACCTGTTGCCAGGCATGGTGCGCCCATGGTTCCTTGGTTGGTGGTGCTTTGGGTGCCAGGGATGATCTTGAGTTTAGCTTCCTACTTAGATGCTTTCGGTCTTTCTTGGAGGGTCGAGTGTTAACTCGACTTCCGTGTGTTTTGGGTTAGTTGAGGGTCCGTTCCCCGCCTCCTTGTGTCGTTTGCCTCTTGAGTCCTCCCATTCCTTTCTGTGGTTTCTTCCTTCCTCGGTCTTTTGGCCTGTTCCCTCGGACCGTCCTGTTTTTGGTGTTTTGGTTTCAGGTCCTCTCGTCCTCAGGTGTGCCCTGTTCGCGGTTGGGATGCGCTGGGTTTGGGCGCCTGGTGCTCGCCTGTGTTTGGGCGTTGGTTTCCCGCTAGGCTGTCCCTTGCCGTCTCTGTAGACCTTTCCACAGAAAAACAAGACGAGCTTTTAGCCGTTAATCCTTGCCAATCACGTGTTGCAGCGACCACACCTGAACCTCACAGCTGCTGGCCGGAAGTTGGCCCACCATGAGGTTGGCCCATGGGTCGAGCATGCGAACAGCGGCGATGACGTCAATGGACATCCGTCCGAAATGATACCTTGCAACTGCAACATAATCTGCTGCAAGAGGTTCCTTACATAACTATGTATTGCGCATCACCATGCTTATCGCCACAAACGTTGCAGTCTTCGCTTGGAGTTCCAGTAACCGGCTCTTTCTTTCGGCTTTTTGCGACATCACATGCCGCGAGCGCTGCCACAACATAGAACTGCAGTCCCTTTTTGATTTGCCTGCAATCCGGAATGGCGAACACTCGCTGGTGCCCCTGGGCGCCCCTTGAACTCTCCATCGGGCTGTCTCGGCAGCTGAAAGCTTCCGAAAGCGCTGCATGCGGACGCTGACATGTTTTTTCCGCATGAAGGTATGATACTAGCCTTATGATGGGACGTGTTACGACTAGGCTCCAAGTGCCACTGGTGGCATGGTCAGCACGCAGAGGAAAACGGGCCCAGGACAAGGCGGAAAGGGAGGACCGATGCCTTGCCAGAGACTGTCACGTGACAGGGGCCCTTCCCACTTTTGGTTGCCGGCACCTGCTGGCACATGACACGACCTGTCCCGCGTGCGGGCCGGGCAAGGCCGCAGGGTCCGAGTAGGGGCGGCGGTACACGCAGGGTGCCGTACACGGCAGGCCGGCATCACATGGCCCGCGCACGCAAACGGCCCAGCGCACACGCCACCCAGCCTTTTCAGGGGGGTTGGGCCCACAGTCCCTATGCGTCGGTCCCGGCTGGGCCACGGGAGGGAGCGAGGCCCCGTACGCGGCCTGCCCATGGCCGAACAGCTGCGGCCCTGCTGCCGCCGGCCCAGGGCTGCGCGGAGCAGCGGCCCTCGGGGGACCTCGGACGGGTTGCGGGTCGCTGCTGCAACCAGACCTTGCGCGAAGCCCTGGAAAGCAAGCCGGGGGCTTTAGCTCAGTGGTAGAGCGCGTGCTTTGCATTGTTGCCCCTGAGGGCAGCATCAGGATTGCATGAGGTCGTGGGATCGATCCCCACAAGCTCCATACTTGCTGCGTGAGCGCGCCTTTTGTGGAATGCGCAATTTTCTGCGTATTCGTACCCCTTTTTGCCAATCCCACGGCCCGTGTTGCTGGCGGGCGGCTGCAGGAGGTGCTGGACGCCACGGCGGAGCTGACGGCGCGCATGCAGGCGGCGGTGGGTCCGGGACGCACACCGGGTGGGGAGCACCTCGGGCAGCCCGCAGGACGTGGAGCGTCCGTTCGGTGCCGCGCGAGTTTTAGGTTGCGCACCTGTGCCTGGCACTATTGATTGTAGCAGGCGTCCCTGTTGGCACGTTGGGCAGTCCACGCCGGGAGCTGCGAGCGATGCATCACGCCGTTGCATCACAGGCTGCACGCACGTGGGCGCCGCGCAGCGCCAGTCGGTCGCCAGCAGCCCTCGGACATGGGTGGAGCAGGGCATCCCGCCTGCCGGCCGCTGCAAAACGGTTGCAGCCTTCAATGCTCACAGTGCTGCTGCCGCCGTAGGTGCTGCAGGGTCGTGAGCTGGTCAAGCACGTCGTCATCACTCCGGAGCAGGTGGGTGGGCAGCAGGGGGGCTGGGAGGGCGGCTGCATCACAGGCGCATCGTGTAACTCCTCTGTTGTCAACCCATACTGTCCGTCGGTTTACCGTGCGACTCGTCGGCGATCATGCCCAAGCAACCAACGGCGCGCATCTTCACTGCTTACCGCATTCTCTTCCCCCCCTAACCCGCCCCCGGCCCCTGTGCCCCCGGCTTGGGCCCCAGGTGGCCTACCTGGTGGAGGAGGCACGGCGTGGCGGCGTGCAGGGACACAGGGCGGAGCTGTTCGCGGCGCGGGTGGGGTGGGGCCAGGGGCCAGGGGCCAGGGGCAGGCGGGTGGAGGGAGGCATGGGAGGGGTTGACCAGGGCCACGGGTGGGGCCAAAGCCGGGTAGGGGGCAGGGACGGCAAGCATGGCTGCGTGGGACAGTAGGCACATGTAGGGCAGCGCCGGGGATGGTGAACCTTGAGCAGCAGGCCGCCGTAAGCACGCGGGGCGTGCACCGCCTTCCCCTTCGCCCCGTGCACCGCTTCCCGCACGTACGCTGTGCATGTGCTGTCAACACGTGTCACACCGACTCGACGCACGCGGAGGCCTCCCAACGTGCATGCACACGCAGAATAGCCATCCTCAACCATACGCACTTTGTACCACAGGAGTGGGCTACATGATGTATGTTATGATCCTGGCTCTCTGTACCGCCCCCACTCTGCTCTGAAGGCCGCCAAGGCCAACGCTGCGCTGGAGGGCCGCGACCGCGTGGCGCGGGGGGACCTACGGCTGGCCGTGCAGCTGGTCATCCTGCCGCGGGCCAGCGTGTTGGCGGAGGAGGAGCAGCAGCAGGAGCAGCCGCCGCCGCCGCCACCGCCGCCGCCGCAGCCCCAGCAGCAGGAGCAGCAGGAGGATCAGGATGAGGACAAGGAGAAGGAGGAGCAGCAGGAGGAGGAGGAGCAGCAGCCCGAGGTGTGTGTGGACTGGTGTGTTGTGTAACTTGCGTGCGAGAGAAGGACCGGCTGGCCGCTGCCGCTGCCGAGCCGGCATGCTGGACGTGGGCTCAGCGTCAACGTCAACGTCCTGCTATGCAGCGGCGGGCCATGGTCCCAGCGGGTCCGGCTGCCGCCACACGGGGTCCGTCTCAGTCGGTTGGGTTGATGTGGAGGTCGGGCGGCGGGGTGCGGCAGTCGTGGGGCGACTTCCGGTACCCCTGGCCATGGCACCAGTGGTGTGTGCCGTCACGCAAGGGCGGCGCACTGCCCCTGGCCTGCGTGCAAGGCATATCGCATGCGCCTCACGCTCCCCAGCCCGAGGGCCGGCTGGAGTTTCTGCTTCTCCCCTAGGGTGTGCTGCAACACCGGGATGCAGTGCATACCTTTCACCCGACTGTGTCCCCTTTCCGCTCCCCCAGGTGCCCCTTGAGTTCCTGCTGTCCCCCGAGGGCGTGCTGCTGGACCCGGGGCTGCTGGCGCTGGTGGCGCGGCAGGGCATGGGCAGGGGGCGCAGCGGCAGGGCGCGGAACAGGGTGTACTCGCAGGACAGGGGCAGGTGGGGTAGAGCGGGAAGTGGCGGGCGGACAGGGCGGGGGGAGTGCAACGCAAGGCAATGTACCGTCCCTAGCATGTCTGGGAAATGGCCCTGAGAGCTGGAAACGTTGATGTGCACATGTGCCTACAGCCACAGTATCCATGCAAGCCGTCATGAGGCCACCCCGCACCCCGCACCCCCGTCACCCCACGTGCCTCCCCCCCCCCCCCCCAGGTACGTCAAGCCCATGTTCCCCAAGGGCCGCCGCGTGAGGCACCTGGCCGTGGACGCAACGCTGAGGGCGGCGGCGCCGCACCAGAAGGTACGGGTGGGGTGGGGTAGGGGGGACCAGAAGGTGGGGGCCAAGAATATACTGTGACGCGAAGGTGGGGGGAAGAATGCACTGGGACGCGAAGTAGTAGTGGTAGATAGTGCGGCAAGTATTGTTCCCCGGGAAGCCAGTTAGCTACCCATTTCAGTCGCGCTCCGCCTCCTGGGGGGGCCCTTGCTGATAGAGGGGCATGCAAGGGGCGGGGTTGGGTGCGGGGGTCGCGGCCTGTGTGCGGTGGCGGTGGCAGTGCAGGGGTGGTGCAGCAGCGAACGTGGAGGTCTTGGTCGTGCCTCTCCCACGCCTAATCTGTAGCCCCAAAGCAACACCCATTACAACTTCCACTCTCCCTGCCAATGGGCCCTCACCACTAGGTTCCGGGCCCATCACAACAAATACAACCACCACTGTCCACACCAGCCCCCCGCCCCCTGCCCCTCCCGCCTGACCCGCCCCAGATCCGGCGGCAGCTGGCCGAGCAGTCCGGCGCCTCCCCCCGCCGTGTGTACATCACTCAGGACGACGTGCGGGACAAGCGGCTGGCACGGAGGGTAAGCGGGGTGGGGGAGCACGGGCAGCTCGCAGCACCAGTGGTGGCATTGCAGCGACCTTGCCAGTCGTCCTCGCATGCACAGTCATACTCGCAGGCATCCTTGCCCACACCCCTGTCCCTCCAAGCCGGCCGCGCCAACACGCTGCCTTCCGCGACCACGGCCACCCTGGGAGACTCCTCCCTGTCAGGACGGCTGGCCTGTGATCTCCACGCCGTACGCCCTCAGCTGTACAGCGCCGCTAGGCTTACTGGTGCCTTGTCCCTCACCTCTCGCCCACCCCCAGGCGGGCGCGCTGGTCATCTTCGTGGTTGACGCGTCGGGCTCCATGGCGCTGCACCGCATGGCGGCCGCCAAGGGGGCGGTGCTGCGGCTGCTGGCGGAGAGCTACGTCAGCAGGGACCAGGTGGGGGGGGCCGGGGGGCAGGAGATGGTGTGTCTTAGTGCACGTGTGTGTTACCATGAGGTGGGGGTAGTAGTGGGGCAGGGAAGGCGGAGAAGGGCTTGAGACACTACTAATTCGTGCCTATGAGCCTGTACTTGCGGCAGGTGTGTTGTGCACCGCTAGTGCCTGTGCGCGGCCCGTCCTAGTTATGCCTCCTTATCCACGGAAAGCACCCTTGATGTGCACCAATGCTCCACTTTCGTTCCCCCAGGTGTGCCTCATCCCGTTCTGCGGCGAGCACGCCATCCAGGTGTGCCTCATCCCGCCCTGCCGCAGCATCACGCTGGCGCGCCGCCGCCTGGAGGCCCTCCCCTGCGGCGGGGGGACTCCCCTGGCGCACGGCCTGGCCACCGCCGTGCGGGTGGGCATTGCCGCACGGCAGATGGGCAAGGTGGGCGGAGCAGGGGCAGGGGCAGCGGGGAGTCGGGTGGCGATGGGGTGCTGGGTGAGGGCCGAGGTCGGCCGCCCTGCACCGGCAGTCGCACGCAGGGTCCGGAGGTGGCACGCCACACGGAGGCACAACACGAGAGGCGAGAAGCACAGTAACGTGGAGGCCCTTGCGTGCAGCATGGTATGGCTGGGGGTGCCCGAATGGTTACGGTACTTGTACCATTCCCAATAGTGGGTATCGGCTCTTCATTGCTATTCCCGCTCCTTTGCCCGTGCGTGCCCCTCTTGCTGTGCAGTGCGGCCGCGTGTTGATCGTGCTGGTGACGGACGGCCGCGCCAACGTGGGGCTGGCGCGCAGCAACGGCGACCCGGCCGCCTGCGCCCCCGACGCCCCGCGGCCCTCCCCCGAGGAGCTGCGAGGTGAGGTGGTGGACATGGCGCGCAGGGCGGCGGCGGAGGGTGAGTCGGTGGGGTTAGGGTCGGTGGTAGGGGGCAGGTGGTAAAGATGGGGCAGGTGGGGCCGAGGCGCTGATGCTGCGGTAGGCGGTGGGCCTCCCAGGTGCCAGGCACTCCGGCAAAGGTGCCAACATGCCGCTGCGTTTGCCGGCCCCAAACTCCTGCATGCCGCCGGCCAGCGCCCGCTCGCCCAACCCCTGCCAAAGCCGTCCTGTCAACACAGCGCCCAACCGTTCCCCAAAGCGCCGCCCAACTGACCCCCCTTCCCTCCCACCCACTCCTAGTTCCTACCAGTACTTTCTCTCCCCCCCACCCACCCGCACCATCACTGTGGTACTGTATTTCCCTGCAGTATGTCGAGCCAGTCATACGTTTTAGTAACTTCTTGTTCCCCGCCCCCAGGCATGCACGTGCTGGTGATCGACACGGAGGACGCCTTCCTCAGCACCGGACTGGCGGCGGAGGTGGCGCGGGCGGCTGGCGGCCGCCACTACGCGCTGCCGCACGCCACAGACACGGCGCTCAGCGCGGCGGCCAGCGGGGCCATGGCCCAGGTCAGGGAGGCGGCGGCGGCGGCGGGGGCGGCGAGGGCGTGAGGGAAGGGCTTGAGGAGGGGGTGCAAAAGCGTCGACGGACACTGGTGTATGTGCGTGTTAAGGGGTCGTGGGGTCGGTGGGAGCAGTGCCGGTGGGGCTGGTGGTGCAGCGGGGCCTGCGCACACGGTGGCATGGCGGGGGGATGGCAGTTGGTCGGGTGTTTGCTTGTGCGCGGCATGTGAGCGGATGCTAAAGGATTAACGGGTGCACTGCAGCGGTCGCGCTCGAGGTATTTGCCGGGCTAGGCACGCGGGCAAGGTACGCTGTGTTGCTGCAAAGTGTTCATCAATAAGCCGTATCAGCACGCGCATATGGTTATTGTCCTTGCCACTACATAACACTATCTTCATTGCTTGGCCGTGATGGGAGAGTATGTAGACGAGTATTGATGCAACAATGAGCAACGGAGAAGCGAGATGGACAAGGGGCATATGTTGGCGATTGTCCACTGCCGCGTGTTGCCACCCTCGTGCACGTGCTGTGTGGGTCGTCCGGTGCCGTACGCACAAGCGTCTGCCCATGCCCTCCAGGACGCTGTTCGAAGGGACATGGCCCTGTATGGTTGGTATCTTTTGCCAGGATGTCGGATACAATTAGAAACACTGCAATGGCCATGTCTAGGTATGTGCGTTGCATTGCTGTTGTGCAAGGTTGCGTTGGCACGCCTATATATAGGCACGTGTAGAGCTGCTTGCCAAATGTATGTATGGATTTACAATTTTTGGTCCCCTTCAAGGCTTCTATCTTCCTGGAGGGCTATTATCACAGAGTTCTGAAAAGGCCTAAGATTTTTGCATCATTTTTCGTAAAATTTCCGCCCTACGGGCGGATTCTGACCCGGAAGCCACGAAACGGGGTCAAAACGACGCCATTTTTTTCAAAATCTCTCTGCCGGAAGGGTGTCTCCGTTTCATTAAAATTCCCCAATTTTGCCAAACTTTCGAAAGTTTGAAAGAAGATAGAAGCCTTGGTCCCCTTCCAGAGCCCAGCCCTGTCCCGCTCGGGAAACAGAGCTGGTCCCGGCAGGTCCCGGCAATCAAGGACACGGGGTTTCCCACCCCTCTCGCTGTACGGAAGGAGCAACCAGCTCCGGCAAAGGATAGGCCACGACGAGCGGGCCTTCAGTTCTCCCTATCACAGCCTGGTCCCACCCCTTCAGGGGTCCCACCCTACAATTACAGTTGAGGCTGTTGCTGCTTGCCCGGTTGTGACGGCCCGTGGTGCTGCTGCTGCGTTTCTTGTGGGCGCTGCTGCTGCTGTTGTTGCTGCTGCGGTGGTGCCTGCTTTGCAGGGAGGTGCTGTAGTGAGGAGGATGGTTGCGATGCGGGCGCGGTAGTTGGCGGCGGCTTGGGTTGTGGTTAGTCAGACACCAGTCGGGCCTGGGGCACGGCTCCGCAGGCAGGTGCGACGAGAGCCTCCAGCCGACCCGTGCGCCCTTGCACGCTCTGCACGTCCTTCTCCACCCCGCCCAAGCGCACATTGAGGTCACCAATAGTGTCCAACAGGCCGCTGAAGGTATCGCTGTCGAGGGCAGGTGGTGATGGGCTGGTGCCAGGCCGGGAGCCGTCGCTGCAGGAGGGCTGGCAGCTGGTGGGTGCGTTGGGGCCCTGCTGCTGCTGTTGCTGCTGCTGCGTGGCTGTAGGTGTCTGTTGATGCGCTTGAAGGACGGTTGTGAGGCAGCGCAATGCGGCTTCGGACGTGTGGGTCCCACCCTACAGGGGTGCTTTTGCGGCTTAGTACTGCCAACATCACTCATGGTGAGCTGGAACTAGCACGAGCAGGGAAGCACGGGAGCCGTAGGGCCCAATAGCGGGGTGTTTCAGTTGTCAGCGAGGCAGGCAGAGGCAGGCAGAGGCAGGTGGGCGCAGGTGGGCGCCGCCCGGCACGGCAGACGCGGGGCCTGCGTGTGTGGCTGCCTGGTCGCGGGTAGGGTCATGCATGAACCGTGACTGTAGCTGTTTCTCAGACAGCATGAAACGCACGAGCCGAGCCGATTGGAAGGTATTCCCTGTAATTGAGCTGTGCTCAGTTGGAGCGCCTGACCTGTATTTCCCCAACCCGACGGGTATGGGCATCGCCTTGTCGTGATTGAATGCACGTCCATGGGTGGCCAGGCACGTGGGCTAGGCACGCAGCCCCGCCCGCCCCACACCTCCGCTGCCCTGTCAGCTCCTTCAGGACTACATTCCATGCGTGGATGCCAAGCAGGGAGATGGCAGGTCTCCCATCGGATACGACGCCGCTCAGGACCCTTGGCCTTGGCTATGAGCAATAAGGACAGGGCGTCGCTTCGGTGGACCAGCGTGGCATGCCTGGTGGAGCGGTGGAGACTGAACTGGCCTGTCCCCACTATGATGCTGCAAGTGTACACCAGCACAGGAAGCAACCCGTCTCTTACGCGCATGCACGTCCTAGGGGTCAGGGCAGGCCAGGGCGACGCCCAGGCCCCCAGCGCCACATGCGCGACGATGTCACCGTACGACACGGCATAGACGCATAGTAGTGCCGACATGACTGCTGAGACCCATACACAGGCCTTTGTTAAATTGCTTTACCATGCGAGGAGCGCTTATCCTGCTGCGGCTGCTGCCAGCCAACTGCATGCGCAACTCTTTCGCACGCACCCTGACGACTGCGACTTTGCCACCTAAACCAGAGGAGCCAAGCCCGGAGGACTGCTGCCAGGTGCGTCCGCAGGCTCTGCGCTCGCGCGCCTTTCTCCAGTTGAGGGGGGCCGGTCGATGTTCCAAGACTCTGAGCGTCTGCAAACTGCTCTGCAGAGTGGATGTGCTAGATGTGTTTGGGAGGTCTATGCAGATGAGCTGTCCAAATGGAATGCGGAGAAGGCCCGCCTGGTAAGCGTTGCTGCATTATCAGCGCCAGCCGTATCACACAAGTCAACCGGCGTTCCAATGCACAGAGAGTTATCTACATGGACCTTGTACGCAGGAGATTGAAGCTGCTGGCACGGTCGGCGGGGCTGTAACTGCGGCTGTACTTGCCGCGAGTGCTTCTGATGCTCATGAGCCACCAGGGCTGGCTGCCTTCCGGGAGCTGGAGAAGCAGCTGAGCGAGAAATCAAAGCAGCAGCAGCAACAACAACAACAGCAACAGCAGCAGTCTCCAGTGCAGCTGCCACAGGACACTACGCCACCGCAGCCCTGAGGGCTTGTGACGTCACGGGCCTGAGCAGGAGGCAGCAGTCACAGCTGCATGATCTTGCGGCGCTCCTTGAAGTAGACCGGCACACTCACACTTTGCTCTCCAGGCACGGGGGGCAACGTAATGCTCTCATCTCCAGGGAGCTGACGCCTGCCCCAGCGCCACCGTCCCAGCCGTCAGGGTGGGTAGCTGTCGCAGGGGTCGCCATATTCACTCGTCTGTGCACGACTCCTGACATGTACCGGTATATCGGCCTGCCATGTAGCTTGGATCATAGTTCACGCCTTCGTATGTTGCCGTATTAAGACTGCTGATCACTGTTCCTAATCAGGGTGAAGCAGCAGCACAAAGCGGTGTACGGCCCCAGCGGGCACAGCACGACAATGACTTGCGCAGCGCCCCCATGGCCTGCCCGCACAGGGAGGCTGCACAGCGCTGAGGGCTATACATATTGACGGGCTGCTCTGCCCTGCATGCTCAGGGACACATGCGCCCGACCGGCTGGTCCAGGGTGGCATACGGCGTCACCCATGGGCACCACGTGCAGCGACCACACATGGCACCCGTACATGGCCCCCGCGCGTCGTACGGCCCACCATTCTCCGCGGCGGCTGCGGCCTGCGTCACAGCTCCTCAGCAGTGCAGTCAGGTGGGGCATGCGGGTTCGCTGCGCATTCAGGGCACGCAAGGCAAAGAACCGTGTCGGGTTGCCTTTCGATGTGTACTTCCGCATACCGGTAGCCTTTAGTCGGCAGGAGTATCCTTGTGTTGTCTATGGATTGCCCGCACATCGCTCTGCGTGGGACTAGAACACCAGTAGGCAAAGCTATGCTTCTGACACGACTTCGCCCTCCCTTGTCACTGCATGCCGCGTACATGTCCGCAGGTCCGTGCCGGCGCGACGGACGCCACACGGACGCCCCAGCAGGCTATGCACGCCGATGCTGTGTGCTCATGGGGCTGCCCATGGGCGGCAACAACATGTGCTGTTCGGCGCACCACCATGGTACCCAGCCCGCCGACTGCCGTACGCTCCCGCATATGCGCGGCCGGTCGGCCGACCGGACGGTGTGTGCGGCCTCGTGTGCAGGCCGCCCTGCTTGGCGATGAAAGCGATGCCTGACGCGCCGGCCAGACGGTATGTGCGCCTCCACCTGGGCACCAGGACACGAGGCCCGTTGCTGGGTGGGCTGGGTGCTTGGTGCTTGGTGCTTTCGGGCGCTGGAAGTCGATGGACTGAAAGCAAGGAGAATGGGGCTTGTTTGGCAGTACTGGGCTGCGCATTCCCGCCTGCCGGTGTGTGCACGTATGACGTATGCAGGAGGTCCGTGGCTGTCAGTGCTGCATGTGTGACGTGGAGAAGTCCCGTACAAGCGTTCTGCCTTGTCGCTTGGAGTATGCGGCTGGTTTGGTTGACGTACTGGCGCAGTTGGGCTGAGGGCTGGTGTGGCGGCGCGTTCGGATGCACAACGGGTCACATGCGTCAAGAGACGACTCACGTGTGGGGCACCAGGGGCCCACTTGGCCTGCCATCAAGCCACCGTGCATCCGCAGCACTATTACCACGCTGCGTGTAAGCTGCGTTATAACTGTATGTGTTCGAGCGCAGCGGTATGCAGTAACCGAGGGGGTGACAGTGGGCAAGCTCATTGCTGTGTGGCGGGCCCATCCCCCGGCAGGACTCCCCTGCTCCCTGGCAAGGTGGAACTGGATTGCGAGTGTCCTGACAGCCACAGCATATTTTAGCCAATTTGTAACGCCGAGTAAGACGTTTAACGCATGCGTTTGGCTATGGCTGACACGAGCGCGCGGTACCTGTGCTTGCAGTGATGTGGCCAGGGCCTGCCATGCATGAGTGATTGCATATCCCAAGGAGCTGAGGCTAGTTTGGCGCTAGGCCCGATATGCATGATAGCGTCGTTGCTAGCACGCTGCCGTGTGCTTTTGGTCATTTCAGCTGCCCCTGGGCTGGAGGGGCCTGGGAGAGACTGCTCTCGACTGCTCAAACCCCAATCTAAACCGTTACGTGTGACGGGTCGCTTGGGTTGCCAATGGTGCATACAGCCGAAAGCTGTGATCAACCATTACGTGCAAACGCGCCCATGGGGCATTGCCCGCAAGAGAGGAGACAGGAGAGCGCCGAGCGGCAATGTCGAGTACGGTATGCGCAAGGAGTGCGGTGAAACGTGGCCATCACATGGAGGGGAGCATGCAGACATCTTTTTTGCAACTTAAGCTTTCTGTTATGCATCAGGAGCTGCGCTAGACAGTCCTCGTCCCAACGACGTGGCCAAACTACTCCACTGAAATGCGGACGCGCCCGCGCTCGTTAAGCCCTCACTAGGGCTAGCATCTTGCCAACAAGGAAGGGAATTTTTCGTGTTCCATTTGCTGTAGAGTCACAGCCAGCGGGCGTTGGAGTGCAACAATGCTGGCGTCGGCAGCCCCGGCAATTGCTGCAAGCTTCGGCTTTGCAGCGCGGTACATTGCAAGGGCTGCCGTTGCGCCAAATATGCCGCGGAGTGTCAGCGTGCGCCTGATAGACAGCTTTAACAAGGAGCTGGTCGACGACATTTTCGCTCATGCACTCAAGAAGCAAACCGGTGTCAGCCTTAAATATATGCTGGACTTTGGCGCCAATCCCATTGAGCGGCAATTGCTGCTTTCGGCTCAGTTCCTGCACAAGGAGCTTCCTGTCCGTTTGGCACACCGTGTTGCGGAGCTTGAAAACCTGCCATACGGGTTGTCAGCGAAGAAGGCAATTCTTCAGGTAAGAAGACCTGGGGTAGGGTCTAGCCTAACGCACTGGGACGGCATGCGTGTGGGCGTCTCCCGCACGACACGTGAACAACGCTGGAGCCGGGACGCGCTGCTTGGATGGGCAGCGGCAGAGCAAACGCAGGGTGCATGCGGTCTATGGACAAACTGCCGTCAAGTGGCCGTCAGCTGCGGGCGGCGAGGGTTGTTGGCATGGAGTAACACCTAACCGTACCATCACCAAGGCACACGGGAGCTGGCGGACAGCGCTACTGTCCCGCGTGCGCTGCGCTTATGCACGTGCACACTTGGCAGGGAGGTATGGAACACAACCGATGAATCATGAGTTGATGTGGGAACGGGGCAGGGGCAGGGGCGGTGGCAAGGTGCGCAGTGATGGTGCGGCGCATCGATGTCCGCATGACGCTGGGGGTAAGGGGTGTCCAGTGCGCTCAGCGGACGCCCTCCACTGGTTGATCTGACCCCTTTGTGCGGCCCGTGGGCGGGCGGAGGCATCACGGTGCACGCCGCCGCCGCCGAGCCATCGACCGCGGGGTGGTGGTGCCGGCTGTGGAAACAGCAGTGGCACGGACAGCTGGCGTCGAGCGGGGTGTTCTCCGAACTGCGGGCCGCCGCCGCCCCACGCCCCACCCCCCGCGGGCCTAAGGACTGGCGGCCTGGGTCCGTGGCGTGAGGGATGGCAGTGCTGCCGACCGACGGCGCTCACCCGCAGCGGCGGCCAGCGGGGTGCACTGCCGCTACAGTGGGGGCCTTCAGCAGCGGTGCATGGATTGGGGCGTGAGTGTGTGGGGGCGGGGGATGCGGGCGTGCCGCCGTGGCCGTGCAGCAGCGCGACTGTGCGGAGCTGCGCTGCCGGCTGTGCAGTGTGTAAGCGCTGGCAGCCCGCTGCGCCACGGCAGCACGACCGGGCGGTGGCGGGCAGGGGCACGCGGCGGCGGCGGCGTGACCGTGGCGCTGGGGCGCCGGGCCTGGTGCCTGGTGCCTGGTGCTGGGCGTGCCCCACACCGGCCCAGCAGCCGGCCCCCCAGCAGGCAGCAGGCGCAGCGGCCACCGCGCTCGTGGTGTTACGCGTGCAGCGGATGTGGGACGAGGCAGTTGCGGCAGACGGTCACTGCATAATCGATTACCCACAGCCATAACCCGTATGCCACGACAACCCACCCGTCCCTCCCTGCCCGCCCGGTGCCCGCCCCGCCCCCTCGCCCGCCTCTCCCCCCCCCCCCAGGTGCGCGACTGGTACGTGGAGTCGTTCAAGGAGCTGCGGTCCTTCCCCGCCATCCGGGACGCGGGGGACGAGCTGCGCTTCACGGAGATGCTGCGGGGCATCTACCGGAGGTGGGGCGGGGAGGGGGGGCTGCGTTGAGGAGAGCACTATGTAAGCCATGAAGCTGTAAACGGAGAATGCAGCAGCCAGACCTAATCTTACACAACCGATATCGTACCTTGCACGGCGCTCGGGGGGCAGGGGCGGGGTGCAGCAGTGCAGTGCGGATCTGGAGGCGGGGGCTGCAGGGCAGGGCGGCTGGGGGTTGGGGTGGCACGGACCAAGCCGGGGCGGCAGATGGAGGCCGCCGTGAAGCCAAGTTGGAGGGTTGAGAGTGGTGTTTCCGCAAGGCAGGGTGCCAGCGTGGTTGGTGGTGGGTCTGGCGCTCCCCTCGCTGCCTCATCCCAGCCGCAACGCGGAGGGGTAGGGGCCTGGGGGACAGTGCAAGGGGGCAAGCGGGCCCATGAAGACCTCGACGGTGCCTTAGCAGCGCTTGCGCAGTCTCTACCCCCCGTACAACGTGCCCTGGCCCTAGGCGCGTAAACGCATCCGAGGAAACTTTGGCCCGTAACTTGACTGCAAATTCGTGAGTCCCAGGATGCGGCATGGGGTACGGCTGGTATTCTCAGGGCCCCTTCGCCTGTCTTAATCCCTGCGCCCCTCCTCCCCCCCCGCAGGCACGCCAACGCCGTCCCCGTGATGGCCAAGGGCGTGGGGGAGCTGCGCGAGGAGCTGCGGCGGCAGCAGTGCCTCAGCGAGCTGCCCGAGATACACCAGTTCCTGGACGGATTCTACCTCAGCCGGATAGGCATCCGCATCCTCATCGGTAGGGGGGGCTGGGGGCTGGGGCCGGGGAGGGAAGCAGGGTTGGGTTGGGTTTGGGCGGGTGGCATGGGCTTGGGGCGGGCGAGAGGAACAGGTGGTACATGACTCGGTGATAAGGGCAGACACGGGTCGCAACCGGGTGGTAAGGGGCGCGGTGTGCCGGCGGTAGGTGGGGGCTGAAGCTGGGACGTGCATGTGTGCTTATGGAACGGTATTTCCGCGCCGGCGAGAAGGGAATGCTGCGGCAGCCGAGTATGAGGCAGGCCGTGCGGGGGCCAGGGGGCTCGGACTGAGTCCTCCCTCCCAACCTCCGTGCCCCGCCTCCCTTCAGCCCGCAGGACGCACCCTCAAGTCTCAACCAACCCTTCCCTCCCGGTGCCTTGTTCCTGCCCCCAGGCCAGCACATTGCGCTGCACGAGCCGCCCAAGCCCAACCACATCGGCCTCATCTGCACGCGCTGCTCCCCGCTGGCGGTGGCGCAGGACGCAATCAACGACGCACGCTCCATATGCATGCGGGAGTACGGGGACGCGCCGGAGGTGAGGAGTGGGGAAAAAGGGTGGGGGAGGGGGGGCGCGTGCCTGCACCTTACTCTGGGAAGCGTGTTGTTCCTGTCGTACCTTTTCCCTGAGGCGTTTGGCACGCGGGAGCATGGGGACGGCCCAGGGAGGGTGCGGGTGCGGGGCCTCATCGCGATGGAGGCATCGGCACCGGCCCGCCCTGCTAGTGAGCACCTCAACACGTATCAGGTGCAGCCCGTTGGCCCCTCCCGGGCGCCCTTCTCTGTTCCCGCCTAACCCGCGACGGCCATCCCCCTCCCCGCCCCCCTCCCTGGCGCCTCCCTTGTAGGTGACCGTGTACGGCTCCCCCGACTTCACGTTCCCCTACGTGCCCAGCCACCTGCACCACATGCTGTTCGAGCTGGTCAAGAACAGCCTGCGGGCGGTGCAGGACCGGTACAGCGACAGCGACGACCCGGCGCCGCCAATAAGGTGGGGGTGCGGGTGGGGACGGAGGAGTGGGGGCGGGGGTAGCAAGGGCCGGGCAGGAGCGCGGGATGGGAACCGCCCAGCAATGTGGTTGGATGGGCGGTTGTGCGCCAGCGGTGTTGGCATGGCGGCCGCCGGCGTGCCGCACGTGCAGTTGTGGCATGCCAGTCCACGTCATGTGTCGTCCACGCCCAGCTACCCAACAGTGGACTACGTGCCTGCCCCGTCCGCTCCTCCCCGCCGTTGCTCGGCAAGCACCGTGTGTGCTTATTAGTGCGTTGTGCGGGGCCTGGGCTGCATGCGGCGTTGGGCGCTCAACGTGCCCCCTTTTGTCCCCGTTGGCCTCCCGCAGGCTGGTGGTGGCGGAGGGCGGGGAAGACGTGACGCTCAAGGTGGGTGGCGGTGGCAACATGTAGGGGTCTGACCGCGTACCGTACTGCGTATGCAGATACCGTATTTGCATACTTGTGCCTTGCCGCTGCCTGTTTTGCTGCCGCAGCGCTGTGGATGGACCTGACCCGGCCCCGTGGCCAAGTACCGCGCGCCGCAGTGACACGTGCAACACTAACACGTGTGCCCGCCCCGCCCCTCCTGTGCCCAGGTGTCGGACGAGGGCGGCGGCATCCCGCGCTCCGGCCTGGCCAACATCTGGACCTACCTCTACTCCACAGCCAAGAGGTACGGCACGGGCCGGGCAGCAGCTGGGGACGGGGTGGGGCACGTGGCATGGCGTGGTGGTGTGTGCCTGCAGCTGCAGGGCGGCCTGCCCCTGTGTGCCAGCGGTCCGGGGACGGCCAGGGGTGCTCCCTGCCGCTCACGGCGCGCAGGCAGGCGGGAATCGAATCTGCGTGTGTGGGTGGCGCAGCAGGGGTCGGGGCTGACGTGTGGGGTGGGCGGGGCGCTGCGGCGCGAAACCGTTTCCCGCGCCCCCCCTGCAAGCAGCCTTTATGATTTGCCAGGCTTCGTTTCAAGGCCGGAGGCCGTGCCGTGCCTTGATGTATAGATTGGATGCATCATGCATGGGTTGTCATGGCAAAGAGCTGCAAACGCCACCTTACGTCCACCCCCGCCCCTGGCCTCCCCCGCCCCGCCGTCCCCCATCCCTGCCCACATGTCACCGCCCGAACCCGCCCTCCTGCCGTCGCCTTCGGCGGGCGACCAATACCACCTGCTTCAACAACTGCTACACCAACACCAACTCCTGTCCCGCCCGCACCAACCCCAACCCCACCCCCTCAACGCCCCAACTAACCAACCACCGCAACGCCTGCCCCGCCCCTCCCGCCCGCCGCCCGCCCGCTCCTCCCGCATCATCCCCACCGCCCGCATACACCCGCCGCCAAACGTGACGCCATCCTGCGCCAAACCCCTACTGTCGCAACGGTCGCCGCTGTACTCGTCGTACGGCAGTCCGGTGGACGTACGGCAGGTGGAGGAGGCGGACAGCGGGCCCGTGGTGCTGGCGGGGTACGGCTACGGCCTGCCCATCAGCCGCCTGTACGCCAGGTGCGGGGGCGTGGTGGGCGCGGAGGACGGTGCGCACGGCACACAGGTGGTGTTGACAGTATCAGCGGTCCTCAGCGTTCTGGGCTGTCGACAGGCCGTCGTGTGTCCGGGGCCTGGTTCATGCTAGCGGTCTCTGCCTGTCGTTCGCGCGAGCTCCGCGCCCTGCCTCCCTGCTGTTGCTCATTCCGCCATGCCACCGGCACCCGCCCTCACCCGCTCCCCTTCCCCCGCCCCTCCACCCAGGTACTTCGGCGGCGACCTGCAGATCATCTCCATGGAGGGCTACGGCACGGACGCCTACCTGCACCTCAACCGCCTGGGCACCAGCCAGGAGCCGCTGCCGTGAGGGCAGGGGCCGCGGCACAGGGCCTGGGCGGCTGTGTGGGTGCAGTGGTGGTGCTGAGGGGGCCAGCCTGCCAGCGGGTGGGGCACCTAGGCCGCGGACCTGGCTGGGTGCTGCGCATGGCGCCTGTGGAAGGGGGCGTGCCGGGCGGATGACCGGCAGCGCCCACCTGGGCCGTGTGGGGGTGGCAGGGCGGGGGCCGGGAGCCGCCGCCCAGGACACTCACGGGTGCAGGACTGCTAGTGTTGGGGTCATCAGGAAAAGGGGGGAAGCATTAGGGATTGCGGCAATCGCGTCACGGTTGTAGTGTAAGTGTTGTGGACGCAGGTGGGGCTTGTATGGGGGTGGGGCGATGGGAGTGTGCGGCGCTGGATGCGTTGGCGGCTGGATAGAGTGGAAGCAATAATGGGCTTGGCGGCAGGCGTGGGGCCGACGGCCCCGGGCGCAGGCTTGCCACGAGCCCACGACTCCGCCCCTGGCGGCGCCGCGACGCCTGGGCGAAGGCATGGCAAGGCAGGCAAGAGAGGCGCGGGTGGGGTTGCACTGTACGCTTCGTTTTTGACTGGTGTAAACTGTACGCCATACCATGCCGTGATGGCCGCCGGCTAGGCAGCTGGCGCGCTACAACTAGGCCCCAAGAAGCCGTGTTGGCTGCAGTTGCATTGGGTTGGCAGGTAATACGAGGCGCGGCGGCTTGTGATGGCGCACCTGGAGGGCGGGGGCAGGCCAGCGGGCCAAGTCACGACACCGTGACGCGTGCTGTCTGGGCTGCGGGCCGCGGGTGTGGGTCCCCTGCCTGCGCCAGCCGTCACTGGTCTGGCTTGCGCAGCGTTGCCAGGGCCATGGTGCCGTCCCCTGATGGGGCGTGTGGTGGAGCGTGTGGTGGAGCGAGCAAACGAGGGATGTGGGTACCGCGTACCATGCAGGCCGGGCGACTGCGTGAAGCTGCTGACCCTCGGCGGCAACTTGTACGGCAACTGAGGGGCACACCGTACCCTGCTAAGCGTTGTATAGCGTGAGTGCGCCCAGGCGCCTCTTCTGTATGGAGGCATGCGGGGGTTTTGACTGTTGTACGGATGTACTGCTAAACTGTTGGTTGACCTGCTGGTGTATGTGATGGTGACTGTACCTTGTAGGCTGGTGCCATGAGGTGAGCGTTACGTTTGACAACAAGCTTTGTTGTGGAGTGTGGCGACTGCGTTATTCAAGTTGATGCGGCGTTATAATGGCTGCGGACAGGGGAGGGTCCCTGCATAGGGGACAACTGGGCGCATGGACGGGGCGACAAACTGGCTTTACCAGACTGGACCTAGAGGGAATATGACCAAAGGTTGACAGTACAGCTGGGAGCATGGCCGCCAACCGGCAGGGACTGACTCGCCAAGGGCACGGCCCCCTGAGTACGGCCTGGGTACGGTGTCGTGGTCATGCATGTAAGATACGCAATGTAACTGACGGTTTCCGCATGTAGCGTAGCGGAGTAGCGGAAACCAAGGTTTCCTGCGTTCGGCTTGGTAGCGGGTCTCCCCCGGTGGGGGGAGGCCTGTACGGCTGGCATGGGGCCGTTCGGCCAAGGTCTTAGGTAGTGGCGCCGCTTGGCGCTGGTTACTTCGCGAGTTTTCGTCAGATCTGACACCACCGTCACTGACCGTGCTCCATCTACGGCGCGGTTACACGGTGGAACC
>VFQN01004165.1_pt1 | contig 19454 bp, 17 predicted proteins | sample 3512371 | NCBI WGS metagenome assembly VFQN01 (sample SAMN10412370, study PRJNA504923) | tailings metagenome | isolation source: Replicate 2 from Balatoc abandoned mine | place: Philippines: Itogon, Benguet | collected 2017-08-28 | reverse complement strand
GTGCGCCGCACATCGCTCGTGTGGGGTATGCGGGACGGGATGAGGACCTAGGAGGAATGGTGAGGGGGCACCAACGCCAGGCCACTACGCACGGGCACGGACGTGACGCGCTCGGATTTGGCTTGTAGGCGGCGGTCAGCTGCATGCAGCCTTGGGTTCAGGGGAGGGTCCCTGGATTGATCGCGGTGCAGCGTCAGCAGGCAGGGTCTCCCCTGGTCTCCACGACATCCTGGAGCACCTTGGCGTCTGGTAAGGGACCAGTATCGATGTTACCAAGGCGTGTTTGGGACTCAGGTCATCTGGGTTGTGCACGTCACATGCAAGGCGGAAGCGTGTTCGTGATGCATGGCTGGGGCAACGGCGTGGCTTGGATTTAGACTGGTTGAAATGGCTGGGGAAAGGTGTCACGCTGTTGCCAACAGCTTTGCATTGAGGTGGTATAATGGCACTGACACAGTGCTGGATTGCATAGTGACGTGATGAGCTTGGCGTGCGTTGCGGTGTGGTTGGAGGACTGTGCCGGCATCCTTGGCTAGGCGGAAATGTTCACATGCGTGCAATGAGGACGCAAAAGGGCGGTGGAACGGTACCGGACGTGACGGAACAGTTTGGGCATGACACTGCATGTGCATGAGACAGCTGTGTACTGTTGTAGCTATGGCACATAGCTTGCGACCTGCTGCTGGTAAGACGGGGCTACCTACAACACCGAGGGAGCGTCTTCGTTGTTGCAACTTGCAAAGGTGCCGGTGCACGTGTTTACCGGTATCAATGTGAGGCATTGTAGCGTTCGTTGTAGGCATTCGGCACAGGCCTGACTCCCCACACAAGCGTACTGCAAGGGTGCGACATGTCGAAACAAGCAACGGCCTCCATAAACACGAAAGTCCGGCATTCTGTGCGACGCAGTAAAACGCATTGTCAGTCAGTTCGAGCATACCACCTCAGTGCAGAAAGCATGCACCAAAGCGCATGAGTACCGACACCCGCTACCCCACTAGTACATCCCCGTGCCGTTGCTGGTACAACGCAAAACTCCGAAATGACACAGCAGAATACATCCGCGGTCTTCGATGCCTGCCAAACACCCTTTCCAGGTTTAACTTGCATGCGGCGATCACACCACCATGCATGCTCAGCGCTCCCTTCCATGCACCACTCCCGCCAGGCTTCGCCCCCGCCGCCATGCATCGCCACGACCCACACCACCACACATGGCCCTGCTGACCCTCCTCCCTTGCTTCCTGCCGACCGTTATGACACCAGCCTCACATGAAACCTCCCCCACGCCACAGAACAACCATACCCTGCCAGCCCCCTCGCCAGCATACGAACCGGCAACATCGTAGTTGACTCCCGCTCTCCACCATCACTCTTCGCCCTGTCCCGCCGCCATCTCCCCTATCCACTTGACCACGTCAGGCCGTGCCTCTATTCCCTGGGTCTTGGCCGGCAGCCCCTTTTGCACCGCCCGCCAGTCGGCAGGCAGCCCCTGTTCCGCAAACCACTGCAGCACAGGCACCCTGCTGCTCATGCTGGAGGCCATGCGGATCATCAGGGCCGTGGGGTCGGGGCCCCAGGGGCAGCCCAGCCGCCGCAGGCAGGACAGCAGCGCCAGGTCCCCGTTCATGGCAGCCCCAAAGTAGGGCTCTCCATCATCCTAAGGAGGGAAGAGAGGGGACGGATGTATGGCAGCAGACGATCAGGTCAAGGTGCATTCGCACGGGTAAGGCTGAGGGAGGCGCAGCACACGGCGGGCGGCGCGGCGCTACAGGGGCCCTGGGTTTTGGTGGACAGCTGCTGCAGGCTTGAGGCATGCATCGTGTATAACGCCTCTGTAACGTGACGTAGTAGCATGCTTCCAAAGCGCCCATGCGACATGCTTGGTGTGACCGTACCAACGCCCCAAGTACCGGCATCGTTGCAAGCGGTACGCTTTCGTCTCCCTGACGCCCCGCTCCCTCCCACTCACTATCACGGGGCAGCCCTCCTTCCCCAGCTCCGCAAAGCCCCATCCCCATGGCACAGCCCTCCGCCCTCCCACCCACCGGCACGGGGCATCCCTCCTGCTCCACCGCCCACTGCAGCAGCTCCTCGCTGCCCCACTCGGCCAGCCCCGTCAGCGCATCCCCGCTCCAGGGGCACCCCACGCCGCGCAGCCACCGCACAAGCCCCTCGTTCTTAGAGTGCGACGCCGCGTCCATCACTGCGCCCGTAAGCCGCCGCCGCCGCCTGTGCAGCTCCTCCTGTTGCCGCTGCTGTTCCTCCTGCCTTTGCTGCGTATCCAGCTCCGGCAACTCCTCCTGCTGCTGTTCCGCACCCTTTGTTGCACCCTCTGCTGCCCCCACCGCCTGCCCCTGCTGCTGCCCCCGGAGCTCTGAGGCCGGCAGCCCCCCCTGACTCTCCTGCTGCTGCCCCGCCGGGAGTCTCCCCTGATCACAGCCACCCCCACGCCCTGGGCCCCCGCTGACCCCCGGCAGCCTCCCTTGGCACTCCTGCTGCTGCGCCTCCTGCTCCCCGCCGCCCAGTGCACCCTCCGCTGGCCCTTCCGCCTGCTCCCCGCCAAGCCCTGGGCCCCCGCCACCACCCGGGAGTCTCCCCTGCTCCTCGCCACCACCCGGGAGTCTTCCCTGCTCCCCGCCAGCCCCCGTGCCCGCCGGGAGTCTCCCCTGCACCTCCATCAGCCACTGCACCATGGGCAGGTCCTCCCGCCCGACCGCCCGAACCATGCTGCACCCCGCCATGGACACCCCCCGCGCGTGCAGCGCCTGCAGCACGTGCAGGTGGCAGCCGTCCATGGCCGCCAGCACCAGGCCATGGGTGGAGAGCTCCCACTCGTCCGGCGCACCGCCGTCGCTCTCGCTGGCCTCCGCCTCCTCCGGACCCGCCGGCTGCTGCTGCTCCTCCTCCTCCCCTTCCTCCTCCCCTTCCCCCTCCTCCGCCTCCTCCTCTGCCGCCGACTGCCTCGTTTGCTCCCCCGCCGCCTGCACTGCTGCTGCCACTGTCGCTTGCCCCCATTCGCCGCCACCCATGCCCTCGCGCCTCCCATCCCCACCCGCGACCGCCTGCCCCGCATTGGCCCCATCCGCAGCCCCGGCGCTGTCCCCAGCCTCCTCCTCGCCCTCCTCCGCCTCTCCCTCATCGCAGCCACCCTCCTGCTGCTGTCCCTCCTCGTCTCCCTCCTCGTCCACGCCGTCTACTTCCTCCTCCCCGTCCTCCTCCCCCTCCTCCTCCCCCTCCTCCTCCACCTCCTCCTCCACCTCTGACTCTTCCCCCTGCGCATCACCCCCCTCCCCCGCCCCCTCCCCATGCCTCTCAAATAACTTCAGCACGCCCTTATGCATCAGGAACTCCAGCAGCGGCAGATTGCCGTACGCCGCCGCAAACAACGCCAGCTCCTCCTCCGCATCCGGCCCTGTGAGCACCTGGCCCCGCCCCCGCAGCCACTCCACCCGCTCCACCGCGTCCTCCTTGCACGCTGCGAGCCTGCGGGCCAGGTCCGGGGCCACATTGGGGAACTGCGGCGCCTGCCCCGCCAGCCACAGCACCTTGTCGTGCCAGTCGGGCGTGGGGCTGCATGCCGCGCCCACCAGCATTGCGGTTGCATCCCTCGGGTCCACATGCGCATGCATAATAAGCGTGGGATACAGCTGCTGGTACAGCTGCTTGAGGGTGCTGAGGGGGCAGCCGTGCGCCATGTCAGCCAGCAGGAGCCTTGCCCTGTGATACGGCACGTACACGCTGCCGTCGTCTTTGCCATGGCTGAGGGCCCATGCGAGGAGCGGGAGGTTTCCCTTGAGTGCGGCGGCAGCTGCGGGGTGGCGCTCGGACAGTAGCAGCCTGGATGCCAACGACGAGCGGGCATCGCGAGGGTCGTCGTGTGCCGTCCAGGGGCAGCCGCGGGATGCGAGCCACTCGCACATGGCCCGGTCATTGCGCTCAATGGCGCAGTTGAGGTGCTGGCTGTAGAGCTTGCACCCCATGTCCAGCAAAGCGCTGACAAGCTCCGTGTTGCCGCTGCCGACCGCCTCGCGAACTAGTACGCAGCTGTCGAAGTTGGCATGGCCGATGAGGTACGGCGGGTCCGGGTGCTGCTGCAGCAGCCACCGGCACAGGTCCAGCTGGCCGGCCGATGCTGCGGCGTAGAGCACGAACTGGGAAATCAGGCAGCCGAGGGAGCTGGAGAGCTGGTCCAGGGCGGGAATGCTGCCGGTGCGGGCGGCCTGGCATAACAGCTGTTGCCGGCGGGTGTAGGTCAGGCCGGAGCCTGCGCCGGGGTGCCCCCAGCGACCGAGGAGGGCATGCGCGGGAACGACCAGCCCTGGATCGTCGGTGGACCTGAACCGTGCAGGTTTATCCCCGACGCTCACAGTTATGTGCTGGGGTCCTTTCAGCTGGGCGCCGGCCTCTTTGCATACGAAGCGGACGTTACAGGCGATGTCGTTTGGCGGGAGCTGCGCCAGCACGCGCGCCAGGAGCTCGTTCGGAAGCTGCAGGAGCCTCCATGGGCCAGAAGATGCCCCAGTTATGCAATCAAGCTGCCGTTTATGCTGAGAGCTGGCCATGGTGCGCTTGCTCCAGGGCTGTAGGTTGGCCGATGTTACGCTCGCACGGCAGCATCAAATCTTTTAGCGAAGTTTGCGTATGAAATGTGATTTAAATGTTTCGTTGGGCTCTGTTGCATATGTTCCTGTAAATGCGTTCCGCAACAGAGCCACGGTTCCGGAGCAACCAGCAAGTGTAAATAACTGGCTTGCCAAGATCAGGCAGGATGGAGCCTTCCAAAATACGACATGCCGCTAACAGCCAGTGAAAATTAGGGACCGTTGTGCCTCAACATGCTGATCACCCTGCAAGGAGGATGCTGGTGCAGGGGAGACCTGTGCGGCCCAGGGTGCGGCCCAGCTGTCTGCCCCTGTCTACCGGTACGCTGCGGCGGACCTCAAGCTGTGTCGCTGTATGTATATGCAAAACTAGAATGCAATGGACCCCTTGTTTGCATCCAAGAGAGTTTCGGGTGAACCCTTTGATTCAGTCTGCCTGCGTTTGTCCAAGCTGGTCCAAGGATTCCGGATGCACAATGCGTCAAGAGCTGTGCTGTGAATGGTACTGTAGGCCCATCGGCATTGCCTTTGTGCGAAGGGAAGGGCATTCCATTGCCGTCAGTACCTGCGAAAGCGGAATAGGCAGGCAGGTCACCACGACATGACTGCTTCCTACTAGCATAAGAGGAAGCATTGCTAGCGCATAATCCATTCTCAAGCTGTACGCCTTGCGGTCCCTGACCCTTGGGACGCGATAAGCGGCCTTCCGGTCGCGATCGCACTCGTGTAGCAGTCGAGGCCAATGGGCAAGCTCAGGTTACTTGTCGACAAGCTGCATCAGGAACTTCCTCGCGCCGTCGCCTCGCCGTGCCTCGCCGCGCCTGCTTCGGGCGAAGGCGCGGCTGCTGCCGCAGCCCTTGCGTCGCCGCCAGGCCCTCTGCCCTGGCCACGGACCCCACCTTGTGTGGGGCCCCACAGCGCTGCCGCCGTGCCGCCGAGCGGGGTTGGTCTTTAGCCGCATGGCGCACAGCCTGGAGGTCAGCCACATCGGGGTACGCGGTACGGGGTAGGAGGCGGCAGTGGGAGCGGTGAGGTGCTTACGGGGCAGCCACGACGCCTGCTGCTGCTGCTACTGGCAGCTCGGGGGAAAGCCGCAGGGCCCGCTGGTGTGCTGCCCCTGGCACGGCCCTGCGGCCTTGCCTCTGCCGCCACTGCTTGCGGCCTGCGGCCTCCCTTCCGCAGCAGCGGCTTGCGGAGCTGCCTGGGCGGCGTGGCGCCGTCTGCTGCTCTTCCACCAGGTACGCCCATGCAATGGAGATGCAGCACCACTTGACACGTTTGAGTGAACACTGCTCTGGACCTAGGCCGCTTGACTTTGCGAGTCGGAATGCTTGCCACGCCCAAGGCGGTGGCTGGTGGTCGCCTGCCACACCGTTCGTTCGTTGCTAGCCTTGGCTGCTAATGGAAGGGCCGTTAGGCATCTGGCGTTTTGCACGGCATGCTTGGTCACGGCATAAAAGAAACTGCCCCTGCGCAGGCGGCAGGCTTGTGCCGGTGGGTGTGCATGGGCCCCTGACGGCGTCGCTGGCCCGCAGCGTCAGCAGCCAGGCTGAGGGCAGGTGGGTTACTTGACAGGTGGCCGGGTGCCTGCTGGCTCAGCAAAGCAGGTGGACCGGACGTAGTGGGGGGCGGTTCAGCGTTATAGCGCAGCTAAGCCGCCCAGCTGCAAACGCCGAGGGTGGCAGATGGGTTGACAGGTGGTGGTCGGGCGCGCGCTTGTGGCAGGCGTTGTGGTGTCCTGTTGCGTGCGTGCAGGTAGGGCGTCAGGAGATCACGCCAACAGCGCGAGCTGGTGGGGCGTGCACGGCGGTTCTGTGCTCCTGAGCGCTGGGCTGGCTGGGCTGGCAGGACTAGCCGGCTACGCCGTGTACAAGATGTACGGGCTTGCGCAGGTCGTACGGCATGCCGAGCGGGTGCCATACAGCGGCAGGTGGCAAGGCCTGCTGCCGCACGCCATGGAGCAAGCCTAGGCGGCAGGCGTTACAAAGAGGTAACCTAAGGAGCGTGTTTTGCAGTTGCTTGGCAGGGCCATAGGTGCTATTCGCCTAGGGCGTTACAAAGAGGTAACCTAGGGAGCGTGTTTTGCAGTTGCTGGGCAGGGCCATAGGTGCTATTTGCGTGTTACCGGTATGTACCTGCATACCGTAGTATGCAGTGCCATCCACTACCTTGGCATGCCCGGGCTCTGTGTTCTCATGTACCGTGCATGCACAACTGCAAACAATGCAAGATCACCCACTCTCCCAACATGCCCAGTGTCGCTTTCGCCTGCACATGCAGGAATATGACGCCGCTGTCGCTTCCGGGCAGTTGCTGCCTCCGTCCCACCCCGACGTGATGCTCGTGCGGCGGATCGGGGAGGCGGTGGTGGCGGCGGCGGCGGCGGAGGGCGCAGAGGGCAAGGCGGTGGAGCGACTGCGCGACGTGCAGTGGGAGTTCCACGTTGTCAAGCACTCAGACAACGGGTCATGCTACATCCAGCACGGGGGCAAGGTGCGCACTTGGTGCACAACCCCGACCTGTAGTCCGTTGCCGATAACCACTCTTGCCGAGCGAGATAGAGGCTTCAGTGCCTGCTGCCTGTAGCTGCCTCGTTCACGGTGTACCGGCATTAGATTGCGGTCGGTGCTGTGGGTTAAGGAAGCACATGGGAAGCTAGAGAGCAAAGGCATGGTCAGCAAGTTTGCCGTGTCGTGCGTAAGCGCGGATGAGCACGTGTCCAGGTATTAGTACCACCACCTTGCGGAAAGAGGCCCCATCGCCTGCCAGCCATACGCCAGTTCTGGTGACCTTCAGTAACGCCCCTCAATACAATAACTCAACTTTGGTACGTCTAGCGCAGCATGTATACCGCCGGTTCTGGTCCCGTTGCCCCCCATGCAACACCCCTCATGACACCTATTCGGTTTACTCAGAGTTCATTCGGCGCCTGCTCGAAGGTGTGGATAACCGAGGGCTGGCTGGACAACCACGAGCGTGACGAGGGCATCGTAGCGGCCGCGCTAGCGCACGAGGTGGCCCACGCGGTGGCGCAGCACACGGTAAGCTACAGCTGCAACTACTTATTACGCACATTGTCACAGTTTGTGCTTTCCTTGCCCCCCAACGTGGTCCCTGCTGCTGCCACCGCCTTCTTCCCTGGTCCAATCCTACACGCAACACGGTCGAGTAGCACCTCACGACCGAGCGTACGGTACATCACTCTTGCCTCACTCGGCCTTTGCAATTGCACGCACGGCATTGGCGGCGACACGGGGCAGCACGCAGTTCGCTCATCACATGTACCCATGCGTGCATCTGCTCCACGTGCCATTGCTATACACCGCCGACCACCCGCAGGTCGAGAACATCACCCTAACCCATGTCTCCCACGACCTCGCTGTGGTGTGGGGCTTGGCAACGCTATTCGTGCGCGCGCCGCTGTGGGCCACCGCGGCCGGCTGGGGTGTCTTCACGGCGCTGGGCTTCCACTTCAGCAGTAGCTGTGTTCCCTTTCTGCGACCGCTGCACTGGTGAGTACGCCGCGTGCTTGCAAAGCTCGGGCTTGGTGTATGTCGGCCATGTACAATGCGATGCCCTGCGTGCTAGCTAGCGACACGGTGCATATGCTCCGGTGACAATGCGCCCTCCGACTTCATTCCTGGTGCCAGCTTGTCGACAGCAGCAAGTGCTCCGGGAACCTTGGTCCATGCTAAGACACGCCTTTCCCTGCTGTGGGTCTGCAAGCTGCGGCCAATAGGATGGGTGTGCAAGCCATAGTAGCTAACGGTGGATGCATGCAGGCTGCTAGGACACCGTACTAGCTATCGCTGCTGTGACGTGCCACTTCTTCCTAGTTTCTAGCTTTGCTTCTCAAGGGCGGGGGGCAGCCGCCGCGTAAGGCGGGCAGGCGGCGTAGGGGAGGGTGTACCTGCAAGCAGGAAAGAGGTCTTGTTCGCGGGATGGGAGGCCATGTAGGCCGTACATGCCTCCCCCCAGCTACCAAGCCAATGCATAACTAATATTATGTTTCCCCCACTCCTACCAGGTACCAGGAGTACGAGGCGGACGCAATCGGGGCGCGCATCATGGCGCGAGCGGGTTTCGACCCGGCATCTAACACCGTGATGCACGTCGTTAGGAGCTGCTCACAGGTGCGCCCGGGTTCCTCGGTGCAGCGACAGAATGCATGCAACGACATGCATACATGCAGCAGCACACTGTGGGCTACATTCAGAACCTCAGGCGTTGCTGTGCGGGTCTCGATGGAATTCGGGTGCCGCATGCCGTGAGCAACACCGCTCCCCTGCGCTCCACCGTGGCGCGCGGATGCCTTACGTTCGGGACGCACGCAGTCCGCGGTGGTACGCATGAATGCATGCTCTGCTACTTGAGTGTTTGCACGCGATCCGCCTCACGCGATTCTCCGGGTGATCACGAAGAGCAACGGCCATTGTGCCTAGCTCGCTGTGTGCGTGGTTGACTCGTGCTTTGCAATGGTCGCAGGACGGGGAGCCGGACAAACCCCTTGGGTATAAATGTAAACATAGGATTACGTCTGAGAATTATTTACATTTACTACGCAGCAAAATGCACTCCGCGCATTGCAGAAGGGGGAGCCGGACCTGGTTTCGGCGCTGACCAGCACCCACCCGTCGGACATCAGCCGCGCCATGCGTTCTGCCGAGGCGCTGCACGAGACGTGCAAGATCTACACGGAGGCGGGTGGGTAGCGGTGCAGTTGCTGGGTTATAATAATGCAGGAACAGACGCGAGCGGGTAGTGGTATGGCTATGGCCGTGTGTCACGGTCTGGGTGTTCGGGCAGCCGCATTGCAACGGGGCGCCTTGGTGGCAACACGTGCTTGTTGGGGCTCCTCTAAGCAGCCGCACCGTTGAGTGTCTGCTTCGACCTGCCGTTGGCTTGCGGCACGTGTAAGGTCTACACGCACCGATGCGGGTGGGTAGCGGTGCGTGGTACACTGTACGGCAAACTGGGTATTTGGCGCAGCCGCATTACGGTGGGGTGCATGGATGGCAGCAGTTGCCTGTTGGGGCTCCACAAAGAAGCCGCGCTGCTGGATGTATGTCTGCCGTTAACATGCCGCTGTTGCCAAATTCCACATCTTGCAAAAGGTGCTGACCAATGGAATGAGCGTAGGGTGATGCATGGTGGTCTGTCGCGGCATCCTGCTGCGCCCACTTCCCTTTCGTGCACCCCACCCTCCTTCCTGGCTAAATAAATGCCTAAGAACTCCCCTTTTCCGTTGCCATGCCACCCATGCAGGCTTCGGCACGTGCGAAGCCACTCCGGACCACCTTGAGCAGGTCATCCGCCGACACTTCGACGCACTCAAGGCGAAGCTAGAAAGGCTGGAGCAACAGCTGAAGGAGGAAAACGAGGGGAAGGAGCTGCGGGCAGCCAGCGAGGCACGGCCACACACGGGCGCTCGGCAGCGGCGGCTGGAGACAGACATGGAGCTGCAGCAGTAGCGGCAGCACAGTGCAGCATTAGATACGCACCCCGGAGGCTGGACTTGAATGCTGTTGCCGTGTCACAGAAGCCGTGTTCAGGTCCGACACCTGGCCATGGGTAGTGGTATGGTAACGCGGTGTTTGGTGCCTGAGGCACGCACGTGGGTGTTGGCGGTGGGGCTACCTTGCAGTGGCTGCCACTGGGCTGCTGGGGACGTACGTACGATTAGTGTACAGGCTGGCGGTACATTTTCCCTGGCTTTCTTTACTGGTTCCTCAAGTGCACGGGATGGCAGCAGGTTGGCGTAAGTACAAAGAGTCATGAACTGTCGAGCTTGCAACATGGGCGCATCAAGCAGTTGACCGGGTGGGCTGTGATGCCCCTGCTACGCGTATGATGGGTTGTCAACGGCGGTTGCGTGGGGAGGGGCAGAGGCAGGGGGCATCCGGTTTTGAGCCGGATGGGGAGCTGCATAGGAGTATGGCCGTATCTGGTTGGGATGCAGGAGGGGACGAGGCCGGACGGCGGCTGAGTAGCATTTATAGTTTACTTTTAGGCTTAGGTGCATGACCGCCGGTTGCGTACATGCACTCCTAGGTCGCTCTTAGTGATGTTGCAGCAATAAGGACACGGCAGTGTCAGCAGAGTTGTACAATAGTGGCGTGGTGTGTTCAGGCCCATGCGGAGGAGGTCCCGATATGGGAAGACGCGCGTTGCTCGGGCCCGGGCTTTGCAATATGCGCAACACGGGAACCTCCTGTCCTGCAGGATTGCTGCTTTCTTTATTGGATAGAAACTGCACACGTGGTGTAGGGCACTGGGACTGTGTGAATTTGCTTTGTTGCCTTGCGAGTTGAGTCAACTGGGGGCTTGCTTGTGGTATATTGTTGTTGGCAATGCACGAGCGTGCAGCCATCCTTGGCCCAGAGGGGCAGCTCCGCAGACGGAACCCTTGCTGGCTCGTGTGGCCAACGCACTGACCGGGTCGCTGGTCTCGTTACTTTCACGCTTAGCCCTTCCACTGGGGGCTGGTGCCTGCGATGATGCACTTGGTGGCTCGTGGTGCTGGTCCCAACCTCCCAACGAGGGAGCTCGCACGCACCTCCTCCTGTTGCACAAAAGCTTGCTGCGTGGAGCTTGTTGCAGAGCGTGGCCCAGACAGGGAACTGCAGGGAAGCTCCCCTGGCATCGTGGCATGACCTGTGTCATGAGCACATGACAGTCCCTCAAGGTGTTATCAGACAGCATCTGTGGTGTACCTGGCGTGACACGATCACCACCTTCAGAGCAAAACCGCAGGGCCCCCCGCTGCCCCCCCAGACAGTGGGCACGGCACGCTGCACACGGGCACGTTTTCCCGCATGGGCCCCCATGCACACGCTGGAAAACAAGGCAGCGGCCCTAAATCCTGCAACTTCGGCCTTTAAGCAAAAGCCCTATGCCTCTCTACTTGAATGCGAACCACACCAAGCGAGCCGACAACGCACGGCAGTCCTCCACACTACCGGTGTGCTTTTCGTTTAACGAACTTTGAACTTTTTGACCATGCCCGCATCAGCATACTACCACTCTGACTATGTTCCTTTCACAGTCTGCCGAGCTTGTCCAGAGAATGCGACACTCTTTGGCGCAGCCACCCTAACGGAACACCAAGCGCCTTAAGCTTAGAACTATAGGAGGTCATCAGTTGATAATCAGCGTGATATATATCCATCCGGGGCGCAAGGAGTAGGAAACAGGCTTCTGCAGGTGGCGTTCGGCTGCATCGCCCTTGAGCGACGGCCGCGCACAGCCATTGCGAGCGATAGACTCCTCATCGTTGTACAAGCTTGCGAAGATAGTTTTGCCGCTGCCTGGCGCAAGGATCTAATGGGCTCTCCAACGACCCACGGGCCGATGGACGCCAATGGCGAACACGCCCCGCGGATTCAACCTTCACCAGCAAAGCAGTCTGGATTCTGGAAATGGCCAACAAAAGAGTATTTCATGAAGGCTCTGACTGCCTTCCTCACCGCTCCCCCGGACGATGAGTGCGCGGCGAGCACCGAGGCGGTCCACCAACATCACACCCCCGGCCAGCGGAGACACCACTCCGCCATGGGAAACGAAACCATCGAGCACTTCCCGGAACCCTTGCTTCCCCAACCCCACCATCCGCACCACCAGCGCCACCCGTTCGCGCGACACTCAAGCGACCAGGACGTAAGCCACCGCAGCCACCCTGAGCGCGACCTGTCGCACCTCAATGCCGACCCCCTTCAGCGCATCCGCCCGCGCTTGGTGCGAAGCGACAGCAATGTCACCAGCAGCATAGGCGAGGCGAGCGAGGAGGGGAGCGAAGCGGATCAGGGGGATGCGGAGGCGGGCGGGGGCGGCGAGGGCGGTGGGGGGATAGAGGAGCCGCTGCTGACGGCGGGGACAGGCAGGAGGAAGCGCGTGGGCGTGCGGCTTCCGGCGGCGAACGCGGGGCTGTCGGCGGCGCAGAAGGCCCTCCGAGTGGAGCTGAGCAAGTGGGTCTGGGATCTGGGGGCGTGTGGTATTGGTATGGAGTAAGGGTGCATCTGCATGGTGGTGCTTTCCGACAGGCGCCCTGGGGTGGTCGAGCATGGGCAAGGGCACACAAGAGGGGCACGGGTTTAGCGGGGGGCCTTTGAGGTTCAGCGTTGCTTCTTAGCGCTCCACGCCGCATGATGCAGTGGCGGCTTATCCCTTAGATGGAGCTGAGCTGGTTGGTTTGGTGGGAGTGATTTGGGATGCCGCATGAAGCTAGGCAACTGCGTCCGGGGCATTTTGTGTTGGGGCATCGGTGCACGGCATCGGTGGCAGGTACTTGCAAGCATCCGAGTTGGTTGGGCACGCACGAACGTGCCACCGCCTCACCCGGCAACAGACTTCGCTTGCAATATCCCAATGCGGTTTTCCCTAGTGAAGCACGCCCCCAGGGTGATGGCCCTTGCATTGCATCGGCAGTAAATGCTGTGCCGAACGCCTCCGGGGGTATGGGGCTAGGGCTTGCACGTGCCACAGGGAGCATGCGCCAGGGGTGGCTCAAGGATGCGCGCAAGCACGGCCCAGTGCCCCAGCCAGCACCCAATCATAATGTTTGACCTGCTTGGCCTGGAACACCACATGTGTTATGCCCTTTCCTTCGCTCGGCCCTAGGGTGATGGCCCTGGCGCTTCCCCCCTCAAAGCTGCTGACGCCACGGCCTCCCGGATTGACCCACTTCTTCACCATGACCAGCAACTACCACATGTATACTCCCGCTCCTCCGATCCTCCCGCAGGGTAATGGCCCTGGCGCTTCCCGCCTGCGGGGTGGACACCGTGTCGTTCCTCGCCTCGCTATTCGCAGTGGTGGAGGTGGGTAATTTTGGATTTAGTGTGCAAGCCGCCCTGGGTGCGGAGGTTTCCAGCGTTGCGTCTTGAGCCGCTAGAAAGCCGGCGAGCAGCCACCACGGAAGGGGTACCCGCGACCAGGAGAGTGGTTTTGTTCAATGAGTGGGAGGCGAGCCTGAGTTCCACCGTATAACCGCGCCGTACGGTCAGTGACGGTGGTGTCAGATCTGACAAAAACTTGCCAGATTGACGGTGTCAAGCGGCGCAATTACTCAAGACCTTGGCCGAACGGCCCCATGCCAGCCGTACAGGCCTCCCCCCACCGGAGGAGACCCTCGACCAAGCCGAACGCACGAAACCTAGGTTCCGCTTCTCCGCTACACTACATGCGGAAACCGTCAGTTACCGTGGGCTGCATCCCGTGAGGCTCGTGCACCCTTGCCTCGCACAGGGACACCCCGTTAGGCATGACTGCCCCCGCCTCTAACTCCCCGTCTCCCCACCTTCCCTGGTCCGTACCACACTACGTTTCTACTTCTTACTACCCCTCTATTTCCTGGCCCCAGGTTGGGCGGCTGGGCACGGTGGAGCTGTCTGCCCTGACGCTGGGCACCACACTCTTCAACCTCACTGGGCTGTCATGGTGCGTTGACTTCCACTGTTGACCGTTGACCGTAGGTTTCCGATCCTCCAGCCAGCATGAGCCTGCCGTTCGTTGCAGGCTGTTTTCCGCACTCCGCCGTATCCGTGACGTGCATGTAGTCCTACGTTGCACCTAAGTGCCGAACCTCACAGGGCTGTCGTGGTGCGTTGACTGTTGGCCGCCAACTTTAAACAAGTCCCCACCTCACGCCACTGCCGGAGTGCCGGTATGTGCCTATTAATGCTGCAGCCCGACGTGCCACGTGCTAGCATTGCCTGTGAGCTTGAGGCGTTGAGGCACTACGTGTCCGGGTGAGAGACGCAGAGAAAGTTGCGTAAGCCTCAGGCGCCTCTCAAGGGGCACCATGTATTATTAGCAGCACCGACTGCCTTCGTTACTACCGGGTACTGATGCTACTCGCCGTTCCCCGTGCCCCAGGGTGTTCGGCCTGGCGAGCGGCATGGACACGCTGTGCGGCCAGGTGTACGGAGCGGGCATGTACAGCGCGATGGGCATCGTACTGCAGCGCGCCGTACTGGTGTGCTTAGTCATGGGGCTGCCGTCGTACGTGCTGTGGTGGCAGGCGGAGCGCGTGCTGCTGCTGCTGGGTGAGCGGGGTGGTACGGTCTGCAAGCACCCACACCGAGGACCTGGAGTGAAAAGAAACCGTGCCTCGTATTGCACTCCTTGTTTGATTGGAGTAGTAGCGAGAAGGGGACGGCGCTAGATGATGCACTGCATCTGCCACAGCTGCATATCGCGTACCCGCGATCTGGGTTGGACTTCTCATCCCGCCCTTCCACACCGCTGCCCCCCAGGTCAATTCCCCGAGGCCATCTCCCAAACTGCCCAGCTGGTGCTGTACCTGTCCCCCCACGGCCCACTGGCCCTATCCGATTCACACTCCCCGTACCTAGAACTCTACACACCCTCACCCTGGGGTGACGACTTCCTCACCTTCCCCGTCGCTCCCCCGCCCCCTTCTGCGCTCCCCTCAGGCCAGCCCCCCGAGGTGACCTCCCAGGCCGCCCAGCTGGTGCTGTACCTGTCTCCCTGCCTGGCCGTCAGCACCATCAAGTTCTGCGTGCGGTCCTACTTTACGTCGCAAGGGGTCATCCTGCCTGTGACGTGAGTGGCGGCGCGAGGTCGGAGGGCTGAATCCCTCCCGACGGGAAAGGGGCAGGGGTCTGGCGGGGCCCTACACAAGGGGTTGTTTATACTGCAATTGACGCAAATGCAAGCGCGGGGCTGGTACAGCGGCAGGGTCGTTTGCGCTTTTGCTGGCCGGGGGCCTGTGCAGGGGTGGGCTGGGGAAAAGGAAAGGGGCGGGGGAACATGCCGGGCAGGAGGCAGGAGGGGCAGGGCGGACGGGGCATGAGAGGGCTTGATAGGCAAGGACGACGGTCTTGTGTTGTGAGGGCGCATTAGAGCGGTGAAGTCGTATGCCACGTGCCTGCGACATGAGTAAAAGCGCGACTTGGGCTGCCGGTTGAGGCGGAGCGAGCGCCCGCCGGCACAGGGTCAGCTCTCGGAACTGGCCCAATACTGGATTTGGGGATGCCTTCAGAGCCGCGAGTGGTCCTGTTGGCATGCGGTATATTGCAGAGGGGCCGGCAGTGGCACTGAAGTCAGGCCAAAGCGCGCCGTGCAGTCCAGCCTGTCAGGGGCCAAAACGATACCGGTATGGGCGTGGTAGAGGTTGTTGGTATGCCCTACAACTCGCACACCGGTACGAAGTCGTAAGTCTGGTCGCTTGCCGTACGCGCCGACAAGTTTACCCCGCCCCCTTCTTCCATTACCTCGCAACGCAGGGCCATCACCTTCGTGTCCACCCTGCTCACCCCCGTGTACAACTACCTATTCATCACATGGTGAGGGTACGACAGTACGGCAGTACGGCAACGCGGGCTGTACTGGGATTTGTAGGGCGGGGTATGCCGGTATACTGCAACCAGGCAGTGCGGGCTGTGCAGGGGAGGGTAGGCTTGGGTAACGCAATACGGCCGCACGGCAGCATGGGCTTGGGCAGGAACGCGCTAGGGCGCAGCAACTGCTGTGAGCGTGCAGCAAAAGGGGTCGGCAAGGTCGAGGAGCTGGGCAGAGGGGCTTTGCACTTCAAGGGCAGCAGGGGCTGCAGAGACCGCACGTGCTGGGCCCAGGCGATAGAGCATTGAGTACCAGTAATGCCGAGGCTGCAGGGCCGCAGAGCCAGTTGGCACGTGCACGGCGAGCCGGCGAAGGGGACAGGGGCCGTAAAGGCCGCAACGCGTCTCACGGCTGCACTTGGGGTCTCACGACCGCAAATCATTACGTCACCCGCGCCTTGCCTCAAAACACAGTCCCGCTTATTACACAGCCCCCTCTTACAGCTCGTTGCTGCTACCCTCAGCCCCCCTTGCTGCCCATGTCTCACCACCCCGCCAGGCTGGACTTCCGATTGCTTGGCGCGGCGTACGCCTACCTGGCTGATGAGGTGGGCTGGGGCCAGAAGGGCTGGGCTTTAGGGCATTCGCGTCAATACCATTCCTGCAGGTGACCTGCGTGGCGCTGACTTGCACAACACACCTGTCGCAAGGCATCATCCCATGTATACCCCTCACGAGTACCTGCGTGCTTGTCCCCGCAGATCACGGGCGTTGCGCTGCTGCTGGCCGCGCTGGCCGCCCAGCACGCGGTGCAGCCGCCCGATGAGCGCACCTGGGGCGGCTTCGACCGGCGGGCGTGGAGCGGCTGGGGGGCGTACCTCAAGGTGAGCTGCTACGTGGCGAAGTGAGATGTGTACTCACGTGTTAACCCACATCCGCGAGGATGGCCACGACCGCCGGGTGTAGCGTGCAGGGGAGACCGTCAAGGTTAGTGCGAATTTGCTAGTGGTTTACCGGCGATGACGGCTGCAACAAGTACGCGCTGCAGCTGTGTGTATTAGAAAACGTGCTAACCCACACCCATACAGGTGGCGCTGCCGTCCACCGCCATGTCCTGCCTGAATTGGTGGATCCTGGAGGTCATGGTGCTGTTACACCAGCAACCATGTGTATTAACGTGCTAACCCACACCTGTGCAGGTGGCGCTGCCCTCCACCGCCATGTCCTGCCTGGATTGGTGGATCCTGGAGGTCATGGTGCTGTTACACCAGCAACCATGTGTATTAACGTGCTAACCCACACCTGTGCAGGTGGCGCTGCCCTCCACCGCCATGTCCTGCCTGGATTGGTGGATCCTGGAGGTCATGGTGCTGTTACACCAGCAACCATGTGTATTAACGTGCTAACCCACACCTGTGCAGGTGGCGCTGCCCTCCACCGCCATGTCCTGCCTGGATTGGTGGATCCTGGAGGTCATGGTGCTGTTACACCAGCAACCATGTGTATTAACGTGCTAACCCACACCTGTGCAGGTGGCGCTGCCCTCCACCGCCATGTCCTGCCTGGACTGGTGGATCCTGGAGGTCATGGTGCTGCTGGCTGGCATGGGCGGAGGGGACGCAGCCGTACAGGTGTGTACGGCAGTTGTCGTACGACAGCGACAGCTGCACGAGAGACATAATGGACTGTGGTTTGTGTTGCAGATAGGGTGCCCAGGTGCTGGGACATACGACATGGCTGTCAGGAAGCAGGTCACGTGTTCACAACATCGTCAGCAACAAGGATTGCAGACCTAAGACCCAACATGCTGTGGGCCCCCTCTCGCAGGTTGCCGCCATGGGGCTGTGCTTCAACGCCTTCTCCTTCATCTACTACACGGTGGTGGGCTTTGGGGACGCCGCCAGCACGCGCGTCAGCAACAACCTGGGCGCGGGCAGGGGCAGGGCGGCGCGGAGGTCGGCGCAGGTGGGCAGGCTGGGGTGATGTGCATCACCTACACATGGTTGGAAAGGGCAGGGGCAGGGCGGCCAGGAGGTCGGCGCAGGTGGGCGACTGACTAGGCCTGGACGTTTTTTCCCTCCACGCCAAACGCCTGGCATGATTGTATCCGGCCTACCGCAGTCCCCTCCACGCTGCAGGCGTGCCTGGCCCCCAGTCAACGGCCAGCGGGTGTAACACGTGCTATCTCACCTGTGACCCTACCTCTCGCAACCCAACTGCATCCCTCCAGACACCTGGCAGATCTGCTCGCTCACTCCCAAATGCTTTCCTGCCTGGCGCAGGTGTGCCTGGCGACCGGCCTGGCGGTGTGCGTTGCGGCGTGCGGCGTGCTGCTGCCCACCAGCGAGTGGTGGATCGCGCTCTTCAGCTCCAGCCGTGACGTACACGCCGCCGTAGTCCGTACGCTGCCGTGCGTGGCGCTTGCCGTACTGGGGTACAGCGCGAACACCATCCTGTCGGGCGTACTGCGGGGCGCGGGGCGGCAGGCCACGGGGCTGTGGATTAACCTGGTGACGCTGTGGGTGGTGGGGCTGCCGGTAGCTGCCGGGTTGGCGCTGTGGGCGGGGTGGGGTAACCTGGGACTGTGGGCTGGCATTGCGCTGATGAACCTGCTGCAGGGAGGGGTGATGGCGTTGAAGGTGGCGCGGTTCAATTGGGCCAAGGAGGTGCAGCGGTCGAAGAGTGTGGTGTCTTTGCATGCGAGCACGTTTGGAGGGGCAGAGGATGTGGTGGAGTGGGGAGAGGGAGAGGGAGAGGTTCGGGACGGGAAGGAGGGTGGGGATGGGGATGGGGTGGGGGAGGAGGCGTGGGGAGAGGAGGGGGAGGGCGACTGGGGAGAGGGGGAGGGAGGGGAGGAGGGTGGGGGAGATGAGGAGGAGCAGGCGGAGCAGGAGGTGAGGGTGCAGGGAGGGGCAGGGGAGGGGGGGAGGCGGGTGGAGGAGGGGGAGCAGCAGCAGCAGGAGAGGGAGGTGAGGAAGGGGAATTCGGCAGTGGTGAGGTGGCTGGAGGAGGCAGAGGTGCTGAGGCCGCAGAGGGGCCGGAGGGCTGCGGGGAGGGGGCGGGGCCAAGGGCGGGGCGGGGAGCAGCAGCAGGAGGGCGAGGGGGCAGCGCCAGGCGTGGAGGCGCCGGCCGGCGACTCCATGGTGTGATGTATGGTACTGCACAGTGTAAGGTCGGTGTTTGCAAACAGCAGGGTGGTGCAATAGGGTGCAGGAGGGTGCATGGTGCGTGCGCGGTGTAAGTAGCAGAGTATTCTGGTTGATGAAAGAGTCCGGTGGTGGTGCAGGGTCGTGCATGCAGGTCTGCCGTGGGTAACGGTGCTGGCCAAGAGGCACGGGGAGATCGTGACGTAGTGGTGCTAGGAAGTCATTACCGGAAATGCAGGACAGTTAAGCGATTGCACAGGTATTCGAGGCGTTTGGTGGAGGCAGGATGAAGCATGTATGTGGTATACTCGCTAGGGTTGGCTGAGAACGTAGAACGGTTTTTGTTCTACCTTAGATTCTACTGAGAATCTACGGTTTCTACCGTTTCTCATGTTAGAAAGGTT
>VFQN01001443.1_pt1 | contig 19454 bp, 18 predicted proteins | sample 3512371 | NCBI WGS metagenome assembly VFQN01 (sample SAMN10412370, study PRJNA504923) | tailings metagenome | isolation source: Replicate 2 from Balatoc abandoned mine | place: Philippines: Itogon, Benguet | collected 2017-08-28 | reverse complement strand
AAAAAATGGCACGACGGCCGGTGCGCCGGCGCGGCCGAGCTCCTCGTTGAACGCCAGCGTCTGTGCCGGGCTCCAGCCGAGACCGCCGTGCTCCCTAGGCCACTTGCCGGTGATCCAGCCCTTCGAGCCGAGACGCTTCAGCCACGCGTCATATTCGTGCCGCTCGAGATGCTGGCCGAGACGCTGCTTACGTCGGATCTCCGAAGGCAGCTCCTTCTCGCAGAAGGCGCGAACCTCGGCGCGGAAAGCGTCGAGCGTCGTGTCGCGTTCGACCGACCTGATGAACATGGGCGCGCTCCCTGGATTTATTCTCCTTCCGCCGACGGTAGAAAGGGATCGCGGCGTTGGCAATCGCGAACGTGGCCGCAGGCGGTGTGCAGCGCAAAAATGCAAGGGGCCGCGATTGACCGCGACCCCTCGATCGTCTGGCAAAAGCGACGAGCTCAGCCCTGCGGCTGCTTCGTCAGGCGGATATAGGGCTTTGGACGGGTGAAGCCGCCGAACTTCGCCTGCGCCTCCTCATCGGAAACCGCCGGCGTGATGATGACGTCGTCGCCCGGCTTCCACTGGGCCGGAGTCGCCACCTTGTGCTTGGCGGTGAGCTGGAGGCTGTCGATCACGCGCAGGATCTCGTCGAAGTTGCGCCCGGTGGTCATCGGATAGGTAAGTGAAAGCTTGATCTTCTTGTCGGGTCCGACGACGAACACCGAGCGCACGGTGGCGTTGTCGGCGGGCGTGCGACCCTCGGACGTCTCGCCAGCACTCGCGGGGAGCATTTCGTAGAGCTTGGCAATCTTGAGCTGCGGGTCTCCGATGAGCGGATACTCGACGCTGTGGCCGGTGACGTCCTTGATGTCCTGCTTCCAGCGTACGTGGCTGTCGACGGGATCGACGGAGATGCCGATGATCTTGGTGTTCCGCTTCGCGAATTCACCCGCGAGGCCGGCCATGTAGCCGAGCTCGGTCGTGCAGACCGGCGTGAAGTCCTTCGGATGCGAGAAGAGGACGGCCCAGCCGTCGCCGATCCACTGGTGGAAGTCGATCGGGCCCGCCGTGGTTTCGGCGGTGAAGTTCGGGGCTTCGTCGTTGATACGCAGTGCCATGGTGTGCGTACTCCATTCCCAATGCAGGCAGAAAGAACGATGCGGCTGCCACTTCTCCGCCGGAATCTAGCGCGTTCCCGGGCGGCTCGGAATTGCTTGGTTCTCCCAAGCGTCGAAGAAAATCTTCTTTAGCCGCATCTCAATCACAACAATATTATCGCAAGACGTTGCGCAAGTGAACGATGCGGGCCTCTCATCAGTTGGCGGTCATTCCCCCATCGATGACGAGCTCGCTGCCAGTTACCCATGCAGCCTCGTCCGAGGCCAGATATAGGCAGCCGGCGGCAATGTCGGCCGGGGTGCCGAAGCGGCCGAGCGGTGTCGCCTCCAGGCGGATCTGCGCGACCTCGGGATTGGAGTGGCCGGGCTTCGTCATCGGCGTATCGACGAAGCCGGGATGGATTGAGTTCACCCTGATCTTGTCGACGGCGTACTGGATCGCCGCCGCCTTCGAGAAGATGCGCACAGCGCCCTTCGATGCATGGTAGGCGGCGTTCGAGTGGGAACCAACGATGCCGCAGATCGATGAAATGTTGATAATCGAGCCACCGCCTGCGCGCTGCATGGACGGTATTACGGCTTTCGTGCCGAGAAAGGTGCCGGTGGCGTTGATCTCCAGCACCTTGTTCCATTGCTCGAGGGACTGATCACCGATGCGGCCGCCGCCAACGAGACCTGTCTGGATGTTCTGGCGCGGATCGCGCCCCGAGATGCCGGCGATATTGCAGAGAATGTCGATGCGGCCATAGCGATTCTCTGCTTCGGCAGCGATTTCGGTCCAGCGTGCCTCGTTCGCGACGTCCTGCGCCTCGAACGCGGCGACGCCGCCTTTGGCGATGATCTCATCGGTCACGTTGCGACCCAGTGCAGCGTTGGCGTCGGTGAGCAGCACCTTGGCACCATGAGCTGCGAAGATGCGCGCCGTCTCCGCGCCGATACCCGACGCGGCACCGGTGACGATCGCGATCTTGTCGACTAGCCTTGGACCCGGTTGCATCGCAAAATTCCTCCCAGCGTGCTCGTGATCGAGCGATCCTTCGCTCGGCCACTACTGCGCGCTGATCTCGCTGATGTCCATCACGATCGGTGCGTGGTGGTGGCCGGTGTGCGCATGGAAAGGGGTGCCGCGGACGCGGACGGACTTGCCGACTAGGCCGGCGATCGCCGCGTGGATCTTGGCGTCGGTCGAGTAGATGTGCACCGTCCGCGTACTCTTGACGTTGTCCTCGGCATCGGGGGCGGTAAGGCAGGCGGGAGCGGCAAGCGTCAGGATATACGGCCGCTGGGGCCGGCCGGCGGCATCGCGCGCCGAGCCGATTGATACGCTGCCGGCAGCGACCTCGCCTTCCTCGCCGCCCTTCAGGCACGCCGCATGGGCGTCCCCGATGGAGATTATCGATGCCATCACAATCAGCGCGGCCAAGAGCTTCATGGTGCCACTCCGTCGTTGCGTCGCCCTATCAGGATGAGGGCGGCGCCGCGACGCGGTCAACCGGCTGGTCGAGACAGGGTTTCTCGCGGCGGCGGCAAGCCGGGATCGGCAACCGCCGGCGGCGCGCGCTTGTGGGTGCGCGACAGCACCTTGCCCATCAGGCGCAGTATCGGGAGCGTCCGCTGGCCGAGCCAGACGTACCGGCGCGCGAGCGTCGGATTGACCGAGTTCGACGTCGGCATCGTCTCGCCGGTCCACTTGAGCACGATGCCGATCGGCACATCGAACTCGTCCTGCAGGCGGATCAGCTTGGCATAGAAATCCGCGACCGGCGTCAGCAGCGAGCCGAGGCCGTTGCGCGGCTGGCTCGAGCCGACGATGTAGAGGTTCTTAACGTTGTCGGGGAACGCGTCGCTGCGCAGCTGCGGGACGCCGTTGCGGAACGCAATGAGCCCCTCGGGCAGAAACGGGAAGCGGATATTGAACCCCGTTGCGGTGACGATGAGGTCGTAGGTGCCGCTGGAGCCATCAGCAAAATGGACCGTGCGGCCATCGAGACGCTCGACCGCGGGGCGCGGCTTGACGCGTCCGACCTTGACGTAGCTCAGCGCCTCGGCACCGAACGCGGGGTGGCGATCGAAGATGCGGTGCGTCGGCTTCTTGAGGCCGTAGCGGCGATAGTCGCCGATCGTCACGCGGATAATCGCGCGCAGGATCGGCCGCTGCAGGAACACCGGCAGCTCCCAGATCGGGATGTCCGAGAGCGGACGCCCGAACGCAGCGCGTGGCAGGAACCAGTAGCCTTCGCGCAGGCTCCAGTCGCAGCTCTCCGCGACGCGCCCGCCCTCGCTCACGATATCACAGCCGGAATTGCCGCCGCCGACGACGAGGACTCGCTTGCCCGCGAGATCAGCGGGGCCGTCGTAGTCTTTCGAGTGGATGAGCGCGCCGGTGAACTTGCCGGGATATTGCGGGCGGATCGGATCCCAGTGATGACCGTTGCAGACGACGACGCCCTTGTAGACTCGCTCCTCGCCACCGTCGAAAGTGACGCGCCACGTGTCGTCGGCGAGCGGCACCGCGCTTTCGACACGACGACCGAAGGTGATGCCATCCATCAACCCGCGGTCGCGCGCGTAGGATTCGAGATAGTGCAGCATCTGCGCGCGGCTGGGGAAATCAGGATAGTCGGCCGGCATCGGATAGTCGGCGTATTGCGTGGACGTCTTCGATGAATTCAGATGCACCGTCGTGTACGCGCCCTTGCGCCACAGCCCGCCGACGCCGTCGTTTGCTTCGACTTGATCGTAAGCAATGCCATTCGACTTGAGGGCGTTGGCCATGCCGAGGCCGACCGGGCCGGCGCCAAGTATCAGCAATTTGTCTCGGAACATGAGGGGCAACTCGCAATCGTGTGCCTGAGTTCACTCATACTCAGCGCCGAAGTATTGGCTTTTAGAACCGCAATTCGCGGTTAACGGTGCATGGCTGCCGTGGTCGGCGGCGGCCTTTGCCCGATTTTCAAGCAGCCGCTGAGCCGCTATGGTCCGGCCCGACCCGACCCGAGCCAGTCGTCGGCCTCGGGCGCTGACCCGGGCTCGCCTCGGGCAAACCATGCCGATCGGACGGAAGATGCTGTGACGACATTCGCATCGGCGCGCAAATGGGAACGCCAGGAGACGGCGCTCCTCGGCCAAGTCGCCGCCGCGCACTTCATCAGCCATTTCCACATCATGACTCTGCCGGCGTTGATCCCTCTGCTGCCGGTTCATCTCGGTGTCAGCTTCATCGAGATTGGGTTCGCGCTTACGGCATTCAATCTCGTATCGCTCGTCGTGCAGACGCCGCTCGGCTTCCTGACGGATCGCTACGGCGCGCGGCGGATGCTGATCGCCGGCCTGATCGTCGGCGGGGCCAGCTTTGCGCTCCTCGCGCTCACTCACAGCTATCTGTTCCTCATCCTCGCGATGATGGGCGCCGGCCTCGCCAATGGCGTCTACCATCCCGCCGACTACGCGCTGCTCTCGGCCGGCATCCGGGCTGAGAAGATGGGTCGGGCGTTCTCGATCCACACCTTTGCCGGCTTCATCGGCGGGGCCGTCGCACCCGCGTCGCTACTTACCGCAGCCGCGCTAGGTGGCGTGCAGAGTGCGTTTGCGATGTCCGCGGTGCTTGCATTTGTGGTCGCCGCCGTCCTGTTCGCGACGCCCACTGCCGTTGGCGATGCGCGCGGCGCCGCCGCCAAGAAGGCGGCGTCTGCCTCGGGGACCGACCTGCGCGGTCTGCTGACGCCGGCTGTGCTGTCGCTGATGGCGCTGTACGTGCTGTTGTCTCTGAGCACCGGCGGCATCCAGAGCTTCTCGGTCGCCGCTTTGACGACCGGGTTCGCGGTGCCGCTGTCTGTCGCCAGCGCGGGGCTCACCGGCTTCCTGCTCGGCAGCTCGGTCGGCGTCCTTGCCGGCGGCATCCTGGCCGACCGCACGCGGCGGCATGGTTTCGTGGCCGCCGTCGCGTTGCTGCTCGCGGCTTCCCTGGTTTCGCTGATCGTCCTCTTCGACCTGCCGTATTTTGCGCTCGTCACGGTCCTGACCGCGGCAGGGTTCCTCAGTGGCATGATCGCGCCGTCTCGCGACATGCTGGTGCGGGCCGCAGCCCCGAGGGGCGCGGAAGGCAGGGTATTCGGCATCGTCTCGACCGGATTCAACTTCGCCGGCCTGTTCGGCCCGATGATGTACGCTTGGCTGCTCGACCGGGGCATGGCGCGGGGGATCTTCTGGGTCACGGTCGGCTTCATGCTGTTGACCATGCTGATCACTGTCTTCCAGGTACTCCGCGCCCGCGGCCGGCCCGGCGGGGCCGAGCCGGCGGCCTGAGTGGCCATCTAAGGCCTCGAATGCCGGCACAACCCGGCGCTGGACGCGCACCCCTGGGGCAATGGGCTCGCTTGAATTCGTGGTCCCGAGCGGCTATGTCCCGCTGTCTCAATCCGAGTGCTGCTCCCCTGCGTCGAGGCGGCCCGTCGGCTACCTGCGCATATAGAGGCGCATGACCGGCGCTGAGGCGGCCGGAGTGGTGCGTGGGCAGTTAACAACGCTGGCGAAGGAGCCTGCAGGGGATATGGTCAAGATCACATTCGTTCAGGAAGACGGCAGTCGCCAGGTGGTCGAGGCTGCGCCGGGCCTGACGGTCATGGAAGCGGCGAAGACGGAGGACGTTCCAGGGATCGACGCCGAATGCGGCGGCGCGTGCGCCTGCGCGACCTGCCACGTCTATGTCGAGCCCGAATGGGTGGAGGCCGTCGGCAAGGCCGCCGAGATGGAAGAGGACATGCTCGACTTCGCCTTCGACGTCCGCGAGGAGAGCCGGCTGAGCTGCCAGATCCGCATCACCGAGAAGCTCGATGGGCTCGTGGTTCGGGTGCCGGCCAAGCAATTCTGAACGCGCTAGAGCAACGGACTTTAAATTCAAGTCCAAAGTTGCGCGGACGTTGTGGAGGTCGAGGACAGCATGAGCGACACCAATCCCGCAGCGAGCGCCGACGAGGAAATCGGCGCACCGATCGAGACCGACGCGCTCATCATCGGCGCCGGGCCGTGCGGCCTGTTCGCCGTCTTCGAGCTCGGCCTCCTCGACATCAAGGCGCACGTCGTGGACATCCTCGACAAGGTCGGCGGCCAGTGCGCCGAGCTCTATCCCGAAAAGCCGATCTACGACATCCCGGCCATTCCGGAGATCACGGGGCAGGGGCTCACCGAGCGCCTGATGGAGCAGATCAAGCCATTCGGCCCGACCTTCCACCTCGGCCAGCGGATCGATTCCCTCTCACGCGAGGCCGATGGGCGCTTCCGTCTCGCGACCGACGCCGGACAGGTCTTCTTCGCCAAAGTGGTGGTCATCGCGGCCGGTGGCGGCTCGTTCACGCCGAAGCGTCCGCCGCTGGATGGCATCGAGGCTTACGAGGCCACGTCGGTCTTCTACTCCGTGCGCAAGATGAAGGATTTCGCGGATCAGGATATCCTGATTGTCGGCGGCGGCGACAGCGCGCTCGACTGGACGCTGAACCTGCAGCCGATCGCGAAGTGCCTGACGCTGCTTCATCGTCGCGACGACTTCCGCGGCGCGCCGCACTCGGTCGAGAAGATGCGGTCGCTGGTCGCGAGCGGCGCCATGCGGCTGATGATCGGCCAGGCGACGGCGCTCGAAGGCGCGGATGGCAGGCTCGCCGCCGTGACGGTCAAGACCAAGGAGGGCGAGGAAAAGATCGCCTGCACGCGGATGCTGCCGTTCTTCGGCCTGACCATGAAGCTCGGGCCGATCGCCGACTGGGGGCTCAATCTCGAGGAGAACCTCATCCCGGTCGACACGGCGAAGTTCGAGACCAATGTGCCCGGCATCTTCGCGATCGGCGACATCAATACCTACCCCGGCAAGCTGAAGTTGATCCTGTCCGGCTTCCACGAGGCAGCGCTGATGTCCCAGGCGGCGCACAAGATCGTCTATCCGGACAAGAAGCTGCTGTTCCAGTACACGACCTCCTCGTCGAGCCTGCAGAAGAAGCTCGGCGTGCGCTGAGGCGCCATTGGGCGCTCCCGGCGGTCTCCAGCGGTTCGGCGCCGCGGTGGCGAACTTTCGCTTGCGCAAGCGGGCGCGGCGCACTAGGTAAGCCCAGCCGATTGCCAGATACCCAGGCCGCCCCGGAAACGGGCCGGCGCGATCGCGCGGAGGGGCCGTAGCTCAGTTGGGAGAGCGCTTGAATGGCATTCAAGAGGTCAGGGGTTCGATTCCCCTCGGCTCCACCATCCCGCATCAATGGCGGCTGAATTGCCGATCTTTTTTGTCGAAATTCCCAACCCGTCCGTGGAGGTTTGGGAATCGGGTTGCATGTTCGACATCGACAGCCTCCGCATTGCCGCCTGCGCAAGCTTGCGCTGTTATGCGGCCTTCGTGTAGCGCGACACCTCTTGCAGCGTCGCATGCCCGGTGATGGACGCGATCTCATTGGCCGTGCATCCGGCCTCAGCCAAGCGGCGCGCGGCGGCTTTTCTTAGCCCGTGAGTGACACACCGGTCGGGCAATCCGGCCTTTGCAATCTTGTCGGCCATGAAGCCGCCAAAGCCGTTCGATGTGAACGGCCGGCCATAGGCTGTCTGCAAAATGCGCTCGCCGCCCTTCCCCGCCGCATCCAGGACTTCCTGCAAGGCATGATGGATGGGGATCCAGAGCTTCACACCGGTGCTGCGTTTAGTCTTCAAGGGCGTCACGCAGATCGAGCCGTCGCTCACGTCTCTCCAGGACATGTCAACGACATCCGATCGCCGTTGTCCGGTGTAGAGCAGCAGCGCATAGGCCAGCCGCTCGGTGTTACCGATCGGCCATCGGCACTCGAACTGGAGCAGCTCCTCTTCAGTCCAGGTGTGGAACTCGCCCTTCTCAAACTTCTTGATCCGCAACGTCGGGTCATCCCTTCGCCAGCCGTTGTCGATGGCGAAATGGAGAAGAACCTTCAGCTTCTGCAGCGCGCTGTTGGCCACGCCCGGTGTTGAAGAGCGCTTGGCGAGGATGCGCCGCACGTGCTCGCGGCCCATCTCGCGCACGAGCCGGTGGCCAATATTCTCATCGACAATGAGACGCTCGATCACCGAACGGTAGGTCTTCTTGGTGGAAGGCGCGAGACGCAGATACTCCGGCGAAGTGAAATAGTCTTGAACGAGACGGTCGAAGGTGCCCGGTGCGCCGCGCTCCTTGGGCTTCGTCTTGAGCACCTCGCCTGCGGCCGCGCGCTCATAGGCGACCATGAACTCGGGCGAGCCTCGCCTGCCCGGCAGTGGAACACGCGCGCCACGGCTGCGCCGGAAGTAGAACCGCTCTCGACCATGCCGATCGACGAACCGGCCAATGTGTTTGAGCCTAATCAGCGTCATGTGTAATCCGACCAGCTGTCCTCATCTGAATCCATGCTGTCATTTCGTTGACTGCCCTCTCGATCGAGCCACCCTGACATACCCGCTCAATTCGTCACGGCCTGCGTTGCCGCGATCGCTTGGCCGAGCACCACGACCCTCGCGCCCGAGGGCACGCGCCGGTAGAGGTCGATGGCATCGTGATTGAACATGCGGATGCAGCCGGACGAGACGGCCTTGCCGATCGTGTGCGGCTCGGCGGTTCCGTGAATGCGGAACAGGGTGTCCTTGCCGTCCTTGAACAGATATAGCGCGCGGGCGCCGAGGGGATTGGTCGGACCGCTGTCCATGCCGCCACGCCATTTCTCATAAAGCTCGGGATTGCGACGGATCATGTCGGTGGTCGGTGTCCAACGAGGCCATTCGCGCTTGAAGCCGATCACGGCGCTGCCGGTGAACTCCAGGCCATCAATGCCGACGCCGATGCCATAGCGGATCGCTTCCCCGTGCTCCTGGACCAGATAAAGAAACCGGTTCTGCGTATCGATGACGATGGTGCCGGGATGCTCGGCTGTCTCGAAGTCCACGAACTGACGAAGATTGCGTGGCTCGATGCGGGCCGTCTTGATCGCGCGTACCGGAAACCTTTCGCCGGCTAAGTCCCCATAATGTCCGGCAGTCTCCGTTCGCTTGCTCTCGGCGCCGTCGAGACCCGTCGTATCCGCGAGCGATGACCCGGCATCAATCGAGGAGCAGGCTGCAAGTCCCGAGGTGATCAGCAGGAACAGAAGCGGCAATAGCGTTCGAATGCTCTGAGTAAGAGCCATGAGGTCCTCATGATGATGGGAAGCGCTGCAGGGTACCGAAAGAACGCGCGCGGCTTTCAGACTATTGGCTGGCCGAACGGCCATTGCGGCCCTAATGGCACAATGCCGTTCGGGTTGAGGGATTTGATCGAATAATAACCGCGCTTGATGTGATCGATGCTGACCGTCTCGCGGATCCCCGGTACCTCCAGCATCCGCGCGACATACGCGCTGAGCGCCGGATAGTCGGCAAGGCGCTTGAGGTTGCACTTGAAGAGACCGTGATAGGCTGCGTCGAACCGTACGAGCGTGACGAACAGCCGGATATCCGCCTCCGTCAGCCGGTCGCCCACCAGGAAATGATGGCCATCGAGATGCGCCTCTAGCGTATCGAGCATGCCGAAAACCTCGCCGAATGCCTCCTCGTAGGCGCCCTGGGTCGTGGCAAACCCGGCGCGGTAGACGCCGTTGTTGAGCGCCGGATAGATGCGCGCGTTCCAGGCGTCGATCGCGCTTCTTAGCGTTTCGGGATAGAGATCAATGGCTGCATCGGCGAGACGACCGAAACCCGCATTGAACATGCGCACGATGTCGGCCGACTCGTTGTTGACGATCGTGCCCTTTGCCTTGTCCCACAGCACCGGTACGGTCGCACGGCCGGTAAATCGTGAATCGGCTCGCGTATACAGCTCGTGAAGATAGGTCACGCCGGTCAGCGGGTCCGCAGCATCGAAGCGCCAACCCTGGTTCGAAAGCTCAGGCTCCACGACCGTCACACCGACCGCATCATCGAGCCGCTTCAATTTGCGGGCTATCAACGTGCGCGAGGCCCAGGGACAGATGAGCGCGACGTAGAGATGATACCGCCCCGCTTCCGCGTGGAAGCCTCCGAGCCCCGTCGCACCAGCCCTGCCATCGGGCATCACCCAATTGCGGAAGCTCGAGGTCTGGCGCACAAAGCCGCCCTTGGCATCGGTGCCTTGCACCGGCTGCCAATCCTCAGTCCACTTGCCTTCGACCAACATGATAATTGCTCACGCTTCGCGCCGCCCGGGGCCTAACCCGCATGCTGCTTTACCCAGGCGACGTAGCGATCCATCCAGCCCTGCAGGAACTGGCGGCTCGCCGCGCCGATGCTGCCGTCGGCCTCGAACAACCCGTCCTTGGCTTGAATGAACGCTTCGGGCTGCCCGAGCGTCGGCACATCGAGATAGGCGAGGATATTACGCAGGTGCTGTTGCGCGAGCGCGGTGCCGATGGCGCCGACCGAGACGCCCACCACGCCGGCAGGCTTTCCTGCCCATGCGCTCTGGCCATAGGGCCGCGACGCATGGTCGATGGCATTCTTCAGCACGCCGGGGATCGAACGGTTGTACTCAGGGGTCACGAACAGGAGCCCGTCGGCCGCCGCAATCTCTGACTTCAGCCGCTTGACCGCCGGCGCCTGGTTGGCATCGTCGTCTTGATTGTAGAGCGGCAGATCACCGATCTCGATGATGCTGAACGTCCACTCGGCGGGGCCGAGTTTTGCAAGCGCACTGGCGAGCTTCTTGTTGTGACTGTCGCGGCGCAGACTGCCAACGATGATGGCGATTTTCTTATTGCTCATTGTGTTTCCCCTTTGAATTGCGTTGTCATTGTTCCGCATTAGCGCCGGTTATCGTCGTCTTGTCTCAGCACAACGACGTTACCCCAGGGGTCAGACGCCTCGATGGCATCGCCGTTGCGCCTCGCTCCACGCGCGAGCAGACGCTCGGCCGTTGCCTCGAAGGCACCGGCATCCGCTGCCTTCATCTCAAACGCGGCAAGACCGGTGATGGTGCCCGACCGCTTCGGCGCGTTGCGGCTGCGCCAGACATTGGTTGCGACGTGATGGTGGTAGCCGCCGGTGGCGTAGAACGTCGCACCCGGATAGTGGCAGGTGACATCGAGACCAAGCGCATCGCGGTAGAACGACTCGGCCTCCGGTAATCCTCCGACGCGCAAGTGAACGTGGCCGACGATCGTGCCGGATGGAACGCGTGCGTCACCCATCTCCGCACCCGCTGCGGCGATCAGGCTATCGGCGTCGAGCGCATCGGTGGTCATCGCGACCTTGCCGTTGCGCCATAGCCAGGTATCGCGGGGGCGGTCGGCATAGACCTCGATGCCGTTGCCTTCTGGATCGGTCAGGTAGAGGGCCTCACTTACCTTATGGTCGGAGGCACCGTCGAAGCGCACGCCTGAGGCCACGGCGCGGCGTAGCCACCGGCCGAGATCGGCACGTGATGGCAGAAGGAACGCGGTGTGGAAGAGACCGGCAAAGCCGTGGGGCTCGGGATCGGCGTCAGGCCGCTCCAGAAGATGCAAGAGCGTCTTACCGTCGGCCCCGAGCCGGACACTGCCCTTCTCGGCATCGATGGGTTGGAGGCCGATGGTGTCCTCATAGTAGCGGGAGAGCCGACCGAGATCCCGGACGATGAGAGTGACCGAGCCCGGCCGCAGAAGCGCGGCTGGGGCTGGATGGCGAACTATTGCGGGTGCAGTGGACATGAGAGCCTCCTTCAGCGGCTGGCGGAGAGGGGCGCGGACGGCCGGAGTGCATGTGCGCCGTCACCGAGCAGGGCCTGCACAATGAGGGTCACCGTCCAGAACAGGGGGAACTCCCAGCCGCCTTTAGCGGCCGAGAACAGCCAGCCATTGCCGGTGTGCTGCAAAGTGGCGCCGATCAGGATGGGCAGCATCAGGAGTGCGATCCAACGGGTCCAGACACCAAGAATGAGGGCGGTACCGCCGAGGATCTCACCGGCGATGACGAGGTAGGCGAAAAAGCCCGGGTAGCCGATGCTCTGGAAGTAGCCGGCGGTGCCGGCCAGGCCGAAGGTGAAGACCTTGAGCACCAGGCCGTGAGCGAGGAGGAGGGCGCCGATGCTCACGCGGAGAATGAGGGCGGCATAGGGGGCGGTACGCTGGTCGATCATGGGTGTCTCCATTTAATTCGTTGAGGCTCGTCGGCCTGTGTTGATTGATTGAACATCAATATGCTCCCGCAACTGCGGTTTGATAATTCGCTTATTTAGGATATTATCTCACATCAATGGTGTGAGGCCGATATGCTCGATCGTCTGACTGGAATGCAGGTTTTCGCCCGTGTCGCTGCCCTCGGCAGCTTATCGGCGGCGGGGCGCGCACTCGGCATGTCGCAGACGATGGCGACCAAGCACATGGCGGCCCTGGAGGAACAGCTCGGCGTCAAGCTCCTGCACCGGACGACGCGCCGGCTCACGCTGACGGAGGCCGGCCGCAATTACCTCGACGCCGTCGAGCGTATTCTCGGGGAGATCGAGGACGCCAATGCCGCCGCGTCGGCCACGTCCCTGCAAGTGCGCGGCACCTTGCGCCTCAACGCACCGGTGTCCTTCGGCATTCGTGAGATCGCGCCGTTGCTGCCCGAGCTTGCGGCGCGCCATCCTGCACTCACGGTCGACCTCGGTCTCAACGACCGTCAGGTCGACCTCATCGAAGAAGGCTGGGATCTCGTCATCCGCATCGGCACGCTTGCGAACTCATCGATGATCGCTCGCCGGCTTGCGCCCTGCCGCACAGTCGTTTGCGCGGCTCCTGCCTATCTCGCGGTGCATGGGCGACCGAGGACGATTGCCGATCTCGAAAAGCACACGTGTCTCGGCTACACGCTCTCGCGCGCCGTCGGCGCTGATCGGTGGTCGTTCGGCCCCGGCGGCAAAGCCGTCGTCCCGGTCAAAGGCAGTCTCAGAGCGAACAACGGCGACGCCCTCGTGGCGGTCGCCGTTGCTGGTCAGGGTATCATCTACCAGCCGACCTTCCTCGTTGCCCGCGAAATCAAAGCAGGATTATTGACCCCACTTGAACTCGACCACGAACCGGTCGAGCTCGACGGCATATATGCCGCCTATCCCGGCGAACGGCGGCCACCAGCGAAAGTCCGCGCGACCATCGATTTCCTGGCCGAGCACTTGGGGGGTGTGCCGCCATGGGAGCGGGCCTCTTTCGAGTCGAAGGATAGCAGGCGTCGCTGACGTATGAGCCCACTCGTCGTCAGCCCGGAAACCTGGACCGAGCAGCGCTCAGGATGGGCCGCGTCACGCTTGCGAAGCTAGCGACGGAAGAGCCGCTGGAGGTTTGGGAGTCGACCGGGAAGAGCTATACGAGCTCGTGAGAGAACCTGGCAGGTTTGGGAGCGCTAAGTCTCTGATTGTTCAGGGTCAGTACCCTCCCCTCGGCTCCACCAACGAAACGACGCTAACGCGTTGTCATGTTGCGGCAATTGCCGCCGCTCCGAACATCCCCCTGAATTTCACTCTTTGGCCGGCGCACCGCTGAGGGCGGCGAAGTTCACTTATGGAATTCCTATTCCGCCGCCCGGCATTGCCTATGCGCGGCCTATAACATCGGCCATCGCCCCATCTCGATTTCCTATGTCCGCGTGGACAATTATCCGCCAGCGAAACCGCCTTCCGGAAATGGTCCGGCACAGTGAGACGCGGCACAAGTTGCACTCACGCCTGCCGGCCATCGCCTCGGTTGAACGATCGTTGGTGAGGACATCCCATGCTTGTCGACTATGTGCTCGGCGGAGGCGTAACGATCGCGCTTCTGGCTTACCTGATCTACGTCCTGCTCCGTCCTGAGCGGTTCTGAACCCGCAACAAAGCACGCCCCTCCCGAAGTGCTGCCTCGTGTCCGCGCCCCCACGCGATGACCCGTGCCACGACGGCTGTGCGGCGCTCGATCGTCATCCCACGATATGGAGTTGAGCCATGGACACTTCGGTCCAGCGCAAGCATCCGCGGGCGGCTGCGCTTTCTCAGTCCAAGATCCTGCTTCCCGCATTCTCTTCCGCGCTTGCCAAGTTCGATCCTCGCGTCCTCATCAAGAACCCTGTGATGTTCGTCGTCGAGGTGGTCGCCGTGCTGACGACGGTCCTCTTCGTTCGCGACCTCATCGCCGGCAATCCCGACCTCGGCTTCAGCCTCCAGATCATCCTGTGGCTGTGGTTCACCGTGCTGTTCGCCAACTTCGCCGAGGCCGTCGCCGAGGGACGCGGCAAGGCGCAAGCCGATACACTGCGGCGCACGCGAAGCGAAACTCAGGCAAAGCTTTTGGCCAGCCCCCATGCCGGCGAGTTCAAGCTCGTCCCGGGATCCAGCCTAAAGGTCGGTGACATCGTCCTCGTTGAAGCCGGCGATCTCGTTCCCTCCGATGGCGAGGTCATCGAGGGCGTCGCTTCCGTCAACGAGGCGGCGATCACCGGCGAATCTGCGCCTGTCATCCGGGAGGCAGGCGGCGATCGCTCGGCTGTCACCGGCGGCACGCAGGTCATCTCCGATTGGATTCGCGTCCGGATCACCGGTGCACAGGGATCGACCTTTCTCGATCGCATGATCGCGCTCGTCGAGGGCGCGAAGCGGCAGAAGACGCCGAACGAGATCGCGCTCACCGTACTGCTGGCGGGGCTCACGCTCATCTTCCTCATGGCGGTCGCGACCATCCCGAGCTTCGCCGCCTACGCGGGAGGCAGCATTCCGATCGTGGTGCTCGTGGCGCTATTCGTCACGCTGATCCCGACCACGATAGGCGCGCTGGTCTCGGCCATCGGCATTGCCGGCATGGATCGGCTTGTGCGCTTCAATGTCCTCGCCATGTCCGGTCGCGCCGTCGAGGCCGCAGGCGACGTCGATACGCTGCTGCTCGACAAGACTGGAACGATCACGCTCGGCAATCGCCAGGCGACTGCGTTCAAGCCGGTTCGCGGCGTGACCGAGCAGGAACTCGCAGATGCGGCTCAACTGGCCTCGCTTGCCGACGAAACTCCCGAAGGCCGCTCCATCGTGATCCTCGCAAAGGAGAAGTATGGCCTTCGTGGCCGCGACGTGAGCGAGGCCGATGCGAGGTTCATTCCCTTTTCTGCGCAGACGCGCATGAGCGGCGTCGACATCGGCACGACATCCATCCGCAAGGGCGCCATCGAAGCAGTGCTGAACTATGCCAATGGCGGTGCGGCGATCGGTCATCGAGGCGCGGCCGTCGCCGTCATGCCCCAGACCAGTACGGAGGCGGCCCGCGAGGTCAGCGCCCTCGCCGCGGAGATCGCCAGAATGGGTGGTACGCCTCTTGCGGTCGCACGCGATGGCAGGCTGCTCGGCGTCATCCATCTGAAGGACATCGTCAAGGGCGGCATTCGCGAGCGTTTCGCCGAGCTGCGTCGGATGGGCATTCGCACGATCATGATCACCGGCGACAATCCCACCACCGCCGCCGCGATCGCGGCCGAGGCGGGTGTCGATGATTTCCTCGCCCAGGCCACGCCCGAGGACAAACTGAAGCTCATCCGCGCGGAGCAGGAAAAGGGCAAGCTCGTCGCCATGTGCGGCGACGGCACCAACGACGCGCCTGCCCTCGCTCAGGCGGACGTCGGCGTTGCCATGAACACCGGCACCCAGGCCGCCCGCGAGGCCGGCAACATGATCGACCTCGATTCCAATCCCACCAAACTGATCGAGGTCGTCGAGATCGGCAAGCAGCTCCTGATGACGCGAGGGGCGCTCACGACCTTCTCGATCGCCAACGACGTCGCCAAGTACTTCGCCATCATCCCAGCGATGTTCGTGACGCTCTATCCGCAGCTCCACGCGCTGAACATCATGGGGCTCGCGACGCCGCAGAGCGCCATCCTGTCGGCGATCATCTTCAACGCGCTGATCATCATCGCGCTCATCCCGCTGGCGCTGAGAGGCGTTACCTACGAGCCGCTCGGCGCGGATGCCGTGCTGCGGCGAAACCTGCTCGTCTACGGCCTCGGCGGGCTCGTTGTGCCATTCGTCGGCATCAAGCTGATCGACATGATCGTCGTCGCGCTCCACCTCGCCTGATCCAAAGGAAAACTACCATGGTCGTCCTCTATCTCCTTCTCGGCCTCGCGGGATTCGGACCCCTGTTCCTGATCGCTGCTGCGGCGGACCGCGCCTGACCCACAGGAGCAACAGATGTCACTCTCAGATGTTGTCTTCGTCGCCCTCATCATCGGCGGCACTGCGCTGCTCGCCTGGCCACTCGGCCGATACATGCGCTGGGCCATGGATCCGGCCGCGTCTGATCCGCGCGGCGAACGCTTCACCGGCCTTTTTCAGGCCATTGCGGGGCCGGCGGCGCGCGGCGAGCAGAACTGGAAGCGGTACGTGCTCGCCATGCTCGCTTTCAACGTCGTCATGTTCGTGATGGCGTTCGCCATCATGGCGCTTCAACATCTCCTGCCTCTAAACCCGGACGGCATGGGGCCGGTGGAAGGCAGCCTGATCTTCAATACAGCCGTTTCCTTCACCACGAACACGAACCTGCAGCACTATTCGGGTGAATCGACATTCAGCTATCTGACGCAGCTCGGGGCGCTGATGTGGCTCCAGTTCGTCTCGGCGGCGACAGGGCTTGCGGTGCTGACCGCGCTCGCGCGTGGCCTTGCCGGGCGCGCCAGCCTCGGAAACTTCTTCGTCGACGTCCAGCGGGCGTCGTTCCTGGTGCTGCTGCCGCTGGCTCTCGTGACCGCGACACTCCTCGTCCTCGGCGGTGTGCCGATGACCTTCGAAGGCGCGGCGAAGGCCATGACGCTCGAAGGCATCGAGCAGACGATCGCGCGTGGTCCTGCTGCGGCATTCATCGCGATCAAGCAGCTCGGCACCAACGGCGGCGGATTCTTCGGGCCCAACAGCACCCATCCGTTCGAGAATCCGAGCTTCTGGACCAATGCCGTCCAGATGGTGGCGATCATCCTCATCCCGATGGCGTGCGTGTGGATGTACGGCCGCATTCTCGGCCGGATGCGGCACGCCGCGATCATCTTCGCCGTCATGCTCGGCCTCGTGCTCGTGCGGATGTTCTTTGCCTTGAGCTTTGAGTCTGCGCCGACGCAGGCCTTCGCCGCGCTGCCGATCGAACAGAACATCGGCAATCTCGAGGGCAAGGAGCTGCGGTTCGGCGCCGCGACTGGACCGCTCTGGTCCGTGCTAACGACGTCCACGAGCAACGGCTCGGTCGCGGCTATGCACGACAGCCTCAATCCGCTGACCGGCCTCATGCCCATGATCGGTATGTGGCTCAACGAGGATTTCGGCGGCGTAGGCGTCGGCATGGTCAATATGTTCCTCTACATCATCGTCGGCGTGTTCATCGCCGGCATGATGATCGGCCGGACACCAGAATATCTCGGCTGGCGCGTGGAGGTCCGTGAAGTGAAGCTGGCGCTCTTCGCAATGCTGGCGCACGGCTTGTTCATCCTCGGCGGCACCGCACTGTTCGCGTCGACGCCGTGGGGGGCAGACACGCTCAACAACACCGGGCCGCATGGTTTCAGCGAGATACTCTACGAGTTCAGCTCGGCGAGCGCCAACAACGGCTCGGGCTTCGAAGGCCTCGGCGACAACACGGCGCCGTGGAACATCGCGACGGGTCTCGTGATGCTGTTCGCGCGCTTCATCCCAATCATCCTGCCTCTGGCCATCGTCGGCTCGCTCATGGCGAAGCGGCGCAGCGCAGAGTCGGTCGGCACGCTCGGCGTCGCGAACGGCACGTTTGCGACCATGCTGACGGCAACCATCGTCATCATCGGCGCGCTCACCTTCTTCCCCGTGGCGACGCTAGGCCCCATCGCCGAGCATTTCATCTCCATGAAGTGACCGAGCGCAAGAAGGGAACACGCACATGCGAGCTATCATCGCGAGTATGAGACTGGCCGTCGCCACGATGGCGATCTGCGTCGTCGGCTATGCAGCCATCATCTGGGGCATCGGACAGGCGCTTGTGCCTGCCTCGGCGAATGGATCGCTGATTACCGACGGTAAAGGCGCCGTCGTCGGCAGCCGGCTGATCGCGCAGAAGTTCGAGCAGCCGAAATACTTCTGGCCGCGGCCATCGGCGGCCGGCAAGCAAGGGTATGATGCCACGAGCGCAGCCGGCAGCAACAAGTCTCCGACCAGCGAGGACGTGGCGGCGCGCGGCAAGGAGATCGTGGCACGGTACGGCGCCACATCCGCCAATCCGTTGCCGGCCGATCTGGCGGCCGCGTCCGGCGGCGGCTTGGACCCGCATATCAGCGAGCGGGCCGCTCTCTACCAAGCGGCGCGCGTCGCCGGCGCACGCGGCATCGAGATGTCGCGCGTCAACAGGCTTATTGGCCACCAGGCTTTCTCGCTGGGCGGCGCGCTCACACCTGACCGACTGGTAAACGTACTTGAGCTCAATCTCGCGCTCGATCGCCTGGGTAGTGGTTCTTGAGGCCGGAGTGGCGTATTGAAGCCGGTCCGGGAGTGGCGCCGGAAGGTCTGAGACTAGATGCCCGACAGCCAACAGGATGACGCGCAACGGCCCTCGCCGGAAGCGCTGCTGGCCGAAGCCCGCCGCGAAGGGGAAGGGCGCACCGGGCATCTCAAGATTTTTGTGGGTGCCGCGCCGGGCGTCGGCAAGACCTACGCAATGCTGATGGCGGCGCGCGCGAAGATCAAGGAGGGCGCCGATGTCGTCGTCGGCGTTGTCGAGACGCACGGGCGCAAGGAGACGGAAGAGCTACTCGACGGACTGGAGTCGTTGCCGCGCCAGTCGACCGTGTATGCCGGTCGCGCGCTGGACGAGTTCGATCTCGATGCGGCGCTCGCCCGGCGGCCAGGGCTGATACTGGTCGACGAGTTCGCGCACAGCAACGTACCGGGCAGCCGCCACCCCAAGCGCTATCAGGACATCGAGGAGCTGCTGGACGCGGGGATCGACGTCTACACGACGGTCAACATTCAGCATATCGAGAGCCTGAACGATGTCGTCGCGCAGATCACACGGGTGCGCGTACGCGAGATTGTTCCCGATTCCATGTTCGACCGTGCGGACGCGATCGAGCTCGTCGATTTGACTCCCGAAGACCTGATCAAGCGGCTCAAGGAAGGAAAGGTCTACGTTCCAAATCAGGCGGAGCGCGCGCTCAGGCACTATTTCTCGCCCGCCAACTTGACGGCGCTCCGCGAACTCGCGCTCCGCCGTACCGCCGAACGGGTCGACGATCAGCTTCTCGAGCAGATGCGCGCGCGAGCCATCCAGGGGCCGTGGGCCGCCGGCGAGCGCATTCTGGTGTGCGTCAATGAAGATCCGCGCTCGGCGGGGCTGGTCCGCTATGCCAAACGTCTTGCCGACAGGCTGCACGCGCAGTGGACGGCTC
>VFQN01004164.1_pt1 | contig 19455 bp, 26 predicted proteins | sample 3512371 | NCBI WGS metagenome assembly VFQN01 (sample SAMN10412370, study PRJNA504923) | tailings metagenome | isolation source: Replicate 2 from Balatoc abandoned mine | place: Philippines: Itogon, Benguet | collected 2017-08-28 | reverse complement strand
GGCAGGACTGGACCAGGGGGAGGGGTACCTTCAAGGTGCAGACCTAGGCTTGGGCCGAGTGCCCCGGGGAGGAGTTGCGACGACAGAGAGGAACCCAATGACCCCTTTGGTTACCTTGATGGCCCCCGTGCGTTTGCGTTGGCAACATCCGGTGACAGCAGACCCGCTTGAAATGGCAACCTGCACCACTCAACCCCACCCATTCTGCTGCTCCCTACCACCCTTTCTCTTGTCCCCCAGGGTACCTGCGGCGTGCGTAATCGTCCAGCATTGTTCTGACATGGGGGCAACAGCGCATACCAGAACGCTTTGGAAAAGCGAATTCAAACGTGGGACGTCTGCGGCAGGCGGGCGAGGCGGCGGTGGCCGCAGCGGCAGCGGCCGCAGCGGCAGCAGCCAGCGGCGCGATGGAGGGGCTGGTGGCGGCACAGCAGACGCTGGCGTACGCCAACGCGCACCTCACGCAGGCGCACACCATGCTGCTGCAGGGGCTGCGGATGCTGCTGGTGCCGCTGCTGTCGTGCCCGTCGGGGCTCTCCCTTGTCACAGCGCCGGCCTGCCGGCCGGGTGTGGGGCCGAAACCAGAGGCACCCCCAGCGGCTGCCACGGCCATGGTGGCCGGGGGCTGGAGCTTCGGAGCCGCAGTGTCGTTGACGCGCTGCTGGCAGTGCACTTGCTGACCGGCACGTCGTACGGCAGCTTTGTGGCTGCACTAGCAGGTGGCCAGGCTGCCACGGCTGCCAGGTGCTGCCCCCAACGCCCTGACGGCTGTTGTGATGGCGGCCGGCGGCGCTGGCAGCTGCACAGAGGTGCTGCCGGCCCGCATGGCGGCGGCGGTGGCGCTGGGGCCCTGGACAGGGCCGGATGGGAGCCAGCAGTGCTACCGGCGGCATTCGGCCTCGCGCACAGCTACCGCAAGGAAGCCGCTGCGGCGACAGTGCACCTGGGGCTGGGCGTGTTGGCGAGTCAGGAGGGGCAGTAGACGTACACCAGTACCACTGCGGTAGTCGGCAGGCCGTATGATGATCGGCCTGAGGAAGGAGCAGACTCTGGCACAGGACCTCGGCTGTGGGGCCGGCACAGTATGCGACGCTGCACCTTGGGGGGGCTGCGTTGGCAATGGAAGGCTTGTCGGAAGATGCGGTTTTGGTGTGGACGTGAGTGAGATGCCGTTTGGGGAAGCGAGACGGTACGGTACGGTACAGCATGCTGTGCGGTACGACATTCAGTGTGCACACCATTGGACATCAAGGTGCTGCAGCAAGCGTTTGGACGGAGATGTGTGTTCCTCTTCCTCCAAGGCCAGTGGCCCGGCCCCTTGTCTGGTGATTGGATGGGTCTGGTGATCGGGGCCCAGGCCTCAGACCCTCTCAGGGACCCCAACACTATCCTGGCAACGGACACATTTGCACCATTGAAGAGATTGTGTTGTAAGGAGTCCAGCAGGGTGCTCCAAGCTGCCGTGAACCCTCTGGAGGGAAAGTTAAATGGGTCCGGGAGGAGGTTGTTGGGCCATTCGTCCAATCAGATCCAATCAGGTGAGCTCCCCTGGATCCAATCGACCAACCTGTGTGGCATATCCTGCCAATGCGTCCCAGTGACTTGCCCACACATAGTATCAGAGTCACCCACCCCACTGCACCCCATAATCCAGCGTGTGGTCCTGACAGCCCAGCGTGCCATGGGCGTTCGCGTGTGGTGATCCGACCCTCTCGCACGCCCCCAGCGCCCAGCCACCTCCCTGCCTCCCCAACCCTGACACACACGAGGTGAGCTCCCACGGTGAGCTCCCCTGACACACACACGTCCTCACATGCAGCCCATGCCTTCGCAACTGCGTTTGCACTGTGCTGGGATGATCCTGGGAACGTGTGGCTTTCATATTCACTCCTTACACCAGCAGTCCGCCTCAAGGCATCGCTGCACCTCCAGACATCGCTGCACCTCCAGCGCGAGCCTGTTAACACCTTGCCCCGGTCCAGGCAGCGCATATATCCACAAAGACCAGCTGTGAGCCCTCTAACTGACAAACTTCACCCGTTCCTCCGCGCCTCTGCACAAACGTCTACCACTCAACGTGTCCGTTGTACCGTTTTCCCGCACCCCTGCTTCTTGTAGTCCTAGCGGGCCGTGGGGCTCGGGCACCAGCATGTAGACTCCTCCGCTGTCGTCCGCCGCCACGATGGCCCCCAGGTCACCTACGTCACCCATGACATACCGATCACTACTAAGTGTAATAAAGTCATGCGGGTGTACCCTGCATGTGCTTGGGAGCAGGGCGTTTGTGTTTCCACTTCGCGCCTACGACGGTGGGGACTGGCACCCAGGCCCCAGGTTGTCCACGTTGTGCAATGTGTCGTACGACATGCAGCGAACGCACCCAGCCCTCCAACCGGTCGCCTGCGAAGTGAAGAGGCCGGAATGATTGTCGGATTTGAGAGGTGAAGCAGCAGGAGACACTTCAGGCCGAGTCATACCGGTACTGTAATGGCCGAGACAGCACCTCCATTGAGGACATTGGGAACCATCTGGAACCATCCAGGGGTCTCCCCTGGGAACCGTAGGGAGGGGCAGCTGGTCGGGGACCCTCCCTGACCAGCTGCAAGAGTGGGCCAGGGCTCCTACACCCTGCTTACATTCCCTCGCATGCACAGCAGCGACCATGAGGGTAGCAGTGCAGGACCTGACACCCCACATGCATGTCAACCCATGCCCCATCTGCAACTGGCTGGACCCTGGGGTACATGAACTCCCTGTGCCCTTATTTTGCCTTGTTCGCTGTGTGCTTCTTTCCGCAGGGCATGCCAATTGCTTTGCCCTCAGATTAGCACCTCTTTCATAACGTGCTATAGTGTCTCCGCAACTGCATCACTGCACACCGTATGGCCGAAGAGCACATAACCTTGGCGGGGAGGTGGGGCGAGCAGGGAGGGAAGCGGGCGGGGAGGAAAGAGGGGAACGTGTTGCTTGGTTCGGGGAGGCAGGGGGGCACAGGTGGAGCAGCAGGACGGGCGTGATCATGATTTAGAGCTGGTGATGTGGGGCGTGGCGTCAGCGGCAATCACGCAGGCTTGCAGTGCCAGGGCTTGCAGTGAAGCAAAAGGAGTTCGCATGAACTTCACCAGGACGGACTCCCCTGCGAGCTGGCTCTGCGTGGATTGCTGACGCTGACGGCAGAATACATGCATGCCGAGCTTACCAAATTGGCAAACGCAACCCATGCTTGTGACTGTCCGGTCACAAGCTCACAACCAGCCTTGCCCTGATGCTAGTACGGCACCATGCTCATCGCTGTAATGCTTCTCCTCGCTTGACGCTTGCAGGGTTTTGAAACAAGGTCTAGTGCTATTGAACAAATGCTTGCTAATCGCACTTACACACGTAGCCTTGGTGCCAGGGCGCCCCTGGCTCCTCGCGCTGGACGGCTGCACCGCCCTCCGAGGCTCGTTCCGTTGTCCGTGGACAATAACAAGGTATGCCCAGATTCTTTGGAAGTAACTCCTTGCAGCAGCTAGGGTCGGTCCGCTGTCACACTTGTCAAACTGGTTAACATGCGTGTGGTTTCCTGACAGTTCGTATGTTGGTGTTTGTGGACCGCTTTGACCCCCTGTGGACTGCTTTCAGGCAGGCGACTCTCGCCGCGAGGGGAGCTCGGGCTGGGAGGACCCTGTGCTCAAAGACATACACGAATATCACCTCCGCCTTGTCTTGACCAAGGAGACACTCTCGACACCCGATGGCGAATCGCTGCGGTATCTCGCCAACGAGGTCTATCACCAGCTCTTACGCAGCAAGGCCGGGAGACCTAAGGAACCCAGCGAGAGTTGGTTTCGCTACATCATGATAGTCATGCAGAAGCATCACACCTGGTTCTTGGAGCGCGGCATTGGGTTGCCGGAAATGGCAATGCTCGCCAAAGTACTGGACGAGCAGGACCAGTGCTGCCAGGCGGCTCACAACGCAGCGCCCCGGCCTCGAGCAGAAGTTGTGGAGGACCTGGTGGGCAAGCTCGGCGAGGAGTGGGAGAAGCTGTGGGCGCAGGTCCGCCCCTCGTACTGAGCAAAGTAAGCAAACACGGCTCGGCGGATTACAGCTGTGTGGGTCCTGGACTTGGGGCACTTCAGGTGCAGAGCTGGGCTTGGGCCCAGTGTCTCAAGTACAACAGAGAGTCAGTCGGAACTTCGACTGACGGAGTTGCAACAGTAGGCAGGAACCCAGTGATGACCCGCGCTGCCCCCGCGTTGTGTTTGTGTTGGTACGTCGTGACAGTGGAAGCACGAATAGTATCACCTGCACCACTCAACCCCACCCATCCTGCTGCTCCCTACCACCCTTCCTCTTGTCCCCCAGGCTACCTGCGACGTGTGTGTTCGTCCAGCACTATGGGGCCAACGGCGCATCGCAGAACGCATCGCATCACAAAACATGCACGCCCTTCAGACTCTGAATAGCGCCTCCAGAGTGCCTTTGCTCAGGAGAAGGTGCAGCTTGGCTGACTCGCTATGGTCGAGTCTGCAGAGCGTTACAGGCCTACTGCAGTGGACCAGCCTGCATGCACATTGGACAGTTGTGTGACTGGAGCCGCACCCCAGCACGTGCTGACGGCGCACCTAGGACTGGGCGTGCAGCTGATGGCCGCCGGCGGCGAGGATGGCGGGGAGCGCGGAAGTGCCGCCGCCGCCACCTCTCGCGAGCCATCCAGCGCCAGCATGTCCCCTGAACAGGGGTACTGCCTGCTGGCGCTGCTGGGCGACCTGACGCCGAGGGAGTGGCCGCCGCCGGGGCACGCTGCGGGGTCGGGCTTCCCGCCGCCCACCAGCCAGGGCCGGAGGAACGCTTTCGCACGGTGGGTTAGCCATGGGCTGTCGTCCTTGGTTCTGCAAGGAAGCTTGAGCAGGGGCTGTTGCTGTTAGTGACAATGTTCGTCCAAGACACTGCTTAGCACAGGGTCGTCCCTTCCAGCCCACCTCCCAAGGCGTGTTGCCCGGGCAATGCGTGCACGCCTCCAGCTTTAAATCTTGAACCTCCACATCTCCACCTCTCCCGTGAACCACCTGCCGACCCTTCCAAAGACTGTATCCTGCTCACTACCTGTGTCTCTGCGCCCCCCACCGCAGCGCCATCGAGGCCGTGTCCACGCAGTTCAGCCGCGTCCTGGCCTTCGGGCTTACCGCCGAGTGCCGCATGGCCCGCTGCGCCGCCGTACGGCTGGTGGCTCGTGCCGCCGGCCTGGGCGGCGGCATGGCCACCTCCCTGGTGCTGCCGCTGGTGGAGGCGCTGGGCGGCGCTGTGCGCGGCGTCGGCTCGCCGGCAGCGGGCGGGGTGGTGCCAGGGCCGCCGCCGCTGCCGGCGGACGCCAGAAGGCTGCTGGAGGCGCTGGTGACAGGCCTCGGTGCCCCTGCAGCTGAGTGGCTTCGTGGCTTGGCTCGGGGCCGCTGGGCTGGGGGTAGCGTTATGGTCCATGGGATTCGGGTCATCTACATCCAAGCATCATGGCCGTAGCGGCGGCCGTCTTCGCGGGCATATGGAAATGGGCAGGGCTGGGGAAACGGGGCGGATGCATCCTAGGTAGGTGCGTGCTGGGTGCGTGCTAGTTGGTGAGGTTGGTTGGCTTGGCGCGTGGGGCTGCAGCACCTGGGGAGTTGTGACGCTGGCACCAAACGCATACGGCTGGGGTGAAGGACAGGCGCATGTGGCGTAGTGGTGCACGTGCCTTGGAGTAACAGTGGCATGGAGACAAGCAAGCTGCAGGCAACGCACTAGCGTAAGCATGGGCAGTTGACGGGGAGGTCAGTTCCTACCCGGTACCTCAAAGGCGCAGGCATTCTGTAATAGGATGCAGTCTGGTATTAGGAGATAAGTGGTACGTGTGTTAAGACAGGTACCGTAGTGTCCTTGCATCTCTGATAACTGCGGCCTTTGAGACAAACGATCGAGTCTGTCCCTTACCTCCTCGGATGGAATGGATGCCAACTGGCATATCCTGTTTGGTTTGCGGCGGGGGCTGAGCCAACACCGTGTGTGCCGGATAAGGGTCTGCTGGCTTGGAGCGGTGCTGGGGACCTGGGGTGACTGTGGACTTGCCGTACGGAATAGTTTAGGCTCGGTGGGTTGTGGGCAAAGAAGGAGGGCAGCGGAGTGCGTATAAAAGAGGAATTGGGAGATGAAGGAGATACCAGGGCTGCATTGGCGGGATGCGCGGTAGCGTGCTTGCCCAACAGGTTTCTGGACAGCCTGGACATGAGGACACCTGCCGGGACAATCCCAGCCCAGTGCCATGCCCTTGCTTAGCAACCGTGACAATAAATTAGTTTGTCCGGGCAGCCCTTGTGACGTGTCACATCTCACATGTGACGTGGTTGATCACGTGGCCGTGGCCCGATATGGTGCCATACGATACATGACGGTAACTGTCCCTCTCCCTTAATACGGCGGAGCCAGGTAGTACATAGTGCGGCTGCCGCCTTGCAAGCCAGCCAATCTTACATGAACAGGTTGGACATACGGTTTAGGGGTTGGTAGCAGCACCTCTGCGATGGCAGGCGAGGTCGTATTGCCCATTGAAGTCGGAACACCTTATCAGCCGACGTCCAGACCAAGGTTGTCATGTCCAGGTTAGGTCTGCCTAAACTCCATGCATCAAGCCGCTATTGCAGCGGCGGCGTGAATCACGTGCCTACGTGCCGAATCTGAACACATTGTAGCCCCGTCCTCGCAGGCGCTTGGGGGGCCTAAAGCACGCATGAGACGCACGCACTGAGCCAGACGCACACCCGTTGCATACGTACTGTAGGGCACGCACGCACTTACGGCATAAGCACACCAACCAGAGAGCGGAGGAAAGGAACACATTCCGCGGCGTGCTTGCACCCCAAAGCCCCGTGGACAGAGTAGTATCGACGGCTATGAGGACTAGGAGTGTGCCTCATCGCCAAAACAGCGACACGTCACACTCGTAACTGTGCACTGGACGCCGAGGATTTGCGCCCACCACGCAACAATTCTCGGCGTAGCATGCCACTTCACCGACAGCACCCTGCAGCGCCGCAGTTATGCTTTATCCCTGCAAGTGCGGTTGCGCCAAGTTACCTGGTTGTCTGCCACACAACCTCGACCTTGGCTGGGCAGTTGCGCACCCACACACCCATAACCAGAATGCAACGTGAACAACTGACCCATAACCCTTGCTTGCACATTCCAAAATCTTACCCATGCACACCCACATACCACTTCCCTCTTGCGCGATACCTCCCCCCGCCCCTTCATGCATGCACACTTCCAACAGGCCCCCGTCCCAATAATTCCTACCTACCACCCAGGTCGCGCGCCAAGCCACGCAGCACCATGCCCGTCCGCGCTCAAGGGGAAACTCCGCAGCCAGTCACAAGTACCCCCACGGCCGCTGAAGGGCCCGGATGAAGCCTTGCTGATCTTCCCTGGCCCGGAAGGAGCCGGCCCTCCACGACCTCCGGGCCGCCCTAAAAGGCTGCACTGTGCCGTGTAGCAGGCTAGCAGCACCCCACCGCCGCCGCCAACCCATGCCCGCCTCAGAACGAGTGCTGCAGGCGGTCCTCCCCCGCCACCGCCGCCGCCACCGCCGGCCCCATGCCCGGCCGCAGCGCCACGAAGGGATCCTGCAGCAGCTCCGCAGCCGTGGGCCGTTTGGCAGGGTCGAACTGCAGGCACTTGTCCAGGAAGCGTGCGGCCTCCTCACCAATGCCCTTGGGGCGGGGCGGCCCCTCCTCGCACTTGGCGATGGTGAACATGGCGGTCCACTGGTTGTCCAGGTGCGGCCAGGGGTGCGTGCCAGTGAGCATCTCGATGACGGTGCAGCCCAGCGACCAAATGTCGGCGCGGCGGCCGTAGCCGGTGCCACGGATGACCTCGGGGGCCATCCAGAACACGCTGCCGCGCACCGACTAGGGGCGGAGGAAGGCAAGACGGACACAAGGTCGGGTTAACGTGACAAATGGTGGAGGGAGCCATGTAAGGCGCTGAAGCTTGATGACAACAGGCGTCGCATATGCCGGTGACTGGATCACGAGAGTGGGGAGCGTTGAGATGGCCCGGGCGGGCATGCGCAGCTGCAGTTACATGGTGCGTGCACTTGCGTCCCCATGCAAGGGCCTCCCGCGCCTGCACCAGCTTCTCCCCTGGCATCCCCTCCATCCTCCGCACCCCAATCCGCCCTGACGGTCGTGCCCAATCCATCGGGTTCAGGACTCCTCCCAGCACCCCCCTTCCCATGTCACCTTCTTTTTGCCCAGGACACGCCCCGCGCTTACCTTCATGCAGTCTGTGATGGTGGTGTCCCTGTAGGCCTTTGACGCCCCGAAGTCCGCCAGCTTGACCACACCGTCGCGGGACACTAGCACGTTGCCGCCCTGCGGGTGCGGAGGTCAGGCATTAACATCAACACGATCGAACAGATATGAGGAGTGCAACGATAACCCAACATGGCTAAATGGTATCCATGAGTGACGTGCCTGTACTTCCACTGGCGTGGTTTTAGGATATTGCGGTCGATCAGCCAATTACCAGCCGTACCGCCCGACCCCTTGCCCCTGCTGTTGCCACTGAAATCTCCCAAACCTCACTACCGCGCCGCAAACCCCGCAACCGAGCAACCCACCTTGAGGTCCCTGTGCACGATCTTGCAGCCGTGCAGGTACTCCAGCCCCAGCAGCAGCTGCCGCGTGTAGTTGCGCACCAGGTCCTCGGAGAAGCGCCCAAAGCGGGACAGCATGCTGGCGATGGAGCCACCTGAAAGGAGCGTTAAGACAACATGAATAATGTACATACAGAAGTTCAGGGCGATCTGGTGCAACATGAAAGTCCGGATGAACGGATTGGGGCCAAAGTGAGGATCAGGGCGTTGGTGCGGGGGCCAAGCATGCCCCGCGACCCCCGGCCCCCTTATCCTGCCGGCCCCCAACTCCTCCGCACCTGGCACGTACTCCAGGAAGATGAAGAAGGCGCTGCTCTTGACGTCGTACTCCGCGTGTATGAAGCCCACCACGTGCCGGTGCGCCAGCTTCTTGTACAGCGACATCTCGTGCTGCAGCTCCTGCAGCTGCGTCTCCACGGCTGCGGGCACACAGGGTGCAACAAGTTGTGGGATGGGAGATTGAGGCCAAGCTCGCGTGGCTGGGAGACGACTCATGCTGCAAATCACCCTGCAGCCACTGTGGAAGGTGGTGTGTATCAGGTGGCGATACCAATAGAGTATGCCTTGCGACAATGCAACACTGCGATGTGCCGCAGTTTCTGCACGCGTGCGGGTCACACGCGGGTCGAAATCGTGCTTCCAAACCAGTTACGTTTCTTTACTGTACGGCGGATAAGGTAGACTGCTGCGCTCGTCAAGGTAAGACAGATCCATGCCTGGGATGCTGTTGTGCGCCAACCCCTCGTATGGGCATGTGCGGAGCCCATCACTTCCTTACCCTCTGCACAGGTGCGCCGGGCCGCTGTAACCCAACCCCGTCCCTGTCCTGTCCCCACCCGTCCTCTGCTCACCATCCTTGTGGCTGTTTTTGTTGATGAGCTGCATCACCTTTACCGCCATTAGCTCCCCCGTCTGCTGGTTCAGTCCCGCGTACACCTGGACGCACAAGTACACATGGCCAAAGCAGATCAAGCAAGCAGCAGTATCGACATGTGGTATCATCTACAACCACCATGTTGACAGTGGGGATCCAATGACCTGTTCCGCGTATACCTGGGCCAGCCAGGGCCCAGGAAGTGAAACCAAATGGGTAGTACGCTGCAGACAGATATGCTTATCATGCGTATGGGTGTTGGCTCGAATGTCTACCGGTACTGGTTCAAGCTCGCATGCATTAGGACATGCGTATTCATAAATCACACAACCTCATAATCACAAGCATGGGTACAGTCGCACAGACATGCCCCAACACACAGACATGCCCCAACACTCCTCTTGGCTGCCTGGCGCACAGTCAAAACACCGGACCGGGACTTGCGCGCGCACCTTGCCGAAGGCCCCCTCCCCCAGCAGCTCGCCCTTGGTCCACGCAAACACCCCCGTGGTCAGCTCCATGCTCTGACGGAACAGGGCAGCTGCGCGCAGCTCCAGCGCCTCCATGCTGACCTGGGGGCCACAAAGTGAGGTAAAGGGTGGAGAGATGTAAGGTGCGCCGCTAATGCGTGCCCCAATGCAAGCAGCTTGGTATCAGGGCTTTCAGAGCCCAATTGACCAACTCACATTGGTGTTGCTGATGCGCTTCAGCGCCTGCGCCGCCAGATGGCTGGTCCGCGTGGGCGCGTGGCGCTCCCCGCTAGTCCCCAGCCCCACGCCGCCAGGCCCCGACGCCTTGACACCGCTAAGCCCCACGCCGCCGCCGCCGCCGCCGCCGCCACCACCGCCGCTCCCATTGGGCCTGTCCCGCACAGGGGAGCTGTCCCGCACCAGCGGCGGCGCCCCCGCACCAAGGTCGTCCCCGCTGGCGCTCGCACGCCCCCCGCCGCCGCCACCGCCAGCCACCACCGGCGCGCCGCCGCCGTTACCAAAGCGCCACCCGACGGCGGCTCCGTCACCGCTCCCCCCGCTGCCGCTGTTGCTGAAGCGCGGGGTGAAACCCGTGGCGGGCACTGGCACGAACCCGACGGCGCTGAAGCCGTTACCTGCAGTGCCACCGTCGGGAGACCCGGCGGCTGGCGGCTCCGTCCCTGCAACCGCCGTCGGCGCCGCTGCTGATATCCCTGCGGAGAAGGAGGGAAGCGCGCCGGCGCCGCTGGGTGTGGTCCGGATGGGCGGGGGCGGGCGGAAACCCAACGGTTCCATGGACGGCTGCGGTTGGAGGAGCTCGTTGGGGCCGTTGGGTGGGGAGGATGTTGGGGAGGACTCCCCTGCGTGCACCTGCACGGGCACCCCGAAGCGGATGAGGGAGGTCTCGGGCATGGAGAAGGGCAGGAGGGGCTGCTGGGGGGGCTGGTCCTTGGGGTCGTCTGGCTTGGTGGTGGTGCTGCTGCCTGGCCGGGAGGTGGGGGTGGAGTTGGACCCGGCCGAGAGTCGTGAGGGCGCCGCGGGTGCGCCGGATGCGTGTGGGGCGGACTGCAGGGGGAAGGCAAGAGGACAGAGGGAGGCGGCATGTTTGTCTCGCTCAAATGGTGAAAGAGAGCGAGGGGTGGCTTCGTGGAACGGTGTGCAACATCGGGAAAGGTGGAATGGACTTGGGAAGTGGGGCTAGACCTGTGCCTCGTGCTCACAGGCGCTTTGCCGCAACGAGAGCGTCAGGCCATGCGTCCGCTGAACGCGGAGAGCGGTTACGAGCCGGACTGGTGCCCCAGCGTGGATCAGAGCCATGACACACGGCAGCAGGACGTCCGTCAGCGAGACATGATGGAACTCCACCGGCGTTCCGCCTGGGCCGCTACTCACCTTGGAGGGGCCGGGCTTGGTCCCGGGCGCCAGGGGCATCCCCGGGGGATGGTGCGGCCCGGCCGGCGCAGGGTGCAGGGGAGGTCTCCAGCCCACCCCCGGCTCGGTGTGCGACACGTGGGCGGTGGCGTCCGCGGGGCGACTGGAGCCCTCCGTCGGCGGCTGGGAGCTGCAGGGTTGGTCAAGAGCAAAGGAGGAGCCGGGGCTTAAGTGGTACGGTTTGGTCAGCCAGGACAGCGCGAAAGGTGCGCAGGTGCACACTACACGTGTGGTGCGAGTTGTCCAGTCCGGCACACGCAACCCCGTTTCCCCTTTGCACGTGCGGTATTGGCCCTACTCGCCCCAACCACCAGAACCCCTGCAGCCCCTGCAGGAACTCTCAGTGTAGCCAGCCCCGCACAACTTCACGACTCCCTGCTGTACATCGCGCTTACTTGCGGACCATCTCCGCGTCCTCCTGGTTGAACGCCCTGATGATGTCCCCTAGCTGCGCCCCCCGCGACAGCTGCCGCCGCACGCCGCCCGGCAGCTGCAGCGTCGGCGGCGACGGCGGCGGCACGGACTCCAGGTCCGCCGCCGCCACCCCCGCCGCCGCCGCCTGGCCCTGCACCTGCGTCGGGCTGGGTAACGGCCCCTGCCCTGGCGCCCCTGAGGCTGACGTAGGCCGCAGGGGAGAGCTTCCGGGTCCGGAGGACGCCGCGCCTCCTGTGCTGAAGTTCCCGCTGTTTCGTCGCGACCGAGGCCGGGACGCCAGCACCGCGGCCGCGACGGACGGGTTCGGCTCCGGCGGCGGCGCTGGCCGGCGCGGCGCCAGCGCGGCGGCGGCGGCGGCGGCAACACTGCCGCCGCTGGTCGAGTGCGGCGACACGTCAATCGGCTGCGCCGCAGGGCTGTGCGGCACCTGCTGTACGGCACCGCCACCACCGCTGCCGCCGCCGCTGCCGCCGCCGCTGCCGAGGCGCTGGTGGAGGTTGCGCGAGGACAGCGTCGGCGACGCCACGCCGTTGACCACCCCGGCCGCCACCGCCGCCCGCATGGTGGGGTGTCGTGCCATGGTGGTGTTCCCCACCGCCGCCATGCTCCTCCCGCCGTCCGACGGCGCGCCCGCCATGACCAGCCGCAGCATGTCGGGGTTGGTGTCGAAGGGCATCTCGTCGTCGTTGTTCTTCGCCCGCCAGTCGGCGCTGTACTTGACGATGAGCATGCGCGCCATCTCGATGTGCCCGCCCGTGCACGCAAAGTGCAGCGCCGACTGGCCGTCCACGTCGCGAGCGTGCACGTCCGCGCCCTCCTGCAGCAGCAGCTCCGCGCACTCCACCTCGCCAAAGGCCGCAGCGTGCAGCAAAGGCGGGCCCTGTGACGCACGGCGATCCACCAGTGCCGTTTACTAAACGGGCGGCACGGGGTCAGGTGCAGCCCACTAACACGCCCTGCATCTTGACATGCGCAGCAGGTAACACGGCGTGCTCATCGCTCGGCGCCTCAGGGGCGCTCACGCGCTCGCCAGTACATTCGCCCCTCTACCCTCCTGCGCCCTGCACGACTGCATCGCACTGTCGATATGTAAGCCCCCGCAGGCATCGTGGAGCGGGGCCCCTACCTGCGACTCGTGGCCGATGTTGGGGTCCGCCCCCGCGTCCAGCAGGATACGAGCCATGGACGTGCTGTTGGACATGACCGCCTCGTGCAGCGGCGTGCGGCCGGTCACGTGGTGCCGGTCGTTCAGGCCTATGTGCGACAGGGGCGGAGCAGAAAGCACCGTCAAGGCACGGCCATGCGGTTGTCAGGCATCACCCGTCCTGATAAGCACTCCAAAGTTCTCAGTCCGTTTTGGCTGGGGAAGGGGCCCATACAACGCTTTCACCACGTTCCCATGCCTCTCAACAAACCCTCGCAGTAACCGGCACGCCGGCACCCCACACTGGCCTCCTCCCAGCTCACCCTGCACGTTCCCCTGCGGCCCCCGCAGGACCTCCAGCGTGTCCTCCAGCTTCCGCTCGTCCTTGCTGCGCACCGCGTCCACCAGCAGCGCAGCCGGCGGCCGGGCAGCCCGCGACCCCGCCCGCGCGCTGCCCGGCCGGGAGCCGCTGCTGGGCGTGCCCGGCAGGGAGGCGTACGGGTAGCCCCCGCCCCCAGCTCCCCCGCCGCCCCCTAGGCTGGGGTTGGCTGCCAGCATGGCGGCCAGTGAGTTGCTGCCCGTGCGGCCCAGAGAGCTGGGCATGAGCGCCTCCTCCTGCACATGGGCATTTGTCCATTGTTGCACGGGGCGAGTTGTGGGGCAGGTCGTATGATTGCCGGACGGAAAGGGAAGGGGTTCAGAGTGTAGGCAGGGGGACAGGGATGTGGCGCCCGCAGCGTCCTGTGTTGGCCCTTGGAAAGTGATGCAGGTGTGTCCGCATTACCACGCACAGAAACGTGCATCTGATACACGTCACCAGCACACAGCGGCCTCATGCGGCCACCCCTTCCCCGCGCTCACCGCCGCGAAAGCTCCCCATAACATGCACAACAATGTGCATCTGACACATTTGGACAGCACACAGCGCTCTTTAATGGGAAGCCCTTCTCCGCGCTCACCGCCGCGAAAGCGCCCAGCAGCTGCCGCGCCGAGCCCCCGGAATTGGACGGCTGCTGCCTCCCCAGGCTGCTGGAGGGCGGCAGGCCCTGGGCCGGGCTCGAGTGGCCCTGGGCCTGCCCCTGGCCCTGGCCCAGTTCCGTGCTGGGGCCCAGGGACAGGCGGCTGTAGCGGGTGGCCAGGGAGCCGTTGGGCGCATCCGCGCCTGCGTGGCATTGCGAAATTGCCGAAGGAAGCGCCACATAATTAATGTGGGGTTTGACCAGCCACTGTGAGCCATCGTTTGTGCCGATACGGCGCACAGGCACAGGTGTGCACCAGCAGGTAGGCGCGCGCCGTGCGCGTGCGCCCGCGCAGGAGGCCCGCCCCGCCACGTCCATGTGTAGCGATGCTGCCCGGCTCCAGGCACCCATGGCGTCTGCAACTTTCCGCATGCAGAGCCGAAGAGTCGACTTAGTATAATGGTTGGCAAGCAGGCTTACCCGGCGGCTTGGGTCGCAGGTTGGAGCAGGTGGGTGTGGAGGGCGTGGAGGGGGTGGTGGGCGAGCCGTTGACGGGGGTGCGGCCCAGGGAGGAGGCGCGGAAGGCGCTGCCGCCGCCCGCACCCGCCATGGGGGAGTCGTACACCTGTGGAAATCGGCATGCTGTGTCATGTGGAAACACGGCCACGTGCGAAATGGGAACAAGGCAGACACGAAAAGCGTGGGGTGGGGGCCAGAGGATGGTACGGCATTGCGGCGGCGGGGTGCAGGTTTGCCGCAAGCTGCGGAGAACATGAAGAAGCCCGCACCCCGCGGCACCGGCAGACCCCCAGGCCTCACCCCAGGGCTGTGGCTGTCCGACGACGAGGCGCTGTCCCGCCGCTGCCGCGCATTCGTCAGCACCTGTGGTGGCGCCGGCGGCAGCCCGTAGCCCATCCCGTGCCCCGGCCCTGGCCCCGGCCCTAGCCCTGCTGCCCCAGGCCCTTGCACGCCGCCAGACGCAGACACCGTCTGCGTGCTGTGTCCTCCTCCTCCACCTGCCGCCGGCCCCGCTCCCCCTCCGGATGTACCCCATGCGGTGGGTATGGGCGGTATGGGCACCTGCCCCTGCCCCTGATTCGACCCGTGCGGACTGTGGCCGTGGGCTGACGCGGCCGCCACCCCCGCGCGCTGCGGCGAGAGGGGCCCGTAGGGCAGGTGCTGGGGCGGCTGGGGGGTTAGGTGGCGAGAGGGGGAGTCGGGGAGGGCGGGCACACCCCCGGATGTGCGCCAGGGGTTGGCGCTGGTGCGCTGCAGGGCCTGGTAGGACTGGGAGTCGGGGGCGGAGGTGACCTTGCGGGGAGGCGTGTGGGGCAGTGAGCCGCCTGGGGAGGGGCGGGGAAGGGCAACGGGAAGGGAGGGACGAAACCAGTTCAAGTTCAGTGCAGGTGGTAACACGTTCCCAGCAAGCATCAGCGCACAAGTGCGGACGTCGGCGTACGCACCGTCAACCCCCCGTGTTGGTCGTTGCCCGTGCAGGCATGCTCGGAGGCTCACCTCCTGAGGTGGTGCCCCCGTCGTGTGGGCTGTTGCGCGGGTCATCCAGCAGCGATGCGAAGTAGCGGGAGCTGCTGGTGCTGAGCAGCGCCGAGGGGGGCGCGCCGGCCACAGAGCCGCTGGCCTTGAGGCTGGCCTACGGTGATGGGGGTGCGCGGCAGGCGCGGGGGTGTGGGGCGGGTTTGAGGGGGCCTGGGCGTGCAGAATCAGGGGCGGGGCGGCTTTGGGGCGTGCGAGGAAAGGGCAACGTGCTTGGGGGTGATGGCCAATGCGTGAATAGTTGTTGCCGGGTGGCCGTATGCTGAGGGGAGGAGCAGGGTGCGACATGGTTCATATGTCCATTCTCGGCAGCGTGGCAGGGCTGGCTGTGCAGGCTGCGGCCCCGGCCATTGGGTGGGAGGGTGTCGGGGTGTTACCTGGTGGTCAAGGATGGAGTAGGTGCGCGGGGACAGGGGGTTGAGGGACGCGCCACCGTTGACGGAGGGGGTGCCCCGGCGGCGGCCCGGGGAGGAGGCGGGGCTGGCACTGCTGAGTTTGATCTGAAGGAGGGAGCGAGTGAGTGCGTCTTGGCATGGGAGGTTGTACAGGATTACACAGGCGCACGTGTGCGACGTGTGCGGGTTTCTGTGCCGTTGCATGTACGGTAGCCCGCGTGCGTGGGTTGGGATGACAGTAACACACGGAAGATGGAACCCACACCACAGTACCGAATTTGCGCATGCTCCTGGTTACACTGATGGAACCGCAGCACGTTGGCACGGCAGGCCAGGGAGGGGCACGTGGATCGCCAGGACACAAGGAGTGCACAAACCCGCAGCAACGACATGATTTACACTTTCGGAGCAGGAACTGTGCAGGACAGGTGCTGGGCCAAACGCCACAACCCTCAAGGTAGCTGCTCTCCCTGCACACTAGCATCCTCCGTGCTCGGCATGCCAGGGCTGTTTGTGGCAAAAGCCGGCTGGGACCCCCGGGGGTCCCGATGACGCTGCCGGAGCTCGCACCTTCAGCAAGCCCCTGCCCTCTCCCTCATTGAGCTCCGCCAAGGCAGCGCTGTAAACCTCAGCTGGCCTGCAAGCAAGTGCAGAGAGAGGGGCTGCGTCAGCTTGGCACAGCCTGAAGGCGCGTATTCTTGTCGCTCGTCCCATGTCTCTGGCATGTTGCTGGGCAAGCGACGGTGGCGAGCCTACCCCAGCCGCGGCACCACGCACCTTGGTGACCTTGGACGAATAGGTCCCAAAGAACCGCCATGGTCAGAATGACTGTGGCGGTTGCGAGGCGATGCAGTCCCAGTCTCAAGTCCCACCGCCTCGACGATGAGCTGCGGCTGAGTAGCTGATGCAACGCTGTGTAACTGTCCGGAAGTTTTGGGAGCTATGGGCGGCTTCCGCGTGCTCATCCCTCTTCCGCTTTTGCAGCATGCTTTCCTAAAAGGTCAAGGAGTCCCCATCATAATCAGATGACAACAGACTAGCATTAAAAGTTGGCTCTCCCATGGGCGGCGAAGGTGCAAGAGGTCCTCAGACTTCGCGACTGGGCACTATACTAAAAGTACGCCCACAGCAGCGGGCCGTCAACAAGGGCGACAGGTGATAGCTTAGTAGCGCATGGAGATGACTAGGGAGACCCCAAGTACGTGCCCGCCAGGTTACCGGTATGCTGTACACAGTGCCTGCGGCAGGCGCTGCAATAAGCGCATGGGTACGGGTATGCACCCCGCCACGCAACCTGCCACGCTCTACACGCAATACAGCAGCAGGCTGTCTGCGAACCTTGGCGGCTGTGAAGAGTTTCGGTACCCTCCCATATAACTGGGCTAGCTTACCGGTTTTGGCGTCAGTGGTTAGTGCAGGTATTGCGGCGCACGCCGCCGTGTGGTCGCAGCTGTGCGGTCTGTTGAATCGCCCAGGCAACGCCCCCCAGCTGCCCCACGCTGCTACCCTGTTTCAAATTGTCAATACACCGGTACCTTTGGCTCAGGGATGCTGATTACGTACTGACGAAGCTGTAGCAACGGCAGCGGCAACAGCACGCTGACTGGTGTAGCAGGATGCACCAACGAATCATGCAGCTCACGTCTTGCTTGGCGCCATCCAGCTCATGCCTTCGTCGAAGCCCAAGTACACCGGTGCGATCTCAGCTGGACCTGGCTGGACCAAGGTAATGTTTGCCTATTACGTTACGGCATGTAGCAGGTCGGTGGGCACAGCAACGAGGATTGTTACCGGTTAGTTTACAGTTGTTCTTCTCCGCAGGTCAAGAGCTCACACATATGACCCTGGTGCAGATGCCACGTGTCACACGCAGCCTGGGACCGCTAATGCTCACAGCGCTCCAGTCGCTTATATGACAAAAAAAATACATTGCAGCACGTACACGATCTGTGGTGAGAATAAAAGGCTCGGGGTACAGACAAGACTGTCCCACAAGAGGGCTCACTATCGGTACACGTGTCGACCCTACCGTACAAAACATGGGCGCGCACCACGGGCACGCACCACCGACTCCGCTACTGCTCGCCACAAAGATCTGTGCCGCTTAGAGTTAGCAGCAACACGCCACCTGCACGCCACTCCACAGCCACTGAATATGACCGCAATCTGTTTTGCACGCCCCATCCTGCATGCTAGCCTGGCATGCCTGTCGTACACATGCAACGGACATCCCCCACCGCCCAGCACCCGTCCGGGGAACTAAATTTGCTTTAATATGTAGGTACATTCTTCATCCGGCTCACACTAGGCCCTGAGCGGCGCAGGACCAAGGTTGGATGTCGCAAATCTTCAAATAAGACGCTTCAACTGATACTAGGCATGCATGGCGCCTTTACTTGGGGCTGAACTGGGCGTACCACAGGCCCGTGACCTTGACGTCCTTGGGAGCCTTGGAGCCCATGTCGTCGTCGGAGGGCTGGATGGACTCGAACACACCGGCAATCTCGCCAGTGACAGTGTCCACCTGCCGGGGGTAGGTGCAGTGGGAAGAGGCTGATCAGGGACGAGGGCAGGCAAGAAGAGGGGAACAAACTGATGGGTGCCGGTATGTACGGCGTGCGCCAGGCTGTCGACGGCGACATAATCCACGCCGCACGCGCCAAGCCGCACCCACCCTGGCCACCGACGGTACGGCGCACGCTGGCCGTGTGTGCTACCCCACATCCCCTGCAAATGCACCAACCCGCACCCACCCTGGCCACCGACGGTACGGCGCCCGCTGGCCTTGTGTGCTACCCCACATCCCCGGCACCAACCCGCACCCACCCTGGCCACCGACAGCACGGCGCTGCCCTTGCGCGGCTTGTTGACCTTCTGGTTCTCCTTGAGGAACTCATCGGCGTCAGAGCGGGCGGGAAGGGCCACGGCGTTGTCCCAGCCGGTGGCGGCGCCGCGGCCCTGCAGATGTACGGCACGTGTACGGCACTTTTAGTACGTACGTGCAAACAGCAACGCGCAGGCTGGCTCACTGGCTCGATTACACGTCACTGGGGTACACATCGGTGTGGCGCTGCAACGGCAGGTCGCCGGGTCTCACTCAGTCCCTGTTAACCCACGCCGGCGAAGGCATCATTGCTCTGCCACGGCACGCACGCACGCACGATGCATGCTCCAGCGCGCACGTCCCATGCAGTCATCCCTCTCACGCCACCCGCCTCACCTTGGGGTCCATGAAGGTGGCGCCGCGGTAGGAGGGCACGGTGAAGTCTCCCCTGATCTCGTCCAGAGGGCCCGCGCCCTCGAACTTCTTGATGCTGAACAGCAGCGGCACGCGCTCGCCGCCCGGCAGCTGCACCGTGGTGGCGGCGTAGTCGATGCCGTCCTCCTCCTTGAGCTCGGCGCTGCCGTCAGACTTGACGTTGAGCGTGCCGGACATCTGATGGGGTAGGGGCGGGCAGCATGCGGGCAGGGGCAGGGCCGGCGGGCTGCTGTCAACAGGTGTATGTGGGGCGTTAGGTAGCGTAC
>VFQN01004163.1_pt1 | contig 19459 bp, 31 predicted proteins | sample 3512371 | NCBI WGS metagenome assembly VFQN01 (sample SAMN10412370, study PRJNA504923) | tailings metagenome | isolation source: Replicate 2 from Balatoc abandoned mine | place: Philippines: Itogon, Benguet | collected 2017-08-28 | reverse complement strand
CCTGCGGCCCTCTTCCGACAGCCGCCTCGCCACCCCAACAGCCCCCATGACACCACTCCCCCGCCGCCACTCCACCGACACCTTCGCCCCCACCCCCGCCCCTGACCCTGACCCTGCCCCCGCTGCGGTGGTGTGCCCCGCCACAGCCCCCGGGGCCGCAGTGCGAGACGCTGCAGGCGCCGCCTGCTGCCCCCCCGCCGCTGCTGCCTCCGCGCTGGCCAGGCCGCCGCTGTCCCGCAGCTCGCGGCTGCCGCTCATGCTCCCGCTCCTGGTGTGTTGGGGCCTCCACGCAATGTCCGCCACGTCCAGCCGGGTGCCTAGCTCCAGGACATGCACGTTGGCAATGGCTTCCTGCAGGGCCAGCATGCAGCAATAGTTGACACTCTCATACACCAGGGGATGACCAGTCCAAGACGGCAAACAGTTACGGTGCTGGCCCAGCTGCTAGCGGCCGTCATAGCAGACCCGACCCGGCGGTGCTTGCGGCATCCCTTCCAAAGCCACTACACCCTGTGCCCAGCACGCCCGGGGACTTGGCCCGCCCTAGGGCACCAGTACATGGGCAGGCAGGCAGGCAGCATGTCTGCGGGGCCACGCACCTCCGGCTTGGCTACCAGCTCCTCGGTGCGCAGCAGGCCCAGGCGGCCGTCCTTGGTGCCCATCGCGATGCCGTTGCCGTCATCGCTCAGGGACATGGTGCTCACCTGCGGCCGCGAAGGCAGGCGGGCACAGCTGAGCGCAACCTTAGCCCGGGTCAGCCCCAGGTAGAGAAACACCGCCAACGACCAACCCCATGCCATACGGTCAGCTTTGGCCCAGCACTCTCAAGGCATAAGGCGCTGCAGACACCGCCTGAGCCCAGTAGGTGCAGAGTGCGGAGCGTGCTGCACGGCGTGCTCACCGGCGCGCCGATTTCCAGGCGCCTCTGCGTGAGGTTGGGCTGCTGCTTGGCGCCGAACGTCACGCCGCGCAGGTCCGTCATGACCAGGCCGCCCTCCTCCGTGCACGCCAGCAGCAGGCCGGACGTATGGCCGTGCAGCGGCGCGAATCCCACGCCCATGACGCGGCCCTTGCCCTTGGCGGGCAGCACCTGCGGCAGCCAGGACTTGCCCTGCAGCTGCCACACGACCACCTGGCCGTCGTCACAGCCGGCGGCTAGCATCATGGGAGAGGTGGTCTGAGAGAAGGCCAGGCAGCGCTTTTTGGCGGCCACGGTGGGGCCGCAGGGGAGCAGTCCGAGGGAGCAGCGCGCCTTCTCCCCGATCTCGTACAGGTACACGCTGCCGTTTGCGCTGCGGGGTTGGAGAGTGGATGCAAGGAGGGGTAGGTGGGCTCAGAACTTAGCGAGATATGCCATTTGTTGCTCAAGTGCCCCGTCAAGATCCCGTGGAGACTGGCTATGTGGTAGCAGTGTACAGCATTGGATGGGGCCGTTGCAAGCCCAGATTCTTACGCACTTGGAGGCAGCCATGTGGTTGCTGCAGCAGCTGGAAGCGACCGCAACGATTGGAGCGTCGCCATCCTCCAGCTTGATCAACGGTTTTAGACTTGTTCCTGGCTTCTGGTTCTGTGTGCGTAAGACCAAGCACGTGCCACGTGTCTTAGGGGTAGCACTGCAGCGTTGTTTACGCGTGGGTCAAACAAACGCAAGGAGGGCACTTCAGCCACAATCCGCGAACTAGGATACAGGGAGACAGGCTGTACTTGTGCAGGTCGCTTACAAGTAGGGGAAAGAGGTCAAACACTTGGAGCTCTTTAGTGTTGCCCTGCACGACGACGAGGCACTTCCCGTCGCCGCTGATACGACATATCGCAGGCCCCCCGGGCAGCTTAAGTAGTGCTGAGAAGGCTGCCTCGGCCCCTGCCACGGGGTTTACGCCCACGGTGCCCCCGCGCGCCGTGATAAACGCCTTGCCGTTCTTCAGCCAGGCTGCAGTCGACACCGGGTGTGTGCTCTGCTCCGAGAAGCGGATGACACCCTTTCCTTGTACATCTATAATTACGTGTCTGACGGCTGTGTTGCTGACTGCTACAAGGCTTGCGCCCTCGCGAAGCGGTCCCAAGCGGTCCATTACCTAGACTTTCCCGCTCTTTGTGCGCTGCTGGGCATGCATTACAACAAAAGGTATTGAAGACTCCTTGTGATGTGCCTGCCGGTGCAGAGGCTGTATAGCTCAACGTTTGAATGTTACAACTGTTGGTCAAGATAAGCAGCTTGCCTTGTCTGTATGTTGTGTGAAAGAAAGCAATCAGCACTGTAGTCAGCCATACCACAAGCCTTTCCCGGTGCGCTACTCCTACGTCAACGACCTTGACCGTTGACGGTACAACCTTCGTTCTCCGCCCTCGCAGCGTGTCTATTGAAAGGCCGAATCAAAGATGCCCCATTCCTGACATCAGCAGCCATCTCCTCCTTGTCCTAGCATAGCTACGAGATGAAAAAGAGCACTACAGACTGCTCCATGTAGTCACTACCAAGTCATCGTAGCCGACATGGCGTCGATACTTAAACATAATGTGGAAGCAGCAGAGCTTCTCTACCATTGGTCGCAACGCCTGGACGTCTTACACCACCACGTGCTGAGCCCACAGTGGGCCCTGCCTTGCCCAGCCCAAGTGGACGTGGCCCCACCCCAGTACGCCAAGCTAATGTACAAGCTGGTTGCTGTCATCAATGGCCAAGCGACCAGCATATATGATGGTACAACGACTTACCCCTTGCGCGTGACAGTATACCAGGTACTGGCGTACTGCACGTTGCTGACGTAGGACGGGGTCACAACAGGCCGTAGCCCCTTAAGACGCCCTGCCTGCAAGGCGCTCCCCAGTCGAATTTTAAAGGAATTGTTTATCTGACAGCAGTAAGCACCCCTCAGGTGACAAGGGTGTAGGTTAAGGTCAGATCCCGCATTGAGATCCGGCTGGTCCGGGGTGCTGGGTTGCAGCCCGTTCGGCTATCCGTCCTGCAGGAGTGCTGCGTCATTGATCCACTCGCTGACCACCCTGGTCCACTCATGCCCTGTTGTGTTCTTGCACGCTGCAACATTTCTTTCTTCATGCATGCGTAGGAGGCTCTACCCGACCACGTTAGCGGCCTGTACGTGTACCCTTCAGTGGAGGAGTGCCTCAGGACGAACACCACCCACGTGCCATCCGACAGCGCCCTGTGGCAAGCACCCCGCACGGTGGCGGTGGTGCTGGCCTGGTAAGTGCTGACGTGCATTTGCGTTTTGGGACTACGTGATCTTGCAGTCGTGGGCTGGACTTGGGTGAGCTGCACTTCCTCCCGGTGCTCCCGGTTTACACCGACAAGCACACAGCTACAGCTATACCGCGAACCTACAAGGTTTGTGGTCTGTAATATATGCCTGGAGCACGGAGGGTCTTGGTGTGAAGCACGCATGTGCACGTGGCTGTTTCCTGACGGCACGCTGCTGCAGCGCCCTGGCCGCACCCATGCACAAGCCAAGGCGTTTTGCATGGGCCCGTGCTTGTGCCACTGCCGCAGGAATCATGACGACTCCCGGCTTCCAGTCGCGTACGGGAACAAAAAGGTAACGGCGAGGCACAAGAAAATCTGGAAGGTGTCAGGCAACAAGCAAGGAAAGAGTCAATCCGCACATGGCGGTTCTCCCCACGCGGGTACGAAACAGCGTCCTCAGCATTCCCATTGCGTACTCCGCGTCCATGTGGTGGGCGTGCGCCGTGCTCATGAAAACCGAAGCCTTGCACGCTGATTCACGCCCGGCAGGCCTACAGCTTTGTACGCGTCGTCGAGCTGCTGCCGCCGCCTCCCAGCTGGCACGTGTCTGAGATGTACCGCGGCGTGGGGCGGGCGGGGGCCGCCGCCCCGGAACCAGGGTCAGCAACGGGGGCCTCCGAACCCGCGTCAAGGCCGCAAAGCGCTCAAGGGACGTCTGCTGCGCGGATGCGGCAGTCCATGGCCCCACCGTGGAACAGCCGTCAGCGGGCTGTCACGGCTGCAGGGGGCAGGTCGCCTGAGGGGTTGGCACGTGCCCAGGCCACGACTCTAAAGCTGGAGCAGGAGGTCGTTGAGATGGAGCAGCAACTCGCCATGACATACGCGGTTTTGGGGGCAAGTTAGACAGTGGATGGCGCAGATACGGGGGACGTGCGTTATGGAGCCGGAGGATGAGAGCATCCAGTTGGTAATAAGGGCTGCGTGCTGATGGCCTAGGTCGTGGCGCCACTGAGCGGCCTCGTATGCGCGAGTCGAGAGGCAGTCCAGAGCGGCATGTGTGGGTAGTTGAAGTGCGCGTACAAGCTCTGCCGCTGGAGGGGCGTCGAGGGTGTCTGCCGTTCGGCAACCGTTTGCAGGACGTGAGGGGCACAGCGCGCAAGAGTGTTGGGGGCCCGTAATGAAGCCGCAGTCGCTCCGCTAACATGCTCAACACCTCTGCACTGAGCGCCACCTGGTGCCTGGTTACAGCTCTGTCTTCGGAGTGTGACGGACTGTCAGCCGGAACGTGTTGGCCATTTGTGCATGGCACGTGTGCATGGGTGCCTGATCGGCGTCACCAGGCTTTTGGAACGTGTGCAGGTGTACTGCCGTTCTTGTCCAAAGGCTGACGTGCTGTATTGCCTGTGTAATTTATTGCTACTTTAGAGATATGTCTTGCTACTTGGTGGTTTTGGGCCTTTGTCCGAAAGCCCGGCCCTAGTCCTCTAGGTCGACTGCGAGAGAGCTCCGACAGCGCTACTCACTTCCTAGCGTAGATATAACGTATTGAAGACTAGGCTGAAGGATGGCTTGTCGACAGCCAGCGCGCTTCGGCTGGCCCGCTCTTATGGCCATGCTCCTCGTCAACGCTTTCACCAGAGCCCTCGCGGACGTCTATATTATTGTAAGCTTGGGCGGTATGTGCTGCGGGACCTTGCTGGCACGGTGACATAGGGCCGGGTCGGTTTTGCTCTGCTTTGCCACATACCAACTGTTTGCAGCGTAGCTATGCGTATGTGTGACTAACCCCATGCCCGTTACCTGCAACGCAAGACGCTGATGCATGTGTTGGGTAGTGCCACGGTGGTCAGTCATGTTGGGCGTCGCCATCTCGTTGCTGTCGCTTATCCTCCGCAGACCCCGAACTACATCCTGGATCCGATAGCTGACATGCCCGCGGACTTTGGACCGGAGCTTCCTGAGAACGGCATCGAGGCATACCTGCGGGTGGGTTGGGGCAGCGTCGAGTGGCCCCACCCGGGCTCGAGGCATACAGCAGTGCAGGGGCCCGAGGCCAAATGGGGGATACCAACGCCTTGCAACTTCCTGGGGAGCCAGCGGCTGGCGGCCATGGCCATGGAGGCTTTGGTGACTGGGCAAGAACCGTCTTGCGGAAGAACAGCACTGGCACTGGGCCCTAGGTTGCGCACTCTGCCCAGGAGGCCAACCTATCACGCTCGGCGCGACACCGCACGGATGCTGCGGGGGTAGTGCTGTCTTGGCCCTGGGCCAATTGACGCAACTTCAGCTGTTCGTGTGGCCTCCCGCTGTTTTTGCTGCATGCAGTTGGCGGACCCCGAGGACGCCTGCTCGCCCTTCACTGTCAGCGACTTCGAGATGCCGTGGATTGCGCTCATCGCGCGTGACCAGCAGCTGCATGCGTCAAACTGCACGTTTGACGTCAAGGTGGGGTCACAGTCGTGTCCCTGAGTGCCAGGATGTACGGCACCTTCTGGCATGCGGCACGAGAGGTGTATGTGTCTCGTTCACTGCCACAGCCCCGTTGGTACAGCAGTCCAACTCAAAAACCTCGCAAACACGTGCACAGCGCCCCACCCCACCCCATACCCAGGTTATGAACGCCCAGGCGGCGGGCGCCGTTGCCGCCATCGTGTACGACGACGTGTACGAGAGCCTCATCATCATGAGCAAGCCCAAGGGCCACCCCGACCCCGACATCCCCTCCGTGTTCGTGTCCGAGAAGGCGGGCATCCTCATGCGCAAGCTCATGACGCTGGACGTCATACGCGTGCGCCTCACGCCGGTAGGGTTGCTTGGTGGTTGGTTGTCGGCTGGTGGCCGGGCGGGCGGGTGGGCGGCAACTAGGGTGTATGCCGCCTGCCCGGGTTGCTCTTTGGTACGTTGTGGCACTTGTTTCACTTTGTTCCTCTCTTCCGCTGCTCCGCACCTGCCTGGCGCATGTGAGACTCGTCGTTGCTTGCCATGGGTGTATTCCTAGTTGAGTAAGGTTGAGGCGGATTGAGCAACGCTGAGGGGCGCCTGCGGACCTGACCACGCGCCGTGCCCATACGTCGGTGTGCCACAGATGAGCAACGTTGCGTGGATCTCCATGCTCATGTCTGCGCTGCTGGGGCTGCTGGCGCTGGGCGTGGTGCTGGCCACCTTTTACGTCATGCGCTCCTGGAGCATGTGGATCACGGTGCGCAGGGGGAAGAGCCGGGGAGAGGGAGCGTAGGCAGGTCGTATGGTTCCGTGTGGACACATGTTGGCACGGGGAGGCGGTTCAGACACATTGCTCATATGCACAGCGAGGGTGAGGGGCGAACGCAACAGCTGTACACTTGTGCGTCCCCCGCACAGCTGCGGCACACGGTCGCGATGGGTGAAGGACCCGGTTGGCAAGCCTTAGACTTGTATCACGCCGTCGCCTGACCAACCATCAGACCTAAGCGTGCTGTCCTATAGACGACGGCGCTTACTGCGTGTGTGCGGTTAGACACGTGTCGTCTGCGCGAGCTGACTCCCATCGGGTTGGCTCATACAGGGCATGCATCACCGCGGGGGCCCAGGCGGCCAGGCTGGCGCGGGAGGCCAGGCGGGAGGCCAGGGCGCGGGCGGCCAGGCCCACGGCCCGCGGCCCCCCACGCAGCACGACCACGGGCTCCCCGCGGAAGCACTGCGGCAGCTGCCAGTGCTCGTGTACGAGCCGCCAGGTGGGCGCGGGACTTGAGGGCATGACACAGGCGTGCGGTCGCACACGCTGGCGTACGGTGATTGCCGCGCGGGTGTGGTAGGGTCGTGCACCTAGACGTGCGCCCTCGTCCTGCCATGCCCGGGCTCGTCAACAGCAAGGGCTCTTCTCCCGAATCAGTGGTGCCAAGGCTGTTCCTCACGTCCCTGCGCGCAGCGTCCAAGGCGCGGGGGTCTCGGTCAGGGAGCATCGCAGCAGCGCCCGGGGCGGCCGCCGGCGCAGCGAGGTCGGCGTCGGCCTCGGCCGCCGCGTCCCTGGCGGAGAGCCAGTCTCGGTCGCTGCTGCGGCACCTGGTGGGGGACAGGGATGACAGGGAGGACAGGGGGAAGCGGGGCGAGGGCGAGGAGGCGCCGCTGCTGGGCTCCCAGGGTGTGGGGGACATCGAGGAGGGCGGCTGCGAGGGCGGGGAGTACGGCGAGGAGGAGGACGAGGAGCTTGATGACCAGGTGGGATTGGGAGCGTGGGCGGCAGTCGGTTGGGTTGGTTGCTATCCTGGTGTTCGTACGGCAGCTCGACTGGATAACTCAGTCGTCTACGCAATGTTGCTTGCCGCGAACATTAGGGTGCATGCGTTCTGAGCTTGCGCACCTCTGTTGCTGTTTGTAAGCGCCCTGCGTGCGCTTCCTGCTCCTGCTTGTGCTGCAGTTGTCCCGGAGCAGCTCGGAAACAAGTGCGCTACCGCAGCTGGCGGCAGCACCGGCGGGGGCGGGGATGCGGCCGCCCGGCGCGCACGCGGGCGAGACCAAGCGCGTGTGCGCCATCTGCCTAGAGCACTACGAGGAGGGGGAGAAGATCAGGTGCGGGGGGCCTCCCGCCTCGGGGTCCTGCTACCCGCGCGGCCAACCTCACCTGAACGTACTTGCGGCAGGTGTCATCGCTGGTTGGAGAAGCACGCATCCGCACATGGGCCGCGGCATGTGTAGAATTTGAAACCTGGTAAACGCAGGCGTAGGCACCGCCTTGATCCATGTTGATGTTGCTGCTGTTGTGCCCGCAGGGTGCTGCCGTGCGCGCACCGATTCCACATGACGTGCGTTGACCAGTGGCTTGGCGGCCGGCGCCTCTGCCCCGTGTGCAAGCACGACGCGTCGCAGCCGCTGATGCCACGTGCCGGCTGGAGCTCCCCGCACGGCGGCGGCGGTGGCGGTGGCGGGGGGACATCGCAGGCGCGCGGCGGCGGCGGCGCGGCGGGTGGCGCGGTGCTCAACGGGTGGCAGCTGCTGATGGAGGGCTTTCTGGATGTGCTACGAGGGCCCATGTGAGTAGGCAGTTAGGGAAGGGAGTTTGGAGGAAGTAGCGAAGGACCTAGGGTGGTACTGGTTGCGTGCTGGTGTTGATGTGCGGCAAAGGGCATTCCCGCAGTGCAGTTGCTCGATTACGATTGCTGGGCCATGCTGCCGGCGCCTGACACCACATTTGTACGCCGGGGCTGCCTTGACGCAGTGTCTGCCTTTGCTCGCCGCTCCTAAACGTGCATGACTATCACGTTGAGAAGTTTGCAATGACCTTGTTTGTGCATCTTCTGCTATGCAGGCAACCCTTCCACCCACGCAATGTGCGGTCCAGGCGGGGCAACCAGCCGCCGCAGCAGGCAGGGGGGCTGCAGGTGAGGGCCGAGCATCTAGGCATATGCCTGAACAGTTTGTTACCTTGTTACGCTAGGACAGCGTTTGGCAGCGTGTCCTGTTGTCGTCATCGGTACATGGTACAAGTTTTCCATATGTCCACACCATGCCGTCCCATGTACCGTTGACATGAATTGCTACGGGCGCGTGCTGCTCCCCTGGACCCCCTCTGCCCTGCAGGAGCCCCTGCTGCAGCTGCAGTCGGCGGGCGCCAGCGTCAACGGCCGACAGCGGCAGCGGCAGGAGCGCTCGCGGCGCCAGCAGCAGCAGCAGCAGGAGGTCGACGTGGAGGCGGGGAGTGTGCCCGTGCAGCAAGCAGCAGCGGCAGGCGGCGGGCCGGGGGCGGGAGCGGGGGCGGGGGCGGGCGGCCCCAGCCCCCCCATCAACATCCCCAACGCCGCCACGCCCGCGCAAGCGCCGACTGCCGCGGCGCCGCCGCCGGCCCCGGCTCCAGCGCCGCCGGCGGCTCCAGCCGCAGCGGCAGGCCCGGCTGGTCCTGCTGCAGGCCAGCAGCCGGCGGACGGGCAGCCGCAGGCGGCGCAGGTGTCCTTGCCGCAGCAACGGCAGCAGGCGGGGCAGGGGCAGGGGGGGTTCGCAGGGCCGGCGGCGCGGGTGAGGGCGGCGCTGGCGGGGCTGCTGAGCTCAGCGGTGGCGGGAGGGCGGCGGCAGCAGGAGCAAGGCAACGCCTCCGGTGGGCCGCACTTTCCCTCGACGCTGTGAGGGGAGCGTTCGATGGCATGCGGTAGTTCGCCCATGGTCTTCTTGGTCAATTCAAGGGTAGATTGCAGCACGTGGTTACAGCACGTGATGGGAAGAGGGCACTGGTCTTGAGGCGCTGGTGTTTGGCGGCCTTGCGTTGTGTTGCCGTGCAGGGGTCAGGCAATAAATGCCGTTCATGATCTCCAAACCCGTGTGCAGGGTACTCGTTAATGCAAGTGCAGCAGAGGGGTGGCATTGGCGTTGGGTGGTTCGAGCTATGCGTCCGCCAGCGCTATCCCAGAGTGGTTCTGGTTTGTAGAGGCAGCACAGCCGATTTCTGGTGCTGTGGGACGCTCTTGTTGCTATTGTACCATGCTAGTTGTATAGTATCCAGTTTCCGGTGGAAGAGCAAGTCGCAAACAGGGGCTGCAGGCGGCGCCTCGCACTGTTGCCGCTTGTTCTCCCCCTCACTGTGTGCCATAGCTTGCACGTATCTTTCATCCTTTTCTGTTGTGAGGCTATAAGGTCAACAGAAAGTGTTTTCTTCCACGTGTAGCATCCATTGGTGTCGCTGCCGTACCGACCTGTTGCCGTCGGGCTGGGTTCTATTTCGTGTACGGTACGCACCTGTTGCCGATCGGTACAAGGTGCGTGGCTGTGGCCGTTTGTGGCTGTTGAGACGAGGCACGGCAACAGACCTACGACCCTAACAACAATGACGCTGTGGCTGTAGGAGCACCTGTTGTGCCTTGCTGTGTGCTCAGGGGAATCCTCGCCATCCTGCGCCATCTGCTCCCCTGATGTATTCCAGGCTCACCAGCTGTGGGCTTGGCGGCGCCTGCCGTCGCTTGGCATTACGCGTCCGCGCCATTTTGTGTTATTGAACCTTGCTGCATCTCGGCGCTTGGGTCCGCTGTTGCATTGCAGCTGCACTACATGAAAGAGGTCATGGGTGTAAGATCGGTGTAATCCTGATGTTCCGCATGCTACCCATAACGCAGTTGCGCCTTACAGTGCTAGGCGTCGCTTCCCCCTGCTTCCCCTAGTATGCTTCGTGGTATTGGTTTCAAACCGGTTGTCAGTTTGTTTGCCACCTCCAACGAGGAAACACCACGTGTAGCAGGTACGCACCACTCCTGCACCCCAACCTGGTACCGGTCCATTGTCCTTGGCGTCAGCCGTCAGGTACTGTGCTGTGCCGGGCCTCCTCATGACGGGTACAAGCGCACAACACTCAAGGCAACCATGCTATGCAGGGCAGGGGTAGGGCGCAGGGGTGTAAGCGGAGAGTGCTCAAGCCGTTGACAGCGCCTCCTGCCACGGTGGCACCATTTTTCCGCTCCCGCGCACGTCACACTACACCAATTTCCTCCCGGCTGATGTGCCATGGGTACAGTGACGACCTGACCGCACCGATCGCAGCTATGAGTTGATTCGTCAAGTGTCTTCCTAATCCAGTAGAATGTGCGACCGATTCCGTATCACTTCAGGCACAAGTGGGAATTTGTAATCTGTGCAACACCTGGACGACATGCCACCAGCACATGACCGCCGATCAGCTATTGACAACTATTTCTGCATTGGATTCCTTCCTAGCAACCGAATACCCATACTGAAGGATTGTCCACGTGGTCATGCGGAACTCATCTGGGCCACTGCAGCACGTCAAGAAATTTTCAGGATTAAAAAGTGCCAAATGAACTACCTGTTGGAACGCTCCACGGTTCTTGGCTCTTTGCTATTCTAGTTCCAGGTGATGGCGGGCTTCGCCGTCTTCCGGGCTTGCACGACAGACAGGCGTTGCCAAACCCACAAGGTTAACCAGCAGTCGTGCCCGGACTCGTCTGCTTATATTAATTTATTTTCTTTCACGAGGACCTTTACAATGCGCGGCGCAGCCTTGCTCGCGGGAGAGCTACCCGAGGCATTTACTGTTACTCTCAGGCAAGCTCTGCTGCTCTCATGCCTGCTGCTGCTATCATGCAGCTCTTATGCTGTAGCAGAGAGTGCACGAAAGCCAAATCTGGATGGCCTCAGTGTGGAGGAGCGGAGTATCGCTCAATTATACTGGGATTACAAAGCCAGCGACCGCTCTACTCACCACGAAGGTGGAACCGGCGTGGCAGCAAGTTCCCCTATATCCTACCGCTTCTTTGTTCCACATCTGGAGAGGTTAGCGGGCCTTGCCTACATGGGGCACGCAGCGCGCTTACGACTTGTTCTGGAGCGTGCAGCGCAAGGTGCGAGGCGTCGCTGGGGGGTCCGGAGGCGAACTAAAGATCTGATGTATGAGAAAGATATTATCACGTACGCTGGCACTCTGCTTTCGTAAGTGGCTGGGTCAAGTCGACCAAGCGGAATGACCTTGGCCCTTCGGCAACTCCCGACTGTCGCCGGCGGGTTGAGCTGAACGGCCAGCACGACCACGGTTATGAAGAAAAACAGTACTTTTGTGGCATGTTTCCCAGTGCTACCGCCGTGCCGCGGTTTGGATTGCGGGGCAGCTGGCATCTGGCAGCTCTCAGGCCTTGGCGTACACGTGCACGTGCAAGCACGGCGGGCGGGCATGTGCCATCACGCCCGGCAGGCCACGTGGACGTGGGTGCCTCCAGAACCTCTGGCTCTTGTGAGATTGCGCTGGTTCATACGTGCTTGCTGCAGGGGAGGCCCTCAAGGTCGGTGTCCTGGGCGGCAGCATCTCAACCGGCTCCGACGCCAGGGGGATCACCGGAACTTATGCGGCCCTGTTCACGGTGAGCTCTGATGTGTCATAGGTACTGAAAGGACTCACAAACACGACTGCCCCGGGCCGCCTTACTCCCGCATTCATGGGAAGGTGGCCATGGGGACACCATGGCGCATGGCCCTACAACTGCAGGGAGCAACAGCGGCCACTTTATCTGGCACGTGCAATTGCCTTGCCTCGCCACTGCTCGCCACGCAGCTTGAACACAGTAAGGCCTGGATCCTGCATGTGAGGGGCTCGGGTAGCCGGCGTGAGCCACGCCCATACACCACCTCCTTCCGTGGCCGCATGCATGGGGAATGCCTACACACGGGGAATGCCGCACCCGGGATGGCGGGGCTCTGCTGTCGCCTGTGTGCTTGCCCTTGGGTAAGGTTCCTGCTGCCAGAGGCTTGGATGACCACACACATAGGACATAATTGGACGCCCCTCCGGCCCCCTGCCCACATCCCATCCGAGCAGGAATGGCTCAACGCTGCCTTCCCGCCAACGGTCGCCAGTAAAGCCACCCAGGTACCGGTATGCGAGCTCCAGGGCACTGAACCCCACGATGGCTTCCGTAGGACTGCTGCAGGGAACGCACTGGCAGGTGCTCGCCTCAGGGCTGCGATACTTAAGCTCTGGAGCTGTACGTGCGTCCACGCTAGCATCCAATCCTTGGAAGGGGGCATGCATGTGGCACCACGGTGCACATGGGCGCTTGTCGATGGATGCGTACGTTCCCTGCGGTCCAAGACGCCGCCCTGCAGTTCACCGCTTCAGTACCTAACCCTTCACTACCCTACGTGCGTGCATTCAGTCCAGTCTGTGTGCAAGCGCACCAGCACCCCATAACATGTGCGCGTGCTGACTCCGTCGTCTTTTGGTGGTCCTGCCCGTACGGTGCAGAAGCGCTCGACTCTTGAAGGCATCAAAAAGGACTCCAGCGGCAGCAAGGGCACCATTGGCCGCACCGGTGACGTCGACGCTGACGGTGGCGACAGCGGGGATGGACACGGGACGGCGCTAGCCCACGCGCTGTACAACGGGGCCGTGCCGGGTGGGTGCCACGTGCAAGCCAGCATGCTGCTGGAGGGGCTGGGCCTGTCGTGCATGCTGCGTTGAATGGGCGTGGGCAGGAAGAAGGGTGGGTGAAGCAAGGCCGCATGCTGCTGGATGGGCTGGGCCTGCCGTGTGAGCTGCACTTTGTGGGCGTCGGCAGAAAGCGCAGGATGCAAGCGGCACGGGGTGTGGGCTGGGGTGTGGCGTCGCTGAGGAGGCTTATTTGGCTGCATGGACACACCGCGGGGCGCCATGTTGCTCGGAGTACCGTACCTGCAGCGAGGCGTACTTGTTGCTAGGCAACACCGTGACGCTTTCGTGTTCGCTTGCGGTTGCAGGCACCGTGTCGTCCTACATGTCGTCCTGCATGCAGTACCACGTGCCAGTGGAGGAGGTGCGTGCCGTACAGCCCTCAAGGGGCAGGGGAGCGTGCCACGGGGGCGTGTCCTGGACAGCGGCGTGCGTTTGGGAAAGCGGCGGGAGGAGGCATGCATCAGCAGTAGATGAACCAAGTGCAATTGCTGCAGCAAGCATCTGCACTGCAAGGGCAGCTGGCCTCTTGCATGGGAGGAGTGGACAGGGGGTTCCCTGGGCCGGGAGGTCAGTGGGACATGATGGCACAGCTCAACAACGCCTCGGCCTCCCGTCTAGCCCGCTGCCAACTGCAAGCGCGGTGCACCGCCCTGCTTCGATTGCCGCCGCCGCGGCACGTGCGTCACCACAACGGACCGCTGCGGCACAATCACCGCCAAGCGAGGCTGCTGCTGCCGCACGCACTCACGGTACATGCGCTACGTCGCACGATGTGTCCAGGTGGACCTGGAACGTAACATAGCACGCTGTATCCACTATGTGCCCAGGTGGACCTGTTCCTGCTGGAGTTTGCGGTCAACGACGACTACCGGCCCACCACCGACTGGGAGGACGAGAACCGCCGCGCCTTCGAGCGCCTGCTGCGCAAGCTGCTGCAGCTGCCGCGCCGCCCCGCGGTGGCGCTGGTGCACATGTACGCGGCAGGGGAGCGCGAGAACATGTGAGACAGGGTGGAGGCAGCACATGGTATTGGGGTTGGGTGCCGTGGGCATGCCCTTCAGGTGCACATGTGGCACGGCAGGGGAGTGCGAGAGCAAGTGAGGCTGGATGTGGGTGAGGGAAAGCGTGGGGGTGCGGGGCTGGGGGCGGGGCCAAGGCCGGGGGCGGGGACTGAGGGCGGATGCTGGTACCATGTGCCGTGCCATTGAGCAGCAACCCTAGGCAGTAGATCACATGGCCAGCCGAGGCACGCGTCCTGTGCGTCCCCATGGGCGTGAGAGGTGGGTGGCTCTTGCCCAAGCTCGCTCCCAGCCCGCATCCGTCCCCAGCTCCCAGCCCTATCGCCTCGCCTTAACCCACATCCTACGTTCGCCCTCCACCAGCTTGTCCCACACTTGCCACCTCTGTCGCCTCAGGTACTGGAAGAGCGCTGAGCGGGACTTCAACGAGCTGGCCTCCTACTACGGCATACCAGCGGTGGGGCCAGGGGGAGCATGGCAACAACTGGGGCGTGGGGAGGAAAAGACAGGATTGGGCAGCGGGGCCGAGGCGCGGTCAGGGGCGGGGGCGCGCCGGGGCTGGGCAGGGAGGGCGGGGCCGGTGTTCCAGGGCGGAGGGCACACACTGTACCAATTTGGCGGCGGCAGGGCTGCATGGCCACAGGGCTCTAGGCACAGAGCGTTCGACCAGCAAGATTCCGTCCACTGCTTTTATGCCCCCTGTTCCTTTGATCAGATGCCTATGTGGTTCCATGCCTTTGTTGTTGTTCCTTTCAGGTGAGCCTGCGCAACGCGGTGATGCCCGCGGCGCTGTCGCAGCAGCCGCCCAAGGAGCTGCAGTACAAGGCCATCTTCAACGGCTCGCTCAAGCACCCGGGCCAGGGCGCGCACGTGGTGGTGGCGGAGCTGCTCATCACGCTGTGCCTGGTGAGGCATGTGTGTTAGCAGTGTGTGTTAGGGGCAGGTGCAATCCGGCGTGGCGGACCCGCGTGGCGGTCGCGGAGCTGTTCAACATGCCATCAACGGTGTGTTGGGTTGGTAGTGTGCGTGGAGCATGTGGCATAAGGGCAGGAAGGGCTCCGCGGACCACAACCGGCAGATAGTAAGCCGGCTGGGGTTCCCTCGGCGTGCTATGGGGTGTGTTGACGAGCAACTGCATGTTAAGCGCAGGGAGGGCTGCTGAGCGCAAACGTGACAGCAACAAGTTTGGGGCTCCGCGGTGCGGTGGAACGGCAGGGGCAGTTACAGAGCACAAAGCCCACAAAAGAGGCAGACCCTTGCAAGGACAGGGGCCAAGAGCCATGGGCGGAGCCTGGGTATGGGCAAGGGCAGGGGCAGAAGCACGACGCCATGCCATCTGTGCGTTATGTGCGCAGTGCCCCGCGCGCCCTTGCCAGTGCTACATTATCATGACGCTGTACGCTTCGTTCATTGGTAATGCTGCAGGAGCTCCTGCGCGCCGACCAGCACCTGAAACACATGCTGAAGGCCGCCATGCAGCACGGCAGCAGCGGCGGCGAGGGCACCACCGCCGTACGGCACAGCAGGTCCGCCAAGAGCCGTGGCAGCAGCAAGCAGAGCACGGCCAAGGGGCCCCACAGCCCCGGCGACGCAACGGCCGCAGCGTTGGCGTCCGTGCTGCGGCGCACGGCCTTCCGGCCGCTGCCACCGCCCATGGCCCCCGACAACTGGGAGACGGGCGGCAGCACCTGCTACCTGCAGGAGCAGCTGCAGGTGTGTACTACATACTACAACATTGCGTTGCTTCTTGGTCTGCGCCTTTTGGCCCAAAGGGTACGGCTGGTAACGAATAGGACGGTTAGACATGCCACCCCAGGCCGCACGCAGCACCCTTTTCACCACCCGTACGACGCTTCTTTGGTTTCCTGTTGCAGGCCATGGCGGTGGCCCCCGTCAGCGCGGGGTGGAACTGGACGGACGAGGGGCGCAACAAGTGGGGCTGGGTGGCGCTGGAGGCAAAGCAGGCAATTCGGTTCAAGGTACGTCCGAGACTCATTCATCTTGTTGTCCTGCTCGCCTATGCGCATGGCAGGTCCCGTATGGCTCGACTGTAGTTGCGCGTACAGCCACCTGCTGCATCGGCTCTTCGTTCCGGCACGATCCGGGCCCCAAGCGGGGTATTTGCCAAGCGTACCTGCTCCTGGCTGGTGTTGGTCAGGTTCTGCCGTATCAGTGCGGACGAGAGCACAAGATGACGTGTCTGTTGCTATCTATCACCACAAGATTCCCTGCTACAGAGCCGCACGGATCATGACGTGACGTTTGACGTTGACGTTGACCCCCTGCTGTCCGTGCACGTGCCCCATGGCACCTGCAGCTGCGAACAGCCATCCCCAACGTGAAGAGCCAGGAGCCCATCCTGCTGCAGGTGGGCATTGCCGTGGGCAGCAACGAACACTTAACGTGCTAGGCTGGGACCTGGGAAAGCATAAGGATGCTGTTCGAAGTGGGCAGGGGAAGTACAGCTGGACTGCAGTGCGGTGGGCAGGGAGCACCGGTAGCGCTCAACGTTTTCGTCACGGCACAGCCGGGCACCGTCCGCAGCCCATGTATAAGGAAAGCCTACGGCGTACGAGGTGTCACATGCTCGCACGCAGTGCGCGCTTCACCCGCACAGCAACAGAGTACCACCCTCCTGTGCGCACAGGCATGTGCGGCCGGCTGCTTATCAGCATGCGTGCATATGTGGACCATGATGGGCCGCCTTTTCCCCTCCCTCCCCGTGCTTGCCCCGTCCAGATGTCGTACCTCCAGTCGTACCGCGACATGGGCGCCGCCAAGCTGAGCTGCGAGTCGGGCTGCAAGTGCACGCCGCAGGTCATCGACGGGTGGAGCGACCGGCCGGTGTCGGTGTCCGTCATGGCGGACATCCAGGTGGGTGCAACGGAAGGGGCGAGAGCTCCCCTGCTCCAATTTGGGTTCGTTGAGGTGGACAGGGATGGTAGGCGAAAAGGTCGCGCATGGAAGGACTGTGCACCATGCACCGGGCATATTGTGCAGCAGAGCTTCACTTCAGCAGGGGAGGAACCGCCACGCAGGCGTGTGGTGGTCTGTGCCCCTGGACGCACTCCCTGGGGTCCGCCCAAGAGCTGGGCGCTCCACACGAGACTCTGCGCTCAGGCCGTTCACATTCCGACAGACCCACGGCTCTCCCACGCCGTTTCCTGAGCAATCTACCTACGTTCCGAGAACAGCTTAATTTTCAAAACTAGTATCTTAATTGTTTGGTCCCGTATGGTGTGCAGGTGTCCCAGAGCAAGGAGTGCGTGCTGCAGCTGGCGACGGTGGGCCCGGGCTCCAGCGGCGGCAACGCCAAGGCCTGCGCCAAGGACCCCTCCAAGAAGGCCTGCCGCGGGTCCAAGTTCAAGGTCCTGGGCTTTGTGGTGAGTGCGGGGTGGGAAGACGCACCCCATGCTGCATGGCAACAGCGCGTGTACGGTATCTCTCATTGGTCCGCTTGTGCGCTAAGCGAGGCCACCAGGCCGCACTGTGTGCGGGGTGCCTTCACGAACCTTGTGCATCCCAACTCTGCTGCTGGTTTGCAGGTGGGCGAGGAGCGGGGGGGCCACGGGGGCGGGAGGGGGGGGAAAGGACAAACCCGAAAGGGGGGGGGGTTTTTCCCGGGGGGGGGGGGGGGGGGGGGGGGGGGGGGAAGCAATCATGGATTGGAGTAGGAGCGGTCTTCTTGGGGGCGGAGAGTTATGTGCATCATCGTGCGACTGACTTTAACCAGCATTGTCATCTCCTGTTGGCCAGGTGCGTGTACAACACAGGAGCTTCCCTGTACGACATAATTGCTTTCCTGTCGCTCGACCTGGCCAAAGCGCCAGGATTGCCGTGCCCATGTGTGACTGCGTAGCGATGGTGGGTACACGTCTTTGTGGGAAAATGCACGTGCGTTACAACAGTTCTTGGCGTTACGGTGGGCTTTTGCGCTCGAAATGAGCGGAGTGGCTACGCGTACGGTAGTGGGGGCCCTGCACCAATCCCTCCTAGTGCGGAAGGTGGGGGTGCATCAGGGGGGCTTCACGTCGGCCGTACGCATTGTTAGAGCAGGCGAGGTGCTTGGGGTTGAGGAGTGACGGTGGCGTGGAATGCGTGCAGGAGGTGTAAGCTGGTGCGACTCCAGCAGCTGTGCGCGTGATGAGCTGGACAGGCTTGCGTTTCACTGCACAATATTTGCCGTTGTACTGTCTTGCTGGTATTTGGGACCAAAATGATAAGCAGGACTGGTGGCACCGATTCGGTAAAAGTCACCAGCTCAGCACCGTCAATGGCTATTTACTGCTTGAATGGGACCAGGTGCATGCACGGCTGTGTGGGCCTGCAAGGGACTTGGCAGGGGGAGGACGAAAGCGGGGGACAGCATTCCACAAGGGACGTTGCCTATCCTCTCCGCGTTCAGGGGACATGCGTCAATGACGCTTCCACAAGGGCTTTATCTATTTATGCGTTTGCATTAGTTCTAGGTTGCTGTATGGGGCAGGCCGTGAGACACGTGGCTGTCACCTGTTTGGGTGGCAGTGACCAGTGAGTGGTCATTTGCGCAGCCCGTGTATTAACCCTGCGTACCGGCCCTTCCTGCAATTATGAGAACAGTCGTTCAGGCCTTTTGTCGTGCATGCCGCATCGCAATACGCTGCGTGGTGCAACGGTACTGCACCGTATGCACAGGTATGCAGGGGTTGCTCTAGGTACCGTGTTGCATGCTATCATTGGCGGTGTGCCCCTGCTGGGGCCCTGGTGGATGCACCTAGTACACTGTAGGTGCCTATTATCGTATACTATACCTCGTGTGTCGGCTGCGGCGTGCTGCCTGTAGCGTTGTGTGTAAACCTTGCAGCCACTCGTACGGCTGTCGTGACATGTGATGCAAGTTGCTGTATGTTGGCTCAGGTTGGCTGTGTAACTGCCCCGTGTGTCACTCCAACTTCGGCCTCGGGCGGGGCCGATACGATGCTTCCCACGGGAACTGGACAACGTCGTCAAGGGTACACACGGTACATACCGGTCGATTGCACGGTTGCATGGCTTGCCGCATGCAGATTGCAGAAAGCTGCAAGAGGCTCACTCCCGCCCCCTCGCTTTCGTAACCCCACTTTCCCAGGTCGTGTTGCACAGGATTGCAGCATGGCAAGTCCAGCAGCTGGCAGGTCTCCCTTGGTCCTGACAGCTGCCCCTGCCCGCAGGGCCGCAGCACAACACAGCGATGGCATTGTCGATGCATCGGACCAAATCTGGAGTTCTGGGAACATGAGGCAGAAGTGCCCCCATAGTGCTGTGCGAGTGCCCTGCTTACGAGTCTATCAGAGACCGGTATGAGAGTGACCTCCGGTTTAAGGA
>VFQN01004147.1_pt1 | contig 19465 bp, 17 predicted proteins | sample 3512371 | NCBI WGS metagenome assembly VFQN01 (sample SAMN10412370, study PRJNA504923) | tailings metagenome | isolation source: Replicate 2 from Balatoc abandoned mine | place: Philippines: Itogon, Benguet | collected 2017-08-28 | reverse complement strand
CGGTCACGAAGACCTCGCCGTGCTGGTACGGCGACATCGTGCCCGGATCGACGTTGAGGTAGGGATCGAGCTTGCGGATGCGGCAGCGATAGCAGCGCGCCTGTAGCAACGCGCCGAGTGCGGCCGCTGCAATGCCTTTTCCAAGCGAGGAAACCACGCCGCCAGTGATGAATACGTATCGCGCCATGGGATTCATCGCATAGCGCCGCGGACCTGATTCCGCCAGCCGAAAATCGATTCGACCACGTTTTCCCCCGGCATAGCCGCCATGCAAAAAGGCCGGGCAAGCCCGGCCTTTGAAAATCGCAATGATCGCAAACGCTTAGAGGACGACCATGTCGGCGCCGACTCGGACCCGTGTGTAGAGGTCCATGACGTGCTCGTTGACCATCCGGAAGCAGCCGTTGGACGAGTCGGTTCCGATCGTCCACGGCTGGTTGGTGCCGTGGATGCGGATGTGGGTGTCCTTCTTGCCCTGGTAGAGATACATCGCGCGGGCGCCGAGCGGGTTGTCCGGGCCGCCGGGCATGCCGTCCTTGTAGCGTCCGTATTTGGCCGGATCGCGCTTCTGCATATCCTGGGTCGGGATCCAGCGCGGCCATTCCTGCTTGTCCTGGATCTTGCCGGTGCCTTTGAACTTGAGGCCGTCCTTGCCGACCGCGATGGCATAGCGGCGCGCCTTGCCGTTGGATTCGATCAGATAGAGGAACTTCTCGGACGTGTTCACCACGATCGTGCCGCGGGAATAGCTGCTCGGGAAATCGACCACCTGCGGCACGAAGTCCGCCTTGACCCTGAATTTCTTGCCCTTCTCGTCGCGGCTGCGCAGTTCCGCATCACGGCGCTGGGTTTCGGGAAGCATCTGCGGCGGCGCGCCGAACAGCGTGCTGAAGAGACCGCGCTCCTGATTGTAGCTGCGCAGCTCGACCGGCGGCGTCGCGGCGGCGAGCTCGACGGGCTTTTCCTTCTTGGCGCCCTTTTTCACCTCGACCTTGGCGGACTTCTGGTCCGTCTTCGAAGGCTTCGCCGGTTTCTTTTCGGCTTTCTTTTCGACCTTTTTCTCGGGCTGCGTCGCGGAGGCCGTGCTCTTGACCGTCATCGAGAACGGCACGGCGCCCGACTCGGCGAATGCCGGCGCACCGATGCACACGGATGAAACCATCCCCGCCAGAACGATGGTCCTGATCTTCATTTTCACAAACCCCAATCCAATGCTCTTTGGCCGCCCAACAGCCGTGCGGCCGGCCCCCTCCTTTGGGAACCGGACACAACCTATGAGTTCTTATAGTTTCGAATCGGTGACGCGCTCAAGCAGCCGAAGACGCCTCGACACTTCACATTGGCGTCAATTCGGAGCCCCACCGGCAAATGAATGCAACTTGTTGCGCGGCGGCAACAACTTGCCTGCCGGGCGGCGCTCCGCCGCCCGCCAAGGCATTACTGGCCGGAGGGAACGCTCGGCGTGGCCGGCGTCGCGGGCGCGAGCGGGGTCAACGGCGCGATCGGAACCGCGCCCTGGCCCTCCGCCGGAGCGCCGGCCGCGGGCGCCTGCTGTTCGCCGGAAGGCGCGGCGGGCGTCGCCGACGGCGCGCCCTGGCCGCCAAGCTGATCGAGGATGCCGCTGCCCGACGGCGCCTGCTGCTGGCCGGTCGAGGACGGCACGCGATCGAGGATGTCGATCGGGCGCTCGCCGTAACGGGCCATGATGGACAGGAGCAGCGAGGTCGCGAAGAAGATCGCCGCCAGGATCGCCGTCGCGCGGGTAAGCGCATTGGCCGCGCCGCGCGCGGTCATGAAGCCCGAACCGCCGCCGATGCCGAGACCGCCACCCTCCGAGCGCTGGAGCAGCACCACGCCGACGAGCGCGAGCACGACCATGAGGTGGATGACGATAATGACGGTTTCCATGCGGGTATCCGGGCAATCTTGGCTGGATCTACGCGCAGTCCGGCGCGTGGCCGCGGGTCAATACACGGCTTTGCCCGCAAATCCAACCCCTGCGGCAATCTCGGCACCGGATATGGGAACTTAAGCGGCCATTTTACAATGGCCGCGCTGCAATGCTCAGCCTATGGTTAGGTAAGCTTCCGCAATGGCAAGAAAATCGGCCGCTTTCAGGCTCGCGCCGCCGACCAGCGCGCCATTGACATTGTCGATCGCGAGCAGCTCGCGCGCATTCGACGGCTTGACCGATCCGCCGTAGAGAATCCGCATCGTCGCAGACCGTTCGCCGATCAGGCCGGAAAGTTCCGACCGGATATGGGCATGCGCCTCTGCGACGTCCTCGACGGTCGGCGTCAGGCCGGTTCCGATCGCCCATACGGGCTCGTAGGCTATGACCGTGTTCGCGGCCATAGCGGACGCGGGAACCGATCCGGCGATCTGGCGCGACAAGACGGCGAGCGTCTGGCCGCCTTCCCGCTCCGCCCTGGTCTCGCCGATACAGATGATCGCCGTCAGGCCCGCCCGCCACGCCGCCTCTGCCTTGGCATGCACGACCGCGTCTGTCTCGCCATGATCTGTCCGGCGTTCCGAATGACCGACGATGACGAAGCTCGCGCCGGCATCCTTCAGCATCTCGGCCGAGACATCGCCGGTATGCGCGCCGCTGGCATTGGCATGGCAGTCCTGCCCGCCCGCCTTCACCGGCGACGACTTGAGCACGTCTGCCGCGCGCGTCAGAAGCGTGGCCGGCACGCAGATCAGCGCTTCGGTCTCCGCGTCGAGCCCTTGCATGAAGCCGTTGGCGATCGCATGCAGTTCCGGCATCGAAGCCGACGTGCCGTGCATCTTCCAATTGCCGGCGACGAGCGAACGGATACCGTGGGTCATGCGCTGTCCTCCTGTACTGCTGCGCGCCGGTCACTATCAAAATGCGGCCATAAAGCAATCGACAGTCGCCCGGAAGGGCGCTATTGCCGGTCCGGCAACGCAAGAAGATGCCGTTCGCGGCGGAAATTCCGGGAGTTTCGATGCTTGACTCGTTGAGAAAGGCCGCTGGCACGTGGGTCGCCAAGCTCCTGCTTCTGCTGCTCGTGGTAAGCTTCGCGATCTGGGGAATCTCCGGTCAGCTGTTGACGGGAACCGGGTCGGGCAGTGTCGTCACCGCCGGCGGAACCAAGGTCTCTTTGCTCGACTACCGCCTGGCCTATGACCGTCAGCTGCAGATGATCTCGCAGCAGCTTGGACAGCGCATCACGCGCGAACAGGCTGCGATGTTCGGCATCGACCAGCAGGTGCTGACGCAGCTCACCGCCGGCGCCGTGCTGGACGAACAGGCACGACTGATCGGGCTCGGCGTCTCGCGCGACAAGATCGCCCAGCTCACGGCGGAGGACCCTGCCTTCCGCGGCGCGGGCGGCCAGTTCGACCGGCGGCAGTTCGAATTCGTGCTGAACCAGGTCGGCATGCGGCCGGAGGACTATTTCCGCAATCGCGAGCAGGTGGCGGTCCGCCAGCAGATCGTCGAGGCGGTTTCCGACGGCCTGAAGGCTCCCGATACATTCCTGCGCGCGGTGTCGCTCTATCAGGGCGAGAACCGCACGATCGAATATGTCACGCTGCAGAAATCGATCATCGGCACCGTCGCCGCTCCGGCCGACGATGTGCTGGCGAAATGGTTCGAGGACAACAAGACGCGCTACGCGGCGCCGGAATATCGTAAGATCGCCTACGTCAAGCTTGAGCCCGAGGATATCGCCGACGCAGCTTCGATCAGCGACGAAGACGTGGCGAGGGACTACGAAGCCAACAAGAAGCGCTACACGACGCCCGAGACGCGCACGATCGAGCAGTTGGTCTTTTCCGACAAGGCTGCCGCGGACGCGGCCGCCGAGAGCATCCGTGGCGGCTCGTCCTTCGATTCCGTCGTCACGGCGCAGGGCAAGACGATGGCCGACATCCAGCTGGGCACATTCGAGAAGGACAAGGTGGCCGACGCCGCGGTGGCCGACGCCGCCTTCAAACTGTCGCTCAACGAGGTCAGCCCGGTCGTCGACGGCGCGTTCGGCCCGGTGCTCCTGCGCGTCACCGACATCAAGCCGGAAGTGGTCAAGCCGCTTTCGGGGGTCGGCGAGCAGATCCGCAAGGACCTGGCCCTCGTCGAGGCCAACACCCAGTTGCTCAACGTGCACGACAGCTATGAGGACGCTCGCGCCAGCGGCCAGTCGATAGAAGAGGCAGCAGCGGCCGCAAAGCTGAAGGTGGTCACCGTCGAGGCGGTCGACCGCAACGCGCAGGACCCGGCCGGCACGGTGATCTCGACTATCCCCTCCTCCCGCGAACTGCTGCAGGGTGCCTTCGAGACGCAGCCGAACGTCGAGAACCCGCCGCTGTCGCTCGGTTCGAGTGGGTTCGTCTTCTACGAGGTCAAGGAGGTCACCCCTGCCCGCGACCGCACGCTGGATGAAGTCAAGGACAAGGTCGTCGCCGACTGGATCGCAGAAGAAAGCGATCGCCTGTTCTCGACCAAGGCGGCGGAATTGGAAAAGCGCGTCAAGGACGAGAACTCGCTCGACACGGTCGCGACCGAACTCGGTCTCGAAAAGCAGGTGAAGCGCGGTCTGCGGCGCGGGGCGGAGGACGTCGACCTCGGCCCCGACGGTGCCGCCACGGTCTTCGCCGTCGCGCAGAGCGGCGCGGGGGTCACCACGCCGGCGGACGGCAACACGAAGATACTCTTCCGCGTGACGGAGGTGTTCGAGCCGGCCGGCGCAGGAGCCGAGGCCGTATCGGCCGAGAACCGGCAGGCCTATGCATCGGGCATGGCCGACGACCTGCTCGACCAGCTCGTCGCGCGGCTCCAGGGCGAATTCGCCGTCACGACCAACCCAACCGCCATCCAGCAGGCGTTGAGCTTCTGACGGGACAACCATGGCCGACTTCAAGCCCTTCATCGCCAAGGTCGCCGCCGGCAAGGCGCTCACCTTCGAGGAGGCGCGCGAGGCGTTCGACATCGTGATGTCGGGTGAGGCGACGCCGTCGCAGATCGGCGGCTTCCTGATGGCCCTGCGCGTGCGTGGTGAGACCGTGGCGGAAGTCATGGGTGCGGTCGCCACGATGCGCGACAAGATGCTGCGCGTCGCAGCCCCCCGCGACGCGATCGACATCGTCGGCACGGGCGGAGACGGAACGCACAGCCTCAACATCTCGACCGGGTCCGCCTTCGTCATCGCCGGCTGTGGTGTGCCGGTCGCCAAGCACGGCAACCGCAACCTCTCTTCACAGTCGGGCGCGGCGGACGTGCTGATGGCGCTCGGGATCAGGATCGATCTGTCGCCTGATGCGATCTCGCGCTGCATCGCGGAGGCCGGCATCGGCTTCATGTTCGCGCCGGCCCACCATCCGGCGATGAAGTATGTCGGCCCCTCGCGTGTCGAGCTCGGCACGCGCACGATCTTCAACCTGCTCGGACCGCTCTCCAATCCCGGCGGCGTGACACGGCAACTTGTCGGCGTCTTCGCGTCGGAATGGGTGGGACCGGTTGCGGAAGCCTTGAAGGAACTCGGCTCTGAGAAGATCTGGGTCGTCCACGGCGACGGTTATGACGAGATCACCACGACCGGTGAGACGCATGTCGCGGAACTCTCCGATGGCGTGCTTTCCAAGTTCACGATCACACCGGCGCAGTACGGCCTGGCCTGGCACACGCAGGCCGAGCTCAAGGGCGGCGACGCCGCCTTCAACGCCAAGGCGCTGCGGGATATGCTGGCCGGCGCGCCCGGCGCTTATCGCGACACCGTGCTGATGAACGCCGGGGCGGGGCTTGTCGTCGCCGGTGTGGCGGCCGACATGAAGGAAGGCATCGCGCTGGCCGTCCGGTCCATCGATGACAGCAAGGCGCTGGCTCGGCTGGACAAACTGGTGCAGGTATCCAACGCATGACCGATATCCTGCGCAAGATTGAGACCTACAAGCGCGACGAGATCGCGGCCGCCAAGGCGCGCACGCCGCTCGCCGAGCTGAAGGCACGGATCGCCGGCGGCGAGCCGCCACGCGGTTTCCTCAAGGCCCTGCAGGCGAAGCGCGCCAGAAGCGAGTTCGCCCTGATCGCCGAGATCAAGAAGGCAAGCCCCTCGAAAGGCCTGATCCGGGCGGATTTCGACCCGCCGGCGCTCGCCGCCGCGTATGAGTCCGGCGGTGCCGCCTGTCTCTCCGTCCTCACCGATGCCCCGTCCTTCCAGGGCGCGCCGGAATTCCTCACCGAAGCGCGCCGCGCCTGCGCCCTGCCCGCGCTGCGCAAGGACTTCATGTTCGACACCTACCAGGTGTTCGAGGCGCGCGCCTGGGGCGCGGACGCGATCCTGCTGATCATGGCGAGCCTCTCCGACGACGACGCGAAATCCCTCGAGGCCTGCGCTTTCGATCTCGGCATGGACGTTCTCGTCGAGGTCCACGACGAAGCGGAGATGGAGCGCGCGCTGAAGCTCGCCTCACCGATGATCGGTGTGAACAACCGCAACCTGCGCACCTTCGAAGTCTCGCTCGACGTGTCCGAACGACTGGCCCGCATGGTGCCGGCCGACAGGCTCCTCGTCGGCGAGAGCGGCATCTTCACCCATGCCGACTGCATGCGGCTGGCGCGCCACGGCATCGGCACTTTCCTGGTGGGCGAGAGCCTGATGCGCCAGGCCGACGTCGCGGCCGCGACGCGCCTGCTTCTCAACGGCGCCGCCGCAGCGGCGGCCGAGTGACGATGGCCGCCCCCTCGCCGGGCCTCACCCATATCGCCGCCGACGGGCAGGCCGATATGGTGGATGTCGGGTCGAAGGCCGAGACGCAGCGCGTCGCGGTCGCGGAGGGCGCGGTGGTGATGAAGCGCGAAACGCTCGACATGATCGTTGCCGGCAATGCGAAGAAGGGCGATGTGATCGGCGTCGCCCGCATCGCCGGCATCATGGCGGCCAAGAAGACGCACGAACTGATCCCGCTCTGCCACCCGCTGCTCCTCGACAAGGTCGGCGTGGAGATTGAGCCCGACGCGACGCTTCCGGGCCTGCGCGTCACGGCAACCGCGCGCGTGTCTGGCAAAACCGGCGTCGAGATGGAGGCGCTGACTGCCGCTTCCGTCGCCTGCCTCACCATCTATGACATGGCGAAGGCCGTGGACCGCGAAATGGAACTGACGGGCATCCGGCTGGTCGAGCAGACCGGTGGCAAGTCAGGCGACTATCGCCGGACAGGCGGCTGAGCCGATGGCCCTGATGCCGGTCAAGGATGCCTTGGCGCGTCTCCTCAAAGGGGCTGCTCCGCTTGCATCCGAGACCGTGGCAATCGGCCAGGCCGCATGGCGCGTGCTCGCCACAGACATCGCGGCGCTGCGCACCCAGCCGCCCTTTGACGCCTCCGCGATGGACGGCTATGCGATCCGCGCCGCCGACGTCGCATCGACGCCCGCAACGCTGCGAGTCATCGGCGAGGCGCCGGCCGGCAAGGGGTTCATGGGCACGGTCGGCCCTGGCGAGGCGGTCCGCATCTTCACCGGCGCCCCGGTTCCTGCCGGTGCTGACGCCGTACTGATCCAGGAAAACACGCGCCTCTCGCCCGACGGTGTGGAAGCACTGGAGCCCGTCGCAGCCTTCCGCAACATCCGCAGGCAAGGCCTCGATTTCCGCAAAGGCGAGCCTCTGCTCGAGGCGGGCCGTGTGCTCGATCCCGCCGCCGTTTCGCTGGCGGCCGCCGCCAACCATGCGACGCTGCCGGTCGTCCGCAGGCCGCTGGTCGCCATTCTCGCCACGGGCGACGAACTACTGCCGCCCGGCAGCGAGACCGGTCCGGACCAGATCATCTCCTCGAACGCCTATGGCGTGGCCGCCGTGATCGAGAGGATGGGCGGTGTGCCGCTCGATCTCGGCATCGTGCGCGACGACCGCCCTGCGATTGCCGCGGCGATCGATGGCGCACGTGAGGCCGGCGCAGACATCATCGTCACGCTCGGCGGCGCCTCGGTCGGTGACCACGATCTCGTGCGCGAGGTGTTGACCTCGTCTGGCATGACCCTCGACTTCTGGAAGATCGCGATGCGGCCCGGCAAGCCGTTGATGTTCGGGCGGCTGGGCCATGTCCGTGTGCTCGGCCTCCCCGGTAATCCGGTGGCCTCGCTGGTCTGCTCGCACCTTTTCGTCGCGCCGCTCGTCGCGCACCTGGCCGGGAGGCCGTATGCGCTGGACATCCGGGACGCGGTTCTGGGCGTCGACATGGTTGAGAACGACCAGCGGGAGGACTATGTCCGCGCCCGTGTCGAAAGCCGCGACGGCCGACTCGTCGCTGCGCCCTTCCCCGTGCAGGATTCCTCGATGCTGCGAATTCTGGCCGACGCCAACGCCCTCATCGTCCGTCCGCCTTTCGCTCCCGCTGCACATGCGGGCTCTCCCTGCCGCGTGGTTCTGCTGCGCTGAGAAGCCGGCTCGGCAAATAGCCTGAACGAACGGTAAACAAATTCACTAAAATTTAAGCGGTTGCAGAACACATATCGAACAGATAGTGTTTGTTCTGGTTTTGTTTGTCTGGCGATTCTTGGAGGGCGAGATGCTGACGCGCAAGCAACATGAGTTGCTGATGTTCATCCACGAGCGGATGAAGGAGTCCGGCATTCCCCCTTCCTTCGACGAGATGAAGGAGGCGCTGGACCTCGCCTCGAAGTCAGGCATCCACCGGCTGATCACGGCGCTGGAGGAGCGCGGCTTCATCCGCCGGCTGCCAAACCGCGCACGCGCATTGGAGGTCATACGCCTACCGGAATCGATGTCTCCCGCCTTCTCGGGTCCGAAGAAGTTCTCACCGAGCATCATCCAAGGCAGCCTCGGGCAGAAGCCGGCAGAATCGCCACGTGCTCCAGTCGCCAGCAACGACGCAGGCAGCGCGGTCTCTATACCCGTCATGGGCCGCATCGCCGCCGGCGTGCCGATCGACGCCATCCAGCACCAGACCCACGCGATCATGGTGCCGCCGGAGATGCTCTCGGGCGGCGAGCACTATGCCCTTGAAGTGAAAGGCGATTCGATGATCGAGGCCGGCATTTTCGACGGTGATACGGTCATCATCCGCAACACGAATGCGGCCACCCCCGGCGACATTGTCGTGGCCCTGGTCGACGAGGAAGAGGCCACGCTCAAGCGCTTCCGCCGCAAGGGCGCCTCGATCGCTCTCGAAGCGGCCAACCCGGCCTACGAGACGCGGATCTTCGGCCCGGACCGTATCAAGGTGCAGGGCCGTCTCGTCGGCCTCATCCGGAAATACTAAGCGTCGGAGAAAGGTTGACGAGTGGTTCAGGAAGCCGGCTTCGTGCCGGCTTTTTTGTTTGGGGGCTCGTAAGGAGCCATGCCTCTGGCTGCGCGCGAGAAGCGGCGATGGTCATGCCAGGGACGCGCACCGGGCAGCGCGTGGGTTACGGAAGCACTTCCCTGGCCGTCGAAGCGGATCTCCGCACTGCCCTCCAGCGCGAGCCGTCGCGCGGTGATGACCTGTGCCTTGCCGTGCGGGCAGGGATTGGCGGCTGTCGGATCGGCGATGACGATCACACTCGCCACGTCGCAGGCGTGCTCCGCATCGGGCATCGTCGATGCATGCGCGATCACCGCTCCGGATCCGTGTCCGATCAGACACAGGCCGTTCGTGCAAGTGAAGTGTGCCGGCGAGATGTCCCCGGGGCCCGGGATCTCGCTGTCCTTTGCCGGCTTCATGACAGCACTCGCCATCGTCGCCCTGGACCAGTCCTCGACCGTGAATGCATTCGGCCGATCGCGGTTGACTGCCAGCGTCCGCTGACCGGTCCTGACACCGACCAGCCGCGCATCCTCGGACACATAGGCCTGCGGCAGTTCGCGGAGCGCCAGGCTCGCCAGACCGGCGACGACAAGCGGGACGGCAAGCAGCCTTGCCGCGGTCGTGGTGGCCAGCGTGAGCGGTACAAGCGCGAGCGCGAGCAGAATGGCGGCAGCGGCGGGAATGGCGCCGATCGCATCGACGGGCGTGCGCTCAGCGAGCCAGCAGGCGATGGCAAGCGCGAGCGACAACCCCTCCCCCATGACTCCGAAGGCCGGCCCGTCGAGACCGAAAGGCATCAGCACCATTCCGGCAACCGCCGCCGGCATCACGACGACTGAGAACACCGGCATCGCCGCGAGGTTCGCGACAAGGCCAAGCGGCGAGACGCGCTGAAAATGCCAGGCGCCGAAGATCCCGGTGGCGATGCCGGCGATCAGCGACGTAGCGGCCAGTCCGACGGCGTATAGGGTGACGGTCCGCGCCACCCGCGCAAGCGCACGGCGCTGCGCAGGATTCGCCTGAGGCCGGCGTGCCCGACGCTCCGCCCACCAGCCGTAGGCGGAGACGAGTGCGGCGGTCGCCGCGAACGACATCTGGAAGCTCGGCCCGACGACCTCGTGTGGTGACAGCACGACGATGATCAGCGCCGCGATCGCAAGGTTGCGCATCGTCAGGGCCGCGCGATCGAACAGGAGCGCGACGAGCATCACCGCGATCATCAGGAAGCTGCGCTCGGCGGCGACCTGCGAGCCGGAGATGAAAAGATAGGCGGCAAGTGCTGCCAACGCACCGACGGCCGCGTATTTCCGTACCGGATGGCGCGAAGCGAAACCGGGAAAGACCGCGAAGCCAAGCCGCAGCGAGCCGATCACCACGCCCGCAACCAGCGCCATGTGCAGGCCGGAGATTGAAAGCACGTGGGCCAGCCCGGTGATGCGCAGCGTCTCGTTGACATCCTCCGGTATCCCTGCTCGTACGCCCGCGACGAGAGCAGCGGCGATTTCCCCCTGGGGTCCGGCGATGTAGCCGCGAATGCGCCCGGCGAGGTCCATCCGGCGCGCCTCGATCCAGGCCTGAAACTGCGCCTCGAGCGACGCTGCCGTCTGCTCAGGCGCGACCTCCGGGCCCTTGAGGAAAAAGCCGGTGGCGCCGATGCCGTCGAGATAGCTCTCGAAGGCGAAATCGTAGGAGCCGGGACGCAGCGGCCCGAGCGGTGCCGCCAGCCGTGCCAGCCCGGTCACCACGGCGCCAGGCTCAAGACCTTCGGGCGCGGACCGCGCGGTCAGGCGCACGCGGTCGGGTTGGTAGCGGAGCTTCGGCCGCTCCGTCGCCATCACCGTCAGGGTGAGTCGCATGCGGCCGTTTTCGCGGGCTTCGATCGTCTCGATCCGGCCCGTCAGCCGCGTCGTGATCTCTCCGCCGATGACTTTGGTGTCCGCCCGCCACGTTTCCACCTTGCCGAGAAGGGCGCCGCCGAGAAGAAGCAGAAGCCCCAGCGCGAGATATCTCGCCGGCGCGACTTGCCGAGCCATCCAGGCGATGGCTGCAAACAGAGCAGACAGCGAAGCCAGCGGCATCCAGCCCGGCTCGACATTGAGCGCGAAATAGATGGCCGCTCCAGCACAGAGCAGCACGGGCACGAGGAGGAATGCGCCGCCCCTGTCGAGTTCGAGCTGGGCGGCCGAGACAGCCTGAGCTTGAACATGGGCGAGACGGGCCCGGACGCGTTTCAACGCCGGCGCTTGATGCGAGGCACCGGATGTCCGGACAGGCGAGAGCGCTACCGGAAGACCCGACTGGTCCTGTAACGCGAGCGGCAGGTCCGCCGGCACGACAGCGGGTGCGAACAGGCCGCGTTCGTCCTGCCTCTTACCGCTCCCCTCGCCGTCCATGCGACAGCCACCCGACGATCTTGCGTCCCCGACACTTCATGCTACATGAACCGCACCGAAACGCCACCCGCGCGGCTCGCGCGGCCATCCGGAACACTTCATGTCCAGTCCTGTCGTCACGCGCTTTGCGCCCTCGCCCACGGGCTACCTCCACATTGGTGGCGCCCGTACGGCGCTCTTCAACTGGCTCTATGCCCAACACACCGGCGGCAGGATGCTGCTGCGCATCGAAGACACCGACCGCGAACGTTCTACCGAGGCGGCGACCGCCGCGATCCTCGACGGGCTGAGCTGGCTCGGCCTCACCTGGGACGGCGAGCCAATCTCGCAGTTCGAGCGTGCCCCGCGCCATCGTGAAGTCGCGGAACAGCTCGTCGCCATGGGGAAGGCCTACTATGCCTACGAGACGCCGGCCGAGTTGGACGCGATGCGTGAGAGGGCGAAGGCCGAGGGTCGTCCGCCTCGCTATGACGGCGCCTGGCGCGATCGCGATCCGTCCGAGGCGCCTGCCGGCCTAAAGGGCGCGATCCGCATCAAGGCGCCGCGCGAGGGCGAGACCGTCGTGCACGACCGCGTCCAGGGCGAGGTCCGCTTCCCCAACAAGGATCTCGACGACTTCATCATCCTGCGTTCGGACGGCAATCCGACCTACATGCACGCCGTCGTCGTCGACGATCACGACATGGGCGTTACCCACATCATCCGCGGCGACGACCACCTGACCAATGCCGCCCGCCAGACCGTCATCTACCAGGCGATGGGGTGGGACGTGCCGTCGATGTCGCACATCCCACTCATCCACGGCGCCGACGGTGCAAAGCTCTCCAAGCGCCATGGCGCGCTGGGTGTCGAAGCCTACCGCGCGATGGGCTACCTGCCAAAGGCCCTCCTCAACTATCTCGCCCGCCTCGGCTGGAGCCATGGCGACGACGAGGTGATGTCGATCGAGGATATGATCTCCTGGTTCGAGATCGAGGACGTCAACAAGGGCGCTGCGCGCTTTGACTTCGCAAAGCTCGAGGCGCTCAACGGCGTCTGGATGCGCCGTACCGACGATCGCGAACTGACCGACACGCTGGTGGCAACACTGCCCTTCCTTCCGGGTGGCGAGGAGATGCTGGCCAAGCTGACGGACGCCAAGCGCGCCCAGTTGCTGGCCGCCATGCCTGGTTTGAAAGAGCGCGCGAAGACGCTGGTCGAGCTTGCTGAAAGCGCCGGCTATCTGTTCGCGCAGCGACCGCTTCCGCTGGATGAGAAGGCGGAGGGGATTCTCGATGCCGACGCGCGCGCAGTGCTGTCGAAGGCGGCGGACGCCCTCGCATCGGTGCGCGACTGGACCGCGCAGGATACCGAGGCGGCCGTGCGCGATGTCGCCGAGGCCGGCGGTCTGAAGCTCGGCAAGGTTGCCCAGCCCTTGCGCGCCGCCCTCACCGGCAGGAGCACCTCGCCCGGTGTGTTCGACGTCCTCGCCGTGCTCGGGCGCGAGGAATCGCTTGCGCGCATCCGCGACCAGGCGGGATGATCCGGGAAAGGAGCAGGAGGACGATGTTCAAGCTCTATGGCAGGCCGGGCTCAGGCTCCGGAGCGGTCGAGGTGATCCTGCGGCTCGCCGACATCGAGTGCGAGGTTGTCGACCTAGCGCGCTGGCCGGAGGGCGAACCTCCGGCCGAACTGCTCGCCATCAACCCGCTTGCCCAGGTGCCAGTGCTGATTTTGCCAGACGGAAGCGCCATGACCGAATCGGCCGCCATGTGCGTGCATCTCGCCGATCTGCACCCATCCGCCGGCCTGTCACCGGCCATAGGCGAGCCCTCGCGCGCGGCCTTCCTGCGCTGGATGTTCTATCTGTCCACCAACATCTACATGAGCGAGCTGCGCTACTTCTATCCGCACCGCTACACGGCCGATGCGTTCGGCGCCGACGCGGTCAAGCAGGCCTCACTCGATCGCAAGAGCTTCGAATGGTCTGTCTTCTCCGAAGCGCTCGGCAACAGGCCCTTCGCTCTCGGAGACAAACTGTCGGCCGTCGACATCTACGCTGCGATGCTCATCAGCTGGATCGAGGATCTCGACGAGTTCTGCGCCCGGTTTCCGGCCTTGCGGGGCCTCTACCATCGCGTCGCGGAAGTGCCGCAGATCGCCAAGGTGTGGGCGCGCCACGGCATGCCGACATAGGTTAATGAATTCTCAGATGGTGTCCGAAAATTCACTGGACCGCCCGTGTTTTGCATTGCAGCATCAGGCGAACGGTCAACTTGGCACCATGTCGTAAATGCGATAGCACAAGCCGGCATAAACACCGGGCGGGTTCATCTCTTCGCGCCGCATCATCCATCCTCGCGGCGCGTTTCTGGGGCATCGAAGGGAGTTGCAATGACAAGCAAGACGGCGAAACTCGAATTTGGCGGCAAGTCCTTCGACATGAAAGTGCGAAGTGGTTCCGTGGGGCCGGACGTGATCGACATCGCCCCCCTGTTCAAGGAAACGGGCGCCTTTACCTACGACCCGGGCTTCACCTCAACCGCCTCCTGCGAGTCCGCCATCACCTATATTGACGGCGACGAGGGGATCCTGCTGCACCGCGGCTATCCGATCGACCAGCTCGCGGAGCATGGCGATTTCCTGGAGACCTGCTATCTGCTGCTCTACGGCGAATTGCCGACCAAGAGCCAGAAGGAAGACTTCGACAACCGCGTCACGCGCCACACCATGGTGCACGAGCAGATGGTCAACTTCTTCCGCGGCTTCCGCCGTGACGCGCACCCGATGGCGGTGATGTGCGGCGTGGTCGGCGCGCTTTCGGCCTTCTATCACGACTCGACCGACATCTCTGATCCTCACCAGCGCATGATCGCCTCGATCCGCCTGATCGCGAAGATGCCGACCATTGCGGCGATGGCCTACAAATACCATATCGGCCAGCCCTTCGTGTATCCGCGGAACGATCTCTCCTACGCCGCGAACTTCCTGCGCATGTGCTTTGCGGTGCCGGCCGAGGAATACGAGGTCAATCCGGTCTTGGCGCGCGCCATGGAACGAATCTTCATCCTCCATGCCGACCATGAGCAGAACGCCTCGACCTCGACCGTGCGTCTTGCCGGCTCGTCGGGTGCCAATCCCTTCGCCTGCATCGCCGCCGGTATTGCCTGCCTGTGGGGGCCCGCACATGGCGGCGCCAACGAGGCCGCGCTCAACATGCTGTCGGAGATCGGCACCGTCGACCGCATTCCGGAGTTCATCGCCCGCGCCAAGGACAAGAACGATCCGTTCCGCCTGATGGGCTTCGGCCACCGCGTCTACAAGAACTACGACCCGCGCGCGAAGATCATGCAGCGCACGACGCATGAAGTGCTCGGCGAACTCGGCATCAAGGACGATCCGCTGCTCGACGTCGCTATGGAACTGGAGAAGATCGCGCTCACGGACGACTACTTCATCGAGAAGAAGCTCTATCCGAACATCGACTTCTACTCCGGCATCACGCTGAAGGCCCTCGGCTTCCCCACCACCATGTTCACCGTGCTGTTCGCAGTCGCCCGCACGGTCGGCTGGATCGCACAGTGGAAGGAGATGATCGAGGACCCGCTGCAGAAGATCGGACGTCCGCGCCAGCTCTACACCGGTGCGACCGAGCGCGATTACGTGCCGATCGCCAAGCGCTGATCGGAACACGCGCAGGAATCGAAACGGGCGCTCAGGCGCCCGTTTTTCGTTTGATGCGGGACAACACCACGCCCGCGGCGATCTCGCCAGGCGGCCGGCCCGTGGCGAGGCGTCGGCGGACCTCGGCAAAGCCTTCGCGCTGCCAGGCACGCATCTCCGTGTCGGTGAGCAGGCATTCCAGCGAACGCGCGATGTGCTCCGGCCGGACATATTGATTGTAGTATTCGGGCGCGACCGGCCGGTCCGCGATGAGGTTCGGCAGCAGGGCCGACCATGACGTGATCAAGCCCTCGAACTGGCGGGAGAGCCAGTCGAACTTGTAGCAGGAGACGAGCGGGACGCCGGCAAGCGCGAGTTCCAGCGACACCGTGCCGGATGAGATCAGCGCCGCATCCGCTTCGCCAAAGGCCTGCCACTTCTCATCCGCCCCGACGATAATCTCGGGTGCCTGTCCCCACCCTGCGACGCCGGCGGCGACACGGTCGCGCAGACGCGGCAGTGTTGGCAGGACGATGCGCAGCCGGTTGCCGCGTGCACGCAGGACGTTGATCGTCTCGCCGAACGGCTTGAGGAGATGACCAATCTCCGACCCGCGCGAGCCGGGAAGGACGAGCAGCGTCTTCTCGCGTTCCGGCGCCAGATCCCTCGGCACAGCTTGCGCGGACGCCGCCGACCTCACCCCGGGATCGGCCGTCAGCCGGTGTCCGACGAAAGTCCCCTCCGGCCCGCCCAGCTTGTCGAGCACATCCGGCTCGAACGGCAGGATGCACAGGATGTGGTCGACATGGGGCTTCATCGCCCGCGCCCGGCCGGGCCGCCAGGCCCAGACGCTCGGGCAGACATAGTGGACGATGGGAATGGACGGGTCGGCGGCGCGCACCTTCTTCGCGACGCGCAACGAGAAATCCGGACTGTCGATGGTGACGAGGCAGTCCGGCTTCGCCGCCACGATCTCCTGCGCGGTCCGTCCGATCCGGTGGATCAGACGCGGCAGGTCGCGCACCACGGCCGCGACGCCCATCAGGGCGATTTCGGACGAATTGAACAGCGACGAAAGGCCCTGCGCCTCGAGATGCCGCCCGCCGATCCCCGTAAGGACGATGTCATGGCCTGATGCGACGCGCAGTGCCGCAACCAGGTCGGCGCCCAGCAGGTCGCCCGACTCCTCCCCCGCGACGACCGCGAGACGCAGCGGCCGGTCGGTCATATCGTCCAGTCCCGTTCGACGAGACCAACGACGAACAGGCCCAGTTCGTCGGCACGCGCCGTGACCGCCCCCATGTCGAGCACGATCGACCGGTCGGCCTCGACACCAATGCCCGCGAGTCCCGCCGCATGCGCCAGTTCGACCGTTCCGACGCCGATGGTCGGAAGATCGACGCGCAATTCCTGTGCCGGCTTGGCGCATTTCACCAATGCACCGCCAGCGCGCCCCTCGATACGGCCGTTCGACCGCAAATCCACGGTGCGCTGTAGCAGCCCGTCGGTTCCTTCGATTCCCTCGAGCGCCACGGCCCTTCCCCCGATCGCGATCGCGGCTTGCCCTATGTCCAGCGCGCCGATCGCGCGGGCGGCGATCGCAGCCGCCTTGAGGTCGTCGCGATCCCGCGCGCTCGGTGCCCTCAGGGTCAGCACGCCGGGCGGCGCAAGCAGGTCGGGTAGGATCTGGTGCGCTCCGACGACCGTGATGCCCAGCCCTTCATAGTAGCGGACGATCGCGCGCAACAGATTGTCGTCCCCTCGTGCGAGCGAGGCCAGAATGCGCGGCGCCATATGGAGGATGCCAAGGCTGGGCCGCACCGAACGCAGACGCGGTCGACGGCTCACGCCGCCTGCCATGACGAGATGCGTTACCCCTTCGCGCCTGAATCTTGCGGCCAGTTCGCCGATCCGCTCAAGTGGCATGATCCAGTGGTCCTGACCGGTCAGCACCGGTGAAGCGGCATCGGCTTCGCCCTCGATCAGCACGACGAACGGACGATGACCGGATGCGGCCAACGCATCGACGAGTTCGACGGGCAGCTTGCCGGCGCCTGCCCCGACGGCGATCCGCTCGCCCGGACGAAGCTGGAACGCCGATGTCCGCTCAGACCTCGCCATCGTCGTCAGACTGGTCTTCCCTGCCCCGCCACGGCGTTGCGTAGGAACGGCGGCCGGAGGAGCGCATGAAGGCAAGCACGTCCAGCACCGCGGGAGAGTCCGCAAAGCGCTTCTCGGCTGCTGCCATATTCTCGTCCATGGTGCGCGAACGATCGAAGATAGCCTTGAAGGCGTTCCTGACCGCATGGATCTCGGAGCGGGACATTCCCGACCGCTTCATCCCGATCAGGTTCAGGCCCCGCAATACGCCGTTCGGTCCGCGCAGCATTCCGTAGGGAATGACGTCCTCGAACACGGCCGTCATGCCGCCGATGAAGGCGTGGTGGCCGATGCGCGTGTTCTGGTGCGCCGCTGAAAGGCCGCCGAAGTTGACGAAATCGCCAACGACGACATGGCCTCCGAGCGTCGCGAGGTTCGCCATGGTGACATTGTTGCCCACGGTGCAGTCATGCGCGATATGCGTGTAGGCGAGGAAGTAGCCATTGTCTCCGACGACGGTCTCGGCCTTGCTCGTGTCGCTGCCGAGATGCATCGTCACGCCTTCGCGGATCAGGCAGTTGCGCCCGACGACCAGCGTGGTGCGTCCGCCTTTGTGTTTGTTGTTCTGGGGTGCCGCACCCAACACCGCCTGCGGGAACACTTTGCAGCCCTCGCCGAGGCTGGTTGCGCCGAGGATCGAGACATGGCTGACCAGTTCCACGCGATCGCCGAGGACGGCATCAGCGCTCACATGGCAGAATGGCCCGATCCGGACGCCAGCTCCGAGTTGCGCACCCTGCTCGACCACCGCAAGCGGGTGAATGATCGTTTCGCCTGCCACGCCGCTCATGCTCCGGTGCTGCCTGCCGGCGTCGTCATTGCGGATATGATCGCCTCGGCAACCTTGGTCCCTTCAACGACCGCCTCGCACTTGAACTTCCAGATATTCGCCCGCTGGCGCTCCTTGGCGACCTTGATCTCCAGCCGGTCGCCCGGCACCACCGGCTTGCGGAACTTCGCCTCGTCGATCGTCAGGAAATAGACGAAAGAGGGCTTCTCCGACTTCAACGAATGCAGGCATATCGCGCCGGCTGTCTGCGCCATAGCTTCAATGATCAGCACACCCGGCATCACCGGCTTCTCGGGAAAATGCCCCTGGAAGTGCGGCTCGTTCATCGTAACGTTCTTGATTCCGGTCGCGGAATTGTCACCGTCGATATCGACGATCTTGTCGACGAGCAGAAACGGATAGCGATGGGGCAGCAGCTTGAGCAGCCGGTCGATATCCAGTGTTTCCAGTTGTTTCGCGCCCGGTTCAGCCATTGCCGTTCTTTCTCCTGGACCTGTCCTGCGCCATGCCACGCAAGAGCGACACCTCGCGGAGCCAGCTCTTCATCGGCTGGGCAGGCGCCCCTCCCCATCTTTCGCCTGCGGGAACGTCATGCATCAGCCCGCTGCCCGCCGCAAGTTGTGCGCCGCTGCCGATCGTCAGGTGATCGCCGATGCCGACGCGTCCGCCCAGCATCACGTAGTCGCCGATGACGACGGAGCCGGAGATGCCGACCTGGGCGGCGATGGCGCATGAGCGCCCGATGCGCACGTTGTGGCCGATCTGGACCAGATTGTCGATCTTGGTGCCTTCTCCGATGATCGTGTCACCGAGCGCCCCCCTGTCGATCGTCGTATTCGCGCCGATCTCGACATTGTCCTGGATAATGACGCGGCCGATCTGCGGCACCTTCTCGAGCCCGGCACGGCCGGGCACGAACCCGAAGCCGTCCGCGCCGATCCGCGCTCCGGCATGGATGATCACCCGATCGCCGATCAGCGCCGCCTGAATGCTGGCGCCAGGACCGACGAAGGTGTTGCGGCCAATCTGGCATGACGGCCCGACCACTGCGTTTGGCGCGATGACCGCACCGGCACCAATCATGGCACCCGGTCCGACGACCGCACCGGCCTCTATGGTCGCACCAGCCTCAACATGCGCATCGCTCGCCACATGGGCTGAAGGTGAAATGCTGGCGACAGCCGAAAACCACGGCCCGGGTTTCGTCGCATCAGGG
>VFQN01004161.1_pt1 | contig 19467 bp, 34 predicted proteins | sample 3512371 | NCBI WGS metagenome assembly VFQN01 (sample SAMN10412370, study PRJNA504923) | tailings metagenome | isolation source: Replicate 2 from Balatoc abandoned mine | place: Philippines: Itogon, Benguet | collected 2017-08-28 | reverse complement strand
ATTTTGTCGATGGTAGTCAAGTGCTCAGCTGCCCCTAGCCCCGCACTGTGCAGGTAGGTAGTAGCATGGTGTGCCCAGCAAGTGGTACAACCGGCAAGGGCCATGCCAACGTCAGCAACAAAAGCATGGTGCGCTAACGACCTTGTACACCCTACCAATTTATTCCAGAAGCGGAATACTAGCTTGCACCAGTGCAAATGCAGCGGGTACTGCGACAGCTCGCGGTACAAGCACACCATGGTAGGGCACCTAGCGCCCACCGTCTTACACGTGGCTCATGCGCAGCAAGGAGGACTGAAGCCAAGCCCAAGACAAACGCACCCGTCGTATGATGCCGTAGGGGCCTAGGGCTTCTTTGCCTTACTTAACAAGCCTGCTGCACGACATGCGAAACCCCTGTCATCAGACACGTACGGTACCATCTGGTACCATCTGCTTAGGAGACTTTAAGGACCCCGTATCCCCGTTACCGAAGCAGAGGACAACATGAACCAACCGGGGGATTGGCAACAGGGGGTTGGCATCACCGATCACAACCCCGCAGCAAAGCAGCACCTGCGGCGGCAGCCCACCAGCGACGCCCACAAGTACAGACCATCAGCCACCGCGAGAATGGATGACGTGTGCGTACTTGCATGGTATGTATGGTTTTACAGTTTGGTCCCCTTCCAGAGCCCATGCATGGTCATAACACACCACCAGAGCAACGCTCCCATTCTGCTTCCCATAACGCCATAGCAGCTGTATTTACCACCACTCAATTCCCACGTGCAATTCCCATCTCCCACCAGGGCAAGCACTCGTACGGCACCCTGCTGTCGTGCCTGCTGACATCACGTGCCGCCCACGTGCTTCCTCATGGGCCCCTGTGGCCCCTGCGCAGCCCGCTTTGCAGCACCTCGACTCCCCTGCAGATCAGGAGAGTGCTCCCCTGGAGCAGATTGCTGCGCAACGCCACAACCAAAGCACGGCGCATGCAGGCAGGGGGTTAGGTGCGGTCCTCGCACCTGCCGCGTGTCACGTGCCAAATTCAGGAGGGCCTACATGAGCCCATCCCCGTGCGGCGTTCACAGGAGGCCCGGAGGCGGGCTCTCGCCCATGAGGGCCCGCCGCCAATGTCACCTGCCGCAAGACACGTGCCACACACACGACTTGCTGGCTTGCCCCGTTGCAGTCTGGACCTGCACGCGCGCTCTCACCTCGCCTCCGCCCAGTCCTCACAATGTGCAACGACTTGCCGATGGAGCCGGCCCACAGCTGCCCCGCCCCCGCACCGCCACCTCCGCCTGCATCTGCACCAAGTAGTCAGACAGCCCCGGGCCCCTCCGCCTCCGCCCACTGCAGCCCCGGCCCTCCCTCCGCCTGCTCTTGCCCCCGCGCCCATGGGGGGGGGGAAGAAGTTACTAAAGTAAATAGGGGGGGGAGCATCCCTGCCGTGACCCTGCCCCTGCGAACCTGGAAAGCCCCTGTTGCTGTTGCTGTGCCTGGCCCCTGCCCCCAGCCACCTGACCCAGGTGTGAGCCGCTGGAACCGTGGTGCGGGGTTGCGAAGGAGGGGAACGAAGGGCTGGCGCGCCGTGGGTTGGCGGCCCCCTGCACCTGGTCGCTTCTCGCGGATGCTCGCTAGCAAGCTTCCATGAACATTATCCCTCGCAAAAAGCGCCGAGGAGCTCGACCGCTGCCCTGATGCGCTCAGCTGTCCCAAGCGTTGCCGGCACGTGGCAGAGCACACCGTTGCGGAACGGGCCTAGCTCACGAGCTTTTCCTCTGTCCCAGCTCCTTCCACACATGCTTCGCTTGATGGCAGCAAGCTGTTTGCGATGGCAGACGCTGTCGCGGCTTTGCGTTTAGAGAGCGCGCCGTGGTCGCACATTGGGCATGATGCCCTCGCTATGGCCGCGAGTAGTGCCACTCTGAAGGATATAGGAGATTGAGAACACTATAACAGCAGCTATGCCACAAGAGCGTTGCCGTCGTACAAAGCGAGAACGCTCCGGCTTGCGTAACAGTACAACCGAAGCGTTTTGTGCGCTCCAGGCTTCCCTTACCGTGCTTCCCTAGCATAGTATATAGCGCTTAAAGCCGTTGGTAACTGCGGTGAAGACTGGCACTTATACACGCAACTTCAACTTCGAAGCCGCGTTTAGTGCCTCTGCTATGACTAGCACGTTATTCAAATTTGCATATCATGGTCAGCGGCCTGCGTGTCACCAAGGGTCGCATCCCGTCACATTGGTTGCGGCACACCCCCCGCTCAAGCCTGTTGCGCAGCTGCCGACGCGCCGCCGCACCAAACCAGCTGTCGCCTGCAGCTCATCGGTGTCGCCGGTGAGCGGCATCACCGCAAAGACACGCGAGACCGGCGGGGGCTCGCGAAGGGCGGTGGTCCAGCATGCTTACACGACCACTGCCTCCAGTGCCTCGGTGTCGCCGCCAGCGGCCGGCCCCAACCCGAAGGCCGGTGGGGGCTGGTGGGATGCGGTGACCAGCAGCGCTTTCACGATCGTGGCGCTCCTGGCGCTGTGCTACCTGGTGTTCTCTGTGACGCTCATGGTGGGTTCCGCCGTGGCAGTTCGTGTGCATGGCTGCTAACGTCAGCTGGTATTGGCCAGAAGCAAACGGCAAGCCCCACCCTTTGGGTTTCCCGGCCCAACCGAAACACGCCCTCACCCTTCTCAGTTTGTTGCACGTTGTAAGTAATTGCCACGCATCCGCACCTGTGCACTTTGCAGGTGTATCACTTCATCAAGGCGAACTGGGGCAACCTGTTTTCGGCTTTCCTGGACTTGATCGGTGGCGCTCGGGTGGTGGTCACGGCAATTTGCTTCATTTACGTCTGTGCGTTCCTCTTCTGGGAGTACATCGAGCGGTCCTGGAACATGCCAGCCCGGGTGAGCACTCCTGCGGAGGGCACTGATGCCACGCTTCGTGTCAGGTGTTACTGGTCTGACGAGTGAATCTTTGCGCAGTTGGCAAGCAGGTTCCTCCGTAAGCTCAAGTCCGAGGTTGAGGCCATACAAGTACAGGTAAGCCATCTTGTGGACTGTACTGGCTCGCTTGAGTGTCGGGTGCTCATTTACTGCTTCTGAAACTGTGCAGTTGTCTGCCCTGCGCCTGCTGACCGACGAGGGCAAGGACGGCAAGCCAGGAGAGCAGGAGGGCCTGGGGCCGCAGGGGCAGTGACGGAAGGGACGACGAGGATAGTAGTGCGGGCGGTACCTGGAGTGGCCGTGGTACGGGTCGGGGTGGGGGTTGTGGCTGGTGGCTGGAGGTAGATGTGTGCAAGGAGAACGGTGTCGGAGCAGTGAGCCTACCTCAGTGGTGCTGATGGTGGCACATACTACCGGTATGTGTTGTATCATACAGTGCGCTGCGCTGTGAGATGGGGAGGACGTCAGACACGGTTGAGGGACGAGGATGGTTTGGAGATTGGCACTTGCATGCTGCTGATGCTATCCATGTGCGCAGGACGGATGAACCGTCTGCTCAGTTGTGAAGTGGACTGGTGCCTGGGAGGCCAGTTGCTGCACACCGGGGTGTGCACCAGGCAACCGTTAGTGCCTCTCACTGTGGTACGAGGCATACGGGAGGGAGTGCCTAAACGATGCAGTGTCGCTCATATACTACCCCAGCTTGCCTGGGCATTGGCGCAACTGGTAACCTTAGATAAGGACCGCAAGGTGCTGTCTGTGCAGTTTCTGTCGTTGTGCTTTTCCTCGCAGCAATGTTTTGGACTTGGCACAGGGGCCTTGCAGTATACGTGCGACCAGGGTGCAGCGGAAGCGTGACAGCCTTGCACAGCAACAGTCAGTTGTGTGTTACATGCCCAGCACCAAGGGCGTCAGCCCAAGGCAGGCACATCTGTGATCCGTCGACTGATGTCGCTGCTTGGCCGTTGCCAGTCTGCTGATCTAGGCGCATAACATAGATGCGACGCCAAATATCCCGTTACCAAAGCAGAGAGGACGACTCGACGAGTACCGTACCGGTAGGCAAGCAATGAACCAACCGCCAATCACAACCCAGCAGCAATCCAAATCTATCGGTTGTAGCGGCCTGCCAAATGGTCTGCATTTTGCTTGTCGATCCCGGTGTAGCAGCAAAGGTGACGATGACATGGATGCCTGGCGTTGCAGACCATCTGCCACCACGAGGATGGATGACGCCTAGGTAGCACGCATGGTATACCGTATAAGTACCAGTCTAAGACCAGAGGTACATACCGTATATGACACACGTGCTGTACGCCACCAGGTCATGCCCCCCTGCTTCCCATACTGCTTCCGATACCAAAGCACCTTCAGCTCCAGCCTCCAGCATCCTGCCGCTCATACCTACCCTCAGCCACACAAGTGTACGGCACCCTTCTGTCGTACACGTGCCTGCTGGCGTCACGTGCTGCCCACGTGCTTCCTCGTGGGCCCCTGCGCTGCTCCTGCACTGCCACCACCCCCGCCCCCGCCCAAAGGACCGCCAACACCAACACCACTGCCGCTGCCGCCGCTTCCAGCCGACCGCCCACTAGAGGACGCGGGCGGCCGCCGCCCGCCAGTGCCACCCGCCGCTGCCCGCCGTACAGTGCCGCCGCCGCTGTCACCACCGGCACGCCCGCCACCAGCAGGAGCGGACTCCTGTGTGATACCACGCAAGCACGCGGCACGTTCAGGCGCGGGCAGTCAAACGGTGCTTGTGCGTTGTACGTGGTACATGAATGCGTGCCAAGCTCAGGAAGGCCGGCATGCACCCAATCCCGTGCGGGCATCGCAAAGTTGGCCCGAGGCGATAACTGGCCCATAAAGCTACTAGCCTAAGACACGTGCAAGGCGCACGGCTTACTACACCGCGTGCGTTTTCTTCAACGGCATTTACGAACGCCACAGCTGGCAAGAAGACATCTCGCTACAGCACGTCCCCTTCCCTCCTTCCAGCCTGGACCCGTGGTCCTAGAGGCAAATGGCCTGTGCCGTGCAGATGGACCCGTGCAGGCGCAACTCACCTCGCCTCCGCCCAGCCCTCCAAAGTGCAGCGACTTGCCGGTGAAGCCAACCCACAGCTGCCCCGCCCCCGCGCCTCCACCTCCGCCTCCTCCTGTCCCGCCACCCCCGGGCCCGTCCGCACCCGCCCACTGCGGCCCCGGGCCCCCCTCCGCCTGCTCCTGCCCTCGCGCCCACGCCGGCAGTCCCGCAGACCAGTCCTCCTCAGCCCCACGGTCCAACACCACCACCTGCTGCTGCTGCTGCTGCCTCCCCAACTGTCCCGCGCCCTCTAACGACGGCGCAGACGACCCCCGAGCCCTTGCTGGCCCGCCCTGTAGGCCCCCTGCCGCCATAGACTGTACCCCGATGCCCTGCCCTGCTCCGACGTGGCCCCTGGATGGCCCCTGCTGCTGCTGCTGCTGCACCTGGCCCCTGCCTCCTGTCGCCGGACCCATGTGTGAGAAGCTGGAACCGCTGTGCATGTTGGACGCAGAGGAAGAGGACGAAGGGCCGGTGCGTGGTGCCCCGGGCGGCAGCTCGCCGCCATAGGGTGTGGCGCCGTGGGTTAGCGCCTTGGCCGAGGCGGAGTGGGGCAGCTGCTGGTAGCCGTGGGAGTTGTTGTGGTGGAAGCTGTGGTGGTGTTCGTGGGGCGAGGGCACGTCGGAGGGGGCCACGGGCTCCAGCCGCCCGCCGTGCACCTGGTCGCTCCTGGTGGAGGGTTGGGCGAGGGGGCAAGTCGGAGAGTGAAGTGCGATGTTATGGTGTCCTTGGTTGAGACGTGTGGGTGCTGTGGCACTGACGCTGGACATCCAGGAGGCAGGACCTCGCCGCAGTCGTGGTGGCTTTGCTGGTAACCCCACGCCAGCGGTAAGACACGTGCACTGTGCACCCGCGTTGCTTCACCTCCCTTGCATCCCATTTGCTTCTGTCCAGACCTTCCCGTTACCTGCCACGGCCGCGTGCCTACGATATGGCCCTATCACCACCACCTCTGCAAAATCGGACCTGGCGCCGCCTTCCACCCACGCACCTGGACCACTGCCCCGGCTCGCCCGCCGGCCCCTGCCGGTGTACGTACACGTACGGCAGCGCCCGCCGCGTGCTGTCGTACAGCTTGGCCATGAGGTGGCGGCAGTCGGAGCGCAGGATCTGGTTGCAGCCCTCACGCAGGGACGTCTGGGTCCTGGGGCAGACACGGTGGCATGGGGGGCCCGTCGGGCCATACACAGCCTTACTGTATTTACCATGAATAATTTGTATACTTTGCTTCTGAGATATTAGTATTTTGAGTCGTGCAAATTAGGTAGTTTATATTGATTTTGATCATAATCTGTAAGGAGGGACGTCTGGGTCCTGGGGCAGGCACGGGCGCAAGGGGGCGCGTCGGGCCATACACAGATTGATCCTATTAGATCTTCAATTATCAACAAGCTTCAATTACATTGGTAATTTATAGGTAGGAACGTCTGGGTCCTGGGGCAGCAGGCACGTGGGCGAGCAATAGGCAACAGGCGCGGCTGGACGCTGCCCAGCTCAGGGCAGTCGCACGCCGTACGCCATATGCCGCACGCGAGCTAACAATGGCTGCTCAAGGAGGTGCCAAACAGCCCACGTGGACCTTGGCGCGGTTCTTGGTGTGCCCAGGCCGCAGGCAGTACGCCGCATGTGCAATGATGACGTGCACCCTCGGGCTCGAGTGCCCAGTTGCAACCTAGCCCGCACCTGAAGCCCATGGCTCTAATGCTGGCGTCGGTGCTATGGTGCTTCGCATGTACGGCATGCAAGGTGCAACCAGTGCTCAGCTGCCCCCGGACCCTGCCGCACCTGTAGTCAGTGATGATGGCCCTCAGCCTGTCTCTCAGCCGTGGGATGGCCATGCCCCGGGGGATGCGCTTGACCAGCAGCAGGGGGTCAACGTAGCCGCCTGGGGGTTAAAGCGGTGGTTGGGAGGTGTGTGGTGGGGCCGAGAGACATCAGTCACGTCGTGTGCAGCGCGCAGCGCGGTCAAGTAGAGGGCATGAACCCTGCTGTATCTGCGAAAGGCACTGTTAGTTGCAATAAAGTCAAACACTAACAACGCGTGCAACAGGAGAGGCTGTGCTGGGAGGTGAAGGGTGAAGGCACGGGAGGGCATGGGCATTACCGTGGCGTGACGGCGATGTCTAGCATGTCCCCGTGGACACAGGTTTCGGCGCACCTATGTGGTCCAGCAGCGCGCCCGTGGTGTCCGGTGAGCCCAGCGCCCAGTCGATGAGGCGGCCCCACAGCTCCTCGTCACGCTGCGACACCACGAAGCGGATGGCCTGGGGAGGGGAAACAGCCAAGAGAACACTGAATCAAACTTGATTGTATCACAATGCTACTGGCAATGTCAACAATAAGCAGCTGCAGTACCGGGATACGGTAGCTGAGACACCAGGAAGCGGATGGCCTGGGGAGGGGAGAAGGGGAGCGCAAGGTGATGGGTAACGGCCATCAGAAACGCCCTCACACGTACGCCCTGGGTGCAAGGAACGCGGTCCGTGCTAGGACATGGCCTAACGGCCAACCAGTGGCCAGAGAAAGGCGGGACTTGGTGCCATAACGCAGTCCTGAACTGACGCACAGTACCGTACCCAGTCCAGTGGTATTGAGTTTGGCACCGTTTTGATGCACGTGCCTGCCCCCACGCACCTGCGGGATGTCCCCCAGCCGGTCAATGATGAGGCGCAGTGCCTGGTCCGTGCTGCCCATGCGGCCCAGCACGTACACCTGGGGTTGAGGCAGATGGTGGGTTAGGGAGGGGATGGTAGGGGTAAGGGTGGGTAAGCGTGGGTTAGCGACACAGGTGCAGGGTGGTCGGCGCTGCCCATGTGGCCCAGCACGTACACCTGGACGTGGGCTAGGGTGGGGGTGGGGTGGGTTAGCATGGGGCAACACAGGTGGAGGGTGGTGCAGTGCAGCTGACACGACCTGTGCAGCCGTGTGCGATACCGTGTAAACAGTTCGGAGGACCCTCTTGCTTGCCACACGAGGGCGCAGCTTACCGCTCTGTCGATGGTGCCAAAACAGCAAAGAGCTGAGCCGGTGCTGCACACAGGGTACGGTACATGTGTGCAGGGAGCTCACCAGCAATGTGCAACAGTGTGCAAGGCTGCTACCCCACCAAGTCCAGCCCTACCCGCCGGGTATTAGGCCTCGATACACTACGCTATGCCACAGTACGCTATGCTACGGTACGGTACCCCACCACGCCACGTTCCCACACCCACCTGCTCGGGGATGAGGCCTCGTGCGGCGCAGATGTCGTGCGCCGCCTGCACGCCGTTAACAGGCGACGAGGGGACACATTGCATACGGGTCAGAGAAGGCTTGCGGGCCTTGCTCCATGCTCCAGGCCGCAACGCCGATTACGCAAATGCAAAAGCTCTAAGCTGGATACACAGCTACTCTGCTGGATGGGCAGCCGTACTCCCAGACAAAGCGTTCTTAATGACGGTTGGCGGTTAAGTACTGCCGTACGTGTCGTACCTCGAGCGGATAGTACTGCGAGGCCACCAGCAGGTCCATCAGCTTGGCGGGCTGGTAGTCGGCGGTCAGCAGCACCTGGCGGCAGCAGCACGGGGGAGGTTAGATACAGAGGTTTATACACAAGAGTGCTGGTGTGGCCAGCAGCAGCAGGTCAATCAGCTTGGAGAGCTGGTACTCGGCGGTCAGCAGCCCTTGGGCGTAGCGGCACTGCATGGAGAGCTCAAGGTTTCCTGTAATTTGCATCGGGGGAAGAAGCTGACGAGCGGCAGGACAGGCTGGGCAGGCAGGCAGCAACCCCACGCGACACAAAGGAGGAGGCGGTCAAGACAGTCATGGCATAAGGCTTGCGGCAATGGCAAAAGCATCAAAAGCGAAGGTAAGCAACGCGCTTAGCATGGCCGGTGCCGTGCCCCGTACAGCTGTTGCCGTACGTCGTACCGCCCTGCCGTACCTGCAGCTCGTGGTAGTCGGCCGCCACGGAGCTGTCCACCTCGAACAGGCCAGCCAGGTAAGCGAACAGCCGCCGCCGCCACAGCGCCGCCGCATCGGGGGTGGCGGCGGAACGGATGGCCTCCTGGGGGAGGCGCGGAAGCCGCAGCGGGACGCACGTGCAAGATCCTTTTCCGTGCAAATGCGATGCGGGTTCAAATGTACTTAGCCACCAATGCTGTCAGATGTCAGACTTGGTGTGGGTTGACTAGCATGCGGCAGAGTCTGCCCAGCATGGCGCAAGCAAATGCCCCCGGCAGCATGCGCAACGACGTACGGTATACACGTGCGTCTCCGGTGCTCCGGCCCCCAGCCACCTGCAGCCCATTTGTAGCCAAAACTGTCCAAACCACCACACTCCACCCCAGTGCTAGGTGCCACGTGGCCAGCACGTGTGCACCTGTCTTTGGCCCCAAGGCACCTGCACCCTCCCCCCACCCAAACCCCAACCCCACACCTGCAAGCTGGGCACCACGTTGGAGGGCGGCAGGGCGTCCGGGTGCGCCGTCAGCAGCGCCAGGGCGGCCCGCTCGTCCACCTCCAGCAGGGCGGGGGCGCGGCCCAGCAGCTTCTCCTGTGTATCACATAGCGTGTGTGTATTAGCGGCATTGGTGTGGGTGTGGCGGGCGCTTTGCCCGTCCACCTCCAGCGCGGGGGCGCGGCCCAGAAGCTTCCACTGTGTGTGCGGTAACGAGTAGGGTGGGTAGGTGTGGGCCACATCATAGTATGCACTCCCCCATGCCCCACTTCAGCCGCACCTGCACTGGTGGTGAAGGCAAATGGACAGGCACCCGGAGCAGCGTTCCCCTGCTGCCCCCACGCACGCATGATGCATCCCGGCCAACGGTCTCCAACGCCCTCCCAACACTCTCACAAACGGCCGCACCTGCAGTCCGTGGCTGGTGATGAAAGCGAAGACGGCCGGGGACCTTAGCTTCAGGTGTATGGACAGCGCCAAGTCGGGACGACCCTGGCGGCGTGGTTTCCAGGGGGCAGCGCAACACCAGCAACGGGCTTAGGCAGGTGGAGCAGTCACAAGCCCTGCAACGGAAGTGCAGTGACGGCGGAAGGCTGGGGTTGCGAAGGCACACGCTGGTGTACGAAAACGCTCGTAAGCCCATGGCCTTTAGTCAAACTGCTAGAATTCAAACGACTTGGCGTTGACCTGGCGTGCTCGTCGTACGGTTAGTCAGCGTCATACGGTACGGCCGTACCTGCTGCTCGTACAGCCACGCCAGCAGCTGCCACAGCGGCAGGCTCCCCTCGCCGCCCTGCCGCCGGGTCCTGCGGCGGGGCGTGGTCACACGTGCCACGTGTCACAACAAACGCGCGTCAGGCGGGGAAGGGCCCGGCAGGGTTCAGGCTTTCAGTGCTGAGCGTCGTCTAATCCAAGACGCCGTGCGCTGGCTGCTGTGCCCCCGCCCCAAGCTTACCTGTTGCGCGTCAGGTTGAGCGAAGACAGTGCATGCAGCGCCGACAAAATTGCACAAGGCGAGGTTGCAAAGACAGAGTTATACAGGCACCCAGGCCCACCTCGCTGCCGCCAGTGCATCCAGGTCGACGCAGCCGCGGGGCCACCAGCTCCGCTACCCGTGCTTGTGCACTCACACACGTGTGTGATCCAGTGTTACATTGTGGGCAAAAGCCGGGATCCATAACCGGACGGAGACACAGCGATGGCCCATGGGCCTCAGGCGCGAGCCGGGAGGGCTCGTGTGTGTTAACGCTAATACACGCACCCACCTGGCTGCCACCGCGTCCGCCAGCGCCGCCAGGTTGAAGCAGCCGCAGGGCCACCACCTCTTGGCCAGATCCAGCAGCCGGCCGTGGTCCGAGGGGCTGGCCAGGAGCGACTGCAGCGCCATGTCGTACAGCTGGGGCCTGCCGTACAGCGGGTGTGAGGGGCACAGGCGCCGTGCAGGGCTGGAGGAGGTGCCGTGTATGGTACAGAGCATCGGCGCTGGTGTTTGTGCGGGAGTGAAAGGTGGCATACGGCCGGCTAGTACCCGAGGGCAACGTGAGGAAAGGCATCATGCGCCCAAGCAAGCGCACCTGAGGCGAGGCGACTCGGTGGGCAGGTGGTCCACTAGGAGGGGCAGCTGCCGCACCTGTGGAGGTGTGTGTGCAGAGGGGCAGGGAGGCCAGCTGTGAGTGTTCACGGGTAGGCAAGTAGGAGGAGTGGGGTCTGTGTGTGCGCGTCGCTTCTCAGGATGTCGCCACCATCACGAACAGAACAACGGGGATAGCTGCCGCACCTGTGAGCGGAGCAGGTGGCAAAAGCAGTGAAGCGACAGGTGGTTCGGGGACTGGTGGACCGCATGTGCGTGGTATAGGTGGTCCACTTGCTTTGCATCCAAGTACCTGCTGCTCATATCAGTACACCCCCACGTCAATGGACAGGTACGCTGAGCGGTGTGTTCGCCGCCCGCCCTCCCCGCCTGCCCTTCCCGCGCAGCATGGCAGCCCTTTAGGAGTAACAGCCGTACTGGTGTTCCTTGTTCGATGTGTGATCGATACAACCCACCTGCGCGAACAGGTACACGAACCGCTCCCAGCGCCGTACGTCCGACCCCAGCAGCCGCCCGCTCAGCGCAACCGCCCGCTCGTACGACGATGACGTCATCAGCTCCTCGATGTAACCGTCAACCACCCTGCAAAGGGCGCAATAATGATAACCCAGCAAGCCGCAAACGCAACACTCCAAGATGCTAACGTCTGGGTGCTTCCCACTAAATGCTGAGCCCTCTTCCTGCTTCTGGTCGCACGACTGCGACAGTGTCCCTGGTACCTCAAGAGCACCCCCCGCACTACGTGTGGCTTGCTAACGCTCGTGCAGCCGCCAGCCGGGCTCCCCCGCCTTCCCAACTGCCGTACATGCCTTCCCGTACACACAGCCGTACGCCCCCCGCCCACCTGTCGTACATGCCGGGCGGCAGGCCCGTGGCCCCCTCCGCCACCCCCAGCGCCTCCTCCCACCGCCGCCGCGCCGTCAGCCACGCCACGCGGTCCGCGGCGTCGCGCGACCGTGCGGTGGCGATGGCCTACCGAGGGAGGGAGGGAAGGCAGGAGACGTGTGGGTTAGGAACACGAACGTCCTCCAGGTAAGCCATGACGACGATTGTGGCAGCCAGGATGTTCATTGAGACAACAGCGACGGCACCACCTACAGCAGCTGAATAGCTCAATTGCAAGTGAACGCGCACCCTTGCGCGGGTTAAGCCGCATAGGGGAACATGCAGCATCCATACGGTTATCCATCCTTCCGTTTACTAGTCCCCCCCCATTTTACTCAGTGTACCCACATGCGGCGCCACCACGAAGAACATGAGCTCCTGACCGTCAACCCACACGGGGGCCAGCCGCCGCTGAGCCTTGCCGCCAGCAGCCGCAGCCGCCTCCGTACCAACAGCAGCAGCAGCAGTGGCGGAGGCTGTAGGAGACACAGCGGCAGCCCCGGCGCCACCGCCGCTGTCGGCCCCGCGGCCTGCCGCCGTCGTACCGGGAACCATCCCGCCCTGGGAGGACCTTCTTGACCCTGCTGCCGCCGCCGCCGCTGCAGCTGCACTTGCCGACGTTGGTGCTGCTCCTGGTGTTGTGGTGTTGTTGCTGCCCTTGCTGCTGCTGTAGGCCGCCAGGTGCTGGGGGATGGAGGGCAGCAGCTGGTAGTCCGAGGGGCCGCAGCGCTCAGCCTGCAGCAGCAGTAGCAGGAGGAACAGTGGGAGAAATGGGAGTGATGCGTCGTACAAGGTTGGCGGGGCCACAGCGCTCCACGAGCAGTAAGCATCAGCAACGTCAGCAGCGAGGCCATTAGCGGGTACAACGAGAGCGCCGTGCCACCAGGCATGGCGACGGTGGCAGCACTCCGTATCGGGCAGCAGGGGCGTCGGCCGTTGGAGGATTGGGAGCAGCAGTGAGCCGGCGACAGTGCCGACAGCACCACAGAGGAACACCGCAGCGGCAGGGAAAGGGCAGCGCTGCTAAACGGGCTGCAGCAACGCAGAGAGAGAGTGCTGGCGCCGGTGTGCGCATGGGGTATGACGTGCATGCAGGTATCGGACGCGTGCGTTGCCAGGCCAACCCACCAACCTAACCCACCTGCGGCAGCGGCAGCGTGTCCCGCGCCCACTCGCAGGGCTGCTGGTCGCAGCGGCTCAGGATGCACAGCTGCGGGTTTAGGAGGTGCAGAGGAGGAGGGTGAGATCGAGGAGGGAAAAGAGCACAAGCGCGGTGCATGGAGCGACGCGGGTGCAACACATAAACCGCGGGCACCCACGGCGGCAGTAAGGGTACCTCCGGGACGTGCGACAGCACCCACCCACCTGCGGAGCCCTGCCGTGGCCCAACGGATCCGGCGGTGCGGCCGGCCGCTCCTCCGCCTGCCGCCCTTGCCCTTGCTGCTGCTTCGCATGCTGCTGCTGCTCCCCAACCTGCTGCTCCTGCTCTGAACCATTCCCACCAGCTGCGCTCCCGTCACCATTCCCCTCGGCCGCCCCGTCGCCTGCGCGCCCCACACCCGCTGCTGCCGCCCCTCCCCCCGCCCACGACCCCGACTCCACCGGCGCTGCCCCCCCCGCCCCTGCCGCTGCTGCTCCCTCTGCCCCCGCCCCTGCTGCGCCCCCTGCCGCCAGGGCCGCCACCGGCGGCGGTGCGGCTGGGTACACCAGCAGCGCCAGGTCGTCGTCACCGTAGGGGGACACGCCCTGGGTGGGCAGGTCGGGAGTAGAGTGGTTAGTGCGTGCGTGGCCCAAAGGTGGCGGAGATTAAAGAGGAAGATTAGCGCAGGTGGCGGAAGGGTATTGATATGTTGTGCGTTCAACGTGGTCAGGAATAGCCGTTTTCGCGGAGCCGCTGCGCAGGAAACAGGGGATCAACATGTGTAACGCGTCGCAGGGAGGGGGCCGTGCGCTGTGCTGACTGCTGCCGGGGCTGCAGGGCACTGCAGTGCAGGCAAGGAGGTCGTGAGGTCGTGAGGGCTCAGGAAGGGCGCGAGGGCGGGTGGGGCCTGGGCCTGCGTACCTGCTGCTACCCTGAGGCAGAAGGGCAGAGGTGGTGTAACGTACGGATGCTACCATTAGGCGCTCCCGTATACAGGTGGACGAGGCCCTGCCTCCCTTGGCCGATGTTTGCACGACTTCAGGTACACTTGCAAGGGATTTATTCAATGTGGGTGAATGCTGCGGCTAACCCACACACCCACCGCTGCAGCGGCAGCGAAATCTCTGCTTGGGGATGCAGGTGCTGCAGCTAACCCACACCCACACCCGCACCCACCAGCACCGCCTCGTCGCTCCTCAGCCGCAGCACCAGCTCCACCTGGGGCGACAGCACGCCCACGTTGTTCTCGTACGACGTGATGCGGGCCACCTGTCGTACGGCAGTGTACGGCGTTGTACAGCTTACGGCGGGAAGGCAGGAAACGCGACGGCAGCACGTGCGGGTGCACACGAGGCCGAAGCACTGCGTAACACGCACGCACGTAGGTCGTACGCACGCGTGGCAGGGCCAATGCAGCCGCAGCAGGCTGTCCCGCAACCCACATGTATATGCATATCGACTCAGCACGACAGAGAAGGGTGGCGCTGACCCTGCCGCCACGGTTGGAACCATCGCCCGTTTGCAACTTGTCCATGTATGTCCCGCCCTGCAATGCCCTGCAATTACGCACCAGGATGGTGTCCGGCCACGCCACGTACAGGTGCGAGTCGGGGGCGAACAGCAGCGAGCAGCGAGCGAGGCCCGCCAGCGGCCCCGAAGCCGCAGCCACGGCGGCGGCGCTCGCCGGCGCGCCCGCCTTGGCGGCTGACGTACCCCGATGTGCTGCGGACATGGCAGCAGTGGCGGCGGCGGCGGCGGCAGCGGCGGGCTGCGGCGCGCGGGCTGCCTCGTGACGGCGCAGCATGCGGATGGGCTGGTGCGACACGGTGTCGTACACCTGTCGTACAGGAGCGCGTAGCACGTGGCACAAGGGAGTGAGCGACAGTCGCCCCTTCTCTTCGTGCCCTTTTCTTACTACAGGCTTGGGCAGGCGGCCCCTTGCACATCCACGTGTGCGTTCTGCCATCATCCCCCTGCCGCAGTGCCCCGCCCGTTCTGACGACATCACGCCCACCCTCCCCCTCCCCTCCCCTGCCTACCCACCCCGCCTGCCCCCTGCTACAGGCTCCCTCGCAACACCGACGCTGGCAATCAGCGTCAGCAAGCGAACCCCATGCCCCACCGTCACGCTTTGGTCAGCAGCGAGCCTGTATCACCCCCTCTTGCCCCACAGGTACACTGCACATCCTAATACACGTACCGTCACGCTGTTGTCAAAGGCCCAACCGCACACGTAAACTTGATCTTGAGCGTGTTCCTAGACAGCTAAGGAAATTATACTACTCCCGCTTGCCCCACAAGTACCGTAAACTGCACTTTCTATACACGTACCGTCACGCTGTTGTCAAAGGCCCATGCCACCAGCGACCCGCTCCACCTCAGCGCCAGCACCCCCGCGGCGGGGGAGCAGCCCGCCTCGCGCGCAGCGGCAAGCGTGTGGTCGCTGCGCCCCAGCCAGCCCTGCAGGGGTGGGTGCAAGCGCGAAGTGCGTAACGTGATGCGTCAGATAGGCGGTGGCTGTGTACGCCATAGCTTTTTCTCGTGGCCTGCAGCCAGGCATGGTGGTCGCCCGGACCCAGCCGGCTCCTCGGCATGAGGCGAAAGCATGCACTAGCGGTGCCATAGCACCGGCACTCTAGTGTGCATCAGGCGGGTGGGCTTGACGTTTGACGGGCGCTTTCGCGACTAGCAGCGTGGGAGTGTCACGACGTCGGTGTGCGACTGCGCCTGGCCAGCCCTGCCCACACACCAGCCCACAGGTTGGGGCTCCGCGTTAAACAGACAGGAATGCGACCATCGCGCGAGTCAACCGTGGCACAGTGACCGAGGCACCAAACGCACCTGCGTGTGCAGCTGCACCTCCCCTCCCGAGCTGCCCGTCACCAGCCCCCTCCACACACCTGCGTGTGCAGCTGCACCTCCCCTCCTGAGCTGCCCGTCACCAGCTCCTTGCTCTTGCGGGCGGCGTAGCGGGGGTCCAGGGCAACCGACTGTACGACAGCGGGAGGCATGGGCAGACGGGCGGTTGGTGGGCATAGCGGTGGTGTCAGGGTTGCGCAAGGGCGGCAGCAGGGGTGAGGAATTTTGGGGGAATGCAGTAAGGGTGCTACGGGTGGAACGCCATGTAGAACCCGTCAGGGGACGTTTGTGCATATACATGCTGACGTCGCCCAACATGATCCTCGTCCAGTGCATGCCGGTGTCCTGAGAGTGCTCGAGACGGCTCGGTCACCGGTCATCGTGCAAGGGGCGTGGGACAGCGGGTGGCACCGGGGCCCTCCGCCATAGCAGCCAGTCACCGTGTGCTCGCAACGGGCGAGCGCGCACAGGCTACACACGGATTGCGCGTTGGCAGCTGTCCCCTCGCCATCATCTGGCCTACCGGCCAGTGCACGATCCATACTGTACGACACTAGCCCACAGCGCGTGGTGCAGCTGCTGCCGTACAGGCTGTGCCGTACAGGCTGTGCCGTACCTTGACGGGCTGCCGGAACTCGTGCCGCGTGGTGGTGTCGGAGTACAGGTTGGTGATCTGCGAGTCACAAGGAACGGTACACGCTCGCAAGGCCAGGCACCCGCAATGCTAGTTGTGCGCATGACATAATACCGGTACATGAGCTACGGCGTCGTATCAGGCTCCTTTCCTGGTCTTCTCCTGTCCTTGTTCCTGTCGGCTCTGGCCTGCAGTGCCAGTGCTGACCCTTCCACACGTGCCTTTCGCCCGTGCTCCCGTGCCTCACCCCACAGCCCGTCCTATGCCGCCGAGTGTGTGGAGTATCTTCAACCGTATGTCAAGCACCCCACCCCCTTCCCCTTACTGACCGCGACGCTGCAGTCTTGTGACGCGCTGGCCAGGTGCTCGGCCTCCTTGTCAAATGACAAGTCATTGACACGCCCCTTGTGCACGTTCAGGAGCCGAACCTGCCCGGGTCATACATAATAGTTACAAGTAATTCTCCTCCAGATGCAGGCCATCGCCTTTTCCACGCATAAACAGCCTGAGCGGAAGTCGATGTGGACGCCTAAACCTTGCTGCTGTCACAACGAAACGAACCAACGTTTCACCTGGTTTCCAGAGTAATCCAGGACATGCACGCGGCCTTGATCAGTGCCTAAGGCCACTATCTTCTCCGATACTGCCATGCAGCTGACTCTCTCCTTGGCCAAAATGTCCCGGACGTCCGCACCGAGCTGCTCATATTTCAGCTGCGGCTCTATCTCTTCACTCTCAGGACGCAATGCAGCATCTGGTGATGCTGCCATCGTGTTGTGACTTGCGTTCCGAGCTTTCGTCAAGGGTTAAACGCCCTACCTAACCTGCCCTTCCTGAACCGCAACCCCATGTGGTGTGTACATATGAAGCAGTAGCAGTTTCGTCAATAACAAGGAAACGCAACAGGCACGCATCTGACGAACGAACGCTGCACGAGGGAAAGGGAACAACGGTTTGCCAGCAGCCGTTAGTCGTTGCGGGCAGGTACGAGGAGGAGGATGTTGCGGTCAGCAGCCGCGGCCATTCCCACCTGCCCTGTGCACGTGATACTGAAGTCACAGCATGGTCGGAGTGAGGGGATGAGGGGACTGCGTTCACCAGCTGTGTCAGCTCTGACGTGCAACAGGCATGCCACCCTGGCGTGCAACACAGGCCTGTCTCCCCTGGTGCAACATACCTATCTCCACTACGGTATTGCCTACGGTACCGTTTGTGTGGATGAATCCAAACCCAAACGCTTTTCTGCCCATGCAAGATAGCCGCCCACGTCCATAGGACGCCCGGGCCATGTATGTGTTTCCGGCTTGGTGCACCGCAGGGAACGCGAAATGCAGCCTAGCAACTGCCTACATGCGCCAGCAGGTACCACTGCAGTGCATGCGGGAAGCGGCTACATCGCGCAAATCGCTCGTGTTCAGCTTTTAAGATACGTCTGACAGCTACCTGTACTATCTGGCCAGGCAGGTGCCGTGCTCAGCACGCGCCCCGCGATTGCCACGTGGTTCCACACACCCCTCTCACAGCGTATGCCGTAACCACGACACCACACCGCATTCACAGGCCAACACAGGTGCTCGCCAGCAACACATACAGTGCGTGCATGGGCCGGGTGCGTCCCTTGCCTCCCGGTTCTGAGGCCATCTGCCAGCTGCTACGTAAAACACCTTGCAACACCCAGAAAGGAGGATGCAGCCAGCCACGTTATGCCATTCAGGATAGCCTGGATCACCTGACCCACGTGCCCCGGTGCAACGTACACAAAACGACTGAAGGCAAGACCCAAAGCAATCCTTTAATGGCAACAATGCCCACAATACATGCCGTCAGACACTGCACAGGCCGCCACACCGTAAAGCGGCCGCCGTTATGTCCGCAGGTCAGTCAGCGGTACCCCACAATTACCACGCGCTCCACAATGTCGGTGGCTCGCAACAAATGCACTCGTCAAGGTAAAGCAAACAGCCATCGGCCACACCCCTGCCCAAGCCACGCAAACAGATGCACTGATGCACAACCACAACCGCCCAGTTGCTGCAAAGCGTCACTGGACCAACCATGCACAGGCAGGGTTTCGCCAAAACGCCGTACTAACGGGCTCCTACTCCCCGTCATGCCCACAGAGGCCCTTGCCACAGCAAGCGCCCAGACCCGTACCATACAAGCAGCCAGCCCTCCTGTCACCCCTCCGCCATATGACTGAATGGGCCGTTGCATAGCCTGGTCAGTCTACCCCATAGCGCTTGCCTCGTCCCGCCCTCTACCGGGAACCGCATCCTTATATATCCCAGCTTTCCCCCGTGCGCACTGCCCCCCTGCGCACACGTGCATGCAGCCCAACCTCCCCACCTCCTCACCACCTGATGCCGTTACAGTGCCAGCAGCATGCGTAACACCACCGTCTACCCTTCGCCAGCAGCTAGCAGTGTCGCAGCCTGCCACCAATGCCGCCCTACTACGACAGTTCCTCCTCGCCCGTCCTCGCTCAGGCTTCCACCTTCCGTGCCGCCACCCCGCCGATCCAATCGCTCCCCGTGCTGGCAACCGCTCTCGCTGTTGGGGCTATACCCCCCTGCTGCCCTCCAGCACTCCAGCACGGCGCGCCACCGTTGTCGAACAAGCCCTTCTCCGCTCCCTGGCGCAAACCGACCGCCCTTCCATTCTCTGCCCCTTCCCTTCCCTTGCCCTTTTTCCCACCCCTCCTCGTACGGCAATCCGCTTCAACTCCTAGAAAAAGGTGTCCACGCGGCCCACCCCGATGGACTGCGCCACCTCGGGCGCAACCGGGTTCCACTCCCTAGGGGGCACATGTCCACACTTTGGGCTGCCATATCTTTTTTCCCAACAAAAAAATAAGGACGTGCCGTAGTGCGCTGGACAGCTCTTGATGTCATGCTTCCGCCTGTCA
>VFQN01004160.1_pt1 | contig 19468 bp, 16 predicted proteins | sample 3512371 | NCBI WGS metagenome assembly VFQN01 (sample SAMN10412370, study PRJNA504923) | tailings metagenome | isolation source: Replicate 2 from Balatoc abandoned mine | place: Philippines: Itogon, Benguet | collected 2017-08-28 | reverse complement strand
GCCCACGGCGCCCCGCGGGAGAGCGGACGGTGTTATGGGTGCAGTCACAGGGGCGCAGCTCAAACCCGGGGGGGGGGGGGCCGCAACGGGGAAGATGCAGGTGGGAAGGCATGGTTGAAGAATCATTGTTGAAAACAAGGGTTGGCCGGGGGAAGGCCGTGGCCACGTGCCAGCAGGCGGAACATACATGAGGTGAGGTTGTGGGGGGTCGTGCTATGGGTTATGTGCAGGTGTATGTACGGATGTATTGGCCCGGTTGCCGATGAAGAGGACTCGTGAAAGGGTGCAGGGTGCCTACTGAACGTCAGCGTGGCGCTCGTCGTGCGTCTTCACTCGACTGCGCGTCCGCATCTGCCAGAACCATCCACCGCCAAGTGCCATACCCCAACTGCCTACCGCCGCCACCCGCAGGACCTGGCCAACATCCAGGCGGGCGCCTACCCCCTGCCGTGGGACATGCAGCCAGCGCACCGCCAGAACAGCCCGCTCTTCGCGCTGCGCAAGTGGGTCGGCGGGCGTGGGCTCCTTGGATACGTTCTGTGCACGCTTTTTGTTGCACCCTACAGCGTTCAGCAGTGTGGGTGGAGACTGTGCATATGCGCGTGCGTATGTCACCCAGCGCATGGTTGCATGCAGCGGGGCGCCAAATTCTCCGGCAGCTGGTTGCCTGAATTTATGGCCACGCCTGCCTACTCCCTGTTGCCGAAGTCCTTGGCTTTGCGTTTCCGAAGGTTGTATACCCTCTCACCCCCCATCCCCTTCAGGACCGCCGAATTTGCCAACGAGTCGGTGGCCACGTTGCGGCGGCGGGTGCGCGGCAAGCCCGAGCCCGTGTGGCTGCAGGGCCCTGGGCTGTACCCGCCCTACTACACCAACACCTTCCACTTCCAGACGGACGGATGGCTGTCGGGCAGGTGGGTGCCGGGCCTGCAGGGCAGGTGGGCGCGCAGCTGCAGTGGGGCGGCCATTTGCCTGGACGCAATGGGGTGTGGAACCAGGTCCGCCCTCATATGTAAACGCAGGACAGGACTCGTGACCAAACGCGCATGGCATGCGGCACCCGTCGAAAGGGAATGCCCGCTTGCTCCCAACCGGCCCTGGCGGGCCTCCTTGAACCGAGACCCATACCTGAGCAACTCCACTTCCAGCCCTTCCAGCATTCCACAGACAACCATATGCTGACAGTCGCTGGCCCTGTCCGCCCCAGGTCTGCCTCCGTGTACGAGCACAGCACGGAGACGCTGTTCTTCGGGCGGCAGGACGCCATGCAGCGCACCTCCCTGCTGCCCATCGCGGACTTCGTGCGGGAGGCGGGCGAGCGGGGGCGCGGCCCGGAGCAGGTGGGAGCAACTGCCTGCGGCATACGGGAGTTTGGAATGTTGGCGTGGGCGTGTGTAGGAAGAGCAGATCAGAGCAGCAGTTGCGCAGGGGCTGAGGGTTGACAGTGGGTGTTACCGAAGGGGCAGACGCTAGAACAGTTGGTGCATCCGCGGCCGTGGGCTGCTTATGCCACCAGATTGTGCCAAGCAACCTTAATCTGGTGGCACGCGCCGCCTCATCGGCTGTTACGGAATGCCCTGGCTGTCCTTGATCCTATCTCCATCCACGGCGCCGCCCCCACAGCTGCGCCTGTTAGAGGTGGCTGCGGGCACGGGCCGCTTCCACACCTTCATCAAGGACACGTGGCCGTCCATGCGCACCGTGGTGTCCGACCTCAGCCCCTTCTACCTGGCCAAGGCAAGGGAGAACGTGCGCTACTGGGCCCGCCTGAGGCGCAACGTCAGCAGCGTCGGGGACAGCAGCAGCAGCGGCAGCAGTGGCAGCGCCAGGGGCGCGTGGCGGGGCGACGTGGACGGCTGTGGCGTGGAGTACCTGCAGACGGCGGCGGAGAAGATAGACGCGCCGGACGGCTCGTTTGACGTGGTAGGCCCGTGCATGTCGAGTGTGGGCTTGTGCACTTGTATTGTTCGCTGCTAGCCCTGTGGAACCCTACCACGGTGATTTTGCTTCGCTACCCTTACAACTGCCACACACCGCCACCTGTACCCCGCCCTGCACATACTGCACCCGCACCTTCGTCCACCAGCACGCCCTTGCATCCCTCCGCGCCCTCCCCCCACGCAGCTGATGCGCGTGTACCTGTTCTGAAAGCTGCCCTTTGCTGCGCCACTTACAACAACACGCCAACACAACACCTACCCCTGCCGTCCCCCACAGCTGGTGTGCGTGTACCTGTTCCACGAGCTGCCGCCCGCCGCCCGCGCCGCCGCCGCCGCCGAGTTCGCCCGCGTGCTAGCGCCCGGCGGTCTGTGCGTGGTGACGGACAGCGTGCAGCTGGGCGACCGGCCGGCGTGGGACGACCGCATCGGGGGCTTCGGAGACTTCAACGAGCCCTACTACAGGTGTGTACAGTGTCCGGGCATCGTGTTGTAGTGCAGGGGCGCGTAGTTCCAGGACATAGGCTGCCACACAAACCGTTGTGATGCATGGGGCGTGCGTTGGGGCTGTCCGGTTGCGCTCTTTGCACAACCCACCCGTTCTCGCACGCTGACCCGTCTCATTTACGTCCACGTGTGTGCGTTTGCACTCGTCGCCTCGCCGCCCCTCAGGAGCTACGTGACCACCGACCTGGGCGCGCTGTTTGAGGCTGCGGGCCTGCTGCCAGACACCAAGTACCTGTGCTCCGCCAGCAAGACGCTCAGCTTCCGCAAGCCGGAGTGAAAGAAAGCAGGCTGGGGAAGGCTTTCGCAGTGACGGCTGATGTACCGTACCTTGTTGGGAGGTTGTGCGTCGAGAACGACAGAGCCAGTGTGAGGCTTTGGGGCGCGTATGCGGTGACGGCTGAGGGACCGGTCTCAGGTTACAGACGAAAGAGCCAAGAATCAAAATTAGGGTTTGGTGGACGGCTTGCAGTGCCCGGCAGGCCAAGCGAAGCGGGTGTCCGGCCACTGTGCAGCGCGAGGCACAGAAAGGGTGGTCGTGGGTTGGGGCGTTTGGTTGTACGGCTTGACAGGCTCGGCGGTGTTTGGTGTGTAGGACCTAGTGCTGTGTATTATGAGCGACACTCAAGGAAGGCGCTGAGATATGGGCACTGGAGGGATGTGGGGTGGGAAGCAGGAGAGTAGGGCAAAAATTGTTGAAGTAGAGCGAGAGCGAGAGATCTGGTCTGGGCGTGACTTATGGCAAGGGAATGTGTATGATGCGGAGGCCAAGGGACGGTAAGCCGCGGGAATGGGGACGGCGCCAGCACAGTGTGCCGACCAAGGGAGTGGGACGGCCGAGGGAAAGAAGAATTGGCGTGAGGGTGTGGAAGCGACAGGAGTCGCAGCGTAAATGCGTTGGAGGGGGGAAGATTGCCGCAAGACGGGGGAATGGGGTGTGCATGCTGCAGTCAGCTTGCCTGTGGTGCGTTGTGCGTTTTTCTGTTGCATGCCATGCCTTTTTGAAGATGCACTAGAGACTACACTATATTGAGGATGTTTAGTTGGTCTTTTGGGATGCACTTCATTTGAGCTATTTCATCGCAGTACGTAGTGGGGCACGTGTTGTGGGGCAGGCACGAGATGAGGCGGATGCTACCGGTACGTACGCGGGGGAGGGGTTGCTCACGCCTGCCCCTGCGCATCAGGCGGCACTACGGTGGTTGTACTGTTGCTGTTGCGGCCTGGGGGCCGCGGGCGGCATGACCAGCAACAGCTGGACGGCAACTGTAGCAAAGGAACGGTTGGTGTTTTGTGGCAATGCAGTTGCGGGGGCAACGGTTAGTCTTTGTGTGGTGCGGTGTGGTGTTGTGGTCGGGTGCCCATAGCCTACGGTCTGAACCCAAGCACGTTCCGGCGTGGTACGGTGTGTGGTGTGGGCAGCGTCGGTGTGCGGGCGTTGGTTTTGGGGCCGTTGTGCATCCCGTGGAGTCCATCCTGGTCTATGTTGCGACTGCGGTAGCTGCAGCAAGGGAGAGGCGGGCAGTGTTGCTGTCAAGGACAGTGTAATGTACCGTATGCGCTTGGCTTGCGGTGCTTTCGTCAATTGTGCTCCATGCACAGGCTGCAGTGTACCGGCATCTCCATTGCTTGTATGCGGCGGCAATGGGCGGAGCGAGAGGGCGACACGCACGTCAGGTGCCACGTGGGTGAAACCAGGAGAGTCATGCTGCGGGATAGCGCTACGGCTAGCCAAGACCGAACTACCGATACTTTCAAATGATTGTTTTGCTTGTCTTCCAAGCGCGGTTCCCAGGACCCGCGTTTGAGTCTGACTGGGCAGGCCCAGGGGAGCTCCAGGGGTCTGGCTAGGCAGGCCTACAACGCTGACAACGCTCGCGGCACGGTGTTGCTCCTTGCTCTCTATCGTAAGTCACGCGCAGCAGCTTACCAGTCAGGAATTCCAAAGCACCATACACCCTGTGACACTTGGTCCTTCCCGCAGCACAGCACGTGCACAGCAGCCGCCCCAGGCGACCAGATTGCACCGTACCCAAGACCGTACCAGTGCTGAGTGCCCGCATCCGAACACAGCGACAGCGACTGTCATTTACTGCAGCTCATTGATATATCACCTAGTCGATGCTCATGTAAGCCTTTAAAGCCGCTGAACAGTAGCACTATTCTACAATTGCACGTTCAAGTCAGCGGCTAACATGATGTCCGCCGCATTATCCAATTTTAGTGCAATTAATTACAACGATATATTTTGAGGTCAATGAAGGTCGCATACCCTGCAGGCGCGTGGCCTCGCGCGCGGTGCTGCCCGCTTGGCGCAGCCAGCCCCGCTCTGCGTCCGAAACTCCCCAGCCCCGTACTCAAATGCCACCGCCGCAGCGCCGTAGCAGCACCATGGAAGCATTCCCTAGCCTGTTTTGGCAGCCCCGCAGCGCCCCGCACGGCCCCGAGGGGCCCCTTGGTGGGAGTAGCGGTCCGCTCGGGTGCTGACCTGGGCCCCTTATCAGACCACAGCATCGGCGACTCATCCCGCCCTGGACCGCACAGCCATGGAGGCGGGCGGGGGCGGGGACGGGGGCGGGAATGGGTGCGTCATGGGTACAGCCACCAGGAAACGGCGCGTCAGTGGAGCGATGGGCGTGGGCGCGGGTGGGTTAGCGACGGCGGCTGGAAGCCAGGTGCACGCTCACCAGCACCCGCACAGGGTGAGCCTCATGCGCGGCCTGCAGTCGATGCACCGGGCGGCTATCGTAACAGGGGTAGGGCTGCAGACATCAAAGGGGGTGTAAGGCCTAATGGTGGGAGCGGTGGCTATGTCCGGCTCTCTGAGCTGAGGCACCTAGGGGAGCTGCAGGAGGCTGTGGGGCGGCTGGCGGGGCGGTGGGCCGCCAAGGGAGACTTCGGCACGCTGGTAGCAGCCTTCAGCTACACCTGCAAGGTAGGGACAACCGTTTGTGACATCGTGACCACTACCCTACTTCTTCTAGCTCTGGAAGGCATCAGCGTTTGGGAGTGGAATACAGCCCACGCATGCAGCCCTTGTCATGCAGCCTGCTTACCTCCCAAAGCCCCTGCCTTTGCACCGTACAGTAGGGACCTTTTAGGCCATCAGGTTGATGGATTTCTTATCGTCGTATCCCTGCCCCTACCCCTTGCCACAGCTCCCGGCCGACCCCAGTTCCAGGCAGCCTGCGGCCGCCACCCGCCGCGCCCTCCTGCACACCCTCGCGGGCGTTTACCTCCCGCTGCTTCCCTCCATGGCGCGGCCTGACAATTGCGTGATGCCGCTGTGGGCCTGCGCCAAGACGGGGTACGGCTGGGCTGGCGGGGCCGACGAGCTGGCCTTGGCGGAGGCGCTGCTGGGGCGGTTGGGGGAGGACGGGTGTGCGCTGCTGCGGCAGGCGTTGCCCCAGGCGCACTCCAACCTGTGGTGGTCGCTGTCGGAGGGACCCAACGCCCGGTTGGTTGCAGCGCAGGGGCAGCTGCTGGCGGCTTCCGCCGAGTGCCTGGTGGGCATGGGCGCCAGGGACATAGGCCCACAGGCGTGCGCCAACGTGCTGCTGGCGTGCGCCCGGCTCAAGCTCAGCCCCACACACGTGCCGCTGGTGCACCACCTGACCCGCTGCCTGGCGGAGTTGCCCAATCCTGACGACCAGCACCTAGCCAACTCGCTGTACGCCCTGGGGGAGCTACATGAGGATTGCGGGCACGTGCCGCACCGGGAGGACCTCCGTCAGCTGGTGGGCGCTGTCGTACGGCGGCTGCGTGGTGGGCGGACGGGGAAGGATTCATCCGGAGGGTTTAGCGTGCAGGGGATATCCAACATGCTTCTGGGCTGTGCCAAGCTGGGGGTGGAGGACGGGGAGGCGGTGCAGCTGCTGGCAGCCGCTGCGGGGGCGGCGGCCCCGCGCATGACGGGGCAGGGTCTGGCCAACAGCGTGTGGGCGCTGGGCAAGCTGCTGGAGGATGCCACAACTCCTGCCTCTTCACCTTGTGGTGATGATGACGGTGCTTGGGCAGCATCGGACCCGTCAGGCCGCGTCAACACCGTACACACGGTCAGAGGCTGTGGCATGGGAGCGGCTGTTGCTGTCATGGCATTGGCAGGAGAAGTGGTGCAGCGGCTACACCCACAACAAGGAGAGCAGCAGGAGCAGCAGCATCATTACCAGCAGCAGCAGCGTCGTGTGTGGCGGCCACCCGGCCAGGCAGGACAGGACCATGGCGCACAGTTTAGCCCCCAGGAGCTGTCCAACCTGCTGTACGGCATGGCCCTGATGCAGCCGTACATGGAAGCAATGCAACCCATTCTGGGCAGCATGCCGACCACCAGCAACAGGTCCAACACAGCAACGGCCACCACCGACCGGCCCCTAGCAGCTGCAGTGGAGGCGCTGGCAGGAGCGTTCGTGCAACGGTCCTTCCGTGGCTTCAAGCCCCAGGAGCTCTCCAACGCCACGTGGGCCCTGGCCAAGATGGGCCACGCGGACCAAGGCTGGTTTGCGGCTGCTGTCGCGGCGGCCCAGCTGCAGGAGTTTACCACTACCGCCGTCCCCACGGACTGGGGCCAGCTGTGGTACGCCTTGGCGCTCGTACGGCACCGCCCGCCCCCAGGGCTGATGAAGTGTACGGCAGATGTGCTGGAGGGGCAGGTGCGAGGGGTGGCACCGCAGGGGTGCGCGTCACTGCTGTGGTCGTTTGCGGTGCTGGGGGTGTGGGAGGAGCAGCTGGCGGGGGTGCTGCTGGGGCGGCTGGCGGAGATGGTGGAGCGGCAGCAGCAGGGGCAGCAGGGGCAGGGTACTGTGCCAGGCGGGGCCGGACGGGCGGGAGGGCAGGTGCCTACGGTTGTGGTGCAGGACCTAGCGAATGCGCTGTGGGCTGTGGCAGTGGCGGGCCCTGGGGCCCTGGCGGCGCATTCACGGGAGGTGGGGGTGCTGCTGAGGGAGGCGGCCAGGCGGTGGGAGCAGGCCCGTGGGTTCAGCAACCAGGATTTGCAGCAGCTGTGGCAGGTGCAGCTGGAGCTGGAGGCGATGGAGGGCGGTGCACGAGCAGCAGGGCGCTGCGGGGAACACACGGGGCGCACCAGCAGGGGCACAAGGCCCACAGCAGGGGCCCTGTCGTCCATCCTCTTGAGTGCAGGCGGCGGTGTGGCGGCAGGCGGGGCGGGCTCGCTGCGTGCTGCCATGGAACGTGCTGCGGAACAGGAGCGGCTGGGTGAGGGCCCTATAGTGTCGCCCCTGCAGCAGCAAGTGCTGGCGGCGCTGAGACGGCTGCAGCAGCAGCAGGGGCAGGGTCAGCAGCAGGTGCGGGAGCAGGAGGCCCTGCCTCCAGGACCACCAGCAAGCGAGGCCCTGCCGGATGCTCCAGCGACCAGTAGCGCAGCAGCACTGCCTGGGGCTGTGGGCAACGCTGTGCATGGGGCCCCTGTTTGCATCAGGTCCGTGCAGTCCGAGGCGGCAGTGCCCGCCCTGCGCAGTAGGGTGGACGTATTGGTGCAGCTGTCGGACGGGCGGGTGGTGGCGGTGGAGGTGGACGGACCCACGCACTTCCTGGGCAACAGCCCGCACACGCACACCCGGCTGGGGCAGACCGTGCTGCGGGATCGGCAGCTGGCACGTGTGTTCGGGCATGGCAACGTGGTGTGCGTGCCGTACTGGGAGTGGGGAACGGTGCAAAGGGACAAGGCGGCGGAGGAGCAGTACGTGTGGGGGCTGCTGGCGGGGGATGCCGGAACGGCTGCAGCAGGGCTGCCGGACGCAGAACCGGGGGTGGAGGCGGCAGCAGCAGTAGGGGAACGCGCGCGACGCGCTGGCATAAGACATCAGGAGCAAGAGGCGCCAAGCGCCCAAGTGATGGGGCGGGCGCAGGGTAGCCAGTTGCCGCAGGCCAGGCGCCAGCGTGTGGCCGAGGCAAGATATGAGGGGCACGGCTCAGGGGTCGTAAGCGGAGGTGCCGCCGCACGCCTGGAGCCACAGGGCACGGGAGGTGAGGGGCGTCGGCGGCGGCGTACAACGGACGGCGGAGAGAGCAGCGGCGACGGGGACCAGGTCAAGGTGCGTCGTGTGTGAGCCACGCAAGGCACAAGGGGGTGCGGGGCATGTGCATGGCTGTGCGATCAGTCTGGTGTTGGCCTACCCAACAAACGGACCTGGAGCAGTACGTGGTCTCTGGCAACGCACTACTTGATTCCGTACCCATTCACCTGGCTGTCCTTGCAGGTGTGCCGTTGCCAGCAAACCACACAACCCGTCGCACATGTTGACACCACATACCGGTACCACACCCGTACGTTCAGCTGCTAACGTGTTCATGCGCTGTGCCCCCGGTCCACCCAGGCACCTCCTGCAGTGGCCCCTATTGTGCTGGTCCCGCGGCGGCCACGGCGGAAAGCCTCTGCACCGGGTGCCACCGGCCCCTCTGCCACACCCGTGCCGGATGGAGAGTCGTAGTGGTGTAGGTGTGTGTAGGGGCAAGCAGTGCGGCTGATCGCCTGACTGGGGTACTCCCTGCCTTTGTCCGGAGCTTGTAGGCTGGGATTAACGGGGGACTGGTTCGGTGACTAGCTGACTGCGGGACTCATAGCCTTTGTGTGGTGCTTGCACTCTACCGTACTGGTACGAGGCTGCTAAGGGTGTATGTCAGAGAGTACGTGGGCGGCGCAGGATAGCACCTAGCCATAAACTGACTTTTGGGAGGCAGGTTTGGCGAATGGATGCATCAGGACACATGCACCAAGCGTCGATGTATGTTGGGTCGTTCTCGCCGTTCGTTCCTTACTATATGTCTTGGGCTTTTGGTGACGACTGGCCTAGTGGAGACGAGGACTGCGTGCGTTGTGGGCTGATGCGTGTGTGGGTTTGGCTCACAGCTGCGCTTCAAGGGCGAAATGAGGTATTACGGCCTGTTGGGCGCACGTGAAAGAACGCACCCTGTCACGACGCCGTATCGCTGGTTCCCCACGTATGGCCATGCATCTTGGATGCCGGTACTGCGGGTTGGACACAGGTACAGCATAACAGCACACAGCAGGTAGGCACGCAAGCAGGCACGCATGCTGGCAGGAGGCAGGACGGCTTATAAACGTAGTGTCAGCTGCTCTGCCGGGCCCTCTTATTCTCAGCAGCTGTAGCCTGAATAGCTGGGCACCCTGTTAAGCTCCAGCAGCCCTTTGCCGTATGCTCGTCACGGTCCCGTCAGGGCTTTCATCATCCCAGACTGCGTGCTGTACCGAAGTAAGCCAGTACGTTACCGATACGTAGTAGCTGCATCAGCAGTTTCTTGTACAATGGGTGAGTGCGCGGGGAGGCAAGACGGGCTTTCCTCCTTAGGGAGCCCCTGGCGGGTTGGGGCCCCAGAGTGCGTCGGGGGCTGCATGCTTGGCTGCATGCCGGCATCCTGCTCCCAGCCAAACGACCAACCGGGGTTTTACGAAGACAGGTCCGAGTGTCAGGCTTCACGATGTTCAACCTGTATATTGCATTCTTTCTTGCGCTTGCGAGTTCCTGCTGCTAACTGTTGCTTCTCACCAGTTGAACGCCGAGACTTGCGTCGAGAGTTGATACACCGTCAGAAGCTCACGATCCGTTGCGGAGCAGTGAAAGGCGTATTCGCTGATCACAAAATGTCATATCTTTACGGCGCACAGCCTCCTGCGCGCTGCTGTCCTCGTGGCAGAACTGGCCCCGCCCAACGACCTGGGCTCGTCCGCCCCACGCCAGTCTACCACCGCCTCAGCGCCGCAGCAGCACCATGGAGCTCCACCCTCACACCGGGTGGTGCTGCAACAGCGCTCCGCCCGGCCCCGAGAGCCGCAGTGGTCAGGGCGGCTGTCCGCTTGGCCGCTGCCCCGGGTTCCCCGTCGGACCCGCGCGGATTTAATTCGTTTACAATGAAGCACCTGGGGCAGCTGCAGGAGGTGGTGGAGCAGCATGCTGGGCAGTGGGCGGCTGGACGGGACTACGGTACATTGATGAAGGCCTTCCACCTGGCGCACAAGGTGGGCATGAGGAAGCAGTGACCAAGGCAGGTGCCGCTCTCGTCTCGTATGACTTCATGGTAGGGGGCCAGGTGACCCTGGCGTCGTGTCCCAGGCCGTGCACAGCCACATGGGCACACAGGCAGGGGCCATGCCAAGGATTTCCCCGCACAACCCCCGCGCCTCGGGCCCCCATACCGCGGAGAGATGCTTAACATGTGCATAGGTGCAATGAGTTGGGGTAAAGCCAGCAGGCAACCAACCCGTGTCTTGAGCCGCAACACCGCTGCGCCTTTTACCTTCTGAGGACGCCTCTGCCTTCGTTGCCCTCTGAGCCGCAAACTTCCTCTTCTCTTCTTCTTCCTTGCTTCTTCACCTTGTCCATCCCGTTGCAACCCTACCTCGCTGCACAGCTTCCTTACATCACCGCCGGCGGACCACCCGGAGCCATCGCCCGCCGCGCCCTCCTGCACACCCTGGCGGGCGTCTTCCTGCCGCTGGTGCCATCAATCACACGCCCCGACCACTGCACCAGGCCGCTGTGGGCCTGCGCCAAGACGGGGTACGGCTGGGCTGGCGGGGCCGGCGAGCTGCCCTTGGCGGAGGCGCTGCTGGGGCGGTTGGGGGAGGGCGGGTGTGCGCTGCTGCGACAGGCAAGGCCCCAGGCGCATGCCAACCTGTGGTGGTCGCTGTCGGAGGCACCCAACGCCAGCAGCTTGGTTGCAGCGCAGGGGCAGCTGCTGGCAGCCTCAGCGGAGTGCCTGGTGGGCATGCGGGCCTGGGACATGGGCCCGCAGGTGTGCGCCAACGTGCTGCTGGCGTGCGCCCGGCTGCAGCACAGCCCCACACACGTGCCGCTGGTGCACCACCTGACCCGCTGCCTGGCGGAGCTGCCTGACGCTAAACCACAAGAGCTGTCCAACGGACTGTACGCCCTGGGGGAGCTGCGTGAGGAATGCAGCCATGTGCCGCACCGCGGGGACCTCCGTCAGCTGGTGGATGCTGTCTTACAGCGGCTGCAGGACGGGCGGACGGGGAAGGAATCCGCAGGGGCTTTCACGCCGCAGGAGGTATCTAACATGCTGCTGGCCTGCGCCAAGCTGGGGGTGGAGGACGGGGAGGTATTAGAGGCGCTGGCAGCTGCCGCAGGGGCGGCGGCGGGGGCGGGGGCGGCGGCGGGGCGCATGACGGGCCAGGACTGAGGTAACGCCAGGCGGCCGAGGTCAATCCCAGCAACAGGCTGCAAGCACGGCGGGCGGTAACGCTCGCCTTTTAATGCCGCAGTGGACCTGGGGCCAATGGCATGACGCACACGTACGCGTCCTACTGCATACCGTGCGCGGGCCCATGACAGGGCGTCAGGCGGCTGGGCACGTTCCGAACTACTTCGTGTCAAATTTCGTGTCGTATTTCGTGCTGCGGGCTGCGCGGACTCACAGCAGGGAGCTTAGGGGCCCGGGGTGCGGGACCGGAACTAGCTAGTTGCCTGCTTGTTGCGGAGAGCGGTGAGGGCGGGGGCCCAGCGAGCAGCGCGCGCTGCTGGGAAGGGGCGGGACGCGGGAGGGATGTGGGGGAGAGGGACGCATGTAGGCGGAGGGCGTGGCGGACCTCTACCTGCATCATGCACGGTGACGCGTGGGGAGGCTTAGGTGGTACAGAACAACGCTATTCCTTCGGCGGTTACGGTGGTTGACTTAGGGGGCACGCGAAGTCACTTTGTACAGTACAGGCTGGGAGGTGATGGTACACTAACACCCAGTAAGGATCGTGTGGTACCGTAAGTGCGCCTTCCGCCTACCTGCAGGGGCAAGTGCGAGTAGAGCGAGACCTGCTGGGGGCATGCTGTGTGCAGCGGGCAGGGTGGGTGAAGCGCCAAGGAGTTGAGTTTTTTCTGTTGTGGCCGAGCGGGGTGCTAGGGGGCATGGAGGCGGGCGTGGGCCCGGTTGCGGGGTGCAGGGCCAGGGCAGGTGCGGGTGGGGAGGTGCGGGTGGGGCAAAATGCATATGGTGTAGAATGTCAAAGGGTGGAACAGGGTGGAAGGGTGGCGTGTGCATGGGCAGATGCCCAGCCAACGGCAAGGTTTGTAAGGCGCTTGTACTGCTATATGGACGTGCCTATTGACGGTCCGTGGCGGTGAGACCACTGCATGCGAGTAGGGGCACAGAGGCAGGGGCCGTGCCGGGGACTCCCCTGTGCCAAAGGCGCAAGGGTTCATCGGAGCTTGGACTCCAGTAGACTCCAGTAGACTCAAGCGATGCGCGAAACGGAGTCCACAACCTGAAACATAGGCTTCGCGGTACTAATATTACAAGGCTTGACATGCATGCATGCATCCTGCCTGCTGGCTTTCATCCGTAACCTGCAACGGCTGCAAGCAAGAAACCTGTATGTACCAGCCATGCAATCAACGGTGAATTCAGAAAGATTGAATGTCGGATAGGCTGCATTGCAGAGGGCATATAGTTTCCACGGCTTGGTTTTTTGGCTAGCTCTAAACAGCAAAGCGCAGCTGCCGTTAGGGCAATGAGATACCATCATCATTTGCAATAATATGCAGTCATCAGTTTCAGGCTCGTGTTCGGGCTCACGGCCTGCCGCGCGGTGTATTCAGCTGGGGCCAGCTGGCCGCGCCTCCTTGCGACCCGGACTCCTCCTGCCCAGCCCCACACCCACCTGCCACCGCCCCAGAGCCGCAGCAGCACCATGGATCTCATACCATACCTATGTTAGTGTCTCCACGGCGCTCCATACAGCCCCGAGAGCCCCCGTGGGGGTGGTGGCTGTGCGCTCGGGTGCGTACCCGGGCCCTCCGTCCGGCCCCAGCCATGGAGGCGGAAAGGGGCGGGGGCCGGATGGGGGCAATGGCCAGAAGGGGCAACGTGGTCGAGGTGGTGGGCGTGGGAGGCATGAGGGCAGGGCGTACGAGGGGCGTGAACGGGACGGCATGCTGGGGCGGGGGAAGAGCTCTGGGCGCGGGTTTGACCTGTCCACCTTGGAGCACCTAGGGCAGCTGCAGGAGGTGGTGGAGCAGCATGCTAAGCAATGGGCGGATGAGGGGGAGTACGGCACACTTGTGGCGGCCTTCGACCTGACGTGCAAGGTGCGAGAGGACATGCGCACTACAAGGGCCCAAGCCACTCTGTTGCGCACACCCTTGGTAACAACGACTTTGACACCGTAGTTGATACTCGTGGCCTGTCCTACCGTTCCTGGAACAGCACACCTGCGTAGCCTGTTAAGGCCCTGCACCTGTTACAGCCCCATGCACCTTGCGTTTGTACCAAATATCCTTTCCACACCGTATCCCTGTGCACAGCTGCCACACGTCGCCGCCGGCCGAACACCAGAATCCGCCGCCCGCCGCGCCCTCCTGCACACCCTGGCGGGCATCTTCCGGCCGCTGGTGCCATCAATCACACGCCCCGACCACTGCACCAGGCCGCTGTGGGCCTGCGCCAAGACGGGGTACGGCTGGGCTGGCGGGGCCGACGAGCTGCCCTTGGCGGAGGCGCTGCTGGGGCGGTTGGGGAACGACGGGTGTGCGCTGATGCGGCGGGCAAAACCGAAGGAGCACGCCAGCCTGTGGTGGTCGCTGTCGGAGGGACCCAACGTCAAGTTGGTCGCAGCGCAGAGGCAGCTGCTGGCAGCCTCCGCCGAGTGCCTGGTGGGTATGAGGGCTGGGGACATGGGCCCACAGGAGTGCGCCAACGTGCTGCTGGCGTGCGCCCGGCTGAGGCACAGCCCCACACACGTGCCGCTGGTGCACCACCTGACCCGCTGCCTGGCGGAGGTGTCAAACCCCGACGCCCAGCACCTGTCCAACGGACTGTACGCCCTGGGGGAGCTGCGTGAGGACTGCGGGCACGTGCCGCACCAGGAGGACCTCCGTCACCTGCTGAGCGTTGTCGTACAGCGCCTGTGTGGCGAGCGGGCGGGGGAAGCAGCAAAGAGTTTTATTCCGCAGCACTTCTCCAACATGCTGCTGGGCTGTGCCAAGCTGGGGGTGGAGGACGGAGAGGCGGTGCAGCTCCTGGCAGCTGCCGCGGGGGCGGCGGCAGGGCGCATGACGGAGCAGCATCTGTCCAACAGCGTGTGGGCGCTGGGCAAGCTGCTGGGGGGCAGTGACGTTGACGGTTTGTCTTCACCCTCACGTGGGGCTGGTGGTGGTGACATGACAGCAGCCCTCGCAGTAACGCAGCTCCTTCAAGAGGTCCAGCGGCGGCTGGGGCCGTCCAGACACACCAGCGCCACACCCAAGGACGGCAAAGCAGAGCATGGATTTAAGGGCCCGCACCTGTCCAACCTGTTGTACGGCATGGCCCTGCTGCAGCCGTACATGGACACTGTACCGCCAGCACAGGGAGGGGTGAAGGGCAGTCCTGCTGAGACTGTTGGGCCTGCTGTGACAGCCTTTGCAAATGTGTCTCCCTTTGCAGCTGCAGCCAATGCGCTAGCAGGCGAGTATGTTCGGCAGTCCTTTTGGGGCTTCAAGCCCCAGGAGCTTGCAAATGCCACGTGGGCCCTGGCCAAGATGCGCCACGAAGACCAGGGCTGGTTCGCAGCTGCCGTGGCGGCGGCCCAGCGGCCGGCATTCGTCAGTACCGCCATCCCCATGCATTGGGCCCAGCTGTGGTACGCCTTGGCGCTCGTGCGGCACCGCCCGCCCCCGGGGCTGATGGAGTGTACGGCAGGTGCGCTGGAGGGGCAGGTGCGGCGGGCAGAGCCACAGCAGTATGCTATGCTGCTGTGGTCGTTTGCGGTGCTGGGGGTGTGGGAGGAGCGGCTGGCGGGGGTGCTGCTGGGACGGCTGGCGGAGCTGGTGGAGCGGCAGCAGCAGCAGCAGGGGCAGGGGCAGGGGCAGGGGCAGGGTAGCGCGTCAGGCGGGACCGGACAGGTGGGAAGCCAGGCGCCCATGGTGGTTGCGGAGCAAAACGTTACGAGTGCGCTGTGGGCTGTGGCCGTGACGGGCCGGGGGGCCCTGGCGGCGCATGCACGGGAGGTGGGGGTGCTGCTGAGGGAAGCGGCCAGGCGGTGGGAGCAGGGCGGGGGCAGGGGCCCAACTGTGCCGTTCGGTATTGAGGAACTGATGCAGCTGTGGCAGGTGCAGCTGGAGCTGGAGGCGATGGAGGGTGGAGAGGGCGGGGGTCCAGCAACCCTGTCTAGCATCCTGCTTGGGGCACGGTGTGGCGTCGCTGGCGTTGCGACAGCAGCACCTGGGGGAGGGTCGCTGCGTGCTGTGCTGGAGCACGCTGCCAGAACGAGCGGGGAGGTGCTGGGATACGCCTCGGCCTCACAGCTGCAGCGAGACGTGGTGGCGGCCCTGCGGCGGCTGCAGAGGAGGCAACAGGAGCAGCAGCAGTTTCACGACTTCCCGTTGCCCGCATCAGAGGCTCAGCCTCATGAAGAGGATATGCATGTAGCTGTCAATGCATACACAGCCACCGAAGGCTTCCGTGGCTCTATGGCCCGCCTAGCCATCACCTCTGTTCATCACGAAGCGCCGGTGCCCGCCCTAGGCAGCCGGGTCGACATACTGGTTCGGCGGTCGGACGGGCGGGTGGTGGCGGTGGAGGTGGACGGCCCTACCCACTTCCTGGGCAACGGTCCTCACCAGAACACCCGTCAGGGGCGGACCGTGCTGCGTGACCGGCAGCTGGCACGTGTGTTCGGGCAGGGCAACGTGGTGAGCGTGCCGTACTGGGAGTGGAACGCATTACAGGGGGACAAGGCGGCGGAGGAGCAGTACGTGTGGGGGTTGCTGGTGGGCGTTGAGGGGGCGGAGGTGCGGGCGGGCCGGGAGGCCGATGCAGCCTGTTCGGGGGTGGCAAAGCAAGGGGAGGGAGCGGGGCAGGCAGCGGTACAGGCGGCAGCAGCAACAGGGGCGGCTGCGGCTGCAGAGGGCAAGACACGCAAGCCCCGGCAGAGGCGGCAGCAGCAGGAGGAGCAGCAGGGGCACTCCGCCGCAGCTGCTTATGCGCCTGGTGTCGGTGCTGCAGAGCAAGCGGCTGCTGGGGCCGGTGTGGATGCGGCCGCGGAGCCCGCAGGGGCACGGAGGAAGCGCCCCCGGGCCGGGTTGGGAGGCATGGCTGAGGGGGATGCGGGGCTTGGCTCCACGGTCCCGGGCGGGGCGGCGGCAGCACCTGGGGGCGCCGGAGAGGTAGGCCAACGGCGGGGAGGGGCGGCGGTTGCTGGAGGAGGGTCGGCAGCAGGCGGCGCTGGGCACGAGGGGCAGCAGGTGCAGGTGCGTTGGTCTTGGAGGGGGCGTGTGGCATGTGGTCCACGCACTGCTTGATGGTGCTTCCCAAGCCACCTGCTTAGCAGCCAGGTAGGGGTTGCACCCGATCCACTGGCGCTGGGTCCGCTCAGCCTATCCAGCATCCTCCGTGTGGCCATTGGCATGTGCTTTCTGCTGCAGTATGGGGACGCTACTTGTGACTGGCAGCTTCGCATGGAGCCCTTGCCACCCGCAAGGTGACCTCACGCGGTGTGCGTGCTCACTTGGGTGCTCCGCAAAACCCCGCTGGCCCCAGGCGCCCCCAGACACCGCCGCCCCAAGGGTGCTGGTCCCACGGCGACGGCGGCAGAAGGTCCAGGCCAAGTGAACCCAGGTCCAAAGGAGGTTCAGCATCAGGGCATTGAGTGGGCCGCCTCACATTGGCCCTGCACCAGATAATGTACTGACCAGGCGTACGACCAGGGGTACTCTCTGGTACTGGTATTGGCCGTCTGGCGCGCACGGCCTGGCATCATGCACAGGAGTCGGTCGGGCACAGGTGGCGTATGGATGACGGAAGTCTAGCGGAAGTGGGCACGATGGATGAGGCTGTCGGGTTGCTGCTCTAGATGTGCCGTACGCTAGGCTGTCCGCACCTGGTGGCAGTGGGCAGGCGGATAGGATTGAGCGGGGTTGCGGGCGGAGTAGAGAATACGGCAGGCGAGGACAGCAGCGCATGCCTGGGTTGCGTTGTGCGGGTGGTGGTGCTGGTGGCGGTGCAGGGGTGTGCCGAGGTATGCCGTTCCCCTCATGCCCCTGCGGCCCACCTGCAGGGGGCAGGCGTGAGTAGAGCGAGACCTGCTGGTGCAAGCTGGGTGCAGCGGGCAGGGTGGGTGGAGCGCCAAGCGGTTGGAGTTTCTTCGGTTGGGTCCGAGCTCGTCGGCAGGGGGCTAGGGGGCATGAAGGCGGGGTGCAGGGCCAAGGCAGGTGCGGGTGGGGCAAACAGCTGGAAGCATAGGGTTCCGGGTGTGGAAGGGTGCTGAAGGGTGGGAGCGTGGGCGGATGCCCAGCCAGCGGCTGGGTTTGTAAGGTGCTTGTAGTATGGACGTGCCTACTGATGGCCCGCCGCGGTGAAACCACTGCGTGCGAGTAGGGGCGAGCAGGGGCGAGTAGGGGCGTAGGCAGGGGAGCTCCCCTTGGTAGGGGTCGTGCCGGGACTCCCCTGCGCAAGGACCCAGCAGTGTGGCCCTCGGAATCCAGTAACACAACGCGATGCGCAAAATGGTTTATATGATATGGATCATAGGCGTTTGCGGGATCACCATGAAAAAGCCTGACAGGCATGCGTCCCGCCCTAGTTGAGCCGGACTTAGTCCGTAACCTGCAACGGCTGCAAGCAAGAGCGCCTGTATGTACCAGCTACGCAATTGACGGTGAATACAAACATGTTGAAATTGGCTAAGCTGCAGTGCAGAGGGCATATCGTTTCCACGGGCTTGCTTTGTGGACTAGCACTCAACGGCAAACCGCAGCTGCCGTCGGGGCAATGAGATACCGTTATCAGTTGCAATAATATGCAGCCATCAACAGGCTCGTGTTCGGGCTCGCGGCCTCCCCCGCTGCGTTACCCGCTGGGCCCAGCCAGCCCCTCCCCTTTGCGACCCGGGCTCCTCCTCCCCAGCCCCACATCCACCTGCCACCGCCTCAGCGCCGCAGCAGCACCATGGAGCTCGCAGATCACATTTGCTGGCGCCTCAGTTGCGCACCACACGGCCCCGAGAGCTCCCCTGGTGGTGGGGTCGGCTGTCCGCTCGGGTGCTGACCCAGGCCCCCCGTCAGGCCCCAGCCATGGAGGCGGGAGGGGGCGGGGGCGGCTTGGGGGCAACGGCCACCAGGGGCCACGTGGTGTGGGCGGCGGGCGTGGGAGGCACGAGGGCAGGGCGTACGAGGGGCGTGAACGGGAGGGCAGGCAGGGGCGGGGCCGCAGCTCAGCGCGCGGGTTTGACCTGTCTACAGTGGAGGACCTAGGGCAGCTGCAGGAGGTGGTGGAGCAGCATGCTAAGCAGTGGGCGGATGAAGGGGAGGTCGGTACGCTCGTCGCCGCCTTCGGCCTGGCATGCAAGGTGCGCGTGAACATGCACCCTTCAAGGGCCGATACCAATGCGCACAACGAACACCTGTGCCAAGAGATGACATCCTTGGCACAGCTCCTTGCCTGTCTTACAAGTCTTGATGGGAGTACATTTACGTGTCCAGTGATGATGCTGATGATGCTCATGTCCAAATGTTCCGAAAGCAGCACACCTGCGTAGCCCGTTAAGCCTAGCACCTGGTGCGACCCTTGTAGCTTGCATTTGCATCAAACCTAACTTCTTTTCACACCATATCCCTGTGCACAGCTCCCCCACACCACCGCCGGCGGACCACCCGAAGCCACCGCCCGCCGCGCCCTCCTGCACACCCTGGCGGGCGTCTACCTCCGTCTGCTCCCCTCAGTCACACGCCCCGACTACTGCACCAGGCCGCTGTGGGCCTGCGCCAAGACGGGGTACGGCTGGGCTGGCGGGGCCGCCGAGCTGCCCTTGGCGGAGGCGCTGCTGGGGCGGTTGGGCGAGGACGGGTGTGCGCTGCTGCAGCGGGCAAAGCCGAAGGAGCATGCCAACCTGTGGTGGTCGCTGTCGGAGGCACCCAACACCAGCAGGTTGGTTGCAGCGCAAGGGCAGCTGCTGGCAGCTTCCGCAGAGTGCCTGGTGGGCATGAGGGCCAGGGACATGGATCCGCAGGCTTGCGCCAACGTGCTGCTGGCGTGCGCCCGGCTGCAGCACAGCCCCACACACGTGC